>Ga0209573_1000287_pt1 | contig 118996 bp, 85 predicted proteins | sample TNRBio252014_DNA_FD_185870 | JGI IMG/M metagenome (GOLD analysis project Ga0209573, IMG submission 185870) | Wastewater treatment Type I Accumulibacter community from EBPR Bioreactor in Madison, WI, USA - TNR Reactor_6/25/2014_ DNA (SPAdes)... | ecosystem: Engineered > Bioreactor > EBPR >...
ACACACCGGGGTTCATCGTGGCCGGTGCGTAGTTGCCGCCGACCACTGCACTTGGTCCGGTCCATGTGCCGCCTGCGTTCGGCGTGCCACCCAAGGATGAACTCAACGCAACGGCCACGCCATTGCTACAGACCGAAAGCGTTCCGTTGGTGCCGGCATTCGGCAGCGCATTCTCCGTCACCGTCACCGTGGCCGTCGAGTTCACACAGGGTGCCACACCCGTTACCGTGTAGGTGTACACACCGGGGTTCATCGTGGCCGGTGCGTAGTTGCCGCCGACCACCACACTCGGCCCGGTCCATGTGCCACCCGCCACCGGGCTTCCGCCAAGTGCTCCAAAGAGGCTGGCCGCTGCGCTATTCGCACATACGGTCAAGGTGCCGTTGGTACCGGCATTGGGGGCCACACTTTCTGATACAGTGACCGTAGCACTGGCGGGCGGACATGGAGCAACGCCAGGTACCGTGTACACGTACGCACCGGGTGTCATGGTAGCCGGGACGTACATACCACCGACCACGGCACTCGGCCCCGACCAGGTTCCACCAGCCTGCGGGCTACCGCCCAGTCCAGAGATCAGCGCGACAGAGGCACTATTGCTGCAGAGGTCCAAGGTGCCATCCGTTCCTGGGTTCTGCCCACCCGTAGCACTCACAGCGACCGTGGCCGCATCCGTCTGGCATCCATTCCCCACGGTATAGGTATAAGTGCCGAAGGGATCACCGGGAGGAGTGAACGTCCCATCATGCACCGCTCCATTCGGGTCTGTCCACACGCCTCCCAGATCCGGCCCTCCACCAAGGTTGGGGAACAGTGCGACAGCCGGGCTTCCCGGACAAGCGGATAAGACCCCGTTCGTACCCGCGTTCGGCGGGACCGCAGGTGGCTGCACCACCGTGATAAGGATCGAACTGGAAGCTTCATTCGGGATCGGACAGGAATCATCCGAGGCATGAACCAGGATGTTCGCCGGTGAAAATGTAGGGTCCGGGGTCCAACAGACCGTACCCACGGCCGGGTTCGTACCGACCACCGCGAACGTGGCCCCTGGCAACAATGCCGCCACATTGGAGGTGAGGGTGATGGCCGTCCCTGGATCGGTATCCGTGAATGGGATGTCCACGCAGAACGGCAGACCATCGCATACCTCGATCGCGCCGGCACCAACGATAAAGCCACTGGTACTGTTCGTGAGACCTGTAGTGGTGGGCGGTGTGGTCATACAATTCTGGACCACGAAGAGGAAATCCCGCATCACTGTGCCAATGGGGACACCCAGCCCATCGTAAGTCGTCACCTCGATCACCACCACGTAATTGCCCGTCACCGTGGGTGTGAAGGCCAGTTGGCCCGTCGCGGGGTCGAGCGTGATACCCGGAATGGGCGCTGCGGCGGTGAAGCCGGGTTGGTAGCCGATGTTGGTGGGGGCAGGTGCGGCGAACTGCGCCGAGATCAACTGGAACTGCATCGTATTCCCATCGGGATCGGTGATACCCGGATTGTACAGGATCGGATCGTTCACACACACGAAGGGAATGCCGGTGTCGGCAATGGTGGGGGACGCATCACAGGTGCCACCCAGGTTGTTCACCGTGGCCTCCAGGTACATCCCGGAAGTCCCCACCAGGTTCTGCGTCGCATTACGGCAACAAATGTTCCAGGCGATCGTCCAGTCGTTGCAAGGTGAAAGGAAGACCGTTGTCACGAAGCGGTAATGCCTGATCCCTTGCAGCACACCGCCATTGCATGTGCTCAAGGGTAATGAAGCCGGACACAATTGCGAAACCTCTTCGGTAAGGACCAAGGGCAGATTGGCCAACGAGAAGCTGACCCCACAGTCGTTGGTGAGTTGAAGACTTTGTGCGCTCAAAGGGGCTCCCGAACAATCCAGATAGAGATCGAGCGTGATCTCGAAGAAATTACCCCCGATACAGGTGTAGGTGATACTCCCGCCCGAATAGTGGTCGGCGCGTGCAGCCTGAGGCCACCACATCGCGAGGGCCAGACAAACGGGGAGAAGGATCCGACCGAAGGGCATTGAAAGTAATGACGCAACAGCGACCCGGATGGTTCGCTGGAAAGCCAGCGAAATTAACGCCAAAACCGCTGGAGCGCAAGGAGAACCGCCGTTTGATGGACCGAACATTGATCCAGTCGTCCTAGTGATCCCACGGACCAGCCCCACCCCAATGACATACCACGTGCGGTCGTGGCGATTATCTTTGGCGGCCGCTGTAATTTCTCCTGTTGGCATACCAAGGCCAACGAAAGGGAAGGCTATGGTGGGACCGGACCTTGTTACCCCGCCGATGACCAGGACAGTACTCGTTACAGCCATTCTATTCATGCTCGGCCAGGCAGGTCGCGCACAATCGGACACCACACTTGCGCCGGTGGTGCCTGACACGGGTGCGGTGAACCGCCCACAGCTACCGGTCTTCACCATCACGGCCGATGACCTGGATGCCGAGCTTGGTTCCCAGGACATTTCCGGTATCCTGCAATCCTCGCGCGATGTGTTCACGGCCGTGGCGGGCTTCAACTTCGGTTCCGCCCGTTTCCGCATCCGGGGCTATGATTCGGAGAACACGCTCGTCACCATCAATGGGGTCCTGGTCAACGACCTGGAGACCGGGTGGGCACAGTGGTCGAGCTGGGCGGGCTTGAACGACGTGACGCGCTGGATGCAGGTACGCACGGGCCTGGGTGCCACGCGCTACAATTTTGGCGGTGTGGGCGGCGCTACGGACATCAATGTGCGTTCGAGCAGCTTGCGGAAGGGGGTCCGAGTATCGTACGCATCCACCAACCGCGCCTATCGCAACCGTTTAATGGTGACGGGCTCCACCGGGCTGCTCAAGAACGGCTGGTCCTTCAGCTTCAGTGGATCGCGACGTTGGGCCGAGGAGGGTTACGTGGAAGGGACCTCCTTCGATGCCTATGCGTACTACCTGAGCGCCGAGCACAAGATCAACGAGAAGCATTCGGTGAGCTTCTCCGGGTTCGGTGCCCCGATCGTGCAGGGCCGTGCGGGTATTGCCGTTCAAGAGGCATACGATCTGGCCGGCACCAATTACTACAACCCGAACTGGGGCTTCCAGGATGGTAAGAAGCGCAACTCGCGCATGACATTCGACCATAAGCCCATGCTGATGGCCAGCCATTATTACAAACCCAAGGCCGGAACCGAGTGGAACACCAGTCTCTTTTACACCTTCGGGCGTGATGGCTCTTCCAGTCTGAACTGGTTCGATGCGAAGGACCCGCGTGCGGATTATTACCGGTACCTGCCCAGTTACTACGAGGAGACGAACCCGGACGTATTCGCGCGCATGCAGGAAGCCTGGCGCAACGACGTGAACGCGCGGCAGATCGATTGGGACCAGTTGTACTTCGCCAACGGGAAGAACCTCTACACGGTACACAATGCGAACGGCATTCTCGGGAACGACGTGACCGGGAACCGCAGCAAATACATCGTGCAAGAGCAGCGTGCCGACCCGAACCGGTTCGGTCTGAACAGTGTGTACAGCAAGGAATTGACCAAGGACCGGCACCTCACCGTCGGCGGCAGTTTCAACCTGCAGCGCACGCACTACTTCAATACGGTCGACGACCTGTTGGGTGGTGACTATTGGGTGGATATCGACCAATTCGCCGACCGCGATTTCAACGACACGCTCATCTCACAGAACGACCTGGACCGCCCCAACAAGCTGGTGGAGGTGGGCGACGTGTTCGGCTGGGATTACCACATGAACACCCGACTGGTGAATGTGTTCGGGCAGATGGAGAAGAAATGGCAGAAGGTCGAAGGCTACGTCGGCGTATCCATCGCCCAAACGGCGTTCTGGCGCGAAGGCCACATGCGCAATGGTCGGTTCCCAGAGACCTCCAAGGGGAAAGGGGAAGTGCATGACTTCCTGAACTTCGGCATCAAGGCGGGTGGCCTGTACAAACTCACCGGCCGTCATTTCATCGCCGCGAACGCCGCTTTCCTCAGCCGTCCGCCCGCGCCGAATGTCTCATACCTCAGTCCCCGTGTACATGATGGTGCCATCCCAGGCCTCACCAGTGAGAAGGTGTACACCGGCGACATCGGATACGTGGTGCGTTTCCCCCGGATAAAAGGACGCGCGACCCTGTATTACAGCAAGATCTATGACCAGGTCTGGTCGCGTAGTTTCTACCACGACGAGTATCTCACCATCGTGAACTACAACATGACCGGGGTGGACCAGGTGAACCGAGGGGTGGAACTCGGCGTAGAGGCCAACCTCACCAGCACCTGGCAGCTCACCGCGGTGTATGCCGGTGGCGACTACCGGTATGATTCGCGGCCCACGGCCACCATCACACGCAACAACAGTCCGGAGATCTTCGCATCGGAGCGCACCATCTACTGGAAGAACTACAAGGTGGGCGGCATGCCCCAGACCGCTGCATCGCTGGGTCTTCGGTACAACGCGCCCAAGTTCTGGTTCATCGGGGTGAACGCGAATTGGTTCGACGATATCTACCTGGATCCCAATCCGGACCGCCGGACCGAGCAGGCCGTGGATGCCCTGGTGGTGAGCGACCCCCAGTGGGACGCCCTCCTGACCCAGGAGAAGTTGGAGGACAACATGACCGTGGATGCCTTCGCCGGGAAATCCTGGATGGTCAAGCGCAAATACCGCATCGCCTTCAACCTCTCGGTGAGCAACCTGCTCAACAACCAGGATTTCAAGGTGGGTGGCTTCGAGCAATTGCGGTATGACCGCATGGATGTGGGCCGCTTCCCACCCAAATACAGTTACCTCTTCGGGCGGAACTACTTCGCCATGTTGACCTTCAGCTTCTGATGCCCATGCAAACCCCAACCGTGAATAACCTACGGACCGCAGTGCTCGCACTGGGCGTGGCCATTGTGGCCGTTGCCTGCAAAAAGGAATTCGACACACCCCCGGAGCGCACTTTGCCCGAAGGCAGTGTGCTCACCATCGCCCAACTGAAGGCCCTGTACACCGGCACACGCGTCCACTTCCCGGAGCCGAAGAACGTGTATGCCGTGGTCACTGCGGATGAGGTGGACGGCAACTTCTACAAGAACATCAGTGTGCAGGACCGCACTGGAGGGCTTACGTTACGGTTGTTGAACAGCGGTGGCCTGTACATCGGCGACAGCATCCGCATCTATTTGCCCGGCACGGTGCTCGCCCCCTACAATGGCCTGATGCAACTCGACAGCGTGGATGTGGACAACAACACAGTGAAGCAGGCGACAGGCGTACATGTGGAACCACTGAACGTGAACATCGGGCAATTGACCGTGGCCGCCATGGACACCCTGCAAAGCCGCCTGATCCGGCTGAACGATGTGGAGTTCACCGATCCCTGCGGCAAGACATGGGCGAACGCGGTGGCCCAGACCGTGGGCGAGAACAACCTGCGCGATTGCGGGATGAACAACGAGGTGATGGTGCGCACCAGCGGTTATGCGAGCTACGCTGGGGCACCCCTACCGATCGGCAAGGGATCCATCGTCTGCATTGCGGGGATCTTCGGGACCACCATCCAGCTCAGCAATCGGAGCATGGCCGGTGTGCAGATGAACGGTGCCCGGTGCGATGGTCAGTCCTGTCCGTTCTTCTTCAAGAACTTCAACGACGGGAGCGTAGGTTCGGGTGGGTGGAGCCAGTGGTCGGACAACAACATCCTTTGGACCACGAACTCGATCGGTTCGAGCGACAACACACCGTATGGCCAGTGCAAGAACTACATCAACAACGCCAATGTCCCGGGGCAAGCGTGGCTCATCAGTGGGCCCATCAACCTGAGCGCGGCGACCAACCCGCGCCTCAGCTTCATGACCGCTTGCAACTACAACGGAGCGGCGCTGGAGGTGTTGGTGAGCACGGACTACAATTCCGGCGACCCGAGCACCGGCACTTGGACAAGCCTGAACCCGACCCTCAGCACGGGGAGCTGGTCCTGGGTCCAGTCCGGGGAATTGGACCTGAGCGGCTTCGCCAGCGCAAGCACACGGATCGCCTTCAAATACTCCGGCACGAGCAGCGATGGCAAGACCTGGGAGCTCGACAACATCCGGATCAACGTGGACTGACGGCCACGACCACACGAACATCAACACCTAACGCGTATGAAACACATTACCCTCAGCGCCCTGCTCCTGATCGGCATCGGGGCGAACGCACAGATCTTCAGCAGCGACCTTGAAAGCTGGACGGACGGCAGCCCCGACGGCTTTGTTGGTGCCAAGACGAACATCCCGACGGACAGCATCTTCCAGGAGAACACCAACCCACACGGCGGCAGTAGCGCAGTGAGGCTTCAGTTGAGCACGGGTACCCACAAGCGGTTCACCACCGCCCCCCAGAGCGTGACCGCAGGTGTCACCTACGACATCACCTTCTGGGTGCGTGGCACGGGGAGCATCCGCACCAGCATCTATGACGGCCGCGCGACCGGTTCGGGATACGCCAGCTATAACGACTATGTGGTACTTGCCGGTGCCGGTTGGCAGGAAGTGACCCAAAGCGTGACCGCCGAAATGACAACTGCGGATGCCGAGTTCATCTTCTCGGTCCTTTCCACCGCTGGACCTGATCACATCGTCCTGGATGATGTGAACATCGCCGACGGTGTTGTGGTGCCTCCGACGGATGCCACCATTTACCAGATCCAGTTCACGGAGGATGCTTCTGGTAATTCCCCTTTGATGAACACGAACGTGAGCACCTCTGGGATCGTCACGGGCGCCAAGGCAGGAACGGGGTACTTCCTACAGGATGGCGCTGGTGCATGGAACGGGATCTTCGTGAATGATGCGGTGAACAACCCGGTGCTTGGCGACCTCGTGGAGGTGACCGCGTCGGTGCAGGAGAACTTCAACTACACCCGCCTCAATGGGGTGACCGCCTTCGCCGTCCAGAGTTCGGGCAACGCGATCCCTGCACCTGAAGTGCTCAACCCCACCTCGGTCGCGAACGAGCAGTGGGAGTCCGTACTGGTGACGATCCAGGATGTTCAGTGCATGGAGGCTCCGAACTCCTTCGGCGAATGGCCGATCAGCAACTGGCTGGGCAGCATGCTCGTGGACGACCTGCTTTACGCGCATGTGCCAACCGTGGGGGCCTTCTACAATGTCACCGGGCCCACCCAGTACGCCTTCTCCGCCTGGCGTGTCCTGCCACGCGATATCAATGATGTGAGCGTGGGGACCAGCGTGATCGAACAAGCCGGGGTCCAGGTAAGTACCTATCCGAATCCGGCGACGGACCTGCTGTACATCGGGTTACCGACCGCCGACCGTACCGAACTCCAATTGGTGGATGCGGCTGGCCGCACAGTGATCAACCAGGTCACTGCTTCCGATCGCGCGGTGTTGGAGATCCGCGACCTGGCCAACGGGGTGTACATGCTCGCTATTCGTAACGCAACAGGCAGCAACACGGTGCGCGTGTCGATCCAGCACTGATCTGTTGATCGATCTGAGAAGGGGCCGGCCCGCAAGGGTCGGCCCCTTTTTTCGTTCGATCAATATTCCACCGGAACACAGGGGCGACCTTGGCTCCTGTTCTGAACGGATCTTACGTTTTGGCCTGCCCAACGGCCTGTATCCCTTGATGGACGGGGGTGCGTTGGTCGGGCTTGGGTGACCCGTGCTGTTATTTGCGTGTGTTCGATCGGCTCGGCCAAGGAACAGGCCGATATCCATGCGCTGACGGAGCGGGCATCGCGTTCTATTGCGCAGCGCACGGACCGGCAGGCTGATTCGCTACCGCACCTCCTTCACCAGGATCACGAACACCGGGAAGTGGTCACTGTATCCTTCCTGGTAAGTGTCGCCCACGAAGCTGCGCAGCGGATAGCCCGCGAAGTTGCCTTCGGTCTGGCGCAGGTAGCCCTCGTTGAAGATGCGCACCCCGTAGTACTTGTAGTCGCCGCCCGCACCGGAGACCAACGCTGGTGAAAGGATGATCTGATCGAAGAGGTTCCACGAATCGCGCCAGGCCAATGTGCCGATCCCTTTCATATACGGGTCATGCATGGCATTGAAGAAGACCTGGCCCACGGCTTTCGTTCGGTCACCTGTCGCGTTGAGGAACCGAGCTACGCTCACGTTCACTGGATCATCGTTGAGGTCGCCCATGACGAGGATCCGCGCGTCGTGGTCCAAAACAAGCAGGGAATCGACGATGTGGCGTGCAAGTTCGGCTGCGGCTTTGCGTTTCGGTGCTGAACGCTTCTCACCACCACGGCGGGAGGGCCAGTGGCATACGATCACGTGCGTGGTATCGCCATCCAGCACCCCGCTCACGAGCAATTGGTCGCGTGTGCGGAAGGCCGTGTCGGGGGTTACCAAGCGGTAGGACTTGTGGTTGTACACCTGGTACCGGGCGGGATCATGGATCAGGGCCACATCCACCCCACGCCGATCGGGAGAATCCTCGTGTACGATGGCGTAGTGGCGGTCCTTCAATGCATCGGTACGCACAAGGTCCTCCACCACGGCCCGGTTCTCCACCTCACAAAGGCCCAGGATCGCCATGCCTTGCGGATGCAGGTCCTTGCCCATCTCGGAGATCACCCGGGCCATCCGGTTCAACTTGCTGTAGTACCGCTCACCGTTCCAGAGCTTGTTGCTGTTGGGCAGGAACTCGTGGTCGTCCGTGTTCGGCGAATCGATGGTGTCGTAGAGATTCTCGATGTTGTAGAAACCGATCAGCGCCGGAACGAATTGCTTCTTCGCCTCCTGCGGCCAGGAGCGCAGGACGAACAGGGCGGAAAGGATCAGGAGGGCGGTTCTCTTCTTCATCGTGGCGTTCGCGAATGGACGGGCGCCGAAAATAACGCCCTTGCAGTTGACCATTCGTTAAGACAAGGTATCCAGCCAATTCCCGTGCCGTACATGGGTCGCCAGCCCTGTGGCCGTCGTTCGTCGGCGGTCATTGCGGAAAAGTGAGCGGGTTCCGATCGTTGTACAAACGCAGGAACCGGAAAAGGGCCTCCGTACTGTTCCGCTGCTTTTTCGACAAGGCGCGAAACTCCTCTGAAAGCACCCGGTCGTGCTGCAGGGCTTCATCCATGCCGCTCGCGTTGAAGGGCAGGATACCTCCGGTACGCATATCGAGCAGTTGCTGCACCAGTACCGTGCGGGTGACCCCACCCATGGGGTAGCCGTACATGTACGGGTCCCAGTCGCGATAGGTCTGCTCCACCACCAGGTGGCACAACATGCCCATGAGGCCGATACGGAAGAAGCCGGTCTCCGCCCCGATGTACACCACATCGTTCTGGCAGAAGCCCCAGACGGATCGGAGGTCGATCTGCTGCTGGGCACTGGTGTCGGGTATCCAGAATAGTTTCCCGGAAACACGGCGTAGATCGCTGACCGGAAGGCCTTGTGCATCGCGCACCCGCGCCAACGGAATGGCGGGGGCATTGTTCCTGAAGTCCTGGAGATCCAAGTACAGGCCATCGTGCAGATCCATGCCTGCGAAGTAGTCCGCACGTTCCTGTGCCTGCATCCTTTCAGATGCCAATAGGATGAACGCGCAGACCAGGACCCGCATCAGGTCGCTGCGCTTGCGCGGATGATGGCGACCACCTCGTCCGGTGCCTGGGCATGTACCCAGTGTCCGGCGAAGGGCACGGTCTCCACCACGCTGTTCGGGAACTGTTCCTTGATCGCGGGTAGGTCCTCGCGTAGGATGTAGTCGCTTTGGCCACCGCGTATGAAGACCGTGGGCACACGCACCTTCTCCGGGCCGATGGCCGCCAGGATCGCGGGCAGTTCACGTTCCAGCAGGGTGGCATTCACGCGCCATCCCAGTTGATCCTCTGTATGCCAGTAGAGGTTCTTCATCAGGAACTGCACCACACCCGGCTCCTTCACCAGGGTAGTGATGTGCGCCTCCACCTCCTTCCGTGTACGGCCGGGAGCGAGGTCGGCGGTACGCAGGGCCTCGATGATGTGCGCATGGTTGTTCTCGTGTTCACGTGGGCTTATGTCGACCACCACGAGTTTCCGAAGTAATTCGGGCCAACACTGTGCGAAGGTCATGGCGACCTTGCCCCCCATGCTATGCCCGACGAGCACCACATCGCGCAACCCCAGGCGTTGGAACAAGGCATGCACATCGTCGGCCATGATCGGGTACGAGATCGCATCGGTATGTGGCGAACGACCGTGATCGCGCAGATCCACGAGGATCACGTCCAACGCCGGGATGGCCGTATCGGAGGGTTCTGCCAATTCGCGGCCTACCGACCCCCAGTTGTCGCTGGTGCCGAAAAGGCCGTGCAGGATCACCACGGGTGTGGCACCAACCCTACCGGAACGTCTGAAGAAGAGTTCGACGGCGCTCATCGCAGTTCCCGGAGGTAGAGCTGCACGGTGTTCTCCATGCCGTAGCGGAGCGCATCACACACCAAGGCATGGCCGATCGAGACCTCCAGCAGGCCAGGCACGTTCGCTTTGAAATAAGCCAGGTTGGCCAGGTCCAGGTCGTGTCCGGCGTTTAGGCCCAGGCCCGATCGCTGTGCATGCTCGCCCGCGAGCACGAAGGGTGCCAATGCCGCCTCCCTCCCACCATGGAAGCCCGCCGCGTAGGGTTCGGTGTAAAGTTCGATGCGGTCGGTGCCGGTCTCGGCGGCCAGGGCGATCAGTTCGGTATCGGTACCCATGAAGATCGAGGTGCGGATCCCGGCGGCCTTGAAGCGCGCGACCACCTGCTTGAGCGTGCCGAGGTGCGTGCGGGTATCCCACCCCGCATTGCTCGTGAGCACACCGGGCGGATCGGGCACCAGGGTGACCTGTGTCGGACGCACTTCGAGCACCAGCGCGATGAAGTCCTCGGAGGGATGGCCTTCGATATTGAACTCGGTGGTGAGCACCGCGCGCAACGACCGCACATCGGCCCGGCGGATATGGCGTTCATCGGGCCGGGGATGCACGGTGATGCCCTGTGCCCCGGAACGCTCGATGTCCTGCGCCCAGCGCACCACATCGGGGTTGTTCCCGCCTCGCGCATTGCGCAGCGTGGCCAGCTTATTGATATTCACGCTCAACCGCGTCATCGCTATCCACTTACTTTGTTCCACCCGCCGTGGGTGGCCAAAAGTAAGGCCATGGGTGCGGGGCACGGGAAGCCACATGCACGCCATCGACCTCATCACCACCGACATCCCACCGCTGCGGCCGCAGGATGACGTATCGCGCGCCCTGGACTGGCTGGAGGAGTTCAAGGTGGGCCACCTGCCCGTGGTGGAGGGCGGACGCCTGGTAGGCATGGTACGCGAGCAGGATGTGGTGGACCGCAACGATGTACACGGCACGGTGAGCGGTGTGATGGACCAGGTGGAGATCCCCTTCATCCGAGGGAACCAGCACATCTATGACGTGATGCGCCTATTCACCGAGCGTGGCCTCACCGTGGTGCCGGTGCTCGACGAGATGGGGCGTTACCTGGGAGCGATCACCGAGCATGAGGCCCTGCGTCGGCTGGCGGAAGTGGCCAACATCCACGAACCGGGCAGCATCGTGGTGCTGGAAATGAACCAGATCGATTACAGCCTGCACCAGATCGCACGGATCGTTGAAGGGAACGACGGCAAGATCCTCAGCGTCTACAGCCACCTCCTCCCCGATAGCACCCGGCTGGAGGTGACCCTGAAGATCAACCGGGAGGACATCAGCGACATCCTGCAGAGCTTCGAGCGGTACGAGATCATGGTGAAGACCACCTACCAGGGATCCCGGTTCCATGATGACCTGCGCGGACGTTATGATGAGCTGATGCGCTTCATCAACCTGTGATCAGCCGGCATGCGCCGCGCCCTGTCCCTATTCCTGCTCCTGCACCTGGCGGGGTCGGCCATGGCGCAGACCGCTCCGGCAGCTGCAGCCGACGTGCGCGTGATGGGGATCACGCTCAGTGGGAACAGGACCACCAAGGCCCGGATCATCCTGCGCGAGATGGTGGTGAACGAGGGGGACACCCTGGCCCATGAGGGTCTGTACCAACGCCTGGAGCGGAGTCGGCAGAACCTGATGAACACGGGACTCTTCAACACCGTGTCCGTACTACCACTGTACCTGGACCAGCGCCATGTGATGGTGGAGGTAACGGTGAACGAGCGTTGGTACCTCTGGCCCGCGATCATCTTCGACCTGGCGGATCCCAACTTCAATACGTGGTGGCTCACGCGCGACCTGGACCGGGTGAACTACGGCCTGTACCTGTACCGCTACAACCTGCGGGGCCGGAACGAGACCGGCTACATCAAGGCGCAGTTCGGTTACACGCGCGAGTTCGCTTTCCGTTACAAGGTCCCCAACCTCACCCGTGACCAACGCTGGGGCATCAGTGCGGGCATGAGCTACGAGGAGCAGAGCGAGATCACCACGGGAACGGTGGACAACCTGCGGAACCTGGTACGCTACCCCTTCGGCAGCAATCGTGACCAGTGGAATGCCGATGTGGAGGTGACACTGCGCCGCAACCACGACATCAGGCACATCGCACGCCTGCGATACACCCAGGCCGAGGTGAGGGACACGATCATTCACAGCGCGGTCGATTATTTCGAAGGACCGGCCACCGCCACGCGCTTCCTCGCCCTGGGTTACTCCTTCGTTTGGGATCGGCGCGACTCCCGCGCCTTCCCGCGCAGGGGCCACTTCCAGGAGTTGCGCATCGACCGCCTCGGCCTGGGGATCATGGACCTGTCCGCACCGGGGATCACCACGATGTACGCCACCACAAAACGCTGGGTACACCTGCACGCGAAGTGGACCCTCGGGCTCTCGGCACGTGGCAAATACACCTTCGGTATGCCACCCTATTTCGTGCAGGAGGGGCTGGGCTATGGGAATTTCGTACGTGGCTATGAGTACAGGATCATCGATGGGGAGCACTTCGCATTGGGCAAGGCCAACCTCATCCTCCAACTGGTCAAGCCCCGTACCTATCGCGTGGAGCACATCCCGATCGAAGCCTTCCGCACGTTCTACTTCGCCCTGTATCTGAACCTGTACAGCGATCTGGGTCGGGTCTGGGACAGCCGATATGCAGCGTTGAACCCCTTGTCCAATCGCTGGATCAACGGTAACGGCCTGGGGCTGGACCTTGTGACGAGCTACGATCAGGTACTGCGTGCGGAGTACTCGGTGAACAGCCAGGGCGACCACGGTTTCTTCCTACATTTCACACAACCTTTCTGAACGATGCGTATCGGCGTGAATGGGCGGGCGATGGAAACCGACAGTGCGCCACTGGTGATGGGGACCATTGAACGCATGGTGGCTCACGGCATGGAACCGCTGCTCTCTCCATCCCTGGCCGGTTGGATGAGCGAAGTGGGCATGACACATGCCTGGCCCGTGGTACGGACAGAGGATCTTCGCACCGCAGGCATCGATCTGTGCATCGGCCTGGGTGGTGATGGCACCTTGCTGGACACGGTGGCCTGGGTGGGCCGCACGGAGCTCCCCATCCTTGGGATCAATCTGGGGCGTTTGGGATTCCTGAGCAACGTGCGCTTGGATGGGGTGGAATTCGCACTGGCCTCGATCAAGGCAGGGCGCTACTTCCTTCAGGGCCGATCCCTGCTGGAAGTGACCGACCATCAGACCGCACTGGGGGCGTTGAACTTCGCACTGAATGAGGTGAGCATCCAGAAGCGGGAGAGCAGCAGCATGATCGCCATCCATGTCCATCTTGGCGCCGAATACTTGAACACCTACTGGGCGGATGGCCTCATCGTGGCCACACCCACGGGATCAACGGCCTATTCCCTGAGCTGCGGTGGCCCCATCCTCCATCCCACGGCCGATGTGATGGTGATCAATCCGATCTGCCCACACAACTTGAACGTGCGGCCCTTCGTGGTCCCGGACCGGTACACCATCACCCTGCAACTCGAAGCGCGTTCGGACCGCTGCCTCATGAACCTGGACTCGCGCAACTTGAACATCGACGGCCAGAGCCGGATCACCATACGGCGAGCGGATTTCACGGCGAAAATGGTCCAGCTCGAGAACACCGACTTCCTCGACACCCTCCGCACCAAGCTCAGCTGGGGGCTGGATGTGCGATCAAGTCCTCCGAAGGACTGAATTACCTTCGCACGCGCCACGCCCATGTACCAAAGCCCGGCCCCGCGCGTTCCTCCTCGGATGTTCCGTTCCGTCCTCCTGGCCTTCGCGTGCTGTGCATCGTTCGCCCTGCGGGCCCAGGTGAGCGAATTGGGCCTCACGGTGGGAGGCACCTACTACATCGGTGACCTGAACCCCTACCGGCATTACCCGAAGGACACCAAGTTGGCTTACGGGGTATTGTACCGCTACAACTTCAGCGACCGGTATGCCCTACGGTTACAGGCCCTTACCGGCACCCTGCAGGCCTACGACGACCATTCCACGGACTCGTTGCAATTGATGCGGAACCTGCACTTCAGGGCGCGTTTGATCGAGATGTCGGCACTGTTCGAGGTGAACTTCAGGAAATACCGCAGCAAGGACAAGGACAGCAGGAAGTGGACCCCCTTCGTGTTCGCAGGACTGGCCTACTACCGCGCATCGCCCCAGGCCGAGTTGAACGGGGAATGGTACGCCCTGCAACCGTTGGGCACCGAAGGCCAGGGCACCACGGCACAACCGGGATCGGACGTCTATACGGTGGACAACGTGAGCATCCCCTTCGGTGCGGGATTCAAATGGAACGTGGGGCGCCTGGACTTCCAGGTGGAATGGGGCCTTCGACGCACCTACACCGACTACCTCGACGACGTGAGCGGCACGTACGTGGACCGCGACCTGTTGGCCTTTGAGAACGGCCCCCTGGCCGCCACCCTGGCCGACCCCGGCACCTTGGCCCAGGCCCCGGTATACCCCAACACGGGTCGGGCCCGCGGCGATGCCGACACCCGCGACTGGTACCAGTACACCGGCTTCTCCGTCACCTACATCATCTCGCGCTTCTCCGATTGCGAGGAGCAGTACAACTGGATGCGCAAGCGGCGCTGATCCAAGCCTTTTAGCGAACTTCGCACCCCGTTTTGCAAACCTCCGAGGACAAGACCGAAGCGCTGAAGCAGCGCATCGACCCCGAACGGGTCCCCCGGCACATCGCCATCATCATGGATGGCAACGGCCGCTGGGCCGAGCGTCAGGGCGAGCACCGCGTGGTCGGGCATGCCAATGGGGTGCGCTCGGTGCGCGAGGCCCTTGTGGCCTGCCGGGAGATCGGGGTGGGATACCTGACCCTCTATGCCTTCAGCACCGAGAATTGGAAGCGCCCGAAAGCCGAGGTGGACGCACTGATGGACCTGTTGGTGAGGACCGTGGTGGGTGAACTGGAGGAACTGAATGCCAATGGGGTACGGCTGCACACCATCGGCGATACGGCCTCGTTGCCCGAAGGCTGCCGGAACACCTTGATGGAGGCCATCGCCGCCACGGCCAAGAACGACCGGATCACCATCACCCTGGCCCTGAGCTACAGCGCTCGTTGGGAACTGGTCCACATGGCCCGCACCATCGCCCAAGAAGCGAAAGCAGGGACCCTCGACCCCGAGGGGATCACTGATGCCACCGTGGCCGCCAGGCTGAGCACGGTGGGCCTGCCCGATCCGGAATTGCTGATCCGCACCAGTGGCGAACAACGGGTGAGCAACTTCCTGCTCTGGCAGATCGCTTATACCGAACTCTGGTTCACCCCGGTGCTCTGGCCGGATTTCCGCAAAGCGCACCTGTACGAGGCCGTGCTCGACTACCAGAACCGCGAGCGCCGCTTCGGATCGATCAGTGAACAAGTCACGCCGGGATGAAGATGCGCACCCTCCTCACCCTGCTCATCGGCCTGTTGGCTGGTACGGCCATGGCGCAAACGGTACAACAGGCCGTGATGGACCCGGCAGTGCCGTTGGAGTATGAGATCGGCGGCATCACCGTGAGCGGTACCAGGACCACCGACCCCAACGCGGTGAAACTCTTCACCGGCCTGCAGGTGGGCGACAAGGTGACCATACCGGGCGAACGCATCAGCCGCGCGATCGAGAACCTGTGGGAACAGAAGCTCTTCACCGACATCAGCATCGAAGCGGCCGAGATCCGCGGCCGCACGATCTTCCTGCACATCATCGTCACGGAGAAACCCCGGCTCTCACGTTTCAAGTTCGAAGGGGTCACCAAGGGCGAAAGTGACAAGCTGCGCGACGAGATCCAACTCGTGCGCGGGCAACAGGTGAATGACGCGGTGGTGGCGAACACCCGCACGATGATCCGCAAGTACTTCGTGGACAAGGGCTTCCTGCACACCACGGTCAACATCATCCAACGCGCGGATACGGCCCGCACGGCCCCGGAGAACAGCGACCTGCTCATCATCAGGGTGGAGAAGGGGTCGAAGGTGCGGATCAAGGATGTCACCTTCGAGGGGAACGAGCACATCAGCGACCGGCGACTGCGCCGGGCCATGAAGAAGACCAAACGCAAGCGCTGGTACAATCCGTTCGGTGGCAGCAAATACATCAGCACCGATTACAAGGCGGACAAGAACGCCGTGATCGACCTGTACAACGAGAAGGGTTACCGCAATGCCACCATCGTGAAGGACACGATCGGCGACTACAACAACAAGCGCATCCGCATCGGCATCACCGTGGACGAAGGGGCGGAGTTCCACTGGCGCAACGTCTCCATCACGGGCAACACCAAGCACAGCACGGATACGCTGCTCTCGATCCTGAACATCCGGAAGGGCGACGTGTACAACAAGAAGCTGCTGGACAGTCGCCTGTTCATGAACGCCAATGGGCGCGACATCACCTCGCTGTACATGGATGATGGCTACCTGAGCTTCTACCCCGATCCGGTGGAACTGCTGGTGGAGGGAGACAGCATCGACCTGGACCTGCGCATCCGCGAGGGGCGGCAGTTCCGGATCCGCAGCGTCCTGATCAAGGGGAACAGCAAGACCAACGAGCATGTGATCCGACGGGAGATCCGCACCAAGCCGGGCCAGCTCTTCAACCGGAGCGATGTGATGCGCACCCAGCGGGAATTGAGCACCCTGGGCTACTTCAACCCGGAGACGCTCGGTGTGAACCCGATCCAGGACCCACGCACTGGCACGGTGGACCTGGAATACACCGTGGAGGAGAAGCCGAGCGATCGCCTGGAGCTGAGCGGTGGCTGGGGGGCAGGGCGTGTGGTGATGTCCCTGGGCGTCTCGTTCACGAACTTCAGCCTGCGCAACACCTTCAAGAAAGGGGCCTGGGCGCCCTTACCCTCCGGCGATGGCCAGACCCTGAACCTACGCGCACAGACCAACGGCCGTTACTTCCAAAGCTACAGCCTGAGCTTCGTGGAGCCCTGGCTCGGGGGCCGCAAGCCGAACTCGCTCAGCCTCTCGGTATACTACTCGGTCCAGTCCAACGGCGCCAGCCGATACATCGACACCGAGAATGGGCGCATCCGCAACCCGGCACAACAATGGTTGGGGATCTGGGGGGCCACCGTGGGCCTGGGCAAACGGCTCACCTGGCCCGACGATTATTTCATCCTGCGGCAGAACCTGAGCTACCAGAACTACGACCTGCGGAACTTCAGCAGTGGCGGTGTGGTCTTCGACTTCGTGAACGGGAACAGCAACGTACTGGCCTACCAGTTCCAGATCTCGCGCAACTCGGTGGATCAGCCCTTTTTCGCCCGCACCGGATCGGACATCAGCTTCAGCGTGAAGGCCACCCCACCCCTCTCGCTCTGGTTCCCCGGCGGTCGTGACTTCCGCCTACTTCCACCCGAGCAACGTTACCAGTGGGCCGAGTTCCACAAGTGGAAATTCACCACCCAGTGGTTCAACATGCTCACGCGCAGCAAGACCGGCCACAACCTGGTGCTCATGGCGCGCGCGGGGTTCGGCTTCCTGGGCCGTTACAACGATGCGGTGGGCAACTCGCCTTTCGAGCGATTCTACCTCGGTGGGGCGGCCCTCACCGGTTTTCAGCTGGATGGCCGCGAAGTGGTGGGCCTGCGCGGCTACGACGACTTCTCCCTCTCGCCCAACACGGGCAACTTCGCCGTGGCCAAATACACCGCCGAGCTCCGATTCCCGGTGTCGCTGAACCCCTCGGCCACCATCTACACCCTGGCCTTCGCACAGGCGGGCAATACCTGGAGTTCCTTCGACACCTTCTCCCCCTTCAAGCTCTACCGTTCGGCAGGGCTGGGTCTGCGCCTCTTCCTGCCCATGTTCGGCCCGATGGGCTTGGATTATGGCTGGCGGTTGGACGACGTGCCCGGGCAGCCCAACATGGCCCGCAGTCAATTCCATTTCACGATCGGCATAGATCTTGGCGAACTGTGACCAGTACCGTAACGGATCGCCTATTTTCGACGGCTTCCGCATGAAACGCACCCTCCATTCCCTGATCCTGCTGGTGGCGCTGGTCCAGGCCCCGATCCTGGCGGCCCAACGGATCGCGTTCGTCAACACGCGCTACATCCTGGACCAGATGCCGGAGTACGAGTCGGCCCAGAAAGAACTGGACCGGTTCTCCAAACAGTGGCAGGACGAGATCGACGAACGCTACCAGCAGATCCGGCGCATGCGCGATGCATACAACGCCGAGGCCATCCTGCTCACCGAGGAAATGAAGCGCTCGCGCTTGGACGAGATCGACCGCCACGAACGGGAGGCCCGGGACATGCAGAAGAAACGCTTCGGCCCGGAGGGCGACCTCTTCAAGAAACGGGTGGAACTGATCCAGCCGATCCAGGACCGGGTGTACAACGCAGTGAAGGAGGTCGCAGGGCAGAGTTATGTGGCCGTCTTCGACCTGGGTGGCCAGGCGAGCAACCTGCTCTTCGCCAGCGAGAAGTACGACAAGAGCGACAGTGTGCTCCGGAAGTTGGGGATCCGACCCGGCAAGGACAAGAACAGTGGCGACACCCGGGATGACGAGGAATTCGGTGAACCGCCCACGGAAAAAGACCACGAGACCGCACCACCCGATGGTGGCAAGGACAGTCCGCAAAAAGGCATGGACCGCGGTGGAAGTGAGCCGATGAAAACCAAATGAAGATGAAACACCTTTTGATCGCCTGCGCGTTCGCACTTACCAGCGCCCCCGCAGCAATCGCCCAAACAGCCCCCAAGCTCGGGCACATCGACCGGCAGAAGCTGATGTTGATGCTGCCCGAACGCAAGGACGCCGAGACCAAGATGCAAGCCTTCGCGAAGACACTCGATGAGCGGTTGAAGGCCATGGGCACGGAATACCAGGCCAAGGTGACCGATGCCCAGGCCCGTGCCGCCACGATGACCCAGACCGAGAAGGACGTGGCCCTGCGCGAGATCAGCGACCTGGAGACACGCATCCAGGCCGCCCAGGAGAAAGCCCAGGAGGACCTCTCCAAGCAGGAGGAGGAACTGTTGCGCCCCATGGTGGAACGCACCAACGCGGCGATCGCGGAGGTGGCTGCTGCCAATGGTTTCACGTATGTGTTCGACGTGAGCACCGGCACGGTCCTGTACTATGAGAAGGGCGAGGACCTTCTACCCTTGGTGAAGACCAAGCTCGGTATCCAATAAGCACGGATGGTGAGTGACGACCGCCCGATCGGCATCTTCGATTCCGGCATCGGAGGTCTCACGGTCACGGCCCGGATCAGGCAGGCGCTCCCCGCGGAGCGCCTGCTCTATTTCGGCGATAGTGCCCATGTGCCCTATGGGCCTCGTGGGTTGGAGCAGGTGCGGGCCTTCAGCTTCGCGATCACCGAAGCGCTGCTCGCCCGTGGGGCGAAGGCGATCGTGATCGCATGCAACACGGCCAGTGCCGCCGCCCTCCGTGCCCTGCGCGAGGCCCATCCCGATATCCCCTTCATCGGGATGGAACCCGCGGTGAAGCCGGCCGTGGAGCACACCCGCACCGGTGTGGTGGGCGTGATCGCCACGGTGGCCACCTTCCAGAGTGAGCTTTATGCCACCATCGTGGAGCGATTCGCACAGGGTGTGGAGGTCTTGCACCAACCGTGCCCGAGCCTGGTGAAACAGATCGAGGCCGGCGACTTCGACACGCCGATCACCGAGGCCATGCTGCGTGGCTGGCTGGAGCCGATGCTCGCACGGAACATCGATGCGCTCGTGCTGGGCTGCACGCATTACCCGATCGTACGGCCGCTCATCGAGCGGATCGTGGGACCCGATGTACGGGTGATCGACCCTACACCGGCCATCGCCCGACAGCTGGATCGCATCCTGCAACGCGATGGCATCGGCCGGGACCCGTCGGCTTCTGGCGATCTGATCTGTTACACGAGCGGGGATCCAGTGGAATTCCACCGCATGATGGAACGTCTCGGACTGGAAGGCGCCCCCGTGTACCAGGCGACCTGGGACGGATCGGTCAGGCTCGATCGTCCGTGAACCAGCTTGCGTAAAGCTGGTAATTGCGGGCGATCCGTTCGATCTCGCCCTCGCTCAGGTCCTTGCTCACCGCACCGATGCGTCGGGCAGGCACACCGGCCATGAGGCTACCGGGAGGCACCATGGTCCGTTGCGTGACCACCGCCCCGGCCGCGATCACGCTACCCGTTCCGATCACGACCTCGTCCATCACGATGGCACCCATACCGATGAGCACCTTGTCCTCCACGGTACAACCATGCACGATCGCGTTATGGCCGATGCTCACGTCGTTGCCGATGCGCAGGCCGCACTTCTGATAGGTGCAGTGCAGTACGGCACCGTCCTGCACATTCACTCGGTCGCCGATCCGGATATTGTTCACGTCACCGCGCACCACGGCGTTGTACCACACGCTGCAATGTGCTCCCATCACCACATCGCCGATCACCACGGCGGTCTCGGCAAGGAAGATCCCTGGGCCGAATTGTGGTGTATGCCCGCGTAGCGTTCTGATCAGTGCCATGTTCCTTGGGTCGGTGTGAAGGTTCTTCTACTGGTATGCATCAAGGGAACGGTCTCCGCATGGGGTCCGATGGTTCGTGCGTGCGCGGGTCAAGACCGCTACCCTCGCACGCACGAGCCATTTCACCCCGTCCATCCATTTCCGCAACGACCGGATCTTCGTCACCGGATCGGTCATGCACACGGCGACCGTTCGGGCCATCGCCCATCTGCGCTCCCCATCCCCTTGTTGCTGCGTCAATGTTTCTCCGCCGGTAGGCCACAACCCTCCTTCTGGCAGCATTCCGGCAATTTCTTGAACGCCTCGGCATCACCGGGGATGTCGTCGGCCATGTAGCCCAGCTTGCTCACGGCCAGGCGCAGGTTCTCCGGCGAGTTCTTGCGCGGATCATAATCCACATGGATCTCATTGGTGGCCAGTTCCACATCCACGCTCTTCACGCCCTTCTCATAGATCAGGTTCCCTTCGATGGTCGCCACACACATGTCGCAGACCGTGCTGGTGCGGATATCGAGGTGCGCGCGTTTCTTGTTCGTCGGCTGGTCTGTAGCCGGGTCCTGGGCCAGCAGCGAAGAGCTCGCCAGCAGGAGTGATAGGATGATCGTGGTCTTCATGGTGTGGTGGGCTGCTTGTCTTCTTTGCGGTCGAGTTGGAAACGGAGGCCACCATAGAACATGGCCTTGTTGGTGGGTCCCCAGATCATGGAAGCGTCAAAATACGGGCCGTAGGGATCCTCGGGTGCGATGATCTGTTGTTGTTGCAGTGTACTGGTGGCATTCTCCACCCCAAGGTACACCTCCCAGTCGCCCAGGATGCGGGTGACCTGGGCATGCACCACGGAATAGGATGGTGAATGTTCGGGCATGCGATACTCCTCCGGGTTGGCCCGGGTGTAGGGGATCCGGCCCTTACCGAAAACGCTCCAGGTGAGGTCCATGCGCCAGTGCTCCTTGGGATCGGTGAAGGCCAGGGAGGCCATGCCGCGGTGCTGCGGGGTGAACGGCCGCTCGCGCAGCACCCCGTCGTAGGTGGCACGCACGTCGTACCAGCGATGGGAGAGCTTCAGGTCGAGATCCCGGGTCACCTCAACTTGTATGTCGGTGAGCAAACTGGTGGCATAGGAGCGACCATCGAGCATGTAGAAGGCCACGGTGCGCGGATGACGATCCATGTCGGTGATGATCTGGTCCTGGAACTCCGTGCGGTACACATCGATCCCGATGGCCCACTTACGCTCGATCCATTTGAACTTGTGAAGCACGGATGCCCCGAAGTTCCAGGCACGTTCCATGCCAAGATCGCCTTGTACGATCACCTGCCGCGAACTGGCCAGTACGGTCGCATTCTCCACGAACGGGTTTGCGCTGCGGAAGCCATGACCGACGGATAGTCGGGCGTTGGTCAACGGTCCGATGTCGTACTTCAGGTGCAGTCGTGGGCTCACCACATTGCCGTAGTACGAGTTCGCATCGGCACGCAAGCCACCCACCATGGTGAGCGGGCCGCGTTGCATGGTATACTCGGCGAAGAGGCCCGGCATGCGTTCGATCCGTGCGAAGCCGCTGTCCAGGAAGACCTCTTCGTACTGGTCGAACTGGAAGGCAACGCCAGCCTTCAGTTGATCGCTGCCCTTCCCCACCAGCATTTGATACACGGCACTGCCATAGAAGCTGTCCTGCGTACCCGAATAGGTCCGGTGTCCGAAACGCGAGCCCACGTCGTGGCGGCGCGCTGCGAACATGAAACCCACGCTCTTACTGGGATCGTTCTTGAAGATGATGCCCTGCTTGCCGAAAAGGTCCACAAGTTCGTTGTGGATGTCCACCTGATATGGATCGCCCGAATGAATCGCATGTTCGGGTTCGTTCATGCTCATGGCGGTCTGGCCACCCGTGCGGTCATCGGTCACATAACGCAGGCCGACCTGTGTCATGCCGCGTTCGGTGCGCCGCATCCAACGGTCCATCACATTGAAGCGGCGGGTGCGTGGTGCATCCATGAAGCCGTCGTTGTTCTGGTCCATATCCTGCTGGAAGAGGTTGCCATGCAACAGGAGCAGGTTGCCGCTATTGGTGCCGGTCCGCTGCGCAAGGTGGACGTTGCCTTCCACCCGCCCCTGGGAGTTCGCGTACAGGTTCATGAAGAGCGGCGGTTCGGAAAGCGGATCGAGCAGGCACAGGTCGATCTGACCGGTCATGGCATTGGGGCCGTTCACAGCGGTGCCCACCCCCTTGCTCAGGTTGATGTCCTTGATCCAGGTACCGGGCACGAGCGTGAGGCCATAGGCGGTGGAGAGGCCGCGGATGAAGGGCAGGTTCTCCATGCTGATCTGCGCGTACTTACCGTCGAGGCCCAGCATGCGGATGGTCTTGGTGCCGCTGATCGCATCGCTGTAATTCACGTCCACGGTGGCGTTGGTCTCGAAGCTCTCGCTGAGGTCGCAGCACGCTGCCCGCTTCAGTTCCTTCTGTCCGATGATCTCCGTGGAGTTGATGGTGCGGGAGTCCATGCGAGTTCCCGCTACGCGGTCCACGATCTCCACGGGGCCCATTTCCACGGCCCAACGCAGTTTGATGCGCAATGGGGTGGTGGGTGGTGAGGTCAGTCGTAGCGTATCCGCCTTGTAACCTACGAACGAGGTGATGAGGGTGGCAGGCCAGTTCCCTGGGAGGGTGAGGGAAAAAGCGCCATTCGCATCGGTGGCGGTGCCGATGGTGGTGCCGAGCCAGTGGAGATTGGCCCCCGGCAAGGCTTCGGCTTCCGTCCCGGTCACGTGGCCGGTGATGACCTGCGCCCCTGCGACCGGACCGCAGACCAGGCCGAGTACTGCGTGAAGGATCCTGAATTTGAATGTCATGGTATGGAATTCCTGTTGATGTGATGGACACCGGGTCGTGGCACGACCCCATCGCCCTGTGGGCGGGAACAGGAAAGTCCTAAACGCGCTGCACGCTGATCACCGAGAGCCTATCGGGGGCCGAACGTGGTGGCGGACGGGATGCCAGCCACGGGATCGAACGCACGGTTGCAGGCGGCGAGACCTGGGTCACATGAAGCCAAAGGTCAATGGTGTCAATGTGATGGTTGATGCCGATGTTCGGAAGGATGTTGTCACGTTCCCCCTTCACCAAGGCCAGCTCGCAACAGGAGGCCTTGAACGTGGGGGTATCGCTCGGCTCGCCCTCATCCGGGCAGCAACCGGTGCTCACGCCCAGACTGAGGACGCTGTGGCCGCCCTCCAAGCAGGTCATGCGGCTGATGGTCATCCCATTGGTGGCCACCAGAAAGAGGCCCACGACCATGTAGGTGATCCACCTGTGCCGTTGAAGCAGTGAGCGCATCGCGCTACAAAAGTAGACCTTACGGCCACTGGGGCCATGACCCATCTCGTGGATCCTTGAGAAGCCAAGGGGGGTGAGCGGCGGTATCTTCGCGCCGCACCGGGGCACATAGGGCCCGTGCATGACGTCCATGAGCACCGAGAAAAGGAAGCATCCGGCCAACCTGTATCTGGAATCCACGCCCAATCCGCTCACCATGCGGTACGTATGTGATCGGTTGCTGATCGAAGAGGGCCGCCTGTTGGAATTCCGCACACCGCAGGAGCCGGTTAACGTATCGCCCCTGGCCGAGCGGATCTTCAACCTGCCTTTCGTCACCGGGGTCTTCATCAGCAGCAACTTCATCACGGTGACCCGCAACAACAGCGTGGATTGGGACCTGGTGGGCATGGAACTGCGCGACTACATCCTGGAGTACCTGCGCACCGATGGTCGGGTGGTGTACGAGGATGCTCCAGCGCAAGCCCTTGCCGATGCGAATGAGCGGGCGAGCACACACGCGGAGGCGAAGGGCCCGGACGACGAGAAGATCATCCGCGTGCTGGAGGAGTACATCCGGCCTGCGGTGGAGGGCGATGGGGGCCACATCGCGTTCAAGAGTTACGAGGAAGGGATCGTCACCGTGTCGCTGCGTGGATCATGCAGTGGTTGCCCCAGCAGCATGATCACCTTGAAGCAAGGGATCGAGAACATGCTGAAGCACGAGGTGCCCGGTGTGCGCGAGGTGGTGGCGGAGGCGTTGTGATCGTACTGATCGCTGGGTGAACACCTTGGGACCGCTCCTTGCTGGCAGCAAGGGTGCCCGTATGCATTCCGGCAGGTTCCGGCATCTCCATGGGAACGACCTGCGATGCGACACACCACCCTGTTCATGAGCACCCTCTTGATCGGATCGATCCAAGGGCAACAAAGCGGCGAGATCCGCGGTCGTGTGCTTGATCCCGATGGTGGCACCCTTCCCTCTGCGAGCGTGTACACCCGCATCGCCGGCGAACTGGTCGGCACCAATACCGACCTCGATGGCCGGTTCGTGCTCAAACCTGTGCCTGCCGGTATCCATCCGGTCACCATCTCCTTCACCGGCTACACCACACTGGAGGTCGTTGGCGTGGTGGTGACCACGGACCGCGCGACCTACTTGAACGATGTACGCTTGACGTTCATGAAGGACCTGAGGACATTCGAGAAGATCGGGTTCACACGGAAATTGATCGACCGTGACGACCCCAGCCGCATGAGCCTCCTGGCCTCCCGATCCCACGCGCAAGGACCCGATCCAATTCCTCAGCAAGAACTTCGCCGGGGTCACCGCCGCGCCGAACGGTGAGGGCCTGTACTTCCGCGGATCGCATACGGAGAATACGGTGAGCTACCTCGACGGGGTGAAGATCAGTGGTGGGGTGCCACGCGTGCCACCGAGCGCGATCAGCAGCGTGAGCGTGTACACCGGTGGACTGCCTGCGCGTTACGGCGACGTGACCGGCGGGGTGATCGTGTTTGAGACCCGGACCTATGGCGAGATCCACGAAGCGGAACGTCGGCGAGCGGTCCAACGAACGGAGAGCGAGGATCTGCCTTGAGATGTTCCTGCGGCGCAAGGCCATAGCGACCCGCTCCGACGAGGAGTTGGTGGGTCTCCTGCGGGAGGGCACCTTTCCGCGATGGCCGACCTATGGGACCGCTATGCCGAGTTGCTGTACGGGGTGGGCATGAAGTACCTGAAGGATCCGGAGCACAGCAAGGATGAGGTGGTGGAACTCTTCGCCGGTTAGAAGGACCTGGTATCGTGGCATGAAGTGGAACGGTTCAGACCGTGGGTGCATACGGTGATGCGCAATCGTTGTCTCCAGCGTATGCGTCGTGAAATACCCGGCATCCTGGTCGGCATGGAGACGTACGGCCACGAACCAGGGCTCGAACAACTGACAACGGGTGTGGATGCGCGGTACCCGACCGGGGTGGAGCAGCAAGTGGCCAGGCAACAGGAACGGCACATCGCTTACCTCACATACATGGATGAAGCGTTGGGCAAATTCGTGCGCAAGGGCTGTCTGGCCGAACTGGAACACCTGCTCGCACAGTACCCCGATGATGTGAACGCATTGTTCTATGCCGGCCTGTGCAGCTACAACATGGGGAAGAGCACACGTGCCGAACGTTTCCTGGACCGTGCGGCCAGGCATCGGTTCCATGCGTTCGACGAAGAGGCGGACTGGTACCATGCGTTGGCCATGGAACGTTCCGGTGAACAGGGGTCAGCACAGGCCGCGTTCGCGCGGATCGCTGCCGGCAACGGGTTCTATGCGGCAAGGGCACAGGAACATGTGCGGTGACCTTCACGTGTTCGCAAGTCCAGCAGCGGTAATACCATTCACGTATTCAGCGCCGGCCAGGGGATACGACGCGATCTTTTCGGTGGACGATACTTCGTGGCTGCGCTTTGACCCTCATGGCCATACCAAAGGCAGGGAATGCCCAAATGGTATCAGCACCGTGTGGTGTTCACACCTGCCGACCGATCCGATCCAAAAGCAAGAACCCCGCGCCAATGGCGCGGGGCTCTTCATTCAACGTCCCTGGTCCGTTACGGTTGGATCACCAATCGTTCCGTGTAGGTCTTGTCGCCGGCGGTGATGTTCACCATGTACAGGCCACTGGCCAGCTCACCATTCAGGTCAAGGCTCGTCTTCACAAAGCCATCCTGTACAGCGATCGTACGGGTGCTCACGCGCTTGCCGGTGAGATCGAGGATATCCATACTGACCGTCCGTACACCTTCGGCCACATGGCTCAGGCTCACAAGGAGCTGATCGCCATGGTTCGGGTTCGGGTACATCGTGAGGGCGCCTTCGCCTTCCAGTGACATGCTGTTGCTGCCTCCGTCCACACCATTGTTGTCGCAGGTGATGGTCACCAGGCACACTTTGCCCCAGTCCTCCGTATCGGCGCAGGCCGAAGCCTCATCCGAAGTGGCCGGGCCGAAGCACCAGGTTGCGCCGCCATCGAGGCTCACGCGCACATCCACATCATAGGTCTTGCTGCATACCAGCGGCGTACCGGTGGTCCAGTTCAGCACCATGCGGGCGCTGGTCTGGGGCGGACGAACGATGCAAACGCCTTCGCCCGGAATGCGGAAGCGGAACTGGTAACGCACATTGCTGCTGGCCACGGCCGGCACCGGCTGGGGCGGGTTCGCGTAAATGCGATTGTTCGCGCTGCTCGCGCCTCCGAAGGTCCGGCTCACACCGCAGCTGAAGTCCGAGGTGTTCGCCGGGTTATCCTGCAGGCTCACACGCGGGCAGGCGGCCAGAGCGGCGTCGATCTTGAACTGGCAGGCCGGGCCGAACTCCAGGTTATTGCCCGCCACTCGGCCGCGTACACGCACGTTCAATAGGGTGCTTGCTGGCAGATGCGGGGTCGCCACACTGTGTACCCAACCATTCACCTTGAAGTGGCAGGCGCGGTTCGCACCGGAACCGTAACCATCGCTGGTGGCGTGGCTGCGGAAGCGACGGAAGCTGTAACTACCGTTCGGGTCATAGAACCAGAACTCGTAGCCGCTCGTGGTGTTGGTCACCCCGTACTGGGCGGTGACCGCTGCATTGGCATGGCATACGATGAACTTGTTGTTCACCCAGTCCAACTTGTCGCAGCTGCTGTAGATCATCTTGTCCGTACCCAGCGGCAGGCAGAAGCCCTGTCCACCCATGATCTGGCTGGTGGAACCGGTGCTGAAGTTGTTGCGGTTGTCGATGATCCGCTCGCCAGCGCCCGTGGTACGCAGGATGTAGCCACCGGTGGTCATACCATCGCCGGCCGCATCCAATACGCGCAGGTAGAAGCAACCGTCGGGCAGGCAGGTGAAGTTGGTCTCCACACTGTTCTGCGGATTCAGCGGGCCACCTTGCTGCACCACGAAATCGGTGCCTTGCTCCACGAGTTCCCAGGTGGTCTCCCACGGGTTGCCGTCGGTCTGGAACTCCAGGGTCAGGTCGTTGCTGCATGGCACAGGACCGGAGCCCACGCACTCGCAACCGGTGATCGCCCCAGAGGTGAACAACGGTCCAGCATAGCAGGGGCCGCCCTCCTCGCCCGGGGTCTCGGGGCAGCTATCCACGCAGTCCAGCAGACCATCGCTGTCCAGGTCCGTCGTTTGAAGCACTTCGTTGTACGCGATGGTGAAGTTGGTGCCGTAGTTGTATCCATCCACGATCACGTAGTAGGTCTCACCGGCGGCCACTTCGAACTTCGGAGTTTCATACACCCAGTTCCACACCTGCGGGTCGTAGTTGAACCAGCTGTACTGGAAGCACGCTCCGCTTGTCACTTGGGCGTTGTATGTGGGCTGGTCCGTAGGCGGGAACAGGACCACGTTGTCCGAAGCCCTCCGGATCATCAATCCGAAATAGGTGGAGGGATAGGCAGCGGGGAGGCAGAGCGACACGGTGGCCGAATCGGCACATTGCGAGGCGGTGAACTTGTACCAGGCATCATTGCCCCAGTAGTTGGACTCCAAGCTGCTGTAGCCATTGGCCGAGAACTGGTTGCCTGCGTATGCCACACCATCCGACAAGGGGATGGCGTTGGTGGCCCCGTTGCCGCCCACACGGAAGGTCCAATCGGTGGGGCAGCTGGCGGTACCGTAGCTGTTCTTGGGCACCACGCGCCAGGACGCAGGCTGTCCAAGTCCCACCAAAGCCATCACTGCGGCGGTGGTGTAACTGGGGCTGCTGATGCTGGTATTCGGCGTGTTGGCCACCAGGTTGCCCTGGAAGTACACATCGTAGCTCGTCGCACCGAACACGGCAGGCCAGGAGAATGCGATCGGGTTGGTGTTCACGGCCAAGGTGGTCCCATTGGCAGGCGCAGTTGGCGCGCCTACACAACCAGGTATACCTGGGCAGCCCAAGGTGAAGGGTCGTTTGTGTACGGTGTAGTTCGCATCGCTCATGATGTAGTAATCACCCGCAGCAGGTACGTTGAAGGTGATGATCCCCCCCACATTGGCCGCTGCCGTACCGATACAGGTGAACGCGCTGGCCGCACATCCGTTCGCCACGGATGTGACCACGTAGCCGATGTTGCTGGTACCCATATCGGACACCCCGGCGATGATGGCATGGGTGCCTGCCTCCGAAGCGGTGAAGCGATACAAACGCTCCGGGCCATTCGCCGCTGCGCTACCGCCCAAGCAGGATTGGGCACTGGTGTAAGTGGTGTTCTCGTAGACCGCGGAACCGTTCAAATAGGGAGCTGGCGCATTGTCATCCGACACGTACTCGTTGCAGGAGATCACCTGTGCGGCGGAGCAATCCATGCTGGTACTGAACCGGGTACGGAAGCTGTTGGTCGAGTAGGTAGGACCCGCACAGATCTGGCGCACATACACATCGTAGGTTGTGAGTGCTGTCAGACCGGTGATGGTGACGGGGCCGCTTGGGAACGTACCGAAGATGACACCGTTCACACCAGCCGTGGCACCCGTCCCAGGGGTGAATCCCGCCGGACCATACTCCACGACACTCGAATTCCCGGCATTGCCCCAGATCACCGTGGCTGAGTTGCCCCCGATGTTGCTGATCGTAATGTTATTGGGCGTGGAGCAGGCTGGTGCAGGGCCGCAGGTCACATTGGACTGCATACCCTGATCGTAGAAGTTATAGTTGAATGCCTTGAAGTTCAGTGTAAGGCAACCGTTGGCCGCCGTGCTGGTGAAGGGGCCAGGTGAAGTACCGGGGTTACCGGGCGTATTCCGGTAGGTGGTACCGCGGAAAGCACCAGCGGGCAGCGTATTCAATCCGTATGTGACCGCAGGCATGCCCGAGTTGAAGATCGGTGCGGCAATGCTGTTCCCATCATGCACGAATACACCAACGGCTTCAGAATTACCCGTTCCGAAGGAGAACTTCGGAATGGTCAGGGTGACCACATCACCCACGTTGTCCGGGCAGATCACCGCGACACTATCCCAACCACCGACCGGGACCGGATTGTATAGGGCGTACGCGTTGGAGTTGAACAGATCATATGGTCCTCCGCAACCCGGCTTGGTGCGGAAGTTCAAGGCAGGGCTGCTCCAAGCACTGGGGTCATCGCCCACGCCTTGGTCATCGCACAGTCCGCGGAAGTACACGGTGTACTTCGTGTTGGCCGCGAGCGCTGCCGCGGTCGTGGCCGTACCCGAAGCGCTGGTACCGGTTGTGATGGCCGCATCACCGGGGGCACCACCGAAGGCTACCACCTTGTATTCCACATTGGGCGAGGCACCCGGATTCCAGCTGAAGCTGGCGTCGTGTACCGTGGTCGAAGTGACCGTACGAGCCGTAGGTGCGAAGCAGGTCGGAGCCGGGGCACAGGTGAAGTCGGCGCTCCAGCCATAGGGAGAACCCGTCCAAAGTCCATAGGAGAAGACCTTGACCGTGAGGCAGCCGCTGGCATGGCTCGAAGTGATGATCGGGGGTTCGGATACCCAACCACCGGCGGGAACGGTCCAGCCTGTTTCCGTGTAGCCGGTACCGGTACCGGTGATCATCGGGTCCGTGATGTCATCCCCATCGAAGATGAACATGGCCGAGCGCTGCAAGGCACCACCGTTCCAGGTGAACCCACCCCAATAAGTGAAATCCAAGGTCACCACATCACCAGGAGTGCTGGGGCAAACGGTATGTGTTTGAATGAACCTTTGATCGGTCAAGGTGTTGTAACCACCTGGGCTTACCCACGTGCTGCCACAGCCCATGGAGGTCGTAAAGGCCAACGGGACCCAACTGCTCATATCGCCACCACCACAATCCGCACGCACATAGAACGTGTAAGCGGTGAAAGTGGAGAGCGCGGTCGCCGAGGCCGTGAGCCCTGCTGCTGTGCCGCTGGCGGCCAACCCGGTGGGGCCGCTACCAGGTGCACCACTGCTGCGAACCTCCCAGATGTATCCATTGGAAGGGTTGCTGACACTGGCCGTCCAACTGAAGTCCGCGGAATTCGCGGCCACAGCCGTGGTTCCCGGTGCACTGGGGGCGAAGCAAGTGGGGAGGATCACCGCCGCCGCAAAATCCACCACATGGCCGTACGACACGGTACCACATGCCCCAACCGGCCCATAATAGTCACAGACCACCCGTACCTGGCTGGTTCCTGGGGTTGCGGCGAGAGGCACGTTCACCGCCCCTGAAACTCCGGCACCGGAACACCCGGAAGTGAGTGTACCCAGGTTCACCGAGGTTTCCCAAGTACCGTCGTCATCCCAATCGAAGTAGGCGGAAATGTTGAAGGGATACCCCGAAGTATTCCCGTTCACATTGAGCGTATAACTCGAACCCGCATCCATGTGCGCCGTGCTGGTGGTGAGGTCCACGTAACCGGTACCGCTTGAGATACTGGTGAGGTTCAAGTCCGACAAGGTGATCGAGCAGATCGGGTAGATCGCACCGGCGGATCCCGCACAATAGGTCTGAGCTGGGGCCCGGCCCAGGAAAAGCAGGGATGCCAAAGCCGTCAAGGCTCCGTGCATCGCCGTGTGTAAGGTTCTTGAACGCATTTTGCTGAGAGTGTTGGTGAGTTGAGATTGAGCGTGAGGGACTGAGAGGGTGTGCACACCCGCCAGCGTTGCCGACAGCGGGTCAGGGGGTGGATACGTTCAGGAACACCAAGGATCCTGGCCGTTCTCATACGGGCGGATGCCAAGCATCGCAACCGTATGTGTCGCAATAAGGTGTGGACTAAGGCTGGGTTGAGAGCAGTTGGATGGTCGTATCCGGTGTGAGAGGTGAGAGTATTGTTCGCCAACATTAGTCCGATCCAATGACAAAAGCAAATCCATCAGGAAATAGCACACGGCCCCACGTTCCGAATTCACCCACCCCTGCGCCAGAAGTGCCGAAAGGTGCGATCGACCCGCGATCCATATAGCGGCCCTTACGCTCCGTATTGGTACCTCATGCGGGTGGTGGAAGCGATCCCTGTCGGTCCGCAGCAGTGGAATGACCACGTCCAGGGCCGAATTGGAGTGCGCCAGGCCGGGTTGATCACAGAAAATGGAGGTCCCTGTCGAACGAGGCCGATTCGTGCGTAGACTTGTGGGTATTTCTCTTCCATACGTGCCTCTCACACTCGTATGGTGATCCATGCTCTCACATGATCAAACTCTCCACCTGTCGATCCGCCACCTCTCGGCGTAGGTGTGTGCTCCGGGCTACAAGGCCCACTGAGCCGAACATTCCGACCAGTGATCGGATGGGACCCCATCGTGCATCGGAGCGGTACGCCGTATTCCGTTCACTGGTGGTGACCATGCTCCTCCTTGGGGTCGGGGCACCGAGCAAGGCCCAGCAGATCAGTGATGATCCTTCGGATGCCACCACAGGCTTGACCTTCAACACGAACGCGGGGATATCGACCACGTTGACCGCCTCTTGTACCACTGGCTCCCTGAACCCGGCCACAGGCGACTTCTCGTTGGCCTTGGCTCCAGTGGCACCGGCCACCAGTAGTACAGCGGGCAGCTATCCACCTTGTGGCAACTTCTTCACCCCGCCGCCGAATCCCGCCAGCCCCGCACCGGATGTTTGGTTCCGGATCGATGCACCGGTAGCGGCACATCGTTTCCGCATCACCGTGATCAGCGGCACCATGACCAATGGGGGTATCGCGGTGTACGAGGCGCCGAATGCCACCGGTCCTTTCCGACTGATGGAATGTGCCACCGGTGGGAGTTCCATCACCCTGGCACAGAACCAACCCGCGATCGATGCCGTGTGTTACACACCGGGCAACAAGTTGTATGTGCGTGTTTGGGACCAGAATGCCCGTGCCAACAACCTCACCTTCCGTCTGTGTGTGCAGGGTCAGACCGAAAGCACCATGCCTCCGCGCGGGGCATCGGAGACCGCTTGCACTGCACCAACCATCAATGCGAGCGCCAGCTTCACCAATGTGGATTACGTCTTCGCCTGCGATGAGTCGCCCTGGCTCTTCGCCGATTCAGGGGGGTATGTCGGAGGTGATCTTTGGTTGAAGCTCACCGTACCACCCACAGGTGTGGTCGGCATGATCATCGCACGCGGACTTGCTGGTACCGCCAATACGATCGGGGTGACGGCCTATTCGGCAACGAATTGCGGTGATCCGCTGACCTATCGGCAACTTGGAGACTTCCATGGCACCCTCCCTGCAAGCACCCCCGCCCTACCGAACCTCACGCTATCGTGCTTGGTGCCGGGCAGCACCCTGTATGTGCGGATCCATTCGGTGCGCACGGCACAGAGCGCCACCCTCCGATATGGCCGGATCCGTTTCCGGTGGACGATCGGCCCCAGTCCGGGTGGCACACCGCCGAGCAACAACCTTCCCTGTGGCGCCACCCCGCTCACCTTCGGCGGAAGCTGCCCGATCGGTACCACGCCCATGAGCACCAACCTGGACGCGTGTAATACAGGTGGTATCCCCAACCCCGGTTGTGGCAATTTCGACGGGAACAGCAGGGATGTGTGGTACTCCTTCGTAGCTCCGGCCAGTGGTACGATCCACCTGGATGTGGCACCGTATGGCATGAGCCTACCGGGCAATCCAGCAATGGCCTTGTATGGCACGGGTGGCAATGGGTGCAGCGGGCGCTTCACGCTACTGGAATGCGACGACCGGCAGGGATTGGTCCACGGTGCGGCCATCATCCGTACCGGCCTGATGCCCGGCGAGACGTATTACGTGCGTGTGTGGGTGGAGGGGACGGGCTCTCCCGTCGGGCAGTTCACCATCTGCCTCACCGAGCCGACCCCACCAGCGGGAACCTGCTTCTATGTGATGGAGCTTTGGGCCGCGAATCCACCGGCTGCGGATACCTACCAAGGGGTACAATACGAGATCAACGGTGGTGCGCCGGTGATCCTGCAAACACCATTGGGAGGCGAGGCGAGCGAGATCTACCTGATCCCAGTACCTACCGGAGGACAACTGCACATCCAGTACTTCAACCAGAACGTGGGCAACTACATCTATGCCCTCTATCAGTTGGGCGATACGACCCAGGTTTGGCAGTACCACGGAGGCATTCCCGTATTCGGCCCACACCCATCGCCTGTGTACCAACACACGGTGACCAGTGCCTGTAATATCCTCACCGCACCGGTAACGGACTGCCTGGGTGCAGAAACGGTATGCACCCCGAATACCGAGGTCGGTAACCTTCGAGGTGCTGTCTCTCCCGGCATCCGCATGGATCTTGATGCCACGAATATGGGCTGCTTAAGTGCGCCTGAGGACGGGGGGATCGCATGGTTGATCTTCCGTCCTACGGAAGACGGGACGGTGGCCTTCTGGTTCGATGCCACGGCGAATGCCCCGACCACCGACCTGGATTTCGCCATTTGGGATGCGGGGCCCGTGATCTACACCCCGTCGTTGCCCAACATCGACGGTTCGATCTGTGCGCCCAATTCACCGCCGGTCCGTTGCACCAGCGCACGCCTGAACCAGTCCACCGGCCTCATGCCCGGATTGGAGGGTGTGTATCAGGAAGGCACCGGTGGAACAGGGTGGTTGTCCCCGTTACCCGTGCTCCAGGAGCACGTGTACCTGGTCGCACTGGTGCGCGCCTCCGGTCCGATCGCGAATGTTTCATACCAGATGCGCTGGACCCAGTACACGAACAGCCTGGGGGCAACGAGCACCACGATGCTCGGTTGCACATCCATGATCCTCCCGGTGGAACTGTTGCTTCTCGAGGCCACACCCACCGAAGGGACCGTGGAACTGCATTGGGCCACAGGCAGTGAACGGAACAGCGATCATTTCGTGGTGGAGCGAAGCCGTAATGGCAAGGAATTCGAAGCGATCGGCATGGTGGATGCGGCCGGGAGCTCCAGCCAGCGCATCGATTATCTGTTCGTGGATCCTGCACCGTTCCAAGGTGCCAACTACTATCGCCTTCGCCAGGTGGACCAGGACCATCACGAGGACATGAGCAATATCGTGGTGGCCATGTTCGGTGGATCCAGCCACCTGCTGCTCTTCCCCAATCCCACCACGGGCGAGCTGTTCCTCACGCTTCCTCCAACCAAAGCAGAAGGACCGATGATGATCGGCATCACCGATGTGATGGGACGGCTGGTACATACACGAACGATCGCGGCGGGGGTGGGATCGGCCCTATCGATCTCCACGGATGAGCTGCCTTCAGGAGCATACCTGTTGAGTGTTGCGGATCAGAGCGGTCACTATATGGAAAGCACCCGCTTCGTGAAGCAATAAGTCCGGCCATTGCATTCCCTGAAGGGTGGTGCCCAACCGTATAGCCACCGAATGCGGGCACTGCGGATGGAACATGTGCTGCCATCATGAAGAGCCCATCGGCATCCCAGCGCACTGGTCCTCCACCGCAATTCGTCCGATCGATATCGGACCCGGCTCAGCCGGAAATTCATACCATTTACGCATTCAAGGTCGGCCATGAGATGTACCGCGATCCTCTCGGAGGACGGTACGCGGAACTGGTCGCGTAGCAGGCCTAAGGCGGATCTTGAACGTGTATTTGGCATGTACACGTGGTTCCATGCGCTACCAACGCGGCGGATGACGTGTCCGATCGGCTCCATCCGCCCCGAAACGATGGAAAGGATCCGACACCCACGGGAAACAGGAAGCCGCTCGAGAAAAGCGGCTTCCAAAGGCAGTGAGAGGAGGAACGATCAGTGCATCACTCGCAACATGGTGGATACGGTCCGTTGTCCGTTCCGCAGGACCACCACATAACTGCCCGCCGCCACGCGTGTGAGATCCAGTGGGATGACCTGCCCACCCGACCCGCTCATGCGCACCAGCTGCATCCGGCGCCCTGCAAGATCAAGTACTTCAATCTCCATGCGGCCCCCAAAACCATGAGGCAGCACGAGCGTGAAGACCCCATCCCCGGGATCCGGATATATCGTCAAACGACCGGGGGCGATCTCTTCGATCCCCACACCGCATCCGTCAGAAAGTGCAATGGAGGTCAACGAACACAGGGCACTGGCCCCGTCCACGCCCACCACCACTGAAGTTCCGTTCGTGAACGGCCCGATCGTATACGGGCCGGTATTGGTCGCGGTGACCACCGGTGCCCCGGCGTCATTCGTGATCAGCACCTGGTCGGCCGAACCGAGGTCGGTGAGATGCACCACGACCGAGAACCGGCCCAGATCACAGTCTTCCTCAACGCTGAACGTGGCCTCAGGTCCCAGGCAACCGTCATAACATGAAACGATGTAGCTCCATTCGGCGGCCTGGCCCGTGACACAGCTTTGGCTACCATCGGCCAACACTTGCAACATGATGGTGTTGCTCGTGATCGATGAGGTGAAAAGCCTGCCATTGAGGTCTCCTCCATTCACCAGACCAAGCGGGGAGCTGGTGAATTCGTCCGGCCCATCATACACATTGAGCACATCGCCAGAGGCCAGACCGCCCGAAAGGAAGCGGATGCCGATCCGATCGGAAGCCGTCTCTCCACTATACGCGAACTTGCTGCCATCACTGTTGTGGTAGCAATAGATGATCGTGTCGGGCCCGCACCCGACAATGGGGCAAACGCCGTTGCTCAGCAAGGTGGAAACTGCATCGCAATACATGTTCGTAGCATGGTTCGCCGTGACGATGACAGCAGTGCCATTCACGAAAGGACCCACCGAATACAGGCCGATGGTGCTGGCGACGACCTCCGGTGCACCGCCATCGTTACTGATGATCACCGTTGGGGAGGACCCCATCCCGAAGACCTGCACGTTCACCGAGAATCGGCCTTCCTCACAATCATCCAGCACTTGGAATCCCGCAAGCACAGGCTCACAATCCCAACATCCCACCTCCCATTCCATCGGCGTGATGAACTCTTGCATGGCACAGGAGCCGACCTCGTCAGCCACGAGCGTCATGGTGAGTTGCGTTCCGGAAGAATTGACCACCTGGCCCGCTATAGCACCATTGGCCGAGGAGAAAAGCATCGGAGACTGGTCGGTCGGCCCATCATAGATCCGCAGCAGGTCGGTATTGTGGATGATCCCGGAATGGATCACCAGACGTAGTGGAGTGGTGCTGGAGTAATGCCAAGAGCGCGTTTCGAGGTCCGAATAGCAGTGCTCGAATGTTTGGGGTGGTTGACCACAGACCACCTCCACGAAACCCTCTGTCGAGAATGGCATGCCGGCACCCCATGACGATTGACCTGTACCACAATCCGCACGCACATACACGAAAAGCAATTGATCAACGGGCAACCCGTTCAAGGCGACACTGGTCCCGGGGACGGCCGACCCGCTCAGCAAGGCAGGTTCTGTTGATGCGCCCGTGGTGATGATGTAATCATAGCTCGATGCGCCGGGAACCGTATTCCAGGAAAGGGTGCCCGAGATCGCACCAGCACTATTGGTCAGGTCGGTCACCTGGATCCCGTTGACCGTACAGCCCGGCGGTGTCCAAGTGAAAGTAAGTCCCTGTGGAAGGTTGGTCGCCGATGCTGGTGGTCTGCAGGTGGCGGCGTTGCTTCCACCAGGCTGGCTCAAGGTCCAATCATAAGGCGCCGCGGACACGGAGCGGTTGTTGAAGTCGGTCGGGTCCATGCCACCCAGCCCCACTTGCCCGGCCAGTGCTGTATTCTGTGCCATGCCTCCATAGACGACCTGCACGATCTGTTGTGCAGGATCTCCACCGCCCTCGTGCAACCGGATCTGGAAACTGAGCAGACCTGATCCACCCGAACGCAGCACGTTCCACTCGGCGATGAAGATGCGGTTCGGGGCGGCAAAAGCCGTTCGTATCTGGATGGGCCAGGTACCACCGTTCCCCATGGCCGCCAGATCCATGGCAAAGCCGGCTACGCGGTTCCGTCGCGCTGGATCGATCCCTGCTGGTACCGCAACGCTCAGTGGCTGGTAGGCTTCACTCCCGATCGGCACATACACGGCAGCGAGCCCATCGCTCGACTTACCAAAAGCAAGCCACCCTTCCATACTCAGGCCCACACGATCATACTGCTGACCATTGAAGTTGAAAGGGAACCCGATCGGCCAGCCATTGCCCGAGGTGGCACCACCCATCGGTAACTGTTCCCCTTGGGTCACGAACGAGTTATCGTCGAACGCGAACTCCGGTGGAAGACCTGGCATGCCCATCGGGGTACCACTCCCTGCGATCGGCTGCCAGGTACCCACCTCCTGCGTGAAGGAATACGCCGCAACCTGTGCCTTCGTGGTGGTAGGTGCGTTCATGGCGAGCACCATGCCCATCGCGAACACCGATCGAATATCGCATCGTCTTGACATGCTTGGGTCGAAGGGTGGACTTTCGCGGGGAGGGTATTGTCCCCCTCCCCGCGATGGCCCGATGGATCAATGTTGAATGCTCACCCGTGCATGGATGCGCTCGCCATTCCCGATCGCCCAAACGGTGTACAAGCCACTTGGCAGGTTGGCGAGATCCATGGTGATGGCCCCGGTCGTTGTAGCGGTGATCTGCTGAGCCACCATACGTCCGGACATATCAAGGACCTGTAGCTCGGTGCGGCCGGTGATCCCGTTGGGGAGTTCTACGCGGAATACGCCATCGTTGGGGTTGGGGAAGAGTTGCAGCCGGGACCGGTCAACCTCCTCCACTCCGACGAAACAGTCCGGGTTCATCGCATAAGAGGTCCAGGAGCAGAGTGCGCTCGCACCTTCCACCTCGATGGTCACCGGCGACCCAGTGGTGAATGGACCCACGGTGTAAGTTCCCACCTGGCTCGCTGGCACGTTCGCAGCGCCTCCGTTGTTGGTGATGTTCACATTGCCTCCACTACCCATCGCAGTGAGCGTGACGTTCACCTCGAACTGGGTTCCGCTCAGGCAATTCGTTGCGAAGGTGGCGGTGGGCTGGGTGCAGCCGTCGTAACAGCCCACCACATAACGCCATTCGGCAGAAGCACCGAACAAGGTGTCAGGGTCGGCGCAGCTTTGCGCGTTGTCGGCTACCACCTCCAGGACCAAGGTATGGTCCGTATTGGGTGTACCGGAAGTGCGAAGGACATTGATCAGGCTGGAAGGAAGTGCGGTGGAGGTGGCGCTATTCGGATCGGCTCCGTTGTAGGTCCGCGCGAAGTCGCCCATTCCTACGCTACCCTCAATGAACCGGATACCGATCTCCTGGCCACCGGTGCTGGTGTATGCACGTTGGGCCCAATCATTGTCCGCGTAGCACAACGTGTATTCCGTGGGTCCGCAATCCGCAGTGGCACATGGCATATTGATCATGGGAACGCTGATCATGCTGCAAGTGGCATTCGCTGCGTTCTCCATGGTCACGATCACGGATGTTCCAGCTTCGAATGGACCGACCTGATGCAGACCCGTGGTGGTGACCGCAGGAATGGAGATCTGTTGCGAGTTCACCACATTCAAGGAAGTGGCAGTACCCATGCTGAAGACATTCACACCGACGAAGAATTCATCTTCATCACAGTTCACATCACCTGCGGTGAAGGTGACCAATGGGTCCGTGCAATTCTTGCAACCCACGCGCCACTCGATCGGAAGGTACCAGGGTTGGGCTTCGCACGCTCCAGCATCGGTCGTCAGTTGGATGAAGATCTCTGGGCCAACTGAGGTGTAGGTGACCCCAGTGAGGTCGCCCGTCGGGCTGAAGGCGGCCGCCCCTACCGGTGCATTCCCGTTCCAGATCCCGAAGGATTCACCTGATACCGATCCGACCAAGCCACCCAGGAAGTCGATCTTCACGGGTGAGAACCCATCCTCGGAGACGTAATGCCAGGTGTAGGTGGAGAATTGTGCGCTACAGATCGTCGATTCAGTGGGTGTACCTGGGCAGCTCAGGAAGCCGCCGCCACGGGTGGTGAAGGGGGTTCCCAAGCTCCAGCCACCAGGTGCACCATCGCAATAGCTACGAACGAAGATGAAGTACGCTGTGGTCGGCTCAAGACCTTCGATGAACGCTTCGGGGTCGGTCACGGTTCCAGAGGCCACTTCAGGGCCGTTGGGATCATTCACGGTGGAAACGAGGAAATCGTACGCCTCGGAACCATTCGGGTCCCATGAAACCGAAGCTGCATTGAAGTCCAACGTATTGATCACGAACGGCCATGCGGGAGGTGGGCAGGCCTGTGGTGTCCAACGGAAGGTCAACCCCTCCACCGGCGGCACACCGGAGCCGTCGGGCTGGCCTGGTTCAGGTGCCGCGAATTCACAGTAGGCCAGCATGGTATCCATGGGTACGGTCTGGTTCCAGTCGTGCAGGAAGGCCGGTTCCTCGAACACGGTCATGCGCCCGTTGAAGTCCGCATTGGTCCTTCCGCTCAAGCCCACCTGTGTACGCACATAGCGTCCGAGGTCAGAGACCCAATCCATGTGCCCATAAACCACTTCGACCGAGTTATCGGCTTCGTTCAGCCGGATCTGGAAGTTGATCTTATTGATCGAAACGGTCACGTCGTTGAACAGACCGAAGTCCTTCCATTGTACCACGCAGACCCTATTGGGTGCCGTTCCGATCGTGGCCACCCGGATGTTGGAGTACGGGCCCGGAGGCACCAGAGAGGTCCAATTCACCAATTGGAGTCCGCTGTTGCCGAAGCCGGCCACACGGTTCCGCTTGTAGGTGGGCTCTGGACCATTGTACCATTGAATGAGTGGATCGGCCTGGACCGTACCGCGATCATTATAGACCCAAACGGCCTGGAGGGCATCGGTCGACTTGCCGAAGCTGATCCAGCCACCATTGGAGATGCCGATCCGATCGAAGACGTCCCCGTTGAAGGTGAAGTCGAATCCAATGGGATAACCTGGACCGATGGCGGGGCTGAAGTAGCCACTTTGCGTCACTTGGCCATCGGGATCATTGAACGGGTTGTTCACCCAGGCACGGTTGTTGAACACCTGGGGCCAATAGGTGGGTACACCCAGGCTCACACCGCCATCGGCTTCGGAGATCTCGGTGTAGGTCCCCACGGATTCCTCGAATTCGTACAGGCTCACTTGGGCCTGAACGGGTCGGCCCACCATAAGGGCCGACAACAGCCCTCCGAGGGCGATCGCGTAATTCTGTTGGGTCATGGTCTGGTCGTTGGGTTTGTGTTGTTGGTCCGGCGGTTCACGGTGCCTGTGGATCGGGAGCCGATGGAGCAGGAGGATTCAATGTTGCAGGCTTATTGGCGCGGTCAGGTGTAGGTTCGTGCCCAGCGCCGACAGGGTGTATGGACCGTCGGGCAAATGAGCGGCATCGATGGTGATGAACTCGGCGGTCGTTGGGATCGATCGCTGCAAGACCACCCGCCCCGCAAGGTCGATCAGGCGGAGCTCGGCACCTCGAACCAATGCAGCAGGCAACTCCACCCCGATGACCCCAGTGGATGGATTCGGGAAGACCCGCAGGTGCGACGTGGTCGCCTGTGTGGCTACATGAGCTGCCGCTGCACAAGGTGCGGGACTACCAGCCAATACCAAGGTTCCTGTCGCATCCGGATCGAGCCACGGCTTGAGCTTTATCGCTGCGGTGTTCGGGTTATTGGTCCAGTGGTAGCTCATCTTCCCGAAATAAGCCGTCCCCGTGTTGTTCACACAGGTCATGCCTGCGCTACTACCGGTCAAAGTGCCGATCAGCAGTGGCCCGTTCGCCGTGTTCGGTTTGAACAGGCCCGCACCGCTGGATCCGAATTCGGTGACCCCATGACCATTCGATGTGGCCGCCCACTTCGCTTTGTAGTGCGACATGAGCCCCGACGATGCCATGGGATGTCCGGTGGTGAGTGTTTGTGTGTACGAACTGATCCGCTTCGGGGCACCGGTGGGATGATGGATGCATACCCCATCGGCGGTCACAGCGGAGATGTTGGTGGCATCCCATCCTGCCCAATATGGTTGGAATTGATCAGGGATCGCGGCCGTGGTGCGCAATAGCATGAAGTCCGATCCTCCAAGACCTCCTAAGTTCGGGGCATAGTCGTTGCTGTAGGCGACGCGCTCTGCCCCGGTCAGGAACTGAGCCGTGCTGTACGCCCCACCGGTACATGTCGCGTACTGGAAGTTGAAATAGAACTTGTACTGGTTGAATTGGGCAGCAGTGGAAGTACGGCCACAATGGAACGCTGAAAGGATGAAGGGGGCACAATCCTGGCGCACATTGTTCACCAAGGTGCCGGTACACCAGCCATTTCCTTCTGGTGTGACGACGCTGATCCGTACAGTAGCCTTGATCACATCCTCCCAGCCGATCGATTCGGGCTCACAAGCCACGTTCACATGGCAGGTGCCTTCGCGTTGGATCCCATCCACATACCGATAGGCATGAGCCACTCCTTGAATGGAAAAGCGGCCCTCGAACGCGGCATCGAAGGGTTCGCGGTACTCCAGCACGATGTCATCCGCGAACACCATCGGGGACGAGGTTTCATGGATGGAAGAAGGCAGGTCAAGCGATACCATTGGGGCAAGTTCCCGCCCATCGTCACCACGCAGGAGCAACGTGGCCCCCGGTGGCACCAGCACGTGTTCCAGGAGGAGTTCCATGGCCAGCGCACCCTGGGATCGCACGCGAATGCGGCAAACGCGCTCCGCCCCTTCCGCATACCATCGGCCATGTTCCGATGTGGTGAGCGACAAGGTTTGCGTGCGGGCATAGAGTTCAAGTTCGCCGATGGCCGCACGGTGCTGGTCATCGATCCGCACGGCGGCCGCATCGAACACCGCTGCTTGGTACGGATGTAGTTCGGGCCAGCGGACCACCTGGCCCATACTGGCGGTGGCACACCAACAGGAGGTGGTCACAACGATGGGTGCTATGATGCGAAAAGGTTTCATCGTAGCAGAACGACATGGCCGAGTCCTTGTGCAAGCGGCAATTTCTGGCCCTTGACCAGGTACTTGTACTGGTACACCCCGTTCATCACCTGCTCTCCGTCCTGGGTCCCATCCCAGCGATGAACGAGGTCGTTGCTCTGGAAGATGATCCTGCCCCAACGGTCGAAGACCCACAGTTCGTAGCGGTCCAGTAGTGCCCCTTCACCACCGAAGGTCTCATTGATCCCGTCGCCATTCGGGCTGAAGGCATTGGGGAAATAGATGGTGGCCTCCGGTGGGGTCGTCCGTATGCTATCAACGGCCAGGCAACCCTGCTCGGTCACCATGTACAGGTACACCCAATGGGCATCCATATCGTCATACTGATGAGACACTTGGCTGGCATTCTGCGCCGTGGTACCATCGCCCAGATCCCACTCCAGCTCATTCCCGGTCGTGGGTATCATGCGTGCCTGGAATGACCAGTTACTATCGCCATGGTCCGTGGCCGTGATCCAGACCTGTGCTGGATAGGCTGCAAGCTGCACCGTTCCACTGACCGTCTCGCCGCAAGCATCGGTCACGATCACCTGGGCCTCGTGGTCGTCGTGCCCAGCTGTCCATTGCACGGTATCTCCTGCGCCAAGGCCGGGCCAGTTGAACGTATGGCCTCCAGCACCTCCGCTCACCTGCGCCCATAACGACACTTGCTCTCCGGGGCAAACCGTGGTATCGTTCGACGTCACCAGTTCAAGAGGATCGTGATCCTCCACCATGGCCAACAGGGTGGTGTCCGCCGTATTTCCACATTGGTCGGTCACGGTCACTGTGAAGAAAGCATCATCCGCAACCCGCACCTCCAGGGTGGGGCCATCGTTGTTCCCAGTCCCAGGAGGCGACCAGGCGTAGCTGTACGTACCTCCTCCGCCGGTCACCTGGATCACCTGCAACAACAACGGCATATCGGCGCACAGGACCGTATCGCCTTCGGCATGTAGCAGGAGTGGCGGGGTCGGCCCCGTGGTGACCACCACTTGCCCTGTCATGGATTGACCACATTGGTCGGTCACTTCCACCTGATATACCTCGAGCACTGCGGCCGGTACATTGATGGAGGCCCCTGTTCCGATCAAGGTTCCGGCACCATCGGTCCAACTTTGGCTGATCACACCTCCACCACCGCTCACCACCACCTCCAGATCGGCGGTGCCCAGGCATGGGATGGCGGTATCCGGTGACAAGGTGATCACCAAGGGCACAGGAGGTGCTTGAGAGACGAGCACCGAATCGCTGGTCACCACCCCGCAGAGATCGGTAACATGGGCGACGTAGTATAGTGGAGCGATCGGTGCGGTCACATTCAACGTGGGGTCCGTTCCCTGCACGGCACCACCTTGTGTCCATGCGTAGGTATAGCCCCCGGATCCAAGTGCCGCGACCACTTCCAGGTCGGCATTGCCCAGGCATGGGATCGCGGTGTCGGGGGTCAGCGTCAATACCATCGGGTCGTATGGTGGCAGGGTGACCCAAGCACTGTCCGTTACCGGGAAGGCCCAGCAGCTATCACTGACCGTAACCCAGAATTGCGTGGTCTGGTCCACATACGGGCTGATGGTCGGCGTGGACTCGCCGGTGCTCCACAGGTAGGTGAACGCAGCGGGGTCATTGGAGCCGCCTGTCACCTCTGGTGTCAACAACACCACGGCGGGGCAATCCAGGTCAACATCGTCCAAAGTGACCATCAAGGGATCACGTTGATCGATCGTGAAGTTGTACGTCTGGATCTTGGCACCGTTGCAGGTGATGATGTTCACCACGAGATCCTCCAGGCCATCGGCATCAAGCGGCACCGCGATGGGGACGACCACCAACGAGTCGAACGGGCTGAAATGAATGCTGTCCGGCAAAGCCTGGAGATAGTCCACTGCGGATGTGGCACTCCCACCAGTGCTGATCTGTAAGTATTCATCCAAGTAGAACCCGCCCCAGCGACGGAACTGTAGGTGGACGCTATCACAATCACTCTCGATCAAGATGGTGTCGTTCGCGGCATACTCCACGTTGGGGCCGGGGGCCACATCCATGCTGAAACGATCACTGCTCGTGAATGAACCCTGTTCCAGAAAAACCGCCGAGGGGAACCAATTGTCGTTGACGTTGCCGATGCCCATCTTGATGTGGTACGATTGCCCACATTGCACCGCCGCACTTGCCGTGAGCACAACGGTCATCCCGTTGTGCTGTATGTAATAGGGATCAGTGTTGTAAGGTGCTGCGAGTTGTGGTGCACCACCGCCCGGTTGTGGATAAGGCCATTGTCCTCCAAAACTCCGGTAATACTGTGCATTGCTCTGCCAATTGGGGTCGGAAGTACAATAGACGAATGCATCGGTCCAAGGTCCGTTCGCATTGTTGGCATCCATCAGGCCGCTATTGATCGTATTGATGGACACACGCGAATTGGACCCCGGGACCAACGCCAGGTTGATGGCATTGTTGGCGAAGGGCCCATTGATACCAGGGCCGCTCAGGAAGAAACCGAAGACATCGTTGTATTGACTACAGGCCCAGCGCTCATATTCTTCCGAGGAGAACACGTAACGCACACTGATCATGTCCTTGATCGGGACAAAGTCGAACTCAAGAACGGATCTGTTCCCGATGTTGCTTCCCCCACTGGCGAACCAGTTGGGATCGCCGGTCAGTTGGCTGAGGTCAAGGTCCGGACTATTCCAGAAGCCACCACCACCAAGACCACCGCCCAGCTGCAACAGCAGATCATTGGGTCCTGGAATGTGCGTGGATGCATCGTTGGTGCAGAGGAAGACACCACCGGGAAGGTCAAGGTTGCAATTGGTGCCATTGAAACGGCCGATCTGCCCCAAGGTCGTGAACAAGGGTGCCACCACCGATCCTGGATCACCGTTGAAGGTGACATTGCTGGCGAAGACCCCGGAACCCATCAATACGTTCTGCACGAGCACGTTCGGGGTCTGGGTCTGATTGAGGATGATCTGTGCGTTCGTACGGATCGATGCCAGGCCACCGGACACGGCAAGCAGCATGCTCAACACGATCGGTGGCCAATACTTCCTCATCGCACCAGGGTCACGTGTCCGGTGATCGTCCCGATCCGGGTATCATCAGGAGTGACGATATAGTAGTAGGTGCCGTCCGGTGCATCGCCACCGGTCCAGCCTTGCTCCAAAGAGCGGGTGCTGAACACCTGCTGGCCCCAGCGATTGTAGATCTCGAGCAAGGCCGTGGTGCCGTCAGGCTTCATCGGCAGGAATCGATCATTGCGCGCATCGCCGTTCGGGCTGAACACGTTGGGCATCTCGATCGCTCCGGAGGCGATCACACGCACCACGGACCGCACCGTATCCACGCATCCGTTCGCGTTGCTCACCACCAAGAACACCGGGTATTCCCCTTCGACCGCAGGGAATGTCACGGAAAGCGAGGGGTCGGTCGAGGAAGAAGGTTCGGCCACACCCAGGTCCCACCACCAGTTCACCACATCGCCGGTCCCGGTACCTGTAAGGGTCACCACCGGATCCTCGATCATCGCCGGATCGGGTGTGGCGGTCACCTGGCCGGAGACCGCGGGGAAAACGACCACGGCATCCTCGAGCATCGTTTCCCCGATGCACCCCGCCCCATCCTGCACACGAAGCGTAACATCGTAGGTACCTGGTGTGGAATAGGTATGCACGAAAGCGCTGTCGTTACCGGCCGGGCCGACACCTACATCCCAGGAAAGCGTGGTGACCCCAGCGCCAGTGGTATCGGCGAAGGCCACCGTGAGCGGGGCGCATCCGGTCGCTGGCACAAGCGCAGGACGGGGGGTCGGTGGGATCGGAGGTGGAATGTAGGACGCTCCCATGAGACATTCTCCGTTGAGTGAACTGGCCAGGGTGTAGGTACCACCATCCAATCCCAATGCACTCACGTTCAAGTTCGGGCTTGTCTGGCCGACAACGGCGACCCCGTTCCGATACCACTGAAGGTTGGTGGCTCCCGGTGGTGGTACACCTACGGTCGCGGCCGTGCCTGCGCACATGGATCCACTGGCCATGACCGGCAGTAGTGCTTGATCTCCTGCCACCGTCAACATCAGCTCATCCACCACGAAGTAGGGGGTGGCGAAGTAGGTGTCACCAGCAGCGTTGGTGATGCTACGGCCAACGAATGAGGCCGGGGTATCACAACCACCACCGATCATGATCGAGTGCATGTCCTCTGTGGGGGTGAAGGTGATCGACACCCGGGACCAGTCCCATGCGGGCTGCACCATCACACGACCCAGTTCCGTCCATGCCGGATCGAACCCGATACAATCCATGGTTCCGATGGGGAATTGTACACAAGCGTTCGCATGGCCGAAGATGGCCAGGGGTAGCTGGTCGGTGAAGTAGGAAGGATCGGCCTGCGCCAGGGTCTGCGAATGCACATCATTCACGGCCGCTGTGGAGATCCACATCGAGATGGTGTAGGTGACGCCCGCCAGAAGCGGGTTCGCCGGAAGAGGGTAGGTAAGGCAGGTGCCCACATATTCGAAGTATCCGGGGAAGGCGAAGAAGCCCACCGCACCATCCCCATCGGGAGGGGGCAGGTTGAATCCTTCGGGCGAGTAGCCGCATTCGTGGAAATAATCCGAGGTGGCGTTCGTGGCCTGTTGCCAGCCTGAGGCACAACTCAGCCAGGGTGGTGAAACCATGGAGACGAAACCGAACGGGCAGCACATCTGCTCCTCGAATGAGTGATTGCGGATGTAACTGGGGGTACCTTCGCCGAACACGGCCGTTGCACACGGACAGTCCGGGTCGTTCAGGTCGATGAGCCCATCGGTATCATCGTCGATGGCGTTGTTGCAGATCTCCTGGGCACTGACCCATAAAGGGAGCAGGGCCAGGGTAAGCGGCAGTATCCGGGTGTGGTTCATGTAAGCCGAGAGCAGGCCCTTGGGGTGAGAGGCACGCAATGTAGCCATAATCGAGCAGCTCGTCACCATTTGTAGAATATTCGCTACAAAAATGGGGACGTTCCGAGAACGGGGGAAGTTGCCTATGATCTTGGCACGGGGAATCCGTCCTGCGGCAGGTCCAAGATAATGCGGGTACCCATCCCCTCGGCGCTCTCCACGGCAAGCTGGCCTCCGAGCAGTTGCATCAGGTCGGCCATGATGAGCAGCCCCAGGCCTTGCACATCCCGTTCACCTTCGTGGTCCATGGCTCCGAGCGCACCCTGTGCCTGCACCCGCTTGGCATGGCGCAGCACCGGTCCGGGCATGCCAATGCCGTCGTCCTGCACGATGATCCGGTATCCCTCGCCCCGGCTCTCGCCAAATAGCGAGATGGTCGATGCCGCACTGTGGGTGACCGCATTGGCCACGGCATTGTTCAGGATGATCGCCAGCACGTTCGGATCGGTACGGATGGTATCATCCACGGGCACCGCGTTCACCAGACGTACCGTACTATCCGCAGCTCGTTCGTGTTCGCGCGCGAACACTTCCCCTACGAGCAGATGGACCACCACGTTGCGGGGCCGTAGCTCGATGCGACCATCCTGGCGTTTGATCCATTGTAACAGCCCCTGTGCATTGGCGTGCAACTTCTCCGAGGAATTGGCCAGGTCGGAGAGGGTGCTGGAGAGTCGTCGTTCCGCGTCCTCCGGCACACGACGCGCCACGCCGCTTGCCACCCGGGCAATGAAGCGCAATGGGGTCACGATGTCGTGCGAGATGATCGAAACGAGCATCTCCTTCATCTCCAAGGACCTTCGCAGATCGGCATTGGCCTCGATCAGCTCACGGGTGCGATCGGAGACCTTCTGTTCCAGTTGCGCATTGCGTTTGCGCAGCCGACGTGCGTTGAGTTGGACGAGACCCACGAAGGCGAGGACGGTGCCTACGGCCAAAAGGAAAATGAACCAAGGCCTTCTGAACAACGGTGCCGACACATGGATGGGAAGTTCGACGACCCCCTCCCTGTTCCGTAGATGGCCACCCACCTTTCGGATCCGCAGGATGTGGTCTCCGATGGGAATGCTCGCGAAATGCAATTCACGTTGTCCATTGGCCAAAGTGGTCCAAGCCCCCTCTTCCTGATCGAGTGCGTATTCCAACCGCGCGTTCTCCGGCCCTCCCCAATAGGCAAGGGAAAGGTACACGACCAATTCCCGATGGTCCCAGGGAAGGTTGAGTTCGCGTACGCCTCGCACTTGGCCGTTGACCACAACGGATTCGATCCGTATGGGTCGGGTCGGGAAGGCATCCGGGATAGCCTCTGGCCTGAACCACACCAGGCCGTCCATGGTCGGGAACGAGGCCCATCCATCCTCGGTCCGCACGTAGGAGGGGTAGCATCCACCGTTGAACTCCGCATTATTGATGCCCGCACGTTTGCCATAGTAGGCATAGAAAATGGCCTGGGTGGTATCGCTGACCCATGCTTCCAGGTCCTTCAGCGCCATTCGGAAAAGGCCCTGATTGGTGCTCATCCAGAGCGAGCCCATGGAATCGGGCATGAACGCATGCACATGGGTCAGGAAGCCCTGTTCATCCTGGGGCAGTCGCAGGACCCTTCCGTTGGCCCGTACCAAATAGGCACCAGCACCATAGGTACCGACGAACACCTGATCACCGATCACCTCCAGGGTACGGGCACAGATCCGTTCCAGACCCGGCACGGCCTCCCATCGGCCCTTCGCTGTAAGCCGGTACACTCCGAAACATGTGGCCATCCAGATCTCCTTCTGCGGGGTCCGGCACAGCGCGTTCGGTCGTGAGGACAGGTCGTCGCCGGTCAACGGATAGGTCAGGTCCACCACCCCTTGATGCACCCGGTGAAGCCCTGTAGTGCTGCCGACCCAGACCACGTCGCCCTCATCCAGGAAACACATGGGCTTAAGCCCGACCCGAAGGTTCGATTCATTCCGGCGCACGGGATCGTAGGTGACCAGGGTGTCACCTCGCCCATACCAATAAACGCCATTGCGGTCCAACAGGATCGCCACATCATTGAACCCGCGGATATCGGGGATCCGGTCCGAACAACCGGACGGATCGAATACGCGCACACCACGACGATTGCTGGTGACCACCCGGTCCTTGCCGAAGGGAGCTTGGGCATTGTACGCGTTGTTCACCCCATCGGCCAGGCTGCTGCACAGCAGGCTTCGCATGAACTGGTTGCGGTAGATGAACAAGCCCTTGGTGTCTGTGCCGATGGCCACGACATACCCTGGTTCAAGCCACACCACGGAGCTCACCTTGGCGTTCGTCGGTAGGATCAGTGGCACATGGGTGAAGGTGAGCGTATCACCCTTCGCATTGGTCGCCATGGTGTACAGCCGATCCGCAGCGATCAGTGACGCTGTCATCGTCTGGGGATCCCAGAACAAGCGCCAATTCAGATGGCCATTGCGTACATCCACCACCGGTGCCCCAACGGCCACCATGTTGGTGGTGCTCTTCCGTTCCGGATCGACACGAAAAGCTCGACCTTGCTCATCGAATCCGATAAGGTGCGTACCCAAGCGCATGATATGAACGCTTCGGCCTGGCGGTAGGTCCATCGAGCCCTCCAGGACCGTGTCCTGGTAGACCAGTAGTGTCCGGTCGGTACGCAGACACCATCTGTGGTCATCCATGGTCACCGCACGGATCACATTGGGCCAGGAGGATTTCGATCGGAACGCGGAATCGGGGTCCAGCGCCTTCACCGTTGCCGATCGGGAACCAAGCGAACCGGTGAACCGGGAGGTGTATTGCCGGGTAGGCGCATCGGAAGTGATCGAGGAGAGGGAATCCTCACGAAAGAGGTATTGTCGGGAACCGGCATCGCGGATCACATAGGCGCCATCGGTGGTGGGCAGGACCTCCAGCACACGTGAGGGTTTCATGCCTTCGGCCGCCCGGATCCCGATCTGTTTGAACCGCGCGCCATCGAACCGGACAAGGCCACCTTCCGTACCGATGAGCAAAGCGCCCCACCGGTCGAGCACCATATCATGCACCCGGTTCTGGAGCAGCCCGTTCTCGGACATGTACTGCTCCGCTGTCCATGTATCCTGACCACTGGACCAGGTCGGAAGGAAGATCCCGTACAGCAGCGGCAGCGCTGCGACCATGTGGTGCGAGAACTGCCTCCGTAGCATCAGGATCCAATGTTGCGATGGAGCAACACCAGGCTCTGGAGGTCGATGATGTTCGACACGCCCAGTTTATCGAATAGCCGAGCCTTGTACGTGGCGACCGTGGTGGGCTGCACCCCGAGCCTCATGGAGATCTCCTTGACCCCCTTCCCTTCCAGGAGGTCCTCCATCACGGCGATCTCCCGATCGGAAAGCTGGGCGAATGGGTCTCGCACCTGAACCGGCCCACGGTCGTGTTGATGCATCTCGGCCCGTGGACTCATGTACTCGAACCCCTGCAGCACCCGTCGGATCGCCCGGACCACTTCTTCCTCACTGCTCTCCTTGCTCAAGTATCCTACACTTCCGAGCATCATCACCCGTTGTGCGTAGACAGCTTCGGACCGCATGCTATAGATCAACACCTTCATTTCCGGATTGGCCTTGCAGATCCGTTCAAGATGATCCAATGCACTGCCATCGGTCATTTGCAGGTCCAGGATCAACAGATCGGGCACCCATTCGCGTAACGTGGTATCCAGGTCCTTAAGGGTGGCCACTTCCCTGATGGCCGACGCCCTGAACTGATCCTGGATGAGGTTGAGCAAACCCCTTCTCACAATCATGTGATCATCGGCGATCAAGAATTTGTCCGGCATTGGGTATTCCATGGTCCTGAATGTGGCACACGCCTGCATTCGTGGCTAAAATTCTACAAAATGCCCCACATGCACCGGTCTAAGTTTGCCACGAACTCTCGGTGAGAGGAGGGTTCGTTGAACCGGTTCCTTGCGTCGTGTGCCCTATGGTCTGTGTGCTGGAAATGAGAGATTCCGGTGCGCAACGATGACTTGGGGAAGCACACGCACTGGATTGGCCGAGGTCCTACCTCTGGGTCATGGGGCGTTGAGAGCGCTTGAGAGACCATGAACCCAGAGGTGGACCAGCCAAGGTAGTACATCGGGGTCATTTTTCCAAACACGTTGAGCCAGGACTGGTCATCGGGACCGGATCACTCCGACCTTGGCGATATGCCAGGTCCGGGGAATTGGTTGCCGGATGAGCTTGGGCGCCGGGCGGTGCGTACAAGCCTTGCATCGATCCGCGGTCCCGGCGGGGATGTGTTCAGTTACCAGGAAGGGAGATGATCCCCGCACGAATTCTTGGGACGCAAGGCCTCATATTCGTGAATACCTCGTATTTTTCCGGCCTCTCACTCTCTTTTCTTTCCTTCTCTCACGCTCTTGTCACCCTCCTTCCTCTCCGTCCATTCCGTTCTACTCGCGTTCCTGGTCCTGTTGCCCGGTCGCTTGGTTCATCGGCCAACTGCCGACATCAGAACGGATGCGTCCATTTCCGTCCCCCCGAAGGGGGCCATGGTGATCAGTGCCCATGCCTTAGCGACCGAAGCCGGACTGGAGGTGCTGCGCGATGGGGGCAATGCGGTGGATGCCGCGATCGCCGTCCATTGGGCACTTGCCGTGGTGGCGCCTTGGGCCGGGAATATCGGCGGGGGGGGGTTCTTGCTCTTCCGGTCATCCGATAAGGCGGTCCATTCGTTGGACTTCCGGGAGACCGCTCCAAAGGCGTCAACTCCGGACATGTTCGCCACAGGACCGGACCACCTCGAAGGCCGGGCGCGACAAGTGGGGCACCTCGCATGCGGTGTCCCCGGTAGTGTCGCCGGAATGTATGCGCTCCGCGATAGCCTGGGTTCACTACCGATGGAGCGTTTGATGCGGCCGGCGCTGGATCTTGCCCGGATCGGTTTCGAGTTGACCGAAGCCGATGCGCACGACCTGAACGCCAAACTGGAACTGCTGCGCAGCGCAAGCACCCGTCCGAACGCATTCATCTCTCGACCGAAGTGGTCGGCAGGTGACCGACTGATCCAGCCCGACCTGTACGCCACATTGGAGCGCATCTGTAGAAATGGACCATCGGAATTCTACACCGGTCAGACCGCCGAGTTGATACTTGCCGAAATGGCACGTGGTAAAGGCGTGATGACCAAGGAGGACCTTGCGAATTATAAAGCGGTATGGCGTGAGCCGATCCAAGGCGAATACAGGGGATTGAGGATCCACTGCATGGGCCCACCATCGGGCGGGGGGATCATCCTATTGCAGGTGCTCAAGACCATGGAACTATTGGACGTGGCGGCCATGGGTTGCTTAAAGGCAGCGACCGTGCATTCCATGGTCGAGGCTGAACGCCGGGCTTATGCGGACCGCGCCCAATACTTGGGGGACCCCGATCGCAGTACGATCCCGACCGATTGGTTGCTCTCAGCAGGGCATATCGCACAGCGAATGAGTGACATCAACCCGAAAAAGGCCACACCAAGCGCGCATATCAGCCGGGGAATTCCGGTGAAGGAATCCGAGCAGACCACCCATTTCTCGATCGTGGATGGATACGGGAATGCCGTGTCGTGTACGACCACCCTGAATGGTTCCTACGGCTGTGGCGTGGTCGTCGGAAAAGCCGGGTTCGTGCTGAACAATGAGATGGCCGACTTCAGCTCCGAAGGGATCAGGGTCGATGAACGGGTCGGCGCCAAGGATCCGAACAGGATCGGACCCGGCAAACGGATGCTCTCTTCCATGACCCCGACCATCATCACGAAGAACGATGAACTGTATATGGTACTGGGCAGCCCTGGCGGCACCACCATACCGACGGCTGTGCTTCAGACGGTGATGAATGTCGTGGATCATGGGCAATCCCCGACGGAGGCCGTCTCCACCGGTCGATTCCACCACCAATGGCGGCCCGATTCCATACGGGTGGAGCCCCAAGCGATCGCCGTTGCGGATAGTGTGGAACTGGTACGTATGGGACACACGATCGTCTGTCGTCCTCCTATGGGACGTGTGAACCTGATCAAGGTGGACGCGCATGGGAACCTCGAGGCAGGCGTGGACCCGCGCGGGGACGATGCCGCTGGGGGGTTCTGATCGCCTGGGGATGGTGAGGCCTTCACCTGTGGACGGCATTGAAAGGCCTCCGACGTGCGTCCCGCTGCATCCGGTGTCCGCCGATAGGCACAACCAACACCACAGAACACACGGCACGGGGACATGTGCGGTGACCGATCGGCAAATGGGGGCTCCATGAACGACCAGCGGGCCACCGCAGCTGCGATGACCCGCCGATCTTCCCTGGTCCCTGACCTACCTACTTCGACAGTACTTTGAACTCGGTGCGTCTATTGCGCTGGTGCTGATCATCCGAGCATTGGTCACAAGCGCAGTTCTCGCTCGGCTGGCTTTCGCCATAACCCTTGCTGGTGATGTTGCCCTTGGGCACCCCCTTGCTGATGATGTAGTCCACAGCGCTCTTCGCGCGTTTCTCCGAGAGTTTCATGTTGTAGGCATCCTTGCCACGGCAGTCCGTATGGGAGCTCAACTCGATCTTCACGGTGGGGTTGTCAAGCAGCGTGGCTACGAGCTTATCCAGCTCCACGGCCGCATCCGGACGTATGTTCCACTTGTTGTAATCGTAGAAGATGTTCTCCAGCCGCACCACCTGATCGACCTCGAGGGGGAACAACTTGAAGTCCGTGGTGATCACCCCATTGGGTTTGCCCTTGGTGCTCACCTTGGCGCTCTGTTTGAAGAAACCTTCCTTCTCGACCTTGATGCGGTAGTCCGATTCCGGTTTGAGCGCGAAGGCATACTTCCCGGTCCCATCGGTGGTGATCCGTTCCAGCTCCGCATCCGTTCCATCCACCAGGAGCACGACGGCCCCCTCCATCGGCAGGTTGGTGTTGCCGTTGTACACGACGCCATCCGCAGCATAGTCGTACTTCTGCATCTCCACCACGATCTCCTCCAGGGCATCCTCGTTGGTGCGGATGGGCTGCTCCTTCTGGAAATAGCCGTTCCTATTCGCGATCAGCAGGTACTTGTCGTGGTAAGGCACTTCGATCCGGAACTTGCCACCGGGTTCACTCTCCACCTTGAAACGATCGATGAACTTGCCATTGTCATCCTTCATCTGGATGGTGGCTCCTTCGATCGGCTGTCGTGTGTCCTTGTCGATCACGATCCCTGCGAGGTACACCGTGGGGGGGCGGATCGTGCAGCCATAGATATCATCGCTGCCCTTGCCTCCTGGCCGATCGCTGGCGAAGAAACCCGTGGTATCGTTGAAGAAGATCAGGCCATGGTCGTTGTACCTGGTGTTCATCGGGTATCCCAGGTTGAACACCTTACCAGGACCCGCTTTTGAAAGGCGTGAATAGAAAATGTCATAACCACCCAGGCCTGGATGGCCCGTGCTCACGAAGTAGAGTGTACTGTCCCGGTGCAGGTAGGGGTAGAGTTCATTCCCGGTGGAGTTCACCTGCGGACCCATGTTGATCGGCGCCCCCCATTGATTACCCAGGTTCTCGCAATACCAGATGTCGGTTCCCCCCTGCCCACCCGCACGGTCGCTGGCGAAGAAGAGCTTCTTCCCATCCGGGCTCACCGAAGGGTGTCCGAGGTTCACATCGGGGTCGTTATGGTCGAATGGAACAAGGTTCCCCCATTCCGGTTGACCGAACTCGCCCGTGACCACATTGCTGTAGAAAATGGCCAGGTTCAGCTCCCCTTTGGTGTTGCGGTCGAGTGTGCCGTAGAAGTAATTGTTCCGGGTGAAGTAGAGCCTGTTGGCGACCGAATCGAAGGAGGCGACCCCGTCATGGAAACGGCTGTTCACCTCGCGCCGCATCACCAGCGGATCCTCTGCGGTCTCTCCTTTCCACAGGGCCGTATACAGGTTCAGGTAGGGTTGGTCATCCCATGGATAGGGTCGACTGCCACCAACGCCTTCACCACGGGCGCTCGCGAAAAGGAGCAGTTCCTCCATGATGCTGGGCGCGAGGTCGGCTTGTGGCGAATTGATCGGCAGGGTACGGATCGTGGCGCTCGCGGAATCGCGCATCAACCGATCGAACAGGCGCGGATTGTCCACATAAGCCTTTGCACGGGCATCCTCCGGACGCAGGGTGGCGTAGGTCCCGTACCACTCCAGAGCCTCCGTGTATTTTCCGTTGGCGCGCAACTGCTCGGCATACGCGAACACATCATCCGGGGTCTGTGCGCCGGTGCCCATCAGCTTGAGGTAGGTCGCTTCCGCCTTCTGGGGCTGCCCCATCTTCCGGTAGGCCAGGGCCAGGCGCCGCATATCAGCCGGTTCAGCATTCCCCTTCAACAGCATATCCTCGTAAACGGCCGCCATGTGCGGGTAATCGAATTGCTCGGCCGCTCGATCGGCAATGCGCTCCTTCAGCTTCTGGGCCTGAAGGGAGACCGGCAGGAGCAGCACGGCGATCAGTGATCGGAGCAACACCCCGAAGTGTGCGCGGTAGGGTCGCATGGTGTTGGTCATCATCAGAAGTAACGTGGTGAACGGACGCCTTTCGGTCTCTTCCCCAGATCGAATCCGAGCATCACCTCGTGCGACCCACCGCTGTAGTTGCGAAGGGTGCTCAAGGGATAGTCGTAGGAATAACCCACGGTGAGGTCGTCCGTGATGTGATACTGTGCGAGGGCGCCCACCGCATCGGTATGGCGGTACATGGCACCGAGCCAGAACTTCTCATAGAAGAGGAAGTTCGCACTGAGGTCGAAGCTGATGGGCGCCCCTTGCACCGCCTTCACCAGGAAGGTGGGTTTGAACTTGTGATAGAGCCCCATGTCGAACACATAACCACCGGTAAGGAAGTAGTGCGGCCGCTGTCCTGGCGAGGAGACGAAAGCCAGCGAATCGGTCTCAAAGAACTCCGTGCGCAACAGCTTGGGCGTGCTCAACCCCAGGAAGTAGCGGTCGCTGTAGTACATCACACCAAAGCCGAACTGCGGATCCAGTTTGGTGCTGACGTTCTGCTGGAACACCTGATCCCCCTGCACGAGCGGATGGAGGTCGGCGAACTGACCTTGGAAGAGGTTGAGGCCCCCTTTCAGGCCGAAAGCGAGTTTGGCGTCGCCCATGAAGATGCGGTAGGCGACATCCGCCATGAAGGTGTACTGGGTGATCGGGCCATGGCTATCGCGCATGATCGTCCCACCGAGCGCGACGGATTCCCTTCCCAAGGGCGAATGCACCGTGAGCGTCTGGGTGGTGGGGGCTCCCTCGAAGCCCACCCATTGGTGGCGGCTGAGGGCTTTCAGGCTCACCCGGTCCGCGCTGCCGGCATAGGCCGGGTTGAGCGCGAGCAGGTTGAACATGTACTGGGTGAACTGCGGGTCCTGTTGGGCAAAAAGACCGGTGGCCAGCAACAACGCCATTGCCGTACCCTTGATCCGATCGGTGATGCTGTTCATCTGTGCGTGCATGTGGCGCGAGGCTGTTGAACGGGTGATCATTAGCGGCGCAGGTAGATGTAACCGGTGAACGCCTCATCGCCTGTACCGGGGTCGAGCACATAGTAGTAGGTGCTTTCCGGCAGAAGTTCACCGAAGGCGGCCCCGAACTGGCTCGAACCATCCCAGGTGTTCATGTAAGGCGAGGCTTCGAAGACCTTGTTACCCCATCGGTTGAACACGATGAACGTGTTCTGCGGATAGTACTGGATGTTCTCGATGGTGTACACATCATTCACGCCATCATCGTTCGGCGAGAACGCGTTCGGGATGGTGAGCGTGAGGCAGTCCAACAGTTCGATCAGTACGGTATCCGTGGTGATGCCGCAGGCGCCGTTCTGGAGCGTCCACACGAACACGTTGGAACCAAGTGCCAGGCCGGTAACGGTGCTGTGTGGATCACCGGGCGAGGTGATGGTCCCACTACCCGCGACCAGGCTCCAGAAGCCGGTGGCGGTGCTCGTTGCGGGCGCAGCGGCAAGCGTGGCGGTCGTGGTCTCGTGCTGGCACAGTTCCTGGTCCTTGCCCGCATCGGCTACCGCTACGCTACTATCGAACACCCGGATGCTGATCCGGTCGGTGGTGGTCCCGCACGGTCCGTTGTCCACCACCCATTCGAATACGTTCTCACCCGGTCCGAGGTCGGTGATGCCGGAGAAGGGGTTCCCCGGATCGGTGATCGTACCGGCGCCACTGACCAAGGTCCATTGGCCCGTAGCCGGAGCGGTTGGCGCACTTGCCAACATCGTTACGGGCTCGGTGATCGGGGTGCAGTGGTCCTGATCCGGACCTGCCGCCGCCGGGGCACTGGATGCATCATACACGGTGATCGTCACCTCATCCGTGGTGGTGCCGTTGGCACAAGGACCATTATCCACCACCCATTGCAGGGTGTACACGCCAACGGTCAGCCCGGAGAGGGTCGCTGTAGGTGCGTTCACATCGCTGAGCGTACCGTTCCCGGTGACGAAAACCCAAGTACCCGTGGCCGGGAAGGTGACCGCACTGCCCGCCAGTGTCACACTGCTCGCCGGGGTACAGAGCTGCTGGTCGGCGCCTGCGTTGGATGCGGGTTGTTGATCATCATAAAGGGTGATGGTCACCTCATCCTGCGTGGTGCCGCACGGGCCATTGGTGATGGTCCAACGGAAGGTGTTGGTACCAAGCGTAAGCCCGGTGACCCCGGATGTCGGCGAAAGCGGATCGCTCACCGCGGCACCACCTGCCACGACGGTCCAGAAGCCGGATGCCGGGAATACCACGGCATTCGCAGCGAGACCGGCGCTGGTATTGGGCAGGCAAAGTTCCTGATCGGGGCCGGCCACCGCATCGGGTGCCTGGTCATCGAAGATGAAGACGCTCTGCACCGCACTGGTGGTGCCACAAGCGCCATTGTCGATGGTCCAGGTGAAGTCATGCTGACCCACACCCAGTCCGGTCACGGTCGATGCAGGGTCGTTCGGTGCGATGATCGTACCGTTCGCGCCGGTCCAGGTGCCAATGGCAGGGAAGACCGATGCATTGCCCTGCAAGGTGATCTCCTCCACCGGGGTGCAGGCATTGATGCTTTCACCCACCATGGCCGCGGGAGCCTCACCATCGTACACCCGGATCACGAGCGTATCGGTGCTGGGCGGACCGAAGCCGCAGATCCCATTGTAGATCTCGTACACCAGCACATGCTCTCCGACCCCAAGGTTCGTTACGGCGCTCACCGGATCGTTCGGGTCCGCGACCACCGCCGTGCCACTGAGCACGGACCAGGTGCCCACGCCCGGAATGGCCGGTGTGTTACCGGTGAGTACCGATGCATCGGCCGGTGTGCATAGCTGCTGGTCGGGTCCTGCGGAGGCAAGCGGTGCCGCTGGGTCGTACACATAGACGCTAACGGTATCCGAGAGTACACCGTTGTTCGGGCAGGGCTCCCATTCCAAGGTCCACACGAAGGTGTTGATCCCTTGGGAGAGACCGGTGACCATGGAGGTGGGGTTGTTCGGCTCGGCGACCACCCCGGTGCCTGCGATCAAGGTCCAGGTACCTTCCGCTGGTGCTGGTGGCATCACGCCTTGCAGGCCGATCTCGGTAAGAGGCAGGCATTGCTGTAGGTCGGGTCCGGCATTGGCCGCAGCGGTGGTATCGTCGTACAAGGTCACATCCACCGCATCCGTGGTCAGGCTGTTCGCGCACGGCCCGTTATACACCTGCCATTGGAAGGTGTTCAGTCCAAGGCTGATGCTCGTGATGAGCGTGCCAGGATCGTTGGGTGCCTGAGGCACACCGGTACCGGCCAAGGTGGTCCAGGTCCCGATCGCGGGGAAGATGAGTCCGCTACCGGCCATCATCACGGAGTCCTGCGGCATGCACAGTTCCTGATCAAGTCCCGCATTGGCGTCCGGGTTGCTCGGGTCAAAGACGAAGAGGCTCACCGAATCCACGGTGGTCACACAGATGCCACCTTGCAAGGTCCACGTGAGGATGTTCTCTCCGACGGTGAGGCCGGTGATGGTCGTGGAAGGCGAGGACGGATCCGTGATGGCACCCGTGCCCTGGACGAGCGCCCAGGTCCCGGTCGCAGCACCGATGGGAGCATTCCCATTGATCACAGCGGCATCATCCGGGGCACAGAACTCCTGATCCGGGCCCGCATCGGCGGGCGGTGCGGAAGCGTCGAAGAGGATGATGTCCACCTCGTCGCTGGTCAGTTGGTTCGTGCAGCCCCCGTTGTACACCTCCCAGCGGAAGGTGTTCACACCGATACCCAGATCGGTGATCACACCACTGGGGTTCCCTGGATCGGCGATGGTCCCTTGGCCGCTCACGAGCGTCCAGGTACCCGTTGCGGGGAACGTGTAAGGCGAAGCGGCCATGGTGGCCTGGGTCACCGGTGTGCATACCTGTTGATCCGGTCCTGCGCTCGCATCAGGGTTGTTCACATCGAAGACGAAGATGGTCACCAGGTCCTCGGTCAACGAATTGGCACAAGGGCCGTTGGATACGGTCCAGAGGAAGATGTTCTCGCCGATCGCCAGATCCGTTACCTGGGTGGTGGGCGAGGTGGGATCAACGATGGTGCCCGTACCCGCCACCAGTTGCCAGGTACCATTGGCTGGCGCGATGACGGCGCTTCCCTGCATGGTGGTCTGTGTATCGCTGGAGCAGAGTTCCTGGTCCGCACCTGCATGGGCCACCGGATTCGTCTCGTCGAAGAGGCGGATCACGAGTTGGTCGCTGGTGATCCCGCTGGAGCACGGCCCGTTGTCCACTGTCCAGGCCACAACAATGGTCCCCACTCCCAGGCCGGTGATCGTCGTGTTCGGGTTGTTCGGATCGGTGATGACACCGGTGCCGCTCACCACCGTCCAAAGGCCGGTGGCCGGGAACACGAGCGCACTGGCCTGAAGGTTCGCGCTATTGGTGGGTGTACACAGGTCCTGATCCGGCCCCGCGTTGGCGGCAAGGTTATTCTCATCGAACACCGCGATGCTCACTTGGTCGGTGGTGATCCCGCTGGCACAAGGTCCATTGTCCACGGTCCACTGGAAGATGTTCTCACCGATGCCGAGGTCGAAGATGGTCGTATTGGGATCGTTCGGGTTCGCGATGGTACCGGTGCCGCTCACGAGGGTCCAGGTGCCGATGGCCGGGAAGGTCACCGCACTGCCCGCCATGGTGGTCGTGGTCAGGTTGATCGTACACAACTCCTGATCGGGTCCAGCGAATGCCAACGGATTCTCATCGAAGTAGAGGAAGATGCTCACCTGGTCGGATCCACCATCGGTAGCACATGGGCCGTTCTCGATGGTCCACTCGAAGATGTTCTCGCCGATGGAGAGGCCACTGACGGTGGTATTCGGATCCCTTTCATCCGCGAACACACCAGTACCCTGGATCACGGTCCATGTACCTCGTCCTGGGAGGGTGACACTGCTGCCTTGGAGCGTGGTCGCGGTCGTTGGCGTACACAAGGACTGATCCGGTCCGGCGTTGGGCGCCGGGATATTGAGATCGAACAGGAAGATGCTCACCTGGTCGACGGTGCTGCCGTTGGCGCATGGTCCATTGTCCACGGTCCACTCGAACACGTTCTCGCCCACACCGAGATCGGTCACGGTGGAGTTCGGATCGCTCGGATCGGTAATGGTCCCCTGGCCGTTCACCAAGGTCCAAGTACCAGCGGCCGGGAAGGTCACCGGACTGCCGACCAGGGTGGTGATGGTGTTGGGTGTGCATAGCTCCTGGTCGGGCCCTGCGTTGGCATCGGGGTTGTTCTGGTCGAAGACCCGGATGCTCACCTGATCGGTGGAGGTCGCACTGGCGCACGGGCCATTGTTCACCGACCATTGCAGCACCACCTCACCAACACCCAGACCTGTCACCGTTGTAGTGGGATCGTTGATGTCCGTAATGACCGCGTTACCGGTCACGATGGTCCATGTTCCCACCGCCGGGCTGGTGACCGAACTACCCGAAAGGGTGACGGTGCTGGCAGGGGTACAGATCTCCTGATCGGTTCCGGCGGCGGCTACGGGGTTGTTCTCATCGAATACCAGGATCCGGACCTCATCGGTGGTCATCCCATTGGCACAGGGGCCGTTCTCCACGGTCCAGGTGAAGATGTTGATGCCAATGGCGAGGCCGCTCACCATCGATGTCGGTGAGGTGGGGTCGGCGATCACGCCCGCTCCCTGCGTCAACGTCCAGGTGCCCGTGGCCGGGAAGATCAAGGAGCTTCCAGCCAGGGTGGTGGTGGAAGCCGGCGAGCAGAGTTCCTGATCGGGACCAGCATCCGCCACCGGGTTCGCCACATCGAACACGAAGATGCTCACCACGTCCGTGGTCACACCGTTCGCACACGGCCCGTTCAACACCCTCCATTCAAATATGTTCTCGCCGACGGCAAGGCCGGTGACCGGGCTGCCCGGATCATTGGGCGCGGTGATCGTTCCTGAGCCGCTGACCAAGGTCCAGGTGCCGGAAGCAGGGAAGATCACGCTGCTTCCTGCAAGGGTCACACTACTTGCCGGGGTGCAGATCTCCTGATCGGGACCCGCATCGGCATCGGGGTTGGTGGCATCGAACACCCGGATATTGACCTGGTCGCTGGTGGTGCCGCAATTCCCGTTGGCAATGGTCCATTCGAAGATGTTGAGGCCCACGCCCAGGCCGGTCACGGTCGTGTTCGGATCGCTGGGGTCGGTGATCGTGCCGATCCCGGAGATGCGGACCCAGGTCCCGATCGCGGAGCCCACCGGGGCATTGCCGACCAGGGTGACCGAGCTGGTGGGTGTGCATACTTCCTGATCGGACCCGGCGTTGGCCACGGCCGCCGCGTTGTCATACACGAAGATGCTGACGAGGTCCGAGGAGATGGGGTTCGGGCAGGCCCCGTTGTTCACCTGCCAGCGGAAGATGTTCTCACCGATCGCGAGGCCGCTCACCGCGCTGGTGGGTGAGGAAGGATTGGCGATCACACCGGCACCGCTCACCAGGGTCCACTGGCCCACCGCCGGGATGATCAGGTTGCTCCCCGCGAAGGTCGTGCTGGTGGTGGGTGTGCAGAGTTGTTGATCCGGCCCGGCATAGGCCACAGGGTTGTTGGGGTCATACACGAAGATGGTGACCACATCGCTCGTGATACCGCAGGCATCATTGTCGATGTTCCAACGCAGGGTATTCAGTCCGATGCTTAACCCGGTGACGGTCGCCGTGGCGGAGTTGACGTTGCTGAAATTGGCCGTACCGGTCACCACGGTCCAGCTACCGGTGGCGACACCTGTTGGTGCATTGGCGGCCATGGTCACCGCGCTCGCCGTACCGCATACGCTCTGGTCGGGTCCGGCCAGGGCCTCCTGTGCATTCCCGTCGGCCACCACCACCAGGCTGGTGCTGCTCGAAATGGGGTTCGGGCACACGCCGTTGTTCACGGTCCAGATGAACGAGTAGTTCCCTGTGGCCAGGCCCGTCACCTGTGTGATCGGCGATGTGGGGTCCACGATGGTCGCCGGACTTCCCACCACGGTCCACACACCGGTAGCGGGGAAGATCACCGGACTACCCTCCAGCGTGATGGAGTTGCCGAGGGTCGTGCAGATGTTCTGGTCAGGCCCGGCAGCGGCCACCGGGTTGTTCGGATCGTAGACGAAGATGCTCATCTGATCCGTGGTGATACCGTTGGCACAAGGCCCGTTGTCCACGGTCCATTGGAAGATGTTCTGGCCGACCTGAAGTCCGGTCACTTGTGTGGTCGGGCTATTCGGGTCGGTGATGGTCCCGGTCCCGCTCACGAGCGTCCATAGGCCGATGGCCGGTGATGGCACCGCACTTCCGGCCATGGTCGTGGTGCCATTCGTGGTACACAAGGACTGATCAGCGCCAGCATCCGCATCCGATGCGCTGGAGTTGAAGACCAGGATGCGCACCACGTCCTGGGTATTGCCGTTCGGGCACGGGCCATTGCTCACCGACCACCGGAATTCACTGATGCCGAGCGGTAGGCCGGTGATCTGTGTGGTCGGGCTGTTCGGGTTCACGATGGTGCCCCCGCCGGATACCAGGGTCCATGTTCCGATGGCCGGGGCGATCACGCTGCTACCGGCCATGGTGACGATGTCGGGCGCGGCAGGGACGCAGATGCTCTGATCAGGACCAGCGCTGGCCACCGGGTTGTTCGGATCGAAGTGGCGGATGGTCACCTCATCGAAGGAAGAGCCACAGGGGCCGTTGCTCACGGTCCAACGCAACACGGTGGTACCAATGGGCAGGCCACTGACCGATGTGGTCGGGCTTGCGGCATTGGCGAAAGTGGCCGCGCCGCTCACCACCGACCAGGTTCCGGTGGCCGGGGCAGCGACCGCACTACCGGCCATCGTGGCGGTCGGTACACCGCAGGTCTCCTGGTCCGGGCCGGCGTTCGCAGTGGCGATGGCCGGGTCGAACAGGGTGATGCTCACATCGCTTGTGGTGGTGGCTCCGGGGCAAGGGCCATTGTTGATCGTCCAGCGGTACACGTTGAGCCCAAGTGCCGCCCCGGTCACTGTGGTGGTGGGGCTGGAAGCATTGGCGAAGGTGCCCGATCCGCTCACGACCGACCAGTTCCCGGTGGCGGGTGATGTGGCCGCATTCGCCGCAAGGGTGATCGATGCCACAGGAGCGCATAAGTTCTGTGCCGGTCCGGCATTGGCCACAGGGGCATTGCGATCGAACACACGGATCACGACCACGTCGTTCGATGTGTTCGGCACACAAGGTCCATTGTTGATCGTCCAACGCAAGGTCGTCACCCCGACCGGTACGCCCGTGATCGTGGTGGTGGGCGAGTTCGGTGTGGTGATGATCGCTGTGCCGCTCACCACCGTCCATGTCCCGGTGGCCGGTGCGGAAGCTGCATTGCCGGCCAAGGTGGTGCTGGCGAACTGGGAGCCCACGGCGGTACAGAGGTCCTGGTCGGGGCCAGCGGTGGCGGCCGGTGCATTCCCATCGAAGCGGGTGATGGTCACCTGCGAGGTGGTGACCCCGTTCACGCAGGGGCCATTGTTCAATGTCCACTGGAACACGTTGGGGCCGATGGCCAGACCCGTGACACCGGTGTTCGGGCTGGAAGCATTGGCGAAGGTGCCCGAACCGCTGACCACGGTCCAAAGACCTGTCGCTGGTGCGATGGGGGCATTCCCGGCCAGTGTCGCATTGGCAGCGCACACCTGCTGCGCCGGCCCGGCGTTCGCATTCGGGCTGGCCGGGTTGAAGACCACGATATCCACCTCATCGCTGGTGGTGGGCGGGGTGCATGGGCCGTTGTTGATCGTCCAGCGCAGGCGGTTCACCCCGATGCTCAACCCGGAAACCGTGGTATTGCGTTGTGCGGCATTGGCGAAAGTCCCTGTGCCGCTCACGACGGTCCACTGCCCTGTGGCGGGCGCGATGGGCGCATTGCCTGCCAGTGTCGTACTCAGGTTCGGCGAGCAGAGTTGCTGGTCGGGACCCGCATTCGCAGCTGGCTGTACATTGCTGAAGACACGGATCGTGACCTGAGAACTGGTGGGCGGTGTGCAGGCCCCATTATCGATGGTCCATCGGAACACATTGGTGCCTTGGCCAAGGCCGGTCACGCTGGAAGTAGGGCTGTTCGGCGTGGTGATGGTGCCGACGCCGCTCACGAGCGTCCAAGTGCCGACCGCTGGTGCCGTGGCCACGTTGGCCGCCAGGGTGGTGCCGTTCGTTGGCAGGCAGAGGTCCTGGGCCGGACCGGCGTTCGCCACTGGATGTCCGGGGTCATAGGCCCGGATCACCACATCGTCCGTGGTGGTGCCACAGGTGTGGTAGTTCACCGTCCATCGGAACACATTGTCCCCGGTGCTCAGGCCGCTTACGGCTGTGAGCGGGTCGGTGGCATTGGCAAAGGTGCCGCTGCCACTGATGACCGACCAACTACCCGGCGCTTGGAAATAAGGTTGCACACCGGCCAGGGTGGTGGTGAACCCACAGATGTTCTGGTCAGGGCCTGCCACCGCCGGTGTCAAGGGCGGTGTGATATTGATCAGGTAACCGACGGTGCCGAAGCCATTGAGCACGCACGCATCATCCTCCACAGAGACCGTGAAGATCTGCTGTCCGATATCGGCCAGCGTGGGCGTCCAGCAGAAGGTACCCACCGGGCGGGAGGTGTTGGTGGTGGTGAAGGTGGCCGTCGGGATCGACCCGTTCCAGGTCATGGTCACGTTCTGGGCCGCGTCCGCATCGGCCGAGTTCACATCGAAACAGAAGTTCGTGCCCGCACACACGTTGTAAACGAAACTGTTGGTGCCGTTGATCCCGCTCACCGTCGGGTTGTTGTTATTGCAGGCGATGATCGCGAATTGCAGGTCACGCAGATACTGGCCGATCTGCACCCCATTGCGATACTCACGCACGAGCACGGTGACCACGGAGAACTGGGCGATGCTCGGCGTGAAGCGGATTGTACCCGTCACTGGATCGATCGTGACGGCATTCGCGCCGCCGCTGGTGATCACCGGTTGGATGTAGCTGTATCCGGCATTGTATGGGATGGTGGCACCGTTGGCACCACGGGCCGGTGCGAGCTCGAAGCTCAACGAGTCACCAGCAAGGTCGGTCACACCGTGGTTGTACACGATGGGTTGGCCCACACAGCCGAATGGGACCGGGTCATTGATGAAGCGCGGTGAACTGTTGCACGGGGTCACCGTATTGTTCAATCGCGCGCTCAGGTAGAGATCACGCCCTCCGGGATTGTTCAGGGAGGTGATGGCGTTGTTGCGGCAGCACAGGTCCCAGTCGATGATCCAGTCGGTTCCACACCCGGCCCAGGAGGTCAGGTCGATCACGGCCGAATACCGGTGGCGTTCCACGCCATAGAGTCCGGAAGAGCTGGAGCAACGATCGACCGAACCGTCGCAGATCGGCGTTACGATGTCGATGCTCTGCCTTACGAAGCAGGCGTTGAAATTGGCATTGCAGGTCGCCGATCGGACATTGAATGAGAGATCACCGTTGCCGCAACTCGTGGGTGCGTTCACCCCGTTGCAATCCCGGAAGAAGCTCATATTGATCCGGTACCGGTTGTTCCCCAGGCACTCGTAGGTGATGTCCCCACCCATGGCGTGCGTGGCCTTCGCCTCGGTTTGCCAGAGCAGCATGCCGGCCACTACCGGGAACAGGTAACGAAGGATCGAGGTGCTTGCGGCGAGCGCGCGGGCTGCCGAGTTGAGGAGGCGTCGTTGTTCAGCCATGTACCGACCAGCTTGGATGGCCCTTGATGGTGGTGGTGGCGAAGGGTGCTCGTTCGGGACGACCATGGGTGCGCCTATAACGAATGGAACACAATACGCCAAACACAACATGCAAGGTGCCGAGCAAACGTAGCCCCGCTCCGGTCGGAGAGGTGCGCCGGGTTCCTCGCACTTGTCAACAGCGCACTGTGTGGCATCCGGTCCGGCCTTCGATCGATCGCAAGGCGGTCACCAGCAGGTATTGGCCCTGGAGGTACAGCACACTGATACCATTTCGTAGTAAGGGGTGGTCCAAGGATGCCCTGCAACTTCTTCGCAGCGCGCTACGACGGGATCGTTGCGTAGCGGGGAGCACGGAACGAGTCCGGCGGTGAAGCAATGCGGAAAAAGGGCAAGCAGCTCGGGCTGGACCTTACAGCGAAATGGTATTACAGGCCCAACAACACTTCTCCGGGATCCTTCGCGCCGAAGATGATCCTGTTCGGCTCCTCGATCATCTCCTTCACCTTGTACAGGAAGCTCACGCTTTCCTTGCCATCGATGATCCGGTGGTCGTAGCTCAACGCCACATACATAACCGGCCGGATGACCACCTGGCCGTTCACCGCCACAGGACGCTCTACGATGTTGTGCATACCGAGGATGGCGCTCTGTGGTGGATTGATGATGGGTGTACTGAGCATGCTGCCGAAGACGCCACCATTGGTGATCGTGAAGGTGCCGCCACTCATTTCATCGAGGGTCAGCTTGCCGTCGCGCGCTTTCGTGGCGAGGGCCTTGATGCCCGCTTCGATCTCGGCCAAGCTCATTCGCTCCGCATTCCGCAGCACGGGCACCATCAACCCCTTGGGGCTGCTCACCGCAATACCGATGTCGGCGTAATCGCTCAGGATGATCTCCTCGCCATCGATCTGTCCGTTCACGGCCGGGAAAAGGCGCAGGGCTTCGGTGACGGCCTTGGTGAAGAAGCTCATGAAACCCAGGTTCACCCCATGGGCCTCCTTGAACCGGTCCTTGTACCGGTCGCGTAGGGCCATCACCGCGCTCATGTCCACCTCGTTGAAGGTGGTGAGCATCGCTGTCTGGTTCTTCGCCATGACCAGGCGCTTGGCCACGGTCTGGCGCAATGAGGTCATCTTATTGCGTTTCTGTTCCCGGGTCCCGCCCCAACCGTTCAGTGCAATGGCATCAGCGCTCACCCCACCGGAGACATAGGCGCTCACATCGCTCTTGGTCACCCGTCCGTTCGGTCCGGTCCCCTTCACCTTCTCGGCCGCGATACCCTTCTCGTCCAACATCGCCTTGGCCACGGGGGTGGCGTGCGCTGCGGCAGCGGCTTTCGGTGCGGCGGTGGCCTTCGGGGCCTCGGCCGGTTTCTCCTGCTGCTTGGGGGCGGGCTTGGGTGCCGAGGCGGCCGGTACGGCCACACTCGTGTCGATCCTGGCCACTACCTCCCCAACGGCCACGGTCCGGTCGGCACCGGCGAGCAGTTTCACCTGGCCGGCCGCTTCAGCGCTCAGTTCGAGCGTGGCCTTGTCGCTGTCGATCTCGGCGAGCACCTGGTCCCGTTGCACCACATCCCCATCCTTCACCAGCCATTGCGCGATGCGCACTTCGGTGATGCTTTCCCCCGGGCTTGGGACCTTGATATCCACTGTGGCCATGCTTGTCGCTATTGTTCGTTGTCGATCATCAGGCCTTCACCTGCTTGTTCGTTCTGGTGGTGGTGGTTGCGGTGGCGAACGCCTTCTCGATGATCGCCGCTTGTTGTTTCGCGCTGCGTTTGCTACTGCCTGTTGCCGGTGCTCCGCTCGCCGGTCGTGCGATCACCTCCCACGGCACATCCCGGAAATGCATGGCGATGTACTGCCACGCCCCCATGTTGCTCGGCTCTTCCTGCACCCATAGGTATCGTTCGGCTTTCGGGTATCGCTTGATCGCGGCACGCATTCGATCGGCGGGCAAGGGGTGCAGCTGTTCCACGCGCACGAGCGCCGTGTCGGTGATGCCGTTCTTCTCCCGATGTTCGGCAAGGTCGTAATGTACCTTGCCCTGGGTGAAGATCACGGTGCGCACCTGCTTGGGATCGACCACCTCGTCATCCAATAGTTCCTGGAAACCCCCTTTCGTCAAGTCCTCCAGTGGGCTGGTGCATCGCGGGTGGCGCAACAGGCTCTTCGGGCTGAAGACCACCAACGGTTTGCGGAAATCCCAAGCCAGTTGTCGGCGTAAGGCATGGAAGAAGTTCGCCGGGGTGGTACAGTTCACCAGCACCATGTTCTCATCGGCACAGCTCTGTAGGAACCGCTCCATGCGCGCACTGCTGTGTTCGGCACCCTGGCCCTCGTAGCCATGGGGGAGCAGCAACACCAGGCCGTTCTGTGTCCCCCATTTCTCCTCCCCGCAACAGAGGTACTGGTCCAGGATGATCTGCGCGCCGTTCACGAAATCGCCGAACTGCGCCTCCCAGATGGTGAGTGCCTGAGGCCGGGCCATCGCATAACCATACTCGAAGCCGAGCACCGCATACTCGCTCAGGAGGGAGTTGTAGATCTGCAAGAGGGCCTGGCCTTCGCGGATATGCTTCAGGTGGATGAACTCCTCCTCGCTGTCCTCCACACGTACCACGGCATGGCGGTGCGAGAAGGTGCCACGTTCCACATCCTGCCCGGTGAATCGGACCGGATGGCCTTCGAGCAGGAGTGAACCATAGGCGAGCAATTCGCCCATGCTCCAATCGAGCCTACCGGTCTCCATCATGCGCTTCCGGTCGCCCAGGATCTTCTCGAGCTTGCTGAAGAACTTCTTCCCGTCCGGCACCAGGCTCAGCTTCTCGCCGATCAGGCGCAGCGTGGCCTCGTCCACACCGGTCTCTGGCGACCGCTGGAGATCCTTCGCCGTGGCGCGCTTGAAGCCCTTCCATCGCTCCTCCATGAAGTTGGTGATCTTCCCGACCCGCTCCTGCAAGGAATCGTTCAGGCGATCATCGAGCATGCTGGTGAAGGAGGCCTCCATCTCCTGGGCCATCTCACGGGCACCTTCCACCCCACTGGCGATCAATTTCTCCGTGTAGATCTCGCGTGGGTCGGGATGCGCGGCGATGGCCTTGTACAACAAGGGTTGTGTGAACTTGGGCTCATCGCCCTCGTTGTGCCCATGCTTGCGGTAACAGAGGATGTCCACCCAGATGTCCGTGCCGAACTGTTGGCGGTAATCCATGGCCAGCTTCACCGTATATGCCACGGCCTCGGCATCGTCACCGTTCACGTGGAAGATCGGGCACTGGGTCACCTTGGCCACATCGGTGCAATAGGTACTGGTGCGCGCATCGATGTAGTTGGTGGTGAAGCCGACCTGGTTGTTCACCACGATATGCACCGTGCCGCCCACTTCATAGGCCTTGAGGCCAGACATCTGCACCACCTCGTACACAACACCCTGGCCTGCCACGGCGGCATCACCATGGATGAGGATGGGGGCCGTGACGCCCTGCCGGAACTTGTCGTCCTGTTCGACGATGGCACGTGTGATCCCCTGCATGATGGGGCCCACGGCCTCCAGATGGCTGGGGTTAGGAGCGAGCGTGAGCCTCACATCCTTCCCTGAGTTGGTCTTGAGCACGCTGCTGTAACCCATGTGGTACTTCACGTCGCCCTCCACCAGATCATCCTCGTAATCCTTGCCCTCGAATTCACTGAAGATCTGGTCGTAGCTCTTGCGCAGGGTGTTGGCCAGCACATTGAGGCGGCCGCGATGGGCCATGCCGATCACGTACTCGGTGATACCCAGGTCGGCCCCATGCTCGATCACCGTATCCAACGCTGGGATCAAGGCTTCGGCACCCTCAATGCTGAATCGCTTCTGACCGATGAACTTCTTCCCGAGGAAGCGCTCGAAGACCACCGCCTCGTTCAGCTTCTCCAGTATGTCCTTCTTCTGATCAATGGTGAAGTCCGGCCGGTTGCGCGTACGCTCCATGCGATCGGCAAGCCATTTGCGTTTCTCCGGCGTGCGGATGAACATGAACTCTGTTCCGATGCTCTGGCAATAGGTCTCCTCCAGCAGGGCCACGATGTCGCGCAGCTTGGAGGGGCCGATCCCAACATCGTTGCCGGCGCTGAACACGGTATCCAGATCACGCTCGCTCAGGCCATAGTTCTCCAGGGCGAGCGTAGGGGTGTACGAACGCCTCTCACGTACCGGATTGGTCTTTGTGAAGAAATGGCCACGCGACCGATAGGCTTGGATGAGTTCGATGACGCGGAACTCCTTCTCGAAACGTTCATTGCCCGCTGGGGAAGCGCTCCTCCCCACCGGTCCGGGACCCTTGTCGGCCCCGTCGTTGATGGACCTGGCGAAATCGAATCCCTCGAAGAACCGGGCCCACCCGGTCTCCACACTGGCGGGGTCCTTCTGGTAATCCTGGTAGAGGTCGTCCAGCCATGCGCTGTCGACATTGCTGAGGTAGGAGTACTTATCCATATACGCTGCCCGAAAGGCGGGGCGAAGTTAGCTATGGGCAAGCGCCTTCTACGCTGGAATGCAAGGCCTAGTTCCAGTAGGATCGCCGCACCGACGAGCGACCATTCACGGCCTGAATGCTGGTGCTGGTAGCGTGGTCATGCGTTGAGCCGGCCACCGGTGTGAAGAACTCGCCGGGAACGCAAGAACACTGTGGCACTAAATTCGCAGCGATCCGAAAAACGTTCCACACGAACATGCAGCACCGCTTCCTGGCCCTGGCCGCCCTCCTGACGACTTTCACCCTCCATGCCCAATACGGTACATTCGACGCAGGCGCCGTGAAGGCCGCCAAGTCCACCAGGACGGTGGTGGTGTTGGATGCGGGTGATTCGCCGTACAACCGGACGATGATCGAAAGCGCCAAGGCGAACTGGAAGTTCACCACCGAACTGGAATTCCTTACCGTAGCGGATCTGGCCACCCAGCCCATCGCCCCGGACCGGACCTACCTACTGAAGACCAGGAAGACCGACCCGGTGAAGTTCGAGGCCACCTTCCTCACCCTGGTGAAAGGCTGGAAGCCCAAGAAGGGAGAGACCCTGGCACAGACCGATAACGAGTTCACCAGCATCCCCGCGGAACACGAGGTGGCCTTCATCCAGATCGATCCAAAAGGGATCAATGAACCGGGAATGGCCCGCCTGCTGGACGTCTACCTGAAACATCTCCAGAACTACCTCACCTTGGTGGAGGGCGGTAAGATCACGGATAAGACCACGGCCGACCGCACCTACTCCTCACGCAACCGGTTGGTACGCGACACCGAGTTCTGGTTGGCGAAGGAGCACATGGACAAGAGCCTTCCGGACGCAGCGAAGGTGAAGGAGTTCTACACGGCTCCGTGCCAGGTCATGGCCCTGAGCCAGATCGCCAGCTTGCTGGAGAAGGGTTCGAAGGAGATCACCATCAGCGATGTGGTGCTCACGGGAGAGAACAAGAACAAGCATTGTTTCAAGCGCGTGTTCAATGTGGGTACGGGTGAGCTGATGTACATGCGTGACGATGCCGCCATCTTCGGGAAGAAGGAAGGGTTCATCGATGAGGACCTGAAGAACCTGGAGCGGGCCCGTTGATGAGCAGGACTGCGTTCGCGTCATATCGCATTCCTTTATTCCGGTCGGCTCCCTGAAGCGGCACGGAAGTTCCGAACGCCATCCCCTCCGAGGGGATCTTGGCACATGGGCAACTTGGTGCGTGCTGCCGTGGTTCTCGTACGCTCTTCCCGTTCGGTAGGCTCACGCGGGAACCGGAGGTCAACTATCTTCACGCGGTCCAACCTCATCCCATGCTGCCTCGATATTGCACGGTCCTGGTCTCCATTCTGTTCACCATGGTTGGAGACGCCCATCATTATGCGGGGGGCACCATCACCACGCGGTGTGTCGGGAACAACTTCCACGAGATCACTCTTCAGTTGTTCCGCAACTGCTGGGGGGATCCCTTCCAGGGCCAAACCCTCCACTTCAGCAACGATTGCGGCGTGGAGTTCACCAACACCGGGCTTCAACCGGTGAGCGTTGTTGGGGCATCGTCGATCTGCCCGGCAGAGCTACCGAACACCACCTGCAATGGAGGCAGCCTCCTAGGCTATGAATTGAACACGTACAAGACCACGGTATACCTGAGCCCTTGTACAGGCTGGCGCATTAATTGGTACATCTGCTGCCGCAATACGAGCTTGAACCTGAACGGTGGGCCAGGGATCTACATCGAGACCACATTGAACAACCAGAGCGGCGTATGCAACGCGGCACCGGTGTTCATCAACGACCGGGTCCCCACCCTATGCGCGGGCCAGGAGGTGACCTTCGATGCCGGTGCGACGGATCCGGAAGGGAACGAACTGAGCTATGCCCTTATACCGGCGCGTTTCGGAAGCCCGACCCCGATGCCGCTCCAATACAACGCGGGGTATTCCGGGGCGGAGCCCTACATCGGCCTGACCCTGAACCCCAGCACGGGAGTGATCACCTTCACCCCGACCGCAGCGGCGACATTCGTCGTGGTGGTGGAGGTCACCGAAAGGGATGCGCAAGGAGCGATCATCGGTCAAGTGATGCGCGACCTGGTGTTCAACATCGCCGCATGTACCAACCAGGCACCAGCCCAGGAGAGTGGAACGTTCATCGCCAGCAGCGGTGGGGCGGAGGTCGCCGGGGAAAGACAATTGGCCGTATGTGGTAGTGAGGGATTCTGTGCCACGATCACGATCTCGGATCCCGACCTCGACCAGGCTCTTTCGATCACCACGAACCTGGACAGCATCCTCCCCGGCGCCACCATGACCCTGAGTGGTACGAACCCATTGAACATCGAACTCTGCGGGGCCAACCTCCAAGTTGGAGCGCATTCCTTGTGGATCAAAGCAACGGACAGTGGGTGCCCGGTAGTGGCCTCACGGACCTATCACCTCCAGGTGGAGGTGACCGACACGCAAAGCGCGGGTGCCGATTCGGCGGTGAGCGTATGCGAGAACGCGGCATACACGGACCTCTTCGATCTGCTTGGGGGCTCACCAACAGTCGGTGGGCAATGGGTGGACCCCGAAGGGAACTTGACCAACGGCATCTTCGTTCCCGGGGTATCGCTCACCGGGATCCACACCTACACGGTGGGCACGCCACCATGCACCTCGTCCGCCGTGATCTCGGTTGTACTACGACCGGCCACGGACCCGGAGTGTCTCACGGCAGGTGTTGCCACATACCGGGGTCAGAGCCTCTCATACCGGCCCGATGACTCGAACTCCCATCGGATGTGGGTGCAGGCCCCTCCGATGAAGGCCGTGCTTCGGGTCATTGCAGCAGATGGTCGGCTGGTCCATGAAGGACTGTTCCAGAGCATGGATGAGGTACCTGTTGCGGTCGATATCCCCACCGAGCAACACGGCCTCATGGCCATCGTATTACAGGATGCAAGCACCGGTGAACGGCACACGGTGCGCATGGTAGTGCCCTGAGTGTTTCCCGTTCTGAACGTCCTTCGGACGTTCCGGTCCATCACCTTCTTTTGGAGCGGGCCACGGCAGGGGTTCAGGCTGTGCGATCGATCAACGAAACCGCCAGGTTCCTCAGCGCTCCGACCCGCACACCGGATGGATCGATCCGGTGCAGTTGGTCGAGCGCAGCATCGGCCAGTCGTTGCACCTCCGCTTGCGCTTCCTGCTCCACACCGAGGTCGCGCAACGCGGCCACCATGGTCGGGATGCGGCGGGCATGCGGATCCAAAGCCAGCTGCGTACGAAGCACATCGGTGCCTCGGCGCCGTTCCACTTCGAGACCCCGGATCAGCAGCCAGGTCTTCTTCCCGTTGCGTAGGTCACCGCCTTGTTCCTTGCCGGTGTGTGCCGGGTCACCGAACGCATCCAACAAGTCATCCCGTAACTGGAAGGCGAGACCGACCCCTTCACCGAAGGCCGCGATCCGTTCCTGATCCTCCGCCCCTGCTCCGGCCCTGATCGCACCGATGCGCAACGCAGCAGCAAGCAGTACGGCCGTTTTCAGCCGGATCATCCCCTTGTACTCCGTCAGGCTCACATCCTGACGTCGCTCGAATTCCATGTCCAACTGCTGCCCTGCGCATACCTCAAGCGCGTGGCGATTGAACGTCTCAAGTACGGATGGATCGGCGCCGAGAATGGAATAGGCCATGACCAGCATGGCATCGCCACTGAGGATGGCCGTATTGACGTTCCACCTGGCATGCACCGTGGGCCGGCCCCTTCGCAGCGGTGCTTCATCCATGATGTCGTCGTGCATCAGGGTGAAGTTGTGGAAGAGTTCGATCGCAAGGGCCTGGTCCAGTGCAGTGCGCGGATCACCACCGAACAGCTCGCAGGACATCAGCGTGAGCACGGGGCGAATGCGCTTCGCCGGCAGGCCAAGGAGGTAGGCCATGGGCGCATGAAGATCACCCGGAGGCAGGCCCGCCACCCATCGTTCCACATGTGCATCGAAAAGTGAACGATGCACGCGCATCATCGGCGGATGAGCTTCATCAAGTACTCGCCGTAACCGCTCTTCAACAAAGGCTGCGCGAGTCTTTCGATCTGTTCTGCATCGATGTAGCCCTTCTTGAAGGCCACCTCCTCGATGCAGCCGATCCTCAGCCCCTGCCGCTCCTCGATCACCTGCACGAACTGGCCGGCCTGTGTGAGCGAAGCGAAAGTGCCGGTGTCCAGCCAGGCCGTTCCACGGTCCAGGACCTCCACTTTCAGGCGACCTTGGCGCAGGTATTCCTTGTTCACGTCGGTGATCTCGTATTCGCCGCGCGCGCTGGGTCTGAGGTCCCGTGCGATATCCAGTACCGCATTATCGTAGAAATAGAGACCGGGCACCGCGAAATTGCTCTTGGGCCGTTGCGGTTTCTCCTCGATGCTGATCACGCGGCTCTCCGCATCGAACTCAACAACACCGTATCGCTCCGGATCGCTTACATGGTAGGCGAAGACCAGGCCGCCCTTGGGGTCGGTATGTTCGCTCAACTTCCGGCCAAGCCCCGTGCCGTAGAATATGTTATCGCCCAGGATCAAGGCAGAGCTGTCCTTCCCGACATGATCACGACCAATGACGAAGGCTTGGGCCAGCCCATTCGGCACCGCCTGTTCCGCGTAGGAGAACACACAGCCCAGACCAGCACCGTCCCCGAGCAGTTTTCGGAAGTGCGGCAGGTCGTGGGGCGTGCTGATGATGAGCACCTCCCGGATCCCCGCCGCCATGAGCGTGCTCAATGGGTAGTAGATCATCGGCTTATCATACACCGGCATCAACTGCTTGCTCACGGCCAGCGTGAGCGGGTGCAGGCGGGTGCCGGATCCACCGGCAAGGATGATCCCTTTCATGACATGGGTTATCGTTCGTTCACTTCATCATCCTTCGATGCAGGCTCTTCGGACACAGGGCGGTCCAGTTTGAGCTCCATCAGTTCGATATCCTCCTCCTCATCCATGATCTCGAGCAGGGGTTCCTGGAAGGCCTTGGTCATGATGCGTTTGTTCAGGCTCAACAACAGGGAGGGCAGCACGAGCAGGTTGGTCAGCATGGCCACCAGCAGGGTGAGCGTGGTGAGCACCCCCAACGCGCGGATCCCTCCGAAATGGGAGAATGCGAAAAGGGAGAAACCCGCCAGCAGCACGACGCTCGTGTAGATGATGCCCACGCTGACCTCCCGGGTGGCGAGGTCCACGCTCTTCCGCAGATCACCACCGGTCAACTTCACTTCGAGGCGGTAACGTGCGAGGAAGTGGATGGCATTGTCCACGGCGATACCGAGCGCGATGCCGAAGACGAGCATGGTGCTCGGCTTGATGGGGATGTGGAAGAAGCCCATGAGCCCTGCGGTGAAGACCAGCGGGATCATGTTGGGGATAAGCGCCACAACGAGGATCCGGAATGAGTTGAAGAGCAACGCCATCAGGCACACGATGATGACGATGGCCCAGAACAAACTGGTGATCAGGTTGTCCACGAGATAGCTGCTGCCCTTGAGGAAGACCACGGAAGTCCCTGTGAGGGTGACGACATACTTGGCCGGGTCGAAGATGCTATCCACCTGCGCGCGCAACTTCGAGAGCAGCCCGTCCATCCGGGTGGTGCCCACGTCCGCCATCTGCACCGTGATCCGCGTGATCCTTCTGGTGCTATCGATGAAGGCGCGTGCCATGCCCTCCTTTCCGCTGGCCCCTTCGAGATACGGTAGTATGAATGTCTTGTCCGTACCGGTCATCAGTGCGTACTTGTCGGGAGCACCGCCGTAGAAGGCCTGCTTGGTGAACTTGACGGCCCCCGCGATGCTGATCGGTTTGCTGAACTCAGGATAGGTGGCCAGGGTGTCCTCGAGCTTGACGATCCGCTTCAAGGTCGGATCGGTAAGGGCGCCCCCCTTCTTCTTCGTGTCCACCACCACTTCCAGCGGCATCACGCCGTTGAAGTTCGATTCGAAGAAGTGCAGATCAGTGAGCACGGGATTATCCTCCGGCAGATCGTCCACGATGCGGCTCTCGTCCTTCATGCGCAGGATGCCGAGGATCGCTACCACGGTACAAAGGGTGGTGACCGAGTAGATCAATGGCCGTTGTTCCTTCGAGACCCGCACGATCCACTCCACCACACGATCCAGCCAGTGCCGATCCAGGTGGCTGAGGTGGCGTGGCTTGGGCGGCGGCATGAAGCTGAACAGGATGGGGATCAGCAACATGCTCAGGGCCCAGAGCACCATGATGCCGATGGTGGCCACCCAGCCGAACTCGATGAGCGTATCGCTGTTGGTGATGCAGAAGGTGGTGAAACCAACGGCGGTGGTGGCATTGGTCATGAAGGCGGCCGCACCGATCCGGCTGATCACACGCTGTAACGATTTGATCTTGTTCCCATGCCGCACGAACTCGTAGTGGTAGGCATTGATCAGGAACACACAGTTGGGCACCCCGGTGACGATCACCAGTGGTGCGATCACCGATTGCAGGATGGTGATCTTGTAGCCGAGCAGGGCCATGGCGCCAAAGCTCCAGACCACACTGACCGCCACCACACCCAGGCAGATCCATGTAACGCGCCAGCTGCGGAAGAAGAGCAGCAACAGAAGGCCACAGACGAAAAGGCTCAGGCCCATGAACAAGGGCATCTCCCCTTTCACGAGCTGGGTGCTTTTCACCCGGATCCACGGAAGGCCGCTCACATGCGTGCGGATCCCGGTGGTCGCAGCGAAGGCGTCGATCCGGTCGCCCAGGACCTGCACCACCTCCGACCGTGCCTCGGTGTCGAAGAGCGGGGCGTTCACGAACACCATCATCAAGCTCACCTTGGTGCTGTCGTTGTACAGCAACCCGTTGTAGAACGGCAGGGAACGGATATGCGCCAGCAGCGAGTCCATTCCGGCTTGGCCGGCGGGAGGCTCGGTCATCACGCGTCGCACCACGAACCGCTTCAGGCTATCGTCCCTGACCAGCTCGAAGAGGTGTGCCTCGCTGAAGATGCTGTCGATCCCATTGATCCGCCGTAGATCGTTCCCCAGTTCGTACCACGCCTTGAAATTCCCCGGGGTATACAGGTCGCCTCCCTCGGCCCCGACCACGATGACATTGCCATCCTCGCTGAAGGTGCGCAGGAAACGTTCGTACTCCACGTAGGCACTGTCGGTCTTGGGAAGCAGGCCACCGTGCTTGTAGCTCATCCCGACCGTGGTGGCCTTGTAACCGAGGAAGACGGTACAGAGGGCCACGGCGATCAGGATCGCCAGGCGATTCCGCAATACCCTATTGGCCAGCCATGCCCACATCGTCATAGCCCCACTGTTCCGGATCCGGACGGTTGGGGAGCGGGCAAAGGTGCGAAATGGAGCGGGATCGGGTCGTTCAGAAGGTGAACGAGGCCGTCATCTTGTAAGCCAGGTTGTCCGAAAGCTTGTCGAAGGCCAGAGGACCATGCCGGTAATAGACACCTGCGCCAAGGGTCCCCAACAGACCATCCAGCACGAAACCGGCCTCGAAGAAGGGATCGGCGAGGGGTGAGAAGGAAAGTCCCCGATGGCGTTCGGGATGTACCAGGGATCCGATGGCGGCATTGTACACGATGCCGGGTCGTGGCTTGAAGTACTTGCCCTTCACGAGCAGGGTACCGAAACTGTGGCGTAGGTGCAGGGCCATGTATCGATCGGCCAGGAACTCATTGGGCCGCATGGTCTGGAACGAATTATCCGCCGCGACCAAGAAGACATGCTTCCGGTTGGAGGGATCCGACCCGGAGGCATTCGTGCCCCGCATGGCATAGAGGTAGGAATATGGCGCGGACGGATCAGCGACACCGCCCATGATGCGCAAGGAGAGGTCGCCTACGAGGCGCAGGTGGAAGGTCTTATCGATGGACGCGTTCAGGCGCCAGTAGGTGCCCTCCCCACCGAACACGCCTTCCACCGCCTTGAAGGCTTGCACGGAAAGGATGGGCCAAGGGGTGCCCAGTGCCACCTCCCGATCGGGAAGACGGGCCAACCGCTCCCGGAAGGCGAAGCGCATGCCGAAGGTGATCCCGCCAGTGGTGAACCTGTCCTTTAGGATGGTCACAGCCTCGCTGAACCTGTCCGCATACTGATATCCCAGATGGTTCACGCGGGTCTCCCGCTCCGCCCCTACCCAGAGCCGGGTGTAGGAGCCCACTCTGCACTCGAAGCGGCCACCGGTCCGTTCGCTCTGGTCCATGCGGTCCACGTAGATCCAGCGTGCGCTCTCGTTGGTGAGCAAGGGCCTGGGTCCATCGAAGGCCACCCCACCGCTCTCCACCACCTCGTTCTCGTGGAACAGACGCAATGCGATATCCCGTCCGTACCAAGGCTTCACCAGCACGAAAGCGCCATACTTCCAGGCCTCATCCCGGAGGCCGTAGCCGACATGACCACCCCAACGTACATATCTGCTCACCCGGTCGTTGGTGGACAGGCCCATGCCGAGGCGCAGCCCTTCGTAGCCGTTGTAGCGCAGCACCTTGTCCAAGAGCAGGTCGATCGGCCCCACCGGCAAACGACCGGTCATGAGGGCAGCGAACCACTTCACCTTCCGGTCAAAGCCCTCTGCCGCACCCAGGCTGTCGATGACCTGGTAGGTCCTGACCGCTTTGGCATCCAAGCTGTCGGTGCGCAGCGCCTGCCAATACGCCTCGTCGTGCCGGGTGTTCAGTCGGTCCATCACGATCGCCGGTCCTCTTACCTCCCGTCGTTGCACCTCAGCATCCACTTCGATGTCCTTCAGGTAGGTGCGGGTCACCCCGTATGGCTTGAACCCATTGATCACGATACTGTTCAGGTAGATGAAGGCATTGATCTGCACGGGGAACCAGGCATGACCAGCGACCCGTTCGTGCAACTGTTGGAATCGGATACTGGCCCCATCGTCGGGGTCCGCAGCCTCGGCCGTCACATGCTGTACCGCATAACCGTCGGTATTGATGTAGAGCAGCCCTTTGAGACCGGTGAAATTGGTCCGCTTGCGGGGTTTGTAGCTGATGATGAAGACACTGTCCGACCCTTGGTAGAGCGTATCCTCGATCAGGAAGAGGTACTTCTTGGTGCTGCCAGGGGCAAGCGGTCCGAGGTAGCGCTTCTGGTCGATCCCGATCTGTGGTTCATAGATGCTGAATGTCCTGGTCTGTGCAGCGAGTGCGAGGAAGGAGGGGTCCTTCAGCCCGCTCACCCGCATGGCCAGCACCTCCTCCCGTTCAGCCGCCGGTGGGATGAAGCTTTTCCGGGTGGCACTCTCCATCAGGAAGAGGTACTGCTCTTCCATGAACCGCCGCATCTCCAGCACACTGCTGTCCACATCGGCGGTGCGCACCGTGTCGTTCACTGCGGCCATGGTGGTATCGACGGTCACCGCCGTATCCATTTCCGCGGTGAAAACGGTCTTGCTGTAGCTCGTGTACCGGTAGCTCCGTTGGCGCATACCATCGTTCTCCTTGCGTCCCGATCGGCAGCGGTCGATGATCCGGTGCGCGGGGTTCTCCGTGGGCAGGATCTCCACGGTTCTCAACTCCACCGAGCTTCTGCTCATTGATACGACCAAAGCACCGGCATCGGCCACGGGTAACGCCAATGGCGCATAACCCACATAACTCAAGCGGAGGGTGACAGGCAACTGCGGTACCGGAATGATGAACCGCCCATCAATATCGGAAGTGACGCCCTGGCGCTCCCCATCGATGAGCACATGTACGAAAGGGAGCGGTTCCTTGGTGGCCCCATCGAACACGCGACCTTGAATGGACTGGGCACCGCTCAGGGTCGGGAACAAGATGAAGCTGAGAAGCCAGAGGGCCTTGGACATCGGCATTCGCACGGATCGTACTGAGTAGGACGAGGTGTGGACGCCGAAAGTAACAGCACCCTCCCGACCCATCATACCTTGCGGGCGATGTTCGCTCCCGTGCGCGATGCCTACGAGTGGAGTCGCAAGGCCACCCCTCGCCGTGTCCGTAATGCGGCCGCGCTATGGGCGAGTTACCAGCAAGCCAAACGGACGAAGGACCCACGCATCGGCGGACTCCCCTTCAGCATCAGCTTCGAGCCTACCACCGCCTGCAACCTGCGCTGCCCGGAATGCCCCAGTGGACTGCGCTCATTCACCCGCCCCACCGGTAATCTGAAACAGGATCTCTTCGCTCGTGTAATGGACGAACTGGGCGATGACCTCTGGGCATTGACCTTCTACTTCCAAGGCGAGCCGTACATCAACCCGAACTTCCTGGACATGGTGTCGCTGGCCAGCCGGAAAGGCTTGTACACGAACACCAGTACCAATGCACACTTCCTCACCGAGGAAAAAGCGGAAGCAACAGTGCGCAGTGGCCTGTCCCGGTTGATCATCTCGTTGGATGGCACGGACCAGGCCACTTACTCGGCATACCGTCGCGAAGGCGAACTGGCCAAGGTGATCGAAGGTGCCGAGCGCATCGTGAAGTGGAAGAAGAAGCTGAAGAGCCTCACGCCACACGTGGTGTTCCAATTCCTGGTGGTGAAACCGAACGAACACCAGATCCCCGCGGCGCGGGCCCTGGCGAAGAAGATCGGGGTGGATGATCTCTGGTTGAAGACCGCGCAGATCTACGACCCGAAGGATGACCACCCGCTGATACCGACGCAGGACAAGTACGCCCGATACCGACGTAGTGGCGATGGCACCTGGCAGGTGAAGAACAAGCTGGAGGATAGCTGCTGGAAGATGTGGCACAGTTGCGTGATCACCTGGGACGGCCGTGTGGTGCCCTGCTGCTTCGACAAGGACGCGCACCACGTGCTCGGCGACCTCCGCACGCACAGCTTCCGTGAACTGTGGAACAGCGAGGCTTACAACGATTTCAGACGTTCGTTGCTGAAGTCGCGGAGCAGTATCGAGATGTGCAGGAATTGCAGTGAGGGGAGTCCGGTGTGGGCGTGAGTCCTCGGCCCCGCTCGGACTGATAGGCCCGGACCGCAGAGCCTTCCCGATCACATGAGCCAGGAGCGATGAACTGAAGAATGAAACCGTCGACCGCACAGGACACTCCAGCATTCATCCACATACCCCGCACTGAGCAGGTCCACCAGTGATCACAACCAGCTTGTAACCTTTATCCCCCTTCTGCGACTCTCTACCTGGAAACCAAGTCCTGCAACGTGGCCTCCGACAAGCGTACCGCCTTCATGCAAGCCTATGAGCCGTGCCACGCGGCCTTCGCACGGTATTGCGCTGCACTGGCCTACGGGCGCATGGATGTGCAGGACCTGATGCAGGACGTCCTGTTGAGCGCATTCCAACGGTTCGACCATATCCGCAAAAAGGATGAGCTGTTGCACTATCTGATGCGCGCGGCGCGCAACCGCATGGTGAGCTCCTTGCGCATCGGCCGCAGGAATGAGGCCATCACCAGCAAGCAGACCGAACGGTTGTTGGAGCGGGGTGCCACGGCCGAACAACTCACCGACGTGGGGATCCTGCACCAGGCCATCAACAAACTGCCCACCGCTCAACGGGATGCACTGGTGCTCTTCGAAGTGGCCGGCCTGTCCATGGCGGAGATCGCCGCTATTCAGGGCTGTAATGAGAATGCGGTGAAAACCAGGGTGAGTCGTGCGCGAGCGGCCGTCCGAAGCATGCTGGAGGGTCGCACCAAGCCCTTACGCATCGAGCTCGTCCGATCACTATTGATCCTGTTGCCATGAACCGCGCAGAGGAAGAACAAGCCGTACTCGCCCCGTTGCGTGAACTGCCCCCGGAGGTCAGTCTGGAACAGGTGCAGGACATGGTGGCCGCATTCCCCTTGGGCGTGGGTGCCATGGCCTGGCTGATCCATACGTTGAAATTCAACCTGAACACCTTGCTCATGACCACCATAGGCACTCTTCTCCTTGGCACCGGCATCTACCTTTTTTCCGGAAGCACACCAGCGGCCACGCCGGTCCCCGATGGCGTTCCACGAAGGAATGGGACCGTGGTTCGAACACCGGCCGTTCCAGCAGCTACCGTTACAGCCGCCACGCCGACGTTGCCCCGACCCGAGCAAGGATCGTCCGTCGTACCTGCTGCGGACCGGAGGACCGAGGACCTCCACGTGGAAACGGAGACCGAGGTGCCGAAGGAAACCCCGGGATCCGATACTTCTGAACAAGAGGCCACGGCACCGATGCCAGAGCCGGCCACGGTGACCATGGCCATTGCCAACGCGCGCACCTTCAACCTGTCCGGCTTCAACGGCATCGCATTGCGATCCAGTCCCGATGTGCGTGTGGAGGAAGGTGAATTCGCCGTGGTGGCCAAAGGCGAACAACAGCATTTGGACATGCTCGACATCAAGGTGGACCAAGGGATCCTGTCCATCGAACACGAAGCTCGGCGCCGTATGGACCTGGGCATGGAGAAGGTGTTGATCACCGTGCGGCTCCCGCGCTTGGACCAATTGATCGTGCATGGTTCGGGCAGCATCCATGTGGCGGAGTTCAAGAACACGCCTTCGCTTCAACTCTCCGTGATGGGCTCGGGTGACATCGATATGGCGGGTCCGATCGAAACCACGGAAATGAACATCCAGGTGCAGGGGTCGGGAGATGTGCTGTGCGCTCAATTGGAAGTGACCAACACCACCACGATCGATCTGATGGGCAGTGGGGACGTGCAAGTGGCAGGCGCCACCGATCGGATCCTGGTGAACATCATGGGCAGTGGTGCCGTGCATGCGGAGAACCTGATGGCGGGAAGTGGAAAGGTGAACCTGATGGGATCCGGCGATGCCTACTTGGACTGTAGCGGGCACCTGGAGTCCACCAAAACGGGTTCAGGTACCATCCATAACACCGGGAGCGCTGGCCACAAAAGGTCACGAGGGGTCATGGAGGACGAGGACAGGTAGGCGTCCTTGGGATCGACCGGTCGTGGCGGTGCTCCCGGATATGGCTGCAGGCCCGATACCATGATGGACCCCAGGGCTGTCCGATCCGCCAGCTCACCTTCAGCATGACCTCACCGAGGAGTTCGCCTCGTGGCTCGGCCACCTGCGACCTCTTCGGGTGGTCCAGCGAAAAGAAGGTTATCTCCCGACCTGATCAGTGCTCCATGGGATCATTGTCCGACCCTTCGCTTGGAACGTGCGGTCAGCTGCATTGATCCTGTAATACCATTTACGCATTCAAGGCCGGCCAAGAGCCGCGCCGTGATCTTTTCGGAGGACGATACGCGAAACAGGTTGCGTAGCGGGGCCTACAGAACCTGTTTCGCGGAGAAGGCATCCGGAAAGAGGCCAAGTGGATCGGCTGGTATTGAATGCGTAGATGGTATAAACGCCGCCCGACTGCATCAACAATTCCGGGCGGTTCAACTTCTGGAATACCACCGATCCGTGATCGAGACAGCAGACCAGCACGGAAGGACGACTGGAAAGTATCACGCCGTGCAGAACCGGTGGCGTGGACTGAAGGGTGCAGGACGACCGGGGAGCCGTGTCTATCACACCTTCATGATATCCTTCTCCTTCGCCTCGATCAGCGCATCCACCTTCTTGTTGTAGGTGCCGGTGAGTTTCTCCACATCGCCTTCCAAGCCTTTAGCGGCATCCTCGGGCAGGCCATCCTTCTTCGCCGCCTTGATCGTCTCCATCGCTTTCTGACGGCTGCTGCGGATACCGACCTTGGCATGTTCCCCTTCGGCATGCGCGGCCTTTGACAGGGCCTTGCGACGCTCCTCGGTGAGCATGGGCACGTGGATGATCACACTTTCGCCGTTGTTGCTTGGGTTGAAGCCAAGGTTGGCACCGATGATCGCCTTCTCGATGGCGTCGATCATCTTCTTCTCCCAGGGCTTCACGAACAGCGTGCGCGCATCGCCCGTGTTCACGGAGGCGACCTGCGAAAGCGGCACCATCTGGCCGTAGTAGTCCACGCGCACGCTTTCGAGCATGCTGGGCGTGGCGGCTCCTGCGCGGATCTTCTGCAGCTCGTTGTCCAGGTGCTCAACGGCTTTGCGCATGTGTTCTTCGCAGGTCTTCAGTGCGGCGGTGGTGTCGATCATCGCTATTCGGTTCGGAGGCGCAAAAGTAAAGGGTGGTGCTGCACGGTCAGAGCGTAACAAGCGTGCCGACGGGTTCGCCGGAGACCAGGCGACCCAGGTTGCCCGGTTTGTTCATGTCGAACACGATGATCGGCAGCTTGTTCTCCTTACAGAGCGTGAAGGCGGTCATGTCCATCACGTTGAGGCCCTTCTTGTAAACCTCCTCGAAGGAGATCCGTTCGAACTTGGTGGCGCTCCGGTCCTTCTCGGGGTCGGCGGTGTAAATGCCGTCCACACGGGTCCCTTTCAGGATCACATCGGCCTCGATCTCGATGGCGCGCAGGCTGGCGGCGGTATCGGTGGTGAAGTAAGGATTACCGGTACCGGCGCCGAAGATCACGATCCGGCCCTTCTCCAAATGGCGCACCGCGCGGCGGCGGATGAAGGGTTCCGCGATCTGCTCCATCTTGATGGCGGTGAGCAGGCGCGTCTTGTATTCCTTGGCCTCCAACGCGCTCTGCAGGGCGAGGCTGTTGATCACGGTGGCGAGCATGCCCATGTGATCGCCCTGTACGCGATCAATGGCCCCTTCGGCCTGCATGCCTCGATAGATGTTGCCCCCACCGATCACCACGGCCACCTGCACTCCCTTGCTGGCGATGGCGATGATCTCATCGGCATACTGGTTGAGGCGCTCGTTGTCGATGCCGTAGGATCTGTTGCCCATCAGGCTTTCGCCGGAGAGCTTCAGGAGGATGCGTTTGTACTTGTTGGCCATGATCGGAGGTGGGGCAAAATAAGAAGAGGGAGGCCGAAGCCCCCCTCCCCTATACGATGTTCCGGTGCATCAGACGGTGAGCGAGTGACGCTTGAAGTCCGTTGCGGTGAGGTCCTTGTCCTGGCTCTTCAGGTACTGCTCCACGCTGAGCTTGTTGTCCTTGATGAACTCCTGGGCCAGCAAGGTGCTTTCCTTGAAGAACTTGTTCAGGCGGCCCTGGGCGATCTTCTCGGCCATGTCGGCAGGTTTACCCTCCTGGATGGCGAGTTCCTTGCCGATCTCCAGTTCCTTATCGATCACGCTCTGCGGGGTGCTCGCCTTGTCCAGGGCCACCGGACCCATGGCGGCCACTTGCATGGCCACATCCTTCGCGGCGGTCTCGAAACCGGGCTTGTTCAGGCCCACCACGCTGGCCACCTTGTTCCCAGGGTGGTTGTAGGCGTACACGAACGGGGCCTTCACCTCCGCGCAGGCGCTCACATCGATCTTCTCACCGATCACGCCCGTCTGCTCGATGAGCTTTTCGGCAACGGTCATGCCATTGCTATCGTAGGCGGCGCTTTTCAGGGCTTCCACACTGTTCAGCCCCTTTTCCAGGGCGATGGTGGCCATGCGTTCGGCCATGGCGCTGAAGTCGGCGTTCTTGGCCACGAAGTCGGTCTCGCAATTCACACAGACCAGGATGCCCTGGGTGGCCCCGGCGTTGGTCTTGGCGATCACGAGGCCCTCGGTGGCATCGCGGTCGGCGCGTTTAGCGGCCACCTTCTGGCCCTGCTTGCGCAGCACATCGATGGCGGCATCGAAGTCGCCATTGGCCTCGGTGAGGGCCTTCTTGCAATCCATCATACCTGCACCCGTGATCTGGCGCAGCTTGTTCACATCAGCGGCGGTGATTGCCATTGTGCTCATGGTTGTTGGTCGGGGGCCGATCGGGGCAGGGGTTCTCCCGCCCGTTCCGGCATTCCTGTCGTTATCCTTTATTGTCCTCGGAAGCCTCTTCACCGGCTTCCACCTCCGCTGCGTCCTCGGCACCTTCCTCGGTATCCGGCTCATCCACGGCGGTCTTGTCGTTCTTGCGCTCCTCGATGCCTTCGTTGATCGCCTGGATCATCACGTCAACGATGAGCTCGATGCTCTTGGTGGCATCGTCGTTGGCAGGGATCGGGAAGTCCACCTTGCCTGGATCGCTGTTGGTATCGACCATGGCGAAGGTGGGGATGTTCAGCTTCTTCGCTTCGGCCACGGCGATATGCTCCTTCACGATGTCCACGATGAACAAGGCGCTGGGCAGGCGGGTGAGGTCGGCGATGGAGCCGAGGTTCTTCTCCATCTTCTCCCGTTGGCGGCTCACCTGGAGACGCTCGCGCTTGCTCATGTTATCGAAGGTGCCATCGGTCTTCATCCGATCGATGGTGGCCATTTTCTTGATCGTACGGCGGATGGTACCGAAGTTCGTGAGCATGCCCCCGCTCCAGCGTTCGGTCACGTAAGGCATACCGGTGGGCTTCACCTTCTCGGTCACGATATCCTTCGCCTGCTTCTTGGTGGCAACGAAGAGGATCTTCTTACCGCTGCGGGCGATGCTCTTCATGGCCGCAGCGGCCTCGTCGAGCTTCACTGCGGTCTTGTTCAGGTCGATGATGTGGATCCCCTTCTTCTCGTCGAAGATGTAGGGGGCCATGTTGGGGTTCCACTTGCGCTTGAGGTGACCGAAGTGTACCCCGGCGTCGAGCAGTTGTTTGAATTCGAGACGTGCCATTTTGTTGTTGTTCACTTTCCTTGTTCCCGTTGGTACAGGCATCCCGCTGGTAGCCTTCGTTACCGAAGAGTCCAGCGGGATTGGATCCTGAACAAGCGTAGGGATCTTAACGCTTGCTGAACTGGTAACGCTTACGCGCCTTCTTGCGTCCGAACTTCTTCCGTTCCACCGCACGCGGGTCACGGGTCATGAGTTCTTCGGCCTTGAGTTTCGGTTTGTGCTCAGCGTCGATCTTCACCAGCGCACGGGCAATGCCCAGACGCACGGCCTCGACCTGGCCGGTGATACCACCGCCATCCACCGTGGCGGTCACATCGTACTTGCCCACCGTTTCGGTGAGGGTGAAGGGCTGCTGCAGTTTGTACTGCTGGCTGGTGACCGGGAAGTAGTCACCACTTTCGCGGCCATTCACGGTAATGACACCGGACCCTTCGGAGAGGACCACGCGAGCGACCGCGGTCTTGCGGCGGCCCAGGCTGTTGACAGCTTCCATCTTACTTGATCGTGTTCAGGTCGAACTTGCGAGGCTTCTGAGCGTCGTGTTTGTGGGAGGTGCCTGCCACGACATGCAGGTTGTTGAACAGCCGACGGCCCAAACGGTTCTTGGGCAACATGCCGCGCACCGCGTGCTCCAGGATGGCCTCGGGCTTGCGACCCAGGAGCTTCCGGGCCACCTCGCGGCGCTGGCCGCCGGGGTACATGCTGTAGCGCTGGTACTCCTTATCATCCAGCTTGTTGCCGGTGAATCGGATCTTGTCGGCATTGATCACCACCACATGATCACCGCAGTTCACGTGCGGGGTGAAGGTGGGCTTGTGCTTGCCGCGGACGATCATCGCCACCTTGCTGGCGAGGCGTCCAAGTACTTCATTCTCAGCATCTACCAGCAGCCATTCCTGCTGCACGGTGGCCGAATTGGCCATGCTGGTGGTGTGGGTCGTCGATGCCACGGTTCGTGGGTTTAAAAGGCTGGTTTCCCGGAAACGGGGTGCGAAGATAGATCCTTCTTCCGGAAAACCAACAACACCCTGTTCACCGAATGCGTGGATCGGTCCGTCAGACCACGCCGAGTTCCTTGCCCACCTTGCCGAAGGCCGCGAGCGCCCGATCGATATGGGCCTCGGTATGGGCAGCGCTCAATTGCACCCTGATCCGGGCGGTATCCTTGGGCACCACCGGATAGAAGAAGCCGATCACATAGATGCCCTCCTCCAACAGTCGGTCGGCCATGACCTGGCTTAGGCGGGCATCGCCCAACATGACGGGTACGATGGCGGCCCCGGCACCACGGGTCTTGAATCCGAGTGCTTCAATGCCCGATCGGAAACGGTCCACGTTCGCCTCCAGCCGGTCGCGTAGTTCGGTGGTGCGGCTCAACAGGTCGATCACGCGGATGGAGGCACCGACGATCGAAGGGGCCAGTGAATTGCTGAAGAGGTACGGCCGGCTGCGTTGCCGCAGCAGCTCCACGATCTCCTTGCGCGCACAGGTATAGCCGCCCATGGCCCCACCCAGGGCCTTGCCCAGGGTACCGGTGATGATGTCCACCCGACCGGTGACCCCACAATGCTCCACACTGCCCCGGCCGGTCTTGCCTATGAAACCCGCGGCATGGCATTCGTCCACCATCACCAACGCCTCATACTTGTCCGCCAGGTCGCACACCCCCTTCAGGTCGGCCACGATGCCATCCATGCTGAAGACCCCATCGGTGACGATGAGGATATGGCGTGCGCCATCCTTACGTGCGGTCCTGAGCTGCTGCTCCAGGTCGGCCATGTCGTTGTTGGCATACCGGTAGCGCATGGCCTTGCAAAGGCGCACCCCATCGATGATGCTGGCGTGGTTGAGCGAATCGCTGATGATGGCATCCAACTCGGTGAGGAGCGGCTCGAACACCCCTCCGTTGGCATCGAAACAGGCCGCATAGAGGATCGTATCGTCCAGCGAGTGGAAGGCGGAGAGCTTCGCCTCGAGTTCCTTATGGATGTCCTGTGTCCCGCAGATGAACCGTACACTGCTCATCCCATATCCGTGGGAATCCAGGCTGGCGTGCGCCGCCTGCACCACCTCGGGGTGCGAGGAGAGGCCCAGGTAATTGTTCGCACAGAAATTGAGCACCCGGTGGCCGTTCACGGTGATCTCCGCGCCCTGCTCACTGGTGATGATGCGTTCGCGTTTGAACAGACCGGCCTCATCGATGGTCTTCAGTTCCTGGCTCAGGTGGTCCTTGATGCTTCCGTACATGGAGGCAAAGGTGCGAAGCAGGAACGAGCCTGGGACATGGTGCCTGGGCCGTGCGGCCGGGGCCACGGCCGGCAAGGGCCTCACCGCTTCCTGAAATACCCGTTGGAGTATTCGTTCGCGTAGAGCAGGGAGACCTTTTCAGCCTTATCCTTGAAGAACTCGTCCGTGGCCCTCTTCACTCCGGGTGATCGGTATCCGCCGGGCAGCCCTTTGCGCGGATAGATGGCCGCATCATAATACACCGCGATCATGCCAATGGCACCGGGGGCCATCCGCTCGTAGATGTGAGGCAGCACATGCCGGGTGGACTCGTACAGGTCGCCGTCGATCAAGGCGAAACTGATGCGGTCCGGTAACTGCGAGGGGATGGTGTCCTCGAACCAGCCCTTGTGTGTGTGCGGCATCTTCAATCCCAGATCGTTGAACTTCCGGGTGAAAAGATCCAGGCCGGCGGCCATGTGCCCTTGTGCGTACACCCCGTCCTTGCTGTCATTGGCGGATAGCACTGGCAACCCCTCGAAACTATCGTAGGCATGCACCTGTTTCTCCGGTGCGAGCGCGGTGATGACCCGCTGCATCACGATCGTGCTGTCGCCGGCGTTGCAGCCCACATCGACCACATCGCCCGGCACCATGTTGGCCACGGTCTGCTCCAGCAGATGGAAGAGGTTCATGCGGGCCTCCACGTTGGCCATGTGGCCCGGCACCGGTGTGAGCTGGGCACCAATGCGCAGTTTGCGCAGGACCTTGTTGAAGAAGCGTTGCCGATCGGTGGGGGTGCGGTGGTCCCAGTCGAAGGTGGTGGCGATGAAAGCGTTGTCCATTCGGTATATCAACTATGGGGCCTCAGGCCGCGGCAAGCGATGAAGGGTCTTCCTTCTTCCTTGGGTCCCAATCGGGGATCTTCGGGTCGGTCCAGGTGGGACGTGGTCCAAGACCCATGTCCTTGGGCCCGTACCGGATCACCACGAAAGCGGCCACGGCCACTTCCACCCATACGAAGACCATTACCCAGCGGGCGTCGCCCTGATGGGCCACGGGTAGGGCGGGCATGATGTAGAAGGCGATGTTGCTGACCAGCTGCATGATCAGTAGGATCAACCCACTATGGGTCATGTTGTATACCCAGCCCAGCAGGATGGCCAGGCCCACCATGCTGAGCAGGAAGAAGTACCAGGGGATGCCATCGGGCACCCCTTCGCCCAGCAGTAGCATGGGCAGGTACCACAGCCCCCAGAGTATCCCGGTGATGGTACAGGAGACGAAGGCACTGTACTTGTCCTGTAGGCGGGTGGCGCAATACTTCATCCAGGTGGTCTCTTCCACCAGTGCGATACCGATGATGAACGGCATGCCGAAGAGCAGGTTCACGATGTGCATACGGTGCGCACCTCCTTCCGTATCGAACATCGGTTGGGCGGCACCGGGCCAGGGCAACCAGCCTGCCAGATCGGCGATGGCCCAGCCCACGTAACAGAAGAGGAATTTCCACGACCCTGCGAAGAGCCACCACTTACCAGGCACACGCCAGATGCGGTACGCGCCAAAGAGCTTGTACAGTCCTGTCCTACCCTCCAGGTACCATGTAAGCAGCACGGCGAAGACCAAAGGCCAGAACACCCGGAACCGGAAAACCATGTGGGCCTCCGGCGAATCGTGCATGCGTTTGCCCTCCACCATCAGCGACGAGGCGAACAGTACGATGGCGAACTGGATGGACAGGACGATCACGGCCAGTGTGAGCACTGGATAGCGGGAGATGAAGGATCGCATGGGTGGGTTCGACCTTGGTGTGACACAGCGAAGATGTGTCACGGGATGGCCTTGTACGTTCCCCTTGGGTCGAAAGTTCCTCAACAGGGGAGGGCTGGATCCGGCGTTCAGCCCTTGTCCACCACGCGCGGCACCTTGAAGTAGTCGCTGTCCTTCACCGGGGCATTGGCCAGAGCCTCCTGCTTGGTGATCCCGATCGAGGCGACGTCATCGCGGAGCACGTCCGCCTCATCCGTCATGAAGATGAGCGGTTCCACCCCTGTGGTGTCCACCTCGTTCAACTTCTCCACGAAATCGAACACGCGCTGCATGTCGGTCAGGAGCTGCGCCCGTGTGGTGGGGTCACTCACGTCCAACCGGGCCAGTTCGGCGATCCGGTCCAGGGTCTCCTCGGTGATCTTCATGGTCGCAGCAGCGGTTCCTCAATGGTGCGGAAGACGCGGTCGCGCAAAGGTACCAGATCGTCCATCGTCAGGCCCGCGGTAGGTACCGCCTCATGCACCACGGCCCGTGCGATACCCGGCCTGCCCCGGCTCATGAGCTCGGTGGGTTCACCGAACAGGCGCCAGTGATCGACGAAGGTGATGGGGACGATGGGCACCTGTTTCTCAATGGCCAGGCGAAAGGCGCCATCCTTGAATGGTTTCATCCGTGGAGTGAAGGCCGGGATGGTCCCTTCGGGAAAGAGCGCCAAGCTGGTGCCGCGATCGAGCGTACGGGCCGCTTTGCGGAAAGCCTTGGCGGCCTCCACACGACTGCCCCTGTTCACGGCGATGTTCATGCCCTTGAAGAAGATATTGAAAAGCGGCCAGCGCAACAGTTCGTACTTGCCCATGAAGAGGAAGTAGGTGGGCACCACGTTGTACATCTGGATGATGTCCATATAACTGCTGTGATTGCAACAGATGATATAAGGGGCCCTGGGCAGTGCTGCCCGGCGTTCGATCCACACCGGGATGAACAGCGCGTATTGGAGGAAGAAGGCCCAGGCACGCTTCAGTCTGAAGGCGTGCTGGTACCGCTTCGGCCGGAAGAGCAGGATGCGGAAGGGAATGTAGAGCAAGGCCAAGGAGCCGAAGAAGACCAGGGTGAAGTAGAGCTTATACAGCCACCGCAGCGGCAGGAACAGCCACTTGAGCAACACCGACCGGCGCTCCTCACCTGGGACCACCCGTTGGTGCTCCGCGATCCTGGCTTCGACCCCCATGGAAAAGGACGGCGAAATTACTCGCGCCGGGATCCATCGGACGGTCCGCGTGGCAATGCCTGATGGCCAGGAGCCAGTGGTGCGGGCCTGCGGCTAACTTCGCCGCCCATGCCACGCATCCTCACCGGCATCCAAAGTACCGGCGTTCCACACCTGGGTAACGTGCTCGGCGCGCTCGCACCCGCCATTGCCTTGAGCCGGGACGAGCGGAACGACGCCTTCCTGTTCATCGCCGACCTGCACAGCCTCACCCAGATCAAGGATCCGGCGCTACTACGCGAGAACACGTATGGCGTGGCCGCGGCCTGGCTGGCCTGCGGGCTGGACCCGGAGCGCACGGTATTCTACCGACAGAGCGATGTGCCCATGGTGGCGGAGCTCACGTGGTACCTGAGCTGCTTCTTCCCTTACACCCGGCTCACACTGGCCCACGGGTTCAAGGATAAAGCGGACCGCCTGGGGGATGTGAACGCGGGCCTCTTCACCTACCCCATGCTGATGGCGGCCGACATCCTGCTTTACGATGTGGATGTGGTCCCCGTGGGCAAGGACCAGTTGCAGCATCTGGAGATGACGCGCGATGTGGCCGAGCGCTTCAACCACCACATGGGCGACACATTCGTGGTACCCGAGGCCCGGGTGGACCAGCAGGTGATGATCGTGCCCGGCACCGATGGCGAGAAGATGAGCAAGAGCCGAGGCAACACCATCCAGCTCTTCGCGGCGGAAAAGGAGCTCAAGCAACAGGTCATGGGCATTGTAACGGACAGCACACCGCTCGAAGCGCCCAAGGACCCTGACAAGGACAACGTCTTCGCCCTGTACAGACTGGTGGCCCCTGCCGATGCGGTGCAGCGGATGCGCGAGAACTACCAGCGCGGTGGTTATGGATATGGTCATGCCAAGAATGAATTGCTTGCCGCGATCCTCGATGGGTACGCTACCGAACGAGCGCGGTTCACCGAACTCATGGCCGATCGTGGTGAATTGGATGCCCGGTTGCGCATCGGTGCGGAGAAGGCGGCGGCGGTGGCCACGACCGTACTGGACCGGGTGCGTACGCGGCTGGGCGTTGGTCCGGCCTGAAGCAAGGGAACTACATTTGTAGCTTCCGCTCTCCTGCTCCAATGGAAAATCCATTCCTCGATTTCACCCATAGCCTGCTGCGATACGGCGTGCTATTGATCGTGGCCGCCGCTGGCCTGATCCATCTGCGCGGGCTGCTGCTCCAACGTCCGATCCTCAATTACGAACGCAGCCTGTCCATCTGGGCCGTGGTCCTCTGCCACGTCCAACTCATCGTGGGACTGCTCCTCTACATCATGTACTGGGGACGGATCTCCGACATGGCCGGGGAAGAGGGGCGGTTCTGGAAGGTGGAGCACATCGGGACCATGGTGGTCGCCGTGGCCTTGGTCACCATCGGCCGTGCCACCGCGAAACGGGCCACCACGGAGATCGCAAAGCAGAAACGCATTGCCATCTACTACCTCATCGCCTTGGCATTGATGCTTTGGGCCATTCCCTGGCCCTTCACCGACATCGGACACGGGCGCGCATGGCTATGAGGCGCACACGCATCCTGTTCATGGGCCTCGCCTTGCTGGTACTTGCCTGTGGCAGCACGAGTGGGGGGGGTGACGATGCCATGGCCTCCGGGGGATCACCGGGCAAGGCCCTGTACAACATGAACTGCACGCTCTGCCACGGGCGCGATGGTAAGGCGGGGCTGAACGGTGCGAAGGACCTCACGACCTCCACGCTCACCAAGTCCGAGATGGTCGCGATCGTACAGAACGGGAAAGGGGCCATGGCCGCCTACAAGCAATTGCTCACCCCGAAGGAGATCGAGGCGGTGGTGGACCACGTGCGCACGCTGGGCCGAAAGAAATGATCGATCCGTCGGAACTGAAGAACAAGGCGGAGAGCGCCGTGCTCATCGGCCTGGTGACCGACCACCAGGATGTGGAGCAGGTGAATGAATACCTGGACGAGCTGGAATTCCTGGCCACCACGGCCGAGATCAGCACCCTGAAGCGATTCACCCAGAAGCTGCACCGACCCGATGGCCGCACGTACATCGGCAGTGGCAAGCTGGCCGAGGTAAAGGCATGGATGAAGGAGAACGGTGCCGACTCGGTCATCTTCGATGATGAGCTCACGCCGGCACAGCAGCGCAACCTTGAAAAGGAGCTCGGCACTCCCGTCCTGGACCGGCCTCGGCTGATCCTGGACATCTTTGCCCGGCGGGCACGTACCGCACATGCCAAGACCCAGGTGGAACTGGCGCAGTACGAGTACATGCTCCCGCGCCTCACCAAACTGTGGACACACCTTGAGCGGCAGCGCGGTGGCACCGGCACCCGTGGCGGCGCGGGGGAAAAGGAGATCGAGACCGACCGCCGGCTGATCCGCGACCGCATCGCACTGCTCAAGGAACAGATCAAGCAGATCGACCGGCAGATGGCCACGCAGCGGGGCAACCGTGGCAAGCTCGTGCGCGTGGCCGTGGTGGGCTACACCAACGTGGGCAAGAGCACGCTCATGACGCTGATGAGCAAGACCGAGGTCTTCGCCGAGAACAAGCTCTTCGCGACCTTGGACACCACGGTACGCAAGATCGTGCTCGGTAATCTGCCCTTCCTGATGAGCGATACCGTGGGGTTCATCCGCAAGTTGCCCACCCAGCTCATCGAAAGCTTCAAGAGCACACTGGACGAGACACGCGAAGCCGATCTACTGCTGCACGTGGTGGACATCAGTCACCACAACTTCGAGGAACAATATGAGACCGTGCGGCAGACCTTGAACGAGATCGGTGCAGGAGGCAAGCCGGTGATCCTGGTCTTCAACAAGATCGATGCGTACCGACCCGCCCAGCACGACCCCGACGACCTGGCCCCCAAGCGTGTGGACCAGTATTCCCTGGAGGAGCTGAAGGAGACCTGGATGGCACGCATGAACGGCGAAGAGTGCATCTTCATCAGCGCCACAGCACGTTCCAACATCGATGGCCTGCGAAAGTTGCTGTATGATCGGGTGAAAGCGATCCACACTGCCCGCTACCCCTACGAAAGCGATCTGCTCTTCAAGGACAGTTACGAAGAAGGGACCGGAGATGGGGACACTCGTTGAACGAGCGATGGCACGACCCGCTCACGTGGCACCCGTGCGTTGACATGGCGGCCAAGCGCGCACCCGTGAAGAAGAAGAAAGCCAAGGGCGGCGGGGATCGCATCCCGTGGCTCAAGGTCGCCTTGTTCACCATCGCTTTCCTGCTGATCGGTTTCTTCGCCTTGATGCAGGCCGTGCGCAGCGGCGTGTTCGGTGCGTTGCCTTCGGAGGAAGAGTTGGCCTCCATCCGGCACGAACAGGCCACCCTCGTCCTGGACCGGGATGGAGCCTTGATCGGCAAACTCTTCGCCGAGGACCGAACGAACGTGAAGTATTCCGACCTGCCCAAGCACTTGATCGATGCGCTGGTCTCCACCGAGGATGCTCGCTTCTTCAGCCACCAGGGGGTGGATGGACGCAGCTACATCCGTGTGTTCTTCCGTACCCTGCTGGGCCGGGACAAGAGCGGAGGTGGTGGCAGCACCATCTCGCAGCAGATCATCAAGAACCTCTATGGTCGGGAACGGCACGGCCTGTTGACCATCCCGGTGAACAAGATGAAAGAAGCGCTGGTGGCGCAGCGTCTGGAGCGCATCCTGAAGAAAGAGGATGTCCTGGTGCTCTACTTCAACTCGGTTCCGTTCGGCGAGAACACATACGGCATCGAAGCGGCCGCCCAACGCTTCTTCGGCAAACCCGCCAAACGACTGAACGTGCAGGAAAGCGCTGTATTGGTGGGCATGCTGAAGGCGAACACCACGTACAACCCCAGGTTGCACCCCGCCGCATCCAAAGGCCGGCGTGACCAGGTCTTCGAGCAGATGGCGAAACGGGAGCACCTTACCGAGGCGCAGGTGGACAGCCTGAAGCAACTCCCGCTCGTGTTGAACTACACCGGTGGCGATGCGCTGGACCTCTACGGCTACTTCGTGAAGCATGTTGAGCAGGAAGCACGTGCGATCCTGGAGGACGTGGCGAAGAGCAAGGGCCGCCGTTACGACCTGAAGAAGGACGGGCTACGGATAAGCACCACACTGGATGCCGAATTGCAGCGCATGGCCCACATGGCCGTACACAAGCATCTGGCCGCGATGCAGCCCAAGCTCGATGCCGAACTGCGGACGGCGAAGGCACGTACCCGGTGGGAGAAGGCCATGGCGAACCGCGGTGGACCGCGATGGCGTGATCAGGACCGGATGGTCCGCGAGCTCTACGACCATGCTGCACGAAAGGTGGATACCCTCACCTATCGGGACAGTCTGTGGCACTACCACAAATTGTTGAACGGTGCGGTCCTGATGATGGAACCCACCAGCGGTGCTATCCGCGCCTGGGTGGGGGGGAACGATCATCGCTACCTGCCCTACGACCTGGTTACCGCCCGTCGTCCGATCGCGAGCACGATCAAACCCGTGATCTACGCCGCAGCCCTGGAGCGCGACCTCGACCCCTGCACCTACCTGGATAACGATCGCAAGACGTACACCGAGTTCGACGATTGGGCACCGGACAACTACGACAAGGACACCACCGGTGGCCAGGTGGCCATGTGGTACGCGCTGGCCAAGAGCATGAACCGACCTACGGTGGACCTGTACTTCCGAACCGGCGCGGACACCATTTCCCGAACCATGTCCGCTCTGGGGCTGCCCACCAAGCAGGTGGAGAACCCGGCCATGGCCCTTGGAGCCGTGGATATTTCATTGCGGGAGATCGTGCCTGCGTATGGCGCATTCGCAATGCAGGGTCGGAGGATCGCGCCGCGGATGATCACCCGCATCACCGACGCACACGGCCAGGTGTTGTATCGTGCGAAGGATGCACGGACCCGACAGGCCTTACGGTCCAGTACCGCTGCGGACATCACGGCCATGCTGCAACGGGCGGTGGACCAAGGCACCGGGACCGCCTTGCGCACCCGCTACGGCATTTCGGTACCGATCGCCGGAAAGACAGGCACCTCACAGGACTACGGCGATGCCTGGTTCGTGGCCTACACTCCGGGCCTTGTCATCGGCACATGGGTGGGCGCCTTCAACAACGAGATACACTTCAGAAGCGCCAATGGTACCGGTGGACAACTCGCCCTGCCCATCGCAGGGAAAGTCCTTGCGCGGATCGAACGCGCACCTGACCTGCGGAAACGCTACCTCCTCCCATTCTCCTGGCCCACCGACCATGTACCTGAGCTGGACTGCGAACCCCGCCGCGAAGCGGACCTCCTCGATCGTTTGATCCAGCAGGCGTTCGGAAAACGTGACACGGTGCGATCGGTGGATGAACATGATCCCGAACGGCGCAATATCCTCGACCGGATCTTCAAGAAGCGCGACTGACCGGACCAAGTATGCGGGCGGACAATCCATCGCGCAGACCCATGAACGGACGCTCCCAGAAATGGTGTATGACCGCCGCAAGGGCGATGCACAGGAGCCAATACCCCACATACAACACCAGGCTCGCGCCCAACGAATGGCCGGGCATGATCACCAGGAACAAGGAGCGCACCGGTATGTGAACCAGGTAGAGCGCATAGGAGATCCGGCTCAGGAAGGTGACCACCACACTCCAGCGCCCGGCCTTCTGCCAGCCCGCCATGAAGGGAAGTGTGAGGGCCATACCCGATCCGGACAGCACCAGGAACAAGGTGCCCATGTAGAACAGGTTGTCCCCACTGCGAAGCAGGATGGCCGTGGCCAGAAGCAGGAGCCCCAATAGGAAGAGCTCCACCCGCCGGGCGGAGAAGATGGCTGGCACGTGGTATACGAGCCACGCCACCAGCACACCATAACCGATGGTATCGAAGCGGTACACCACGATCTTGCGCACCAGCAGGTCGAGCGTGAAGGGTGTGCCCACCGCATCCATCGCCGGGTAGCGCAACGCGATGGAGGTCGCGATCATGATCAGGGTGGCTGCCAGGAAACCCCATTTCGGCGAACGCCACCAGGCCAGCGCCACGAGCAGCAATGGGAAGAGCAGGTAGAACCACTCCTCCACCGCCAGCGACCACGACTCCCAGAAGAAGAGGTCAAGCGGGATGATGAAATTCTGGAGGAAAGCGAAGTAGGCCAGGGTATTCACGTTCAACAGGCCCATGGACCAACCCATGTACACCATGCCGATGTTGATCAGGAGGAAGAGGTAATAGTTCGGCAGGGTGCGTAGCCAGCGGCGTTGCCAGAAATCGATCAGGCGGCGCCACCAGGGAATATCCCGGGCCAGGGTAAGGCGGATGAGGATGTTGCCGATGAGGAAGCCACTGAGGACGAAGAAGAGGTCCACGCCATCCATGGCGGCCGCGCCGGGGTTCCGTGGCCAGTACGCGTCCAGCAGGTCATCGGCGTGCGAATACACCACGAGCAGCGCGGCCAGCGCACGCACCAGGTCCAGGCCGAAGATGCGCGGATGTGTGCGGGGACCCATCGCGGTGAAAATAGTGGGCCTACGCGAAGGCTTGCATATCGCACAACTTGCGGTACTGGCCGCCGGCACCATACAGCTGTTGGTGGGTGCCGCGTTCGATGATGCGCCCGTGTTGCATCACACAGATCTCGTCGCAGTGCTGGATCGTGCTCAGGCGATGCGCGATCACCAGGCTCGTCCGGCCTTCGAGCATCTTGAACAGTGCCTCCTGCACAAGGCGTTCACTTTCGGTATCCAATGCGCTTGTCGCTTCATCCAGGATCAGGATCGGGGGATCCTTCAACACCGCCCGTGCGATGCTGATACGCTGTTTCTGCCCGCCGCTCAACCGATTCCCACCGTCACCGATGTTCGTTTGATATCCCTCTTCCAACTGGGAGATGAATCCGTGGGCATTGGCGATCCGCGCCGCACGTTCGATATCGGCCTGCGCCACACCGGGCGTACCGAAGGCGATATTGTTCGCCACCGTATCGTTGAACAGGATGCTGTCCTGGGTCACGATGCCCATCAGCGCCCGCAGGTCGTTGATCCGCAGCTCGCGCAGATCGTGCCCATCGATCGTCACCTGCCCTTCGGTCACATCAAAGAATCTCGGCAGCAGACCGGCCAGTGTTGTTTTCCCGCTCCCGCTGGTGCCCACCAGGGCCACGCTCTTCCCCTTCGGTATCGTGAGGTCGATCCCCTGTAGCACCGCCCTGCGCTCCTGATCGGCACCCGCAGCGGGCGGTGCCTCGTAGGCAAAGGTCACTCCTCGGAATTCCACACGATCCCTGAAGGTGGGGATGGGGGCCGCGTCAGGGCGTTCCTTCACGGTGTTCTCCACGGCCAGCAGGTCGAACAGTCGCTGGCCGCTCGCTGAACCGCGCACGATGGCCGAATAACCCTGGGAGAAGCCCTTGATCGGTGGCAGCAGTTGCGAGAAGATGATGATGAAGCCGAGGAAACTATCGCCCGTGAGCGTGGGTTCGGCGCCCAGTACGTACGAGCCGCCGAGGTAGGCGATGGTGGCCATCACCGCCGCACCCAGGGTCTCGCTCAGGGGCGAGGCGATGTCCTGCCGGTTCAACATGGCGATACTGCTGCGGGTGAGCATCTCGTTCTCACGAGCGAAGCGTCTTCGCATGTCCGCCTCCCCATTGAAGGCCTTGATCACACGGATGCCGGTGAGTGTCTCTTCCACACGGGCCAGCAGGTCGGCGTTCTTCTCCTGCACACGGGTGCTCTTCCGCTTCAGGCTCTTGCTGATGCGCCCGATCAACAGGCCGCTCACCGGCAGCAACAGCAAGGCGATCAGCGTGAGCTGTGGGGCGATGGTGACCATGGTGGCCAGGAACAGCAGGATGGCGATCGGTTCGCGGAAGACCATCTCGATGTAGAACATCACCGAGTACTCCATCACGTGCATATCGCTGGTGATCAACGCGAGCAGGTCGCCTTTGCGTTCCCCGCTGTGGTACCGGAGGGGTAATTCCAGCATCTTATCATACACGGCGGCACGGATGTCGCGCACGATGAAATTGCGGAAGTTGCAAATGGCCACCACGGCCAGGTAGCGGAAGAGGTTCTTGATCAGGAAGATCACCACCACGGCGATGCTGATGGTGAGCAGGGCCCCCATCTGGCCATTGGTCTCGATCAATCGGGTGAGGCCCCAGTTGAAGGTGCCTTCGAGGCCCTCGCGGGTCCACAGCTCGGTGGGCCGCACGTCCACCGGTTTCACCTGCCCCAGCAGCAGCCGAAGGAAAGGGATGAACAGCAGCAGCGAAGCAAGGTGGAAGGTGGTGGCCAACAGGTTGAAGACCACATTGAGCACCGCAAAACGCCGATAGGGCCTGCCGTAGCCGAGTATCCGGAAAAAGTTGCGCATCGTGCGGCCCGCGAAGGTAGCGTTGCATGCAGGCATCGGCCTACCTTCGTGGGCGAAATGGACAGTGTGCGACAGAACAAGGTGAACAGCCTCCTCCAGAAGGAGATGGCGCTCATCTTCCAACAGGAGGGCCGCAACCTGCTGCCCGGCGGCCTGATCACCGTATCGGCCGTGCGCGTGAGCCCCGACCTGGGTGTGGCCAAGATCTACCTCAGTCTTTTCCCGGTGAAGGACAAGAAGGCCGTGATCGACGTGATCAAAGCGCAAGCCCACCGTTTACGTGGTCAGCTCGGCGGGCGGGTAGGGAAACAAATGCGCATCGTACCCGAATTGTTATTCTACGTGGACGATTCGCTGGACCGGGCGGAGGAGATCGACAAACTGCTGAAGGGCGATCAGGATGCAGTATGATCCGGTGAAACGCCGATTGGGCGTCGTCTTCAACCGCACCCCCTTCCTGCGCAAGGTCTTCTACCAACTGCTCGACCTGCTGCTCTTGCGGTGCTGGCACATCCAGCGCGAACTGCGCGCATGGATGGCAGCACGGGCCAGGTCCAACGCACCGATCGGCGCCATCTACGATGCGGGAGCCGGGTTCGGGCAGTATACGTACTGGCTGAGCGGCCAACTCCCGCAGGCCACGATCACAGCGATCGACGTCAAGGAGGAGCAGGTGGCCGATTGCAACGCCTTCTTCCAGCGGATCGGTCGACCACAGGTCCGCTTCGAGGTGGGCGATGTGACCAGGTTCCAGCGACCGGGAGCCTTCGACCTGGTGGTGTGCGTGGATGTGATGGAGCACATCCTGGAGGATGAAGCTGCGCTGCGTTGCTACAGCACTTCGCTCAAGCCCGGTGGTATGCTCATCATCAGCACGCCCAGCGACCAGGGCGGCAGCGACGTGCATAAGGAGGGCGAAGGCTCCTTCATCGAGGAGCACGTGCGCGACGGGTACAACATCGACGACATCCAGTCCAAGGCGTTGCGCAACGGCTTCAGCAAGGTGCAAGCGCGTTACAGCTACGGCGCACCAGGCAAGGTCAGTTGGAAGCTGAGCATGAAGTGGCCGCTGCTCATGCTCCAGGCGAGCAAGTTGTTCTTCATCGTCCTACCGTTCTACTACCTGATCGCTTATCCGATAGCCTTCGTGCTGAATATGGCCGATGTGCGGATGAAGCACCGGACGGGGACGGGCTTGATCGTGAAAGCGTGGAAGTGAGGGGGTCCTCCTGCGGCCGGATCACTGGGTGACGTAGTTCCGGATCGTCCGCAACTTGTAGGTCTCGGCCCCAGTGGTGGTGTACGGGGGGATCAGGAAATTCAACATCCACGCTATCAGGAACAATGCGACCGCACGGTGGCGACCTACCCGATGGGCCAGTTCCTGAGCACCGAGGACCGGGAAGGTCCAACAGAACATCCTTGTCGTGTCGTACGCGAAGAGGAGCGTGAGGGCGACCAGAAGGATCAACAGCAGTGCCCATTGCAGTGACCGACCCTTGCGTCCCACGAGCAACGCGCAAAGGGCAAGCACCAGCCAATGAAGCCGGAAGGTCCCAAAGATCCCGAACGCCGTGGCCAACGGCCCCACGGCGATACATGCGATCAGGTTCTGCGAACTGAGATAAAAGGCCGTGGTCAGCACCGTTGGGTCCAGTTGGGCCATCCACCAGCGATACCCGAAATACGGGAGCAGCATCAGCAGAAGCAAGAGGATCCGTTGCGATCCCAACCTGCTCCACACCACCCTACTTCCAGCGGCCAGGAGCCAGGCAGGTATGAGGAAGGCCGCCGACTCATGGGCGCAGACCGCCAGGGCCATGGATGCGCAGGAGACCGCCACGTGCCGCACGTGCATCAAGGCCAGTGCCACGAAGAAATAGGTCACCGGGTCGATGAAGCCCGGAGCGGCGAGGGAATGGAGGCAGGTTGGTGAGAATGCAAGGGCGAGGATGACCGCAAGGGCCAGTGTGGAGCCACAGCCGACCCGTCGGCACCAGCTATTCACCACGGCAAGAACGCCGACAAGGAAGATCCACGGCACCACCACGAACAAGGGGCCACGCAAATGGAGGAGCCATCCGATCAGCGGCCCAAGGATGCGCAGGCGCAGCCCGTTCGGTCGCTCGGGATCGAAGGGATCCAGGGAAAGCGCCGCATAGTCCGCACCATGGGCGAGTGGTGACAGACCTCCATCGATATGGAAGAAGGCCGCGACGAGCACCAACAATGCAAGGATCACGGAACCCGGCCAAGCACCCAGGCGGGCATACCAACCATCCAGGGCCGCATCAACCCGATCCACGTATGAACCGAATGCCGCATACCGACGGGCTGGCTGACGATCGTTCTGAACATCGCCCGGACACATGCTCCATCCACTTGATGACCATCAATCAGTGGTCCATGCCAAGGTACACCGTAGGAAGTATCCGGTTCGTTCACCGCGTCGACCCCCAACGTTCGTCCCGGAGCCCGGTACGTGCCTGATCGAATGGTCGGATGCGGCATAAGGGATGGGCCGATGGCCGGGATCACCCATTCCGATCCACACCCATCTTTGTCCCCGGTTCGGTCCTGCCGTCCCGTAAGATGAACCTTCCGCTCCTATTCGCGCGCCGATACCTCTTCGCCAAGCGGAGCACCAATGCCATCAACATCATCACGGCCATCAGCATCACCGTGATCGCCGTGGTCACTGCGGCGATGGTGGTGGTGTTGAGCACCCTGAACGGCATCTCCGAACTGGTGGACACGATCTACAGCCCTTTCGACCAGGACCTCACGATCACACCGGCCGAAGGCAAGACCTTCGACCGCAAGACCTTGGACCTGGAGGCGGTGCGATCCATGCCCGAGGTACGCAACACAAGTTGGGTGATCGAGGAGAATGTGTTGTTGCGCAGCGGCGAGCAGCGGCGCGTGGCCACCATGAAGGGCGTGGAGGACCAGTACCTGGCGATGAGCAACATGGCGCGGTACCTGTATGCCGGGGAAGCCACCTTCCAAGGGCTGACCGGGCCTGCCGCTCTGTTGGGGATCGGCTTGAAGATGGAGCTGGGGGTACCCTTGGACGATGGTGTTTTCCACGCCCTGGATATCAGCGCGCCAGTACGCGGGCGCAAACTCAGCACGTATCAGCGGCACGCGTTCGAGACCATGTCCATGGCCGTGCGTGGTGTGTTCACCATGAACCTGGACTTCGATTCGAAGTACGTCCTGGTACCCCTGGATGTGGCCTCGGAGATACTGCACTACGACAGTGTGGTGAGCGCCCTGGAGATCGAGCTCAGCAGCAAGGAACGGATGGACCAGGTGGCGGAGCTGATCCGCACCCGGCTCGGACCCACCTTCGTGGTGAAGACCCGTTACCAGAAGAACGTGTTGATGTACCGCACCAATGCGACCGAGAAGGCCTTCACCTTCGCCGTGCTCAGCTTCATCGGCCTCATCGGGGCCTTCAACATCATCGCATCGCTCACCATGATGATGATCGAGAAACGCCGCGACATGGGCACGATCACGGCCATGGGAGCCACGCCCGGCATGGTGCGTCGCATCTTCTTCAATGAAGGGGTACTGATCGTGGTGGTGGGCATCGTGATCGGCCTGTTGGTTGGTCTTGGCATCTGCCTGGCCCAACAGCGCTTCGGCTTCGTGCAGCTCAGCGATTCGGTGGTGGAGGCCTATCCGGTGCGTGTCATGGGCACGGACCTCCTCCTTATCGCGGGGATGGTCCTGGCCATCGGGCTCGTGGCCGCCTGGGTGCCACTGCGGGCCTTGAGCAAGCGGTTCCTGGAAAGCGCGAAGACCAGTACTTGACGCGACGTTCAGGCCACGGAGGCCAGCGCATAGGTCGCCTTCACCGCTTCGAGGATCTCCTCGATGATCGCAGGGTCGCGTTCCGTACACAGGCGCAGGCGCACCTCTTTCACGTTCGGGAGGCCCTTGAGGTAGTTGCCATAATGGCGGCGCATCTCCACCACGCCCTCCCAGGGGCCTTTCCAGGCGAGCGAACTACGCAGATGCTCCTGGATCGCTCCCACCCGATCGGCCACCGAAGGGGCTGGCAAGTGAACGCCGGTGCGCATGAAGTGCTTGATCTCGTTGAAGATGAACGGATGTCCGATCGTAGCGCGACCGATCATCACGCCATCCACGCCGTAACGATCGCGGTATTCCACGGCCTTCTCCGGCGAATCGATGTCGCCATTGCCGAAGATGGGGATGTGCATGCGCGGGTTGTTCTTCACTTCACCGATCAAGGTCCAATCGGCTGGGCCTTTGTAGAGCTGCGCACGCGTGCGGCCATGGATGCTCAAGGCCTGTATGCCCACATCCTGCAGGCGTTCAGCCACCTCCATGATGTTCTTCGTGGCCTCGTTCCACCCCAGTCGGGTCTTCACGGTCACGGGTAGCTGCACGGCCTTCACCACCTTCTCCGTAAGGCGCACCATCCTGTCCACATCCTGCAGCAGGCAGGCCCCGGCACCTTTGCTCACCACCTTGTGTACCGGACAGCCGTAGTTGATATCGATCAAGTCGGGCCTGGCCGCTTCGGCGATGCGGGCCGCTTCTTCCATGGCATCCTCACTGCCGCCGAAAAGCTGGATACCGATGGGCCGTTCGGCCTCGAAGATGTCCAGCTTCTTGATCCCCTTGGCGGCCTGGCGGATGAGCCCCTCGCTGCTGATGAACTCGGTGAACATCAGATCGGCCCCCTGTTTCTTGCACAATGCCCGGAATGGCGGGTCGCTCACATCCTCCATGGGGGCGAGCAGGAGCGGGAACTCCGGGAGTTGGATGGGGCCTATGCTGGGCATGAGGAAAGGCAGGCAAAGGTAGGGGAGTCGTGTGCGCCATGCTTGGGAAGCACCCCTTTCGCTATTTTCGCGCCCCCACGGAGAGATGGCCGAGTGGTTTAAGGCGCACGCCTGGAAAGTGTGTTTACCTGAAAGGGTAACGGGGGTTCGAATCCCTCTCTCTCCGCCGATCTGAAGGCCGCCAAAAGGCGGCCTTCTCATTGCGGATGTGAGCGGATCCCTTTTCGCCGAGAAAACACCCCGACCCGTGGTGCAGACATCGGTTCGAGGCTTTCCTTTATTGGTATGGCGCGCTCCCGACGCCGATCAAGTGCCTCCCCTCTGGTGGCTCCGTACATCAAGTGCTCAATTCACCGCGAAGCGAGGTCTGGAATGCTGTTGACACCCCACCCTCCCCCACCCCCTGCCCCAACAGGAACATCAACTTCGTCACGGCCGCCTCCACGGTCATGTCTCCGGCACTGAGCACACCAAGTTCCACGAAAGCCTGGCTGGTCACATACCGCCCCTGCTCCACCCTTCCCCCGAAACACTGCGTGGCGTTCACCAGGGTGATGCCCTGTTCGCGCGCCTTGCGAAGCTCGCCGATGAGCGCCGGATCAGTGGGGCCATTACCGCTCCCGAAGGTGGTGAGCACGACCGCTTTCAGACCCGGAGTGGCCAGGGCATGACGTACCCACTCGGCGCGGATACCGGGGAACAATCGGATCACTCCCACGTTGTCATCCATCCGTTCGTGTACCTTCAAGGCACCGCTCCGGAACGGCTGGATGGCCGTGCGGTCATACTTCAAATGGACACCCGCCTCGGCCAGTCGCGGATAGTTCGGTGAGCGGAAAGCCTCGAAGCGCTCGGCATGCACCTTCACGGTCCGGTTGCCACGGTACAAGCTGTACTCGAAATACACGGCCACTTCGGGCACGGTGGCACGGCCCTGTTCGTCGCAGGCAGCAGCCACTTCAACGGCCGTGATCAGGTTCTCCTTCGCATCGGTCCGGATCGTGCCGATGGGCAATTGCGATCCGGTGAGGATCACCGGTTTGTTCAGCCCCTCCAACAGGAAGCTTAGGGCACTGGCCGTGTACGCCATGGTATCGCTACCGTGCAGCACCACGAACCCATCGTATGTGGCGTAGTTCCTGCCGATGATCCGCGCGATCCGCACCCAGTCCGACGGTCGCATGTCGCTGCTATCGATCGGCACATCGAAGGACTCCGCACCGAGGCACACCTTCATCCGGTCCAGCTCCGGTACCTGCTCTTCCAGATGTGCCAGGTCCATGGGCCGCAAGGCACCGGTACGCGGATCGGCGACCATACCGATGGTGCCCCCGGTGTAGATGATCAGGATGGAACGTTGGCTCATCGGCGGAAGAGGCGTTCGGCGTTGGTGGTGGTGATGGTCGCGATCCCGGCCACGGTATGCGCAGTGGCCAGGGCGAGCTTCTCGGCGATGTGCGGGATGTAGGCGCTCTCGTTCCGCTTTCCGCGGAATGGTACCGGTGTGAGGTAGGGTGCATCGGTCTCCAGCACACAATGTTCCGGCCCCACCACTTGCATCGTTTCGAACAGCCCCGCTTTCGGGTAGGTGATCACCCCACCAATACCCAGCACGAAGCCACCGAGCGCGATGATGCGTTCCGCTTCATCCGGGGTCCCGGTGAAACAATGGAACACACCGCGCAATCCTTCGGTGTTCTCTTCCTCGACAATGGCGATGGTCTCCGCGAAACTGTTGCGGCAGTGGATGGCGATGGGCAGGTCCAGTTCCTTGGCCCAGCGCACCTGCTGCCGGAAAACCTCCTGTTGCCGTGCGATCCAGGTCCTGTCCCAATAGAGGTCGATGCCGATCTCGCCCACCGCACAGTATCGACCGGTGCGCAGCAGCCGTGCCACCTCGGCCATGGCCCCGTCGTTGTTCTCCCCCACCGAGCACGGATGCAGGCCCATCATCGCGAAGCAGCTCTCGGGCCGGGCTGCGGCCATCGCATCCATCCCTGCAATGCTATCGTGGTCAACGTTCGGGAGGAAGAATTTCTTCACCCCCGCATCCAATGCGCGTTGTAGCATGGCCTCACGGTCCGTGCCGAATTGTGGGTGGTAGAGGTGGGCGTGGGTGTCGATGAACACGGCGACGAAGATACCGGGAGCGGACATGTGCCATGTGGACATGCTCATGAGGTCATGAATAAACCCCTGGTGAGCAACAGGGAGGGATCAAAACCACTTGCCACACGCCTCCACGGCTACTTTTGGGCACGACCATCGGCAGAAGTGGGCTCCATGTCCACATGGTCAAATGAGCACATGAAACTCCTCGTCCTGCGCTTCTCCTCCATCGGCGACATCGTGCTCACCAGCCCGGTGCTGCGTTGTGTGAAACAACAGGTGAAGGATGCCGAAGTACATGTGGCGACCAAGGCCGTATTCGCCGATCTCGTGCGTTTCAGCCCTCACGTGGATCGGGTACACGAACTGAAGGATGACCTCCATGCACTGGTCGGCGATTTGAAGAAGGAACGATTCGATACCGTGATCGACCTGCACCACAACCTACGCACCGCGCGGGTGAAGCGTGCCCTGGGGGTGAAGGCGCACAGCTTTGCGAAATTGAACATCGAGAAGTGGTTGATGGTCAACCTCAAGGTGGATCGACTGCCCGCCCGGCACATCGTGGATCGATACCTCGACACGGTGCGCGACCTGGGTGTGAGGAACGATGGCCAAGGATTGGATCTCTTCCTTCCCACCGAAAGGGAAGTGGACCTGACCAGCCTGCCGGAAAGCCACCGGAGCGGGTATACCGCATTGGCCATTGGCGCGGCACACGCGACCAAACGCTTGCCACCGCATAAGCTCGTGGAGTTGGCGACATTGATCCGCGGACCGATCGTATTGATCGGTGGTCGTGAGGACCAGGATGTGGCACGCGCGATCACCTCGGCCACGGGCGGTCGGGTGTTCGATGCCACCGGCCGGTACGACATCCTTGGCAGTGCCTCCCTCATCCGACAGGCCGAGCGGGTGATCGCCCACGACAGTGGGGCCATGCACATCGCGGCCGCGTTCAAGCGACCCGTCATGAGCGTGTGGGGCAACACCGTACCGAGCTTCGGAATGGGACCCTACCTCCCGACCCATCCGCATCGCGCCCACATGGCTCAGGTCACCCTTTCCTGCCGCCCCTGTTCCAAGATCGGCCATGACCGTTGCCCCGAAGGGCACTTCCGCTGCATGGAGGATCAGGATCTCTCCACGATCGCCAACTTCACGGCCGAATGAGCTGGGACATTTACATCCAGGACCTGCCGGACGTACCGTCCATCAACGATGTACCGGCCACCCATCAGCCCAAACCCATCGGTGAGCGTGCATGGATCATGGAACGGATCAAAACGGTGGTGCCGTTCGCCGAGGAACAGGACCGGGATTGGATCTTCATCCGGTCAGCAGCACACGACATCAGCATGCAACTGCACTTGGAAGGCAAGGATACCGTGCGTTACATCGTGGCCCATATCCATGGGGGCGAACAGAGCGCGGTGTGCGTAGCGGCGATCGTGCGTTCCCTGGGGTTGCGCGCGCACGACACCGGGACCGGTGACCTATTCGACGGCAATAGTCTGGACGAAAGCCTTTAGACGCCCTTGTCCGGGGTGGTGTGTGTCGCTGGTGCGAAGAGTGCCTTCAACTCCGTGGCATCATCCGCTTTCATCTTGCCGCTCAGGATCAATCCCAACTGGCGTCGGCGTAATGCTCCTTCGTAGCGACGCTGCTCCTCCTCGTTCTGTGGGATCACATCGGGCACCGCACAGGACCGGCCGGCCTGATCGACCGCCACGAAGGTGTAGATGGCACTATTGGCCATGATCTTCTCTCCGGTCAACTGATCCTCCACCCAAACATCCGCCCACACCTCCATGCTGGATCCGAACCCACGGCTCACATGGCTCTTGATGGTCACGAAATCACCCAGGCGGATCGGCCGATCGAAGCCCACATGGTTCACGGCCACGGTGACCGCCAGCCGCTTGCAATGCCGGTGTGCGCTGATGGCGCAATTGAGGTCGAGCCACTTGAGCAGCTGCCCGCCGAAGAGGTTGCCCATCGTGTTGGTATCGTTGGGCAGCACGACGTGGGTGGTCTCGGCACAACTCTCGACGGTCGATATCGGTGACTTCTTCATGGCGGTGCGAAGGTAGAGCCGGAGGGCCGTTACCTTTGGAAAGACCATGCCACCCACCCCCATCGAGATCCCCGCCCTGCTGAAGGCGCTGCACCTCTTCGCGCTCATCGTCTTCTTCGCGGGCACCTTCCACATCGTGCGCCTGTATATCGCACACCGAACGGCCATGACACGGTGGGAACCGGACCGGAAGATCCTGCTGGACCAGTTCGTCGGCATGGAACGGCGCGCGCTCTATATGGTCATTTGGCCAGCGCTGGTGGCCTTCGTACTGCTGGGAGCCTGGATCCTTTCCATACGTCCGGACCTATTGAAACAGCCGTTCATGCACGTTCTGCTCGGATACCTGGCCTTGCTGCTGGCCTACCACCTCAGTGTGCATCGTTTCCATGGCCGCTTGAAGAGCGGGGAGGTGAAATGGTCCGCGTTCCAATTGATGATGTGGTCGCAACTGGCCACCCTGTTCCTGTTCGTGCTGGTGGTCCTGCTCATTTTCCGGGACCGCATGGATTGGATGTGGGGCTCGTTGGGCCTGCTCGCGGTAGGCGGGGTGGTGATGCTCGTGGTTAGCGGTAAGCGGGGCAAGTCCCGGCCGGAGGAGCAGACCCATGCTTGAGGTAGGCTGCCGGGCACCGGACTTCGAACTGTTGGATCAGGATGGTGAAGTTGTTCGCCTCAGCGACCATCATGGCCGGCAACATGTGGTGCTCTTCTTCTATCCGAAGGACAACACGATGGTATGTACGCTGGAGGTCTGTGCGTTCCGCGATGCTCACGGGGCCCTGTCCGATACCGGAGCGGTGGTCCTGGGGATCAGCAGCGATCCGGTGACCTCACACCGCTCCTTCGCATCCCGGTGGAAACTGCCGTACCGGCTCCTGGCCGATACCGATGGCGTGGTGCGCCAGGCCTACGACATACCACGCACCTTCGGTCTCTTTCCGGGAAGGGTCACCTATGTGATCGACAAGGAGGGCACGATCCGCAGTGCGGTGAACGACCCCTTACGCGCCTCCCGTCATGTGTATGAGGCGCTGCGGGTGCTGAAGGGTCATCGCACGTCATAGAAGAGGACGCGACCATCGTCCGTACCCAAGAGCAACTGTTCCTGCCAGAGCAACAGCGGCGCACGGTGGTGTTGATCCTTGTTCTCCGGAAAGGACAACGTGTGCTGCACCTTGCCATCCGGGCCGGCGATCTCCACCTTCCCATCCTTGACCGCACGCAGGGTCAGGTCGCCCACTTTGGCCTCTTGCTGCTGATAGAACCGATCGAAGGCTGAGTTGGACATCTCCAGGCCCATCGCTTTCACCTGGCGCGGATCGGGGATCCACCGGTGCGGCGTGATCACCTTCTCCTGGTGGCCATCGGCCGCGCTCCATACCGTGCGTTTCCCGCTGGGACCGATCAGCACCACGAATTCCCCGTTGTCGTTGAAGCCGACGTGGTAGACCGCAGTGGCCCCATCCTCGCCATAGGCGAAGGCATGCACCTTCTTCCCGCTCTCCAACTCATACAGCGCGGCGCCGTTATTGGTCCCAACGAGTACGCGGTCGCCTTTCGGTGCGATGGCCAACGCGGTCACCTCCGCTTTGCCGATCTTGATCGTGCGCGAGGGTGTGGTGGCGATCGTTTGGCCGGTGATGGAATGCACCACGAAGATCAAGGTGGCCATCAATGAAGTGCGCAGGATCATGGTCGGTCTTGCTCGATGAGGTGATGATTCTCCTTCAGCCATTCCAGTGCCTTTTCCTGATCGGGGAACAACCGGATGGGGCGGTGTGGCTTGTTGTGACGAACGAATACGTTGGCGGCCAGTTGGTGGCCGAAGTCACGCACCACGATGGCGTCGGCGGCAATGAGGCGTGAGGATCCCTCGGACGACGCAAGCGCACGCGCTTCGCCGGTCAGTGTGGTTCCATCGCCCATGGAGACCATCAGCAGGACCTTGCGGCCCCGGTGCTCCTGTTCAAGCACATCGAACATGGCCTGCACTTCATCGGGTCGCACCAGGTGTTCCGCCTTGAAATGCGTGTGTACGACATCCCCATCCAGGAAGGCCATGGTGCAGGCCTCCAACTCCACGACATGCATCGTCTCCATCGAATTCGAGGTACGAAGTTACGACCGCTACGACCCCACAAGGTCACATGAGCCGACCAACGGCGGGTGAAAGGACCACGATCCTTCAGCGCACAAGCAGCCAAGCTTGTCCTGTTCCGGTGCGGCGTATATCGGCAAGCAGGTCCAGGGCTTCCTGGCGATCAGCAAAGCTGGCGAAGGCCACCGGGTGCAGTTCACCGTACTGCGGAAGGCGGTTCGCCTTGTAACCCTTGTTCCGCAATTCCTGCAACAACCGGTCCGCGTTCTCGGGTTGTGCGAAGCAGCCACCCACCACGTGATAGCGCAGGCGCATGGCGACCGGCGAGGAGACCGCCACGGCTGTCGTATCGGCCGGGGCACTGCCCAGATCCACCGTCAACATCACACTATCGTTATCGCTCAACGGCAAGGTTCGGATGCCGAAGAGGTCATCGGGTAACGAGAATCCGGCGGTGTGCGCTGGTGTGGCTTGGACAGGTTCGGGGCCGGGTGTGTACGTGGCCGCTGGGCGGAAGCCGAAGGCCGCACCATCCTTGGCCAGGAAACCGAAATAGGCGAGTGCGCCACCACCCATCAGGAGAAGGGCCACGGCCGCTGCCACCGACCACGGTCGGCTGCGCACCACAGGCTCTTCGGGTGTTCGCACCACCGGCATGGGTGTCGGCAGCGGGATCACCTTCGGCTCCACCTGAACCCGACCAACAGGGATGGCCGACACCGGAGCAAGCCCGAAGGCCTCCTTCAGGAAATTCGCGCGGTCGTCCGGGTCGAACTGTAGGTTTTGCTGATGGTCGCGGTAGAAGATCCCGATACGCGGCACTTCCAGCCGACCGGTGCGGGTGAGCTGGTCCCTCCAATCCGCCACTTCCTTGTCGATCAACGCATTGGCACTTGCGAAACCAATCCCGTCGCGTTGGGCGATATGATCGGTGAGGAGGCCATCATTGCGCAGGAGGTGCCGGTTGAAGCCGACCTCCTTGCCTGGGGGGTGGATCAACTGGCGGTTCGCATCCAGCCGGGCGGGTCGGTACTGGGCCAGGAAGCCACCCCACCCCGGCACGATCACACAGTCGTGGTCGAAGAGCAACCGATGGAGTTCCTGGTCGAGGCGCATGAACGGGCGTGCAAGATAACGGAGCGCGGATCAACGCGGCCCGGCAACAAGGCGGCGCGCTTCCTCCAGATCAGCGGGGGTGTCCACACAGAACGATGGATGTGCCGTGATCCCCACGCGGATACGGAAGCCGTTCTCCACCCAGCGCAGTTGTTCCAGGGATTCGGCCTGCTCCAGGGGCGAAGGTGGCAATGCAACGAGCCGACCGAGGATCCCGGTGCGATAAGCGTACAGGCCGATGTGCTTGAGGTAGCGGAAGGCACGATACCGCTCCCCGGCCTGATGGTTGCGCAGAACTGGGATACACGCCCGGCTGAAGTACAGGGCATCGCCCCGATGGTCCGTCGTGATCTTCACCTTTCCGGGATCATCCAGGTCGCGATCATCGGTCACCACGTGTGCCAGGGTGGCCAGGCCGCCCGGTGCGATCGCCAGGGTGGCACACAGTTCGTCCACCTGTTCCGGCACCAGGAAGGGTTCATCCCCCTGGATGTTCACCACGGCATCGAAGCGGTCGGCGCCAAGCAGGGTCAGCGCTTCGTGGCAACGGTCCGTTCCACTGGGATGATCCATCCGGGTCATCACCACCGGACCACCAAGCTGGCGCACATGGTCGTGGATGCGCGGATCGTCGGTGGCCACCACCACTTCGTTGAGTGCGGAGACCTCCTGTGCTTTTTCCAGCACACGCTGCACCATGGTCTTCCCACCGATGTCCACCAAGGGTTTGCCCGGCAGGCGGGTGCTCGCATGTCGGGCGGGGATCACACCAAGGATGCGCATGGTCGGTCAAAGGTCCAGGCTCAACTGCACCTGTAGGGTCCGGGGCGCTTCGATCGAGAGCGGGCGCAAGGAATAGGAGCGGTTGGTCAGGTTGTTCACGAGGAACGCTGCCCGTATGCCCTTCAGCAGTTCCAGGCCGATGCGGGCATCCACGATCAGGTCACCGGTCCGGTGGCTGTCCATCCATTCATGCACGCCGGTCTCCAGCAGGCCATTGTCGTCCATGTCGATGAAAGCCTTGTCGATGTTGCGGATGTGGCTGTTGTAACGCATACTTCCACCCACAAAGCCCCGCTTGTATCGGGCTTGCAGGTCGAAACGGAACAACTGACGGATGCGGAACTTCAGGATGTGGCCGGTGGTGTCGTAGCTCGAATTCAAATAGGTGCTCGCCGGGAAAAGGCTCGCGGGGTTGGGGGAAGCAGCGTAGGCTTGGTCCGGGGTGGTGCTCACCGGCAAGGTCTGCGTGTAACCCATCAATGTGGTCAGTTCCACCGCTCCGATGTTGCCCTTTCCGGCCAATTCGAACTCATAGCCCGTCACCCGCGCACCACCGGTGTTCACGCTCATGAAACCAAGGCCGAAGAGGTTGCCCATGTTGTAAGGCGGCATGCCCCATTGTCCGAAGGTGAACTCCACGAACTGCTCGAAGTCCTGCTGGAAGACCACCGCATCCAGATAACCCATGAAGCCACCCAGCTTGAACCCTTGTTTCAACCCGCCCTCCACGTTCCAGCTCTTCTCCGGTCGGAGGTCGGGGTTGGGATAGATGTGCAACGAACCCACACTGGTGGAGATGAACCGCTCTCCGATGGTCGGGAACCGGAAGCCTTGGCCATAACTCGCCCGCAGGTAGGTGGCTCGCAACACTTGGTAGGTGGCACCCGCGCGGAACACGGGTTGTGCCGCCTCAAGCCCATCCACCTCGAAGCGCTCGTAGCGCACACCGGCACTAAGCGCCAGCTTGTCGAAGAGCTTCTTGTCCAGTTGCAGGTACGCTCCGGTGTTCCGCGCCTCGTTATCCCCATCGCCATCCGCGTTGCCGCTGTACAGCTCGGCCCTGGAGCGAACACGGCGCCAGACCACACCGGCCGTGGCCACCGTTTCCCCGAGGAGGTTCAAGCGCTGCTGCACCTGGTACTCGCCGTGCAGGGTCGTGTTGCTGTTGTCCTGTCCGTTGCTGTTGTCGAACACCTGGCGGTGCATGCGGGTGTGCAGGGTATGGCGCGTACCCTCGTGGGAGAGGTATTCAATGAAGGGGTCCACATAGTACTGGGCGCCCCGTGTGCGCGTCACCGTTCCTGGTTTGGGGCGGTAGAGCCCATCGCCGATGTCGTTCCAGATGAAGACGCTCGTATTGCGGCTCTTCATGGCGTTGGCATTGACGCCATAGCTCAACCCCTTCACCTTGCCATTGCGCCAGCGCGTACCGATGTTGAAACGGACCCGGTTGTCGTAGCCGCCCGTTGTGGTGCGTAATGGATCCGTGGCGAGGGTATCCGCCGCGATCGGCTCCGGGCCGATGTGGCCGTTATCGGAGAAGGCATTGCCACCAAGCACCAGGTCGAACTTCCCGATCCGGCGGCTGTGGCTGAAGCTGGCACCAGAGAACACCGGGTTATTGTCGCCCCACCATCGCGCGGCGGCATTGTCCGGCGCATCATAGAGGCCGGAGAACAGCGTGGCCTTGGTACGCGGTGTCTCCCGCGGGAAAGCGGTGCGCACATGGATCACGCCGCTGAGGGCCGCACTACCGTACAGCACACTGGATGCACCTTTGATCACCTCCACCTGCTCCAGGTTCTCGATCGGGAGGAAGCTCCAGTTCGGTCGTCCGATGTCGCCGCTCAAAATGGGCACATCATCCACCAGCACCTGCACCCGGCTGCCGGCGCCGTAGCTGAACCCACTTCCCGCGCGGATCTGGGGCTCCTCGTCCACGATCACCACACCCGGCACCTGATCCAGTGCTTCGCCGAGCGAAACGATGTTCTTGTTCCGGATCAGATCGGGCCGGATCACGCTCAACGACTGGGTCACCTCACCCACCCGTTGTTCGAACTTACCAGCACTGATCACCACCATGTCCAATTGCGTGGCCGTCGGGCGCAGGCGTACATCAAGGCTCCAGGACCCAGCTTCGCTCAGTACGACCTGGCGGGTGGCCGCCGTGTAGCCCACGCTGGAGAAGGTGATGGTGTATGTGCCATAGGGAAGGGACATGCTGTAGGCACCCGAGGGGTCGGTGGCCACCCCCTTGCCCGGCGCGTGGATCACGTTCACCCCGAAAAGCGGCTCACCGCTCAGGCTATCCCGCACCACACCCTTCAGCAAGGTGTTCTGGGCCATGGCAGGTGCCGCGCCGAGGAACAGGGCCATGGCGATCACGAGCCGTATCATGCCGCGAGTATATTCGTCCGTTCTTGCATGCCTGATCCCATCGGAAGTGTGGCCTGTTCGCGGGTCCATCACCGCAGGCAGCCGGGTAAATGTAGAAAAAGGGCCATCCGTTCATGAGCGACCAGGAACTCATCCATCGGATCGCGCTCTCCATGCTCAAGGGCATCGGACCGGTCAACGCCCGCAACCTCGTGGCCTATTGCGGTGGTGTCGATCCCATCTTCACCGACAGGAAACTGAAGAATACCTTGGAGAAGGTGCCGGGTATCGGACCCAAACTGATCACGAGCATCACCGACAAGGGGGTGCTGCCCACGGCCGAGAAGGAACTGGCCTACGTACGCAAGCACAAGCTGCGCATGCACTTCTACCTCGACGCCGACTACCCACGGCGTTTGAAACAAGCAGAGGATGCCCCCGTGCTCCTGTACGTGGATGGGGCCACCGACCTCGACGCGGAGCACATGGTGAGCATCGTGGGCACACGTACGCCAACTGAACAAGGCAAGCGCCTCTGCACGGAACTGGTCGAGGGCCTGAAGGAATGCCACGCGACGATCGTGAGCGGGCTCGCTTATGGTATCGACATCGTAGCGCACCGCCATGCACTGAAGAACGACCTACCCACCATCGGCTGCGTGGCACACGGCTTGGATAAGCTCTATCCCGGCGAGCATGCCGCCACTGCCAAGGAAATGGTGCGGCATGGAGCGCTGGTGAGCGAATTGCCGAGCGGCTCCTCCTTCGCACCGGGCAATTTCCCGGCACGCAACCGCGTGATCGCGGGCTTGAGCGATTGCACCATCGTGGTGGAAAGCGGCCCGAAAGGTGGCAGCCTCATCACCGCCGACATCGCCAGCAGTTACGACCGCGAGGTCTTCACCTTCCCCGGCCGGCCCACCGATCCGCGCAGCGAGGGTTGCAACAAGTTGATCCAGCAGAACAAGGCCGCCCTCATCACCAACGCCAAGGATGTCATCACCCTGATGGAATGGTTGCCGAAGAAGAAGAAAGCACCGGTACAAGCCGCGCTCTTCGCCGAGTTACTGCCCGATGAGCAGACACTCGTTGACATCATCCGAACCAATGGCAGCGCGCACATCGACGAGCTCTGCCTGCACAGCAAGTGGGCACAGGGCAAGGTGGCCGGGCTCTTGTTGAACATGGAGTTCAACGGCGTGGTGCGGAGCCTTCCGGGAAAGGTGTATCGGTTGAATTGAGGGGGTTCACTTCACCCACCCGGATCGACATGGAGCCTCTTCTTCGATGGCTGCCAACGTTCTGAACCCGGCTCGTTCAAAGCCGATATCCATACCGCCGGCACCACTGAATAGTGAAATGGCCGTGGGGCGTATTGTCGAACTTCTCGTCATGTCCAGTTGGCACAAAGTACTTCCCACTGAGCGTTCATGCCGAACATCGACCTTGTATCTCTTCAACATCGGGAGGAATGCCGTCGTTGCCGAGGTCGTAACCGCACACATGCACCAAGTGTGATGGAAAGCACAGGGAACACCCAACGCAGAAGCCCCGGCCAAGACCGGGGCTTCTGCGTTGGGGTCGGACAAACCCTAACAGAA
>Ga0209573_1000288_pt1 | contig 118496 bp, 108 predicted proteins | sample TNRBio252014_DNA_FD_185870 | JGI IMG/M metagenome (GOLD analysis project Ga0209573, IMG submission 185870) | Wastewater treatment Type I Accumulibacter community from EBPR Bioreactor in Madison, WI, USA - TNR Reactor_6/25/2014_ DNA (SPAdes)... | ecosystem: Engineered > Bioreactor > EBPR >...
AACCTCGTGGTGGCCGCCATTGTACTGTGGAACACGGTTTATATTGAACGGGCGGTGCACGCGCTGCGGGATTCGGGTAAGACGGTGGACGAAACACTGCTGCCGCACCTGTCGCCACTGGGCTGGGCGCACATCAATCTGACTGGCGACTACATCTGGCCACAGAGCCACCAAGTCCAGCAGGGGCAGTTCAGGCCGTTACGAACTCCCGGTGAGGCTTAGCGTGCTTTAATTTCCGTTTCGTGAGCTGACCCATACTTCGCACACCCCTGAGCCGGACCACGCATGTTGCGGAACACCAGTAGCTTCTCGCCCTGACCCACCAGTTGCTGCGCCAGAGGCACGATCACATCCTGCGAACTGGGTTTGTCGCGACGCTGCACGATATGGTGCGAAGGCAGTAAAGCCTTGGTCTTCGTAGTCCCGTCGGTATCGACGTATTGGAATGCTCCTCGCCGGTCGAGAACGCCTTCGATCAACGGCACGGGCCGCTCGCGCGACAACAGCAGCGGAACACCGAGCCAGCGATCGAAGCTATTCAGATTGCCAATAACTGCGGACAGGATCACGAGCTGTGGCTCAATGCCATGCTGCCGGGCCCGCAAGAGCAGAGAAAAGATCAGCTCAACCGTGATGCCGCGCTGGGGGTCGGTGATGAACTGCCCTTCGTCCAGCACAACCAGACCGAGTTGACTCAGCAGGCGAGGCGAGCCCAACGCTAGATTGAGGAAGGTCTCATAGGTGAAGAAGCCCAGGTCATAGCGCCCAGCCAAAACGGGCCCGATGCCGTCGGTTGCATCCCCACTGCATCGGACCACGCGCAGTCCTGCAGCCGAGTAGCGCTCAGTGAACTCCTCGAACTTCTCGTTGACCAGCGCTCGATAGGGCAACAGGAATGCCGCCTTCTTGCCAAACGTGACCGCCTGAATCGCCGCCACCTCGCCGATCATCGTCTTGCCGGAACTCGTCGGCGCAACAACCAACAAGGAGTTTCCGCTGAGCACGCCGAACTCGTTGACCGCTTTGAGTTGCAGCGCGTTGAGACCTTGAGGAAAGTCGATGGTCCACCGTTCGACAATCTCGGGCGGGAAGCCGTGGGCGGAAAACTCCGCGAACGATCCCGACATTTGATGGACAGCCCTTGTAGGAAAAGCCGCGGCGTAGTTGTCGCCACGCTTGAGCGTCGGGAACGTCAGACCACCCTGCACACTGCCCAAGAATACGGGGGTTTGCGTGACGCTAATTCGCTCGGCCTCTACACGCGCCAGTCGAATGATCTCCCCGGCAATCTCAGGAAAGCTGACTGAATTGCCTACCGTGCCTGTCAACGCCTCAATCACGGCGTGGGTGAGCAAGCCATGCCCGGTGCCGGGCTGTTCCCACGCAGATTCATTCGTCGCACAAGCCGCCAGAAGGATGCGGCCTTCTCCATAGATGCCCGTAAGCGCGAATGCGTTGCGCGGGCGTGCCTCCGTCTCCAGCACGCGCGCAGGTGCCTGACCGCTGAAACAGCAATCGAGGATACATAGGACAGCGCGGGCCTTGGTCGCCTTGAAGGCGTCCGCCAAACCGGCCATCGATAAGGCTGTGCCAGCAAGGTCACCCGCATCCGTGTCGAACAACACCAAGTTGCCATCTGGAGATCCGTGTCCCGCGAACGCGAAACCACCACGTCATCTACACTCGCGGCGGCCAGGTGCCGAGTATGACCCCTGACACTTCCGCGTGGGTGGCGGCCTCGTCCACGAGCAGGCGGCTACTCAGGCCTTCGATCGTATCGGTGAATAGTGCCCACAGGGGCGTAGCATCACGGCGCGCTCCGCCCAGCTCGGGTATGGAGGTATCGAGATGCTTGTTGATGCCTACGAATATCGCCTTGATCGCCATACGTGCTCCTTATCCGATTCGGGCCAGGAGTTGTTCGATCACGTCGCAGGCTTGCCGCTGCCGCAACATCCTCGCCTCACGTTGCTCTGGCGCGTCGCCTTCGCCCAGCTCGAACTTGGCGACCGACACCGGACCGTCTTTGCGATAGCCTTCGGCTTTCGCGTCGCTTGCGAAGCGGCTGCGCAGGATCGCCAGCGAGGACTCGACGACGGCACCGTGCTTGCCGTTGCACTCCTTGTGGAAAGCCGCGGCAACGGCGTCCAGTCCTTCGGCCGCGTGTTCAATGCAATAGATCAGATCGTGTGCGTCCTTGCGTTCAAAGCGCTGATCGAAGGCGAACGACTTCAGGCAGGTAAAACTGACCAGGTTGGCATGCTTGATCTGTTCCCTCGCGATTCCGTTGCCGCCGAGGAGGTCAGCCTGAATTTCGGTGACTTGGTGAAGGTCAAAAACGATGGACGAATATGGGATATTCAGTGCTGAGATCGTGCCTTCGGTCGGCAATGGCTGCACCTTGCCACCAGCGATGTCCGGTGCATCCGCCAGCAGTTCCAGCACCATCGATGCACCATGTTCAGTGCGGGTCTGCCAACGCCAGGAAAGCTTTGCACCAGCGCTGTTCTCGGCCCGCTCGAACCCCATCTTCTTGAGATTGTCTTCGAGTGTGTGATACGCCTCGGTATCCGCCAGGATTTGCAGGTCGATCACGATGTCCACGTCCAGCGTGCCCGCGTGCGCCGGTACTACCGGTGGCCGCGCGGCAACGAGATATCGCGGCGTGAGTCCCCCGATCAGGTAGACTGACTCTTTCCATGGCCCGAGTCCGCGCAGCAGCGTCACGAGGACGCGTTCGCAGTCCACCGTGTACTGGTCGCTGTAGCCATCGAACGTTGCGGGTTTTGCCATCAGAAGCCAATCCGTTCCTTGCGCAAGTGCTCGGCCAATTCCTTGGCGCGGCCCTCACCGCGCAAGAGGTCGAGATAGACCTGGACCGGACTGGCCAACCAAACGCCCCCGACGTTTTGCCGGAACAGCAGTTCTCCCGCCGATTTCGTCTCGATGACCGCGAGGTTCGCCCCCTCATTGACGACGCGCGCACCCAGCTCTGCCATTGCCATCTCGGCACTGGTGCTGGATAGCAGTCGAACCCGCACCTGTGAGATGCCGGACAAGAAGGGGGCATAGCGCTGTGCGGCGGCTTCGTAGCTCACCGCGTAAGCGATCTCATGCGCATCGAACATCTGGCCGAGCCGTTCGATCAGTGCATCGGATTTCAATCCGGGCACAAAGTACCGGCGCAGCACTGGCGCGCGCTGCGTGGCGAGTTGCTTCGCCCAAGCATCGAGCAGCGCACTGGGTTCGCGCAGATGCCGCTCCTTGCTCGGCCCCCGTCCGCGCGACACCAACCAGTCGAACCGCTCCAGTTCGCTGAGTACGTCCGAGGCCGTGGATGGAGCCACCTGCGCCCGTTCGGCCACTTCGGTAACACCAAACCACTCCTCGTGATTGACCAGGAGCGCGTACAAAACCTGGGCGCGTCGCCCGGAGAAGAGCGACCGCACCGACTTTTCCAAAGTCTTCGGAGCCGGCTTGTCGACGTAGACGTAGGCACCAGCGGCCGGCAGGAACAAGCTTCCGCCGCTATCGAAGTAGCCGATGCGCTCGGCTCTGAGCAATTCTTTCGCCCCTGGTGACAGCGACTCGGCGATTAGCAGGTGCTGTACATCGGCGGAATGACCGTGCTGCAGCGACTTCAACTGCCACAACACCTGGCGCACGTCTCGGGGATAGACGGACTTCTTTGCCTCAACCAGCAAGGTAATCGACTTGCCGGCGATGTGCAGATTAATCTTCGCGTCGATGCGACCAGGGGCTTGAACCGCAGGTTCCGACCGAGCCAACTCGGCGTGTACGTCCGGCAACTCCCGGAGTGACTCCAGGAGCTGTTCGATCAGCGCATGTTCCACGAGAGTCGATTCGGTCATGACCACCATTATTTCCTGTGCAGCGAATAAGCGTACTATACCGAATATTCGGCATGAACGCCCTATTCGCTGCACAGCGAATTCCCTTCCGGGTAGCCTGGATGCGACAGTCGTTCCGATGTTCCGCCGTCGGGCGCGCGGGCTATGCTCCATGCCTCGTGTCGAGTCATGGCTATCTGGCTTTGATCCCTGACGCCTCCGGCCCTGTGAGCCCTCGCGCTACGCTTGCTCATCCGTCGGGTTCCGTTAGGTCAGCTCGGTGCAGCGTACAGGACGACCTCGCGCTTGCCACGGTGGTTCAAGTGCTCCAGGCACCTACCGTCTATTTGGGTGATGTGGCAGCAGAAATCCACCCTGGATGCTGGGGCGAGTAATAGTCGTTGGCAGGGCGGCATGAATGCGTATAGCGTCCTAGGGAGATGATATAAAAGTGAGGATGAATGCTGGATGGGGGATAAGGAGACCCCCCCTGCCATCAATTTCACATCCCAATGGCAACCCGTGCCACCGCGCACGGTACACGACAATCCGTCTGGCTTAGGGAGAAAGAGGCGGCCGCTATAGCGAGCCATACCCCGTGGCTGCAAGCAGATCGGTTCCAACTGAAATACGTATCTACATGGCTATACAAATACGTAGCTATGGAAATACATGAATGCGTTTTTGTTGCCCTTAGCGATCATGCGCGGTTTCAGAAACCCGCCAGCCAGTTAATCCACCGCCTCGCTATTCAGAGAAGCCTACAGCCAGGTTGGGGTGATCGCCGCGCCGCGCTTGCCTTCATCCCTTTCGGTGGGATGCTGAACACAGCTTTCCCCACCGGAGTCCTCCCTGATGAATGCCCCGCTTGCGAGGGTGACGCCCGCCCTACCCGTGATGACGCCCACCCTGCCCCTGATCGCCGTCGATGGGCAGTTACTGTATCTGCCGCCGGACTGGATCGCGGTTCGGCCAGAGTTTAACCCGCGCACCTTTTTCGAGGACGCCGAGTTCGCCGCGTTGGTGGCGTCGGTCGAGCGACATGGCGTCCAGCAGGCGCTGTGGGTGCGGCCCGCGCCGGACTATGATCCCGCCGCACCGCGCTTTTGGCTGATTGCCGGTGAACGGCGGTTACGGGCGGCGCGCGCCGTCGGTCTGTCCGCCGTGCCGGTCACGGTTCGTCTGGCCGATGAGTGTCAGGCGCTGGTGCTAGCGGATCTGAAAACAACCCACAGGTCCGGGTAATGGCTCACTGAGGAGAGATCGGTTAATCTAGTGCAATGAACTGTTATCACTGTGGTAGCGAGCGAACCCGCAAGCACGGCAAGACGAGGAACGGCAAGCAACGTTACCAGTGCCGGGCGTGCGGGCGCAGTTTCCGAGAGCAGCCAGAAGCGCCGGGCTATACGGACGCGGCGAAAGCGCAAATTCTGCGGGCCTATCAAGAACGCACCTCTTTGCGGGGCCTGACCCGGATTTTTGGGGTCTCACGCAACACGGTCTCAAAGTGGCTTAAAAAAAGCCCAGAATCTGCCGCCTTTGGCGGCCACGCTGGCTCCGGCCCAGTCGCAAGACGTGTTGGAACTGGATGAACTGTGGCGCTTCGTGCGCCACCGGCGGCGTGGCATGATCTGGCCTTGGCTGGCCTTGTGCCGACGCACTCGCCAGGTCGTTGCCTACGCGCTGGGTCCGCGCGATGATGCGACCGCCCGGCCCCTTTGGGATCGCATCCCGCTGGCTTACCGCCAGAGTCTGCTTTATACCGATCACCTGGAGAGCTACCACAACATCTTGCCCGCCAACCAACATGACGCCGACTACCCCAAGCGTGGCTCCACAAATCGCATTGAGCGTTTCAACAATACCCTTCGCCAATGTCTGGGCCGCTTCGTTCGCAAAACCTTGTCTTTTTCCAAATCCTTCCAGATGCACGAAATCGCTATCCGTCTCTTCCTGCATCAATACAATTTAACTCACTCACCTGATTGAGCCACTACCAAAGTTTCCGGTTTGAGGAACGGCCAAGCATGTTGATTTTCGCTGATAGGAGCTTTCCAGTTGCGATTAGTAAGTGTCACCATGTCAGCAGACAGGTCAATCCCGTAATCCGGGAGATGGTTTTTTTCTACGATTTTACTGACCAGCCGTCCAAATTCTTGTAGCGAGCTACTTGAATCTGTTTTTTTATGCAGTTTATCTAAGCTGATCTTGAAGGATTGCGCGTTACCGCAATGTTTGCGAGCAATTTCGTAGATACGTCGCTCTAACGGTTTGCGGAGGCGGAAATAATCCCGGCTGATTGTCAGCAATTCATTAGCAATGATAGAGTTATAAAACCATTCAGAAACCCTTATTTCTGCGGCAATAACTCGCCCACTTTTATCCTCTTTTACAGCCCGCCAAGCCTCTATAAGTCCAAAACCCTCTTCAATAGTCAGTCCGCTAGTTTTGATATTCGTTTCTAAGCGAGTCCCGCTCAATCGTCGTAGACCTTCCTTGAATAACTGATAGTGTCAGCCATCCAGTAGCCTGTTTGTTGAGACAAAAAAATCATAAGCGGTAAAGCGCACGGTGCGACTTGGTATCTCTCCACGGTTGATCGCGGCTCAAAGATAGCTGGCGCAATAAAGAAGAATATCCTTGTCATGGATGGTGGCAAGACCAAGGATGCTTGGAATTATCGTTAGTTTGTTGCCGTTGTGCTCGTAGCGTAACGTTCGCTTGTCCGGCCTGGTGGAGAGGGAAAAGACAGGATGCTCCATGCTTGCCGTGTCATCTTTAAAGTAGGGAAGTGATGCAAAAATGCTACATTCAAAGAAATCGCGTTCCGGATTACGCATGAGCGGTAAGGGTTTCATGTGGTTTCTACCATTTTTTCAAGCATAGCCAAGCTATCGTGATTTCACACACGGTCAAGCAAGAATTCCTGTATTTCAAAGAAAAAGTTATCCATAATTTTGTGGATAACTTGTTTAGGTCCTATCGTTAGTTTGCACACGCTCTATCGTTACTTTGCACACGCCAACATAAATAAAATTATTATAAAATAATAATTTATGATGCATTTTTTTCTTAACACTACACTAACAGCTTTTTAACAATACCAGGGGAGCTCGGCAACAAAACCGGTCAATATTTGACCAGCTCATCCAAGCCTCCTTAAAAACGAGTTCGCTTCGCTCACATAACGTCGATTGGGAGAGGTGCAGTAGCCCCCTCCCAAACCCACCCCGGAGGCACCGAAACGACAGTGACCATGGGAACGGACGGCGGGAACACCGCCGAAAAACCCAAAAGACAGTCTCCAAGGGGAGGCATGATGCGGGCAGCAGTCCTAACCTAATGCGGCTGAAGGCCACAGGAAGGCCCAGAAGCGACGAAATTACCGTACCCGGTAAAACTTTTCCCTACCCCAAGACGAAAACGCTTCCTAGGGCTTTCCTGAGAGGTTCTAGGGCATTTCCAACGGCAGGGTCTCCACTTCCCAAGCGCCCCAATTCGGTCAGGGACTTTTTCGATTTCATGCTATCATGCAGCACGATTTTTGTATTGGAGGTGAGTCCGATGAGTACCGTCGTCAAAACCGTGGGCCAAAGCGGGCAAATCGCGCTGGGGAAAGCTTATGCCGGCCGGCATGTGCTGGTGGACGAACTGGAACCGGGCGTCTGGCTTGTGAAGCTGGGAGAGTTCATCCCCGACAGCGAGCGGTGGTTGCACGCGCCCGCCGCGAAAGCCGATCTGGATGAGGCCATCGCGTGGGCGGAGACGCACCCGGCGGCGGAATCCGATCTTGACGACTTGGCTCAGCGGCTGCCATGAGTCGGCAGGCCGGTGATGTGGAGGCCGTTCGGCTCGACCTGAACAATCCTGTCTTTCAACGCTCGCTTTTTGAGTTGGAAAAGAGCCAGCAGCTCAGCGTGCTGGCAACGCTGCGGAAATTGGCGGGTCTGCGCTGGCCGCAGGTTTACCGCGACCAAGGCTTGAAGTGGGAGCTAATCCATTCCCGAACTGGGCCGGACGGCCAGCGCCTGTACAGTTTCCGCATCGGCCAGGGGTTCCGGGCCGTCGCGTACCGCGCGGCTGGAGGATGGTTGCGGTTGCTGTCGCTGCACCCCGACCACGATTCGGCCTACCGGTAGCGGGCAAATCGCCCCGAAAGCTCGGAATGAAATCGAGAGACTTTCATGTGGACTGACCCGATTGTGGAAGAGCTGCACCGCTGGCGCGAAGCCCATGCCACCCGATTCCAACAAGACTTACACGCGATAGTCGAGGATTTGCGCCAGTTAGAGTAGGATTGGCCCGCGCCGAAAATCGATTCCCCGCCGATCCGGCGCGAACAGCAGGGCGAAGCGCTGCCCAGAACGGCCGCATGAGCCACGACCGAACACACACCGTTAACCCGTCTATTTCAGACGCTCCGAGCAAAAGCGTTCAAGGCTACTCTCCCGTCTCACCCTTTTCGGCGAGGAGAGCATCGCCGATTTCCTTCCAGTGCGCTCAGCGGTTGGGGTCTTCGGTCTTGACGGCGGCCAGGAGCAGGCCGAGCAGCTCCCCCCGACCGCGATGTTCCAAGCCCGCCAGATCGAACAGCACCCCCTGTTGGATCAAGCCATGGGCACAGGCCTTGCGCTCTGCCTTGGCAGACCGGCGCTTACCGTCCTGGATCAACTTGGCCGCTGCCACGCGCGCCTGAGCGGCGCGAATCGCCCTCGTATCTCAAGCCGCCCGCTATCGCGTCTGTCGGCTTTGCGCCTGCGCGCCCTCCTTGCAAATTCTTTGCGGCCCGGCTGAAACCGGCTATCATAAGAGGGAACGATTCCGCAAGGGAACTAAGGCGGCCCCCACCGTTGAAAACGGTGAGGACCTGACCACAACTGCTCTACCTTAGAGGACGCAATCATGGCTACTCACCGTTTTAATGAGACGGCGCTTGCGCCGGAGATCGCTTTTCAGACTGTCATCCAGGTGCTGGAAGCGTCTGACACCCTCTCGGCCCGCCGCCGCCCGATCACCCCCGCTGCCCTGTCCCGGTGCGTGTGCGCCCAATCGGCCGCGCCGCGCCCGACGCTGGCGCGCATCCAAGACGCCCTCGTGCAAATCCAGGGCTGGCGCGAGCAGCTGTTAACCCGCGAGGTGCTGCGCCACCGTCGCCAACTCGTCGCCATGCAAGCGGATTTGCACGCGCAAGAGCGAACCTTGGCGATCAACAAGGCGTATCTGGCGCGCATGATCGACGACGCCGATGCGATCCTGCAAAACAGCTTGACGGGGTTCCCCGCGCCGTCGCCCTCGGCCGCCAACGGCCCTCGGCCGCTCCAGTAAGCGTCGGTCTTACCCTGTGATGTGAACGGCCCCTGTCCTCGCCGCGCCTCATCCGTTGTCCGAACAGCGTCCCGCACGCCAGCGCGCCACGTCTCGCACGGTCTCCGGCTCTTGCAAAAGCCATTTGCCGAGCGGCCCATTAACCACTATCCTTAAAATGATTTATTAGACCCTAACGAGGTAGCGCACCTAACCGAATTACACTGCAAAACACCCCGCCCTAAAGCACAAAATCCCCAACTCGTTTTCGAGCGGGGATTAAGTAAGGGGGGTACTTACAAACTGTCATCCAAAGCTCCGCTAAGGACAACAATCGGGAAACCTCAACATGTTCTCGATTATAGCGGTTCCCTGACAGCTTGCAAGACCCTCACGGGGGCTTATTGACTGTCATTTCAGGGGAACTGCCATGTTTGCTTGTCTAGATCACCGGCGAGCTTGCTCGCCTTCGTCCGTTGACCGGTTTCAAACCGGCCCGGTGCTGTTCGGCCGCCACTGCGATACGGCTATGTAAGACCACGCCATTTCTGCGTACACCGCGTGTCGGCCATGCCGTCCGAAAGGCCCGTTCCAGCCACCCGCCCTACCGCTGGGGTGGGCGTGTGGCCGTTTTCCACCCGCCCATCGGTCTTACCCACCTTGGCCGTGGGTGGCAACCGCTGTGGGCATCAGCCGACTGCGCCACGCTTTCACCACATTCACCTACCAGCCGACGCCAACCCTGCCCGCCCGGCGCTGATCATCAAAGCCATCCACCAACTCTGGCACTACTACCAAACCCCGCGTGACGCCTGTTGGGACCCCCTCAGTCAAGGCGAACGCCACCAGCACCTAAACCGCCAATTGGCTGCCGCTGGTGGGCCAGCCACCGATACCGGTCAGGTCTTACGCGCCAAACTGGCGCGGTGGCGGCAACAACGCAGTGAGCGCCGTGAATCCCTTATCGCTGTACTCAGTTTGATGTTTTATTACACTGACATTGTTACTTTAAAAGTCGCCATTCCCCACGGGAACGACTGGCTGGGTTTAAGCGCCCCGTGGATCGCTCAGCAAACCACACTCTCCCTGTCACGAGTCAAACGCGCACTCGCCACCCTCGCCCGGTGTACGCTGCTCATCAACACTGGGCGCGGCCGGCAGTTCGACCGGCGGCGGCGCTGCTGGGTCGGCGCCGGCTGGGGACCGGTACGGCGGCTCTCGTTTCGACTGATCCGCGCGTTGGGTCTGGAAGTCTCCTGGCAGCAGGCCCAACGCAAAGCTCGCAAACCGGTTCATCACCGGCCGGCGGCGGCCCCGCCGCCGCATCCCGCCCCGCCGTTACCCGCCCCCGCCGCCTCTGAAACCCCGCGCGCTCACACCCGCGCGCTCCGGCAGTCGCTCTCACCGACGGCTCCCGCCGCCGACGCGGCCGCCATCGAGCGTAACCGGCGGCTGGCCGAACTCGCGGCGGCGGGCTTATCCCTTAGCGAAATTCGAGAACGCTTGAACAGGACCCCTCAAGCGCCCTAGCGCGCGCTAGCGTGCCCTCGTTCCGGCCCTCTTTCACTGTTGCCAGCGCCCGCTGGCAGATCTTCATCGTCTTAAAATTCCCGTAACGCCCCTGCCTGGCGCGCCCACGTCGCAAAACGCGCGATCGCGCCTGCTTTTTCGTCCGTTAACGCGGCCCTTAGGGCCACCCGTTCAATCGCCGCCGCCCGCCTTGCCGCCCGTTCGCGTGTTTCGCGCGAAATAAGTGTATTTATAAAGAAGGCCAACCTCTTGACCCGCCGCTGGTTCGACCCCGGCAACCGTCGTCACCGGCGCGCGTTTTGCGCGCCAAGTCCCCCTGCGCCACTTAAGTGTTCCTCTCCTCGCCGTTAAGTGCGCGTTAAAATCAAATTTTTTATTAATCTGTTTTTTTATAAAAACGAAAACCAAAAAAACCGTTACAAGCCTTCAAGCCGCCACGGTTTAGACTATGGCGTCGAGCCCCTCTCCCCAATGAAAGGCGACCTGTGAGCAAGTGTGACAAACAAACGGTCAGCGTCATCCACGCCCTCTTGATGAATCGGTTCCCGAAGGCGTTCCCCAAGGACTATGACCAGATCAAACCGCTCAAAATCGGCATTCACGCCGATCTCGTGCGCCATTTACCAGAGATCGACGCCACACTGCTGCGCCGCGCGCTCGCCAATCACACGACACGTGACGGCTACCTGTTGGCCCTGATCCACCATCGCGGCAACCACCGCTACGATTTGCATGGCAACGTCGTCGGCGCCGTCACGCCCGAAGAGCGCGCCGAAGCCATCCGGCGGTTGGACGCATCCACCCAGCGCGGCCAGGCCAAGGCCGAACGGGTTCGGACCCACCAAGCGCGAGAGGAAAAACGGAAGAAACAGCGCGAGATCGAACGGCGGAACCGCGAGGCCAAGGCCGCCCGCAAGGCGGCGCACGAACTCAAAATGCGAGAAATCGTCGCTCACAAGGAAGCACTGGAAGCGCAAGGGATCAACGTGGAAACGCGCGGGGAGCGAAAACGGCGGTTGATCCGAGAGGCCGCCGAACGCGCCGCGCGCCGCGCGCCAGCCGCCCCCGCCTCCACCCCGCTCCAACCTCGCCCGGAGGTGCCGCAATCCCAAAACCCCGCTCCCCAGCATCCTGATTTGCGGCTCAAGCCGAAAACCGAACCGCCTCAAATCGCCGTCGCGTTTAAAAAACGGCGGCGAGTCGTCCCGCCCACCGGTGAAGATCCATCTCTCAACTCGTGATTTGCAGCTACTTCTGTGCGTAGTTGCAACCACTTCTGGAAATGAAAACACGCGCGAAAAGAGTTACTATCCTCCAATCCGTGACACGTGACCCGCTTTGAACGATGCATGAAGAGATCGAACTCGACCGGCTCTACATCAGCCCCCTCCGGCCCCCGCCACTGCCACTGCCCTGGCCGACGGCGGACGAGCTGGCCCGCGCCCGCGAAACGGGGCTGATTGAGCCGGTCATCGTCCGGCCGCTGCCGGGAACCCGGCCTCCCGACTATGAAATTCTCTTCGGACTGAAGCGCTGGCTGCTGGCGCAGCGGCTTAGTCTGGCAACCGTTCCGATCATTGTCCGCGCCGTCAGTGACGAAACAGCCCGGCGCTGGGTGGCGGCGGATAACAATGATGGATCAATGGAAAACCCCCTCGCCGTCGCCCGCGCGCTTCAGCGCCGGGTGGCTCAGGGCCTGACGGTGGCGGCGGCCGGGCGGGAGTTGGGCCTCAGCCGGACCGATGCCTCGCACCGCCTGCGCGTGTTGCGCCTGGCGCCGGACATTTTGGCGCGCGTCGTCGCCGGAGAACTGGCGCCGGGGGCGGCGCGGGCGCTGGTGGGTCTCCCGCCCGAACGGCAACGCGCGCTGGCTGAGCGCATCCGGCGCGAGCACTTGAGCGCCCGGCAGGTGGAAGCGTTGGCCAAGGTGTGGAAAACCGCGGGAGGCAATCCGGCGCCGGCCGCCAAAACCGTGTCTTCAACCGGCGACGACCCCGACCAAGCGCGGTTGGAGCGGGCGCTGACCGAGCAGCTGGGCACACCGGTCGCCGTGCGGTATGCCGCTGCCGGCGGCGGTCAGCTTGTGATCGATTTCGCCAACCTGGACATTCTGGAGGGGGTGCTGGAGCGGTTGGGATTGAGATGGTGAGGGCCGTATACATATCACGACGCTGCTGTTATTGGAGGTGCGGCCAAGATGCAATCCGAAGCAGTCATTGTATGCCGGAACCCCCGAAAATTCCGCGAGGCAAGTTTTCTCTAATTTATCACCCAAACTTTCCGTAACGGGCGCGAAAAGCGGAAAGTTTTTGACTGCAATCGCCGTCGAATAAGGGCTGAAGAGGTACCAATCGGGCTACTTAAAGCATCGCAAACCGGAAAGATGACCTCACCGGAAAAATCGGGGATTCTGGCTTACACCCCCAAGCAGCGAGACATCACCCAATGTGGGTCTGGACAGCAAGCAATGATGTTTCTGGAAAAGCTGCTTCCGCACCTTTTGGTTGAAAAAGAAGAGGCCGAGCTTGCAATCAAATACCAAAAGACTTTCGTATACACTGGCCGCAAAATTGCGCTCGATGTATTTCAAGCGAGAGAAGTGATTAGAAACAAGCTCTCCGATATGAAGGACAGGCTTAAATAGCGTTTGGTTTGCGGACACGAAGCAAACACCACAACGCCGCCCACAACATCGCTGTTGTGGGAAGATCTACAGTGGCCAAGCCTCTCGCGCATGTATGTCCCGTGGTTGGCGGGCGGAATAGTTACGAATGTATGAATTGATCGGCATGGAGGCGGCGTTGGCCGCGCTTCTATGCCGATCAACGATATTGTTCTGGAATCAGACCAAATCGCCCTAAAATTGCCTCACATTCAGCCAATGAATTATAGCGGATACTAATCAGGCCAGCCCCTTTTTGATTGGAACGAATTCTTACTGGTGCTGAAAAATGTTCCATGAGCACTGTTTGCAGTCGGCTGGCATGAAGGTCTTGAGGGCTTTCTGAGCGAGGGATCTGTTTCTGATCGGCGATGATTTGCTCAAGCTTACGAACAGTCCAATTCTTGGTCATCGCCATTTTTGCCAGTGTTTTCTGCTTTTCCGGCGATAATCTGTAAAGCAATCGACCATGACCAGCCGTTAGCATTCCCTGCCGCACGTACGCCTGAACTTCTGGCAGCAGCTTCAATAACCCCAGAGTGAGGGCGATATCCGACTTCGAACGTCCCAGGAGCGTGGCCAGATCTTTCTGAGTCACGGTAAACTCATCGATCATGCGTTGCAGCCCTTGAGCTATTTCCAGCGGATTCAAATCCTCTCGCTGTAAGTTCTCAATCAAGGAAATGACGGCGGCCTCTCGATTATCCAAAGAACGCACGATGGCTGGAATCGAACATTTTCCTGCCCGTGTTGCGGCCAGCCAGCGGCGGTGACCGGCGACTAATTCAAAACGCTGGGGATTTTTTGGCCGCAATACCACAGGCTGAATGACCCCTAGGTCCTTAATGCTCGCTGTCAGTTCTTCCAGAGCCTGCTCGTGGTACACCAATCGAGCCTGGTATGTGCTGGGATCGATCAAGTCGACCGAGACCATCTGCCATTCTCCTGATGACTCCCAATCCTGTAGCTGTGTTAAAGTCAGCGCTTGGGGTATACGGGGCTTAGAGGCTGTCGCCAAGGAAATGCGTTTAGCCATGGTATAAGGCGCTCTGGTCGCGGTTTACTTGTGTAAACTCTAAAGGATTAGGCCATGCTTCAGTCCGCACTCCTTCAGATTATGATTTACACGTGTAAACATCGTGTTGAGATATTTTTTGGATGCCTGGTGAATACAACATGCGGATTGTTAGCATTGTTTCGCAAAAAGGTGGGGCAGGCAAGACAACGATAGCTGTGAATTTAGCGGTCGCCGCATTGGCTTGCGGAGCTAAAGGGACAATTATCGATATTGATCCACAAGCCACCGCATCCAATTGGGGCGATCGTCGCCAGGCGGAATTTCCGCCGGTTGTTTCAGCACAAGCGGCACGTTTACCCCAAATTCTTAAACAAGTAGACAAAGCTGCTTGGGTGTTCATTGATACCCCACCCGCAGTAAGCAACACTACGATGGCGGCCGTCAAAGTGGCGGATATCGTGCTGGTTCCAAGCCGCGCGGCGATTTTTGATTTGGATACCCTCGGCGCAACATTGGATTTAGTGCGCATGGGACAGAAAGAAGCGGCGGTCGTCCTCAATGCCGTTCCTCACCAGGGTCCGGGCGCGGAGGAAGCGCGTGCGGTGATTGCAGCTCATAACACTTGTATAGCGCCGACCTGCTTGGGCAATCGTGCCGCCTTTCAACATGCCGCAACCATGGGTTTAGGTGTTACAGAATATGAGCCAAACGGAAAGGCCGCCTTGGAAATCCGAGATCTCTTTAATTGGTTACAAACCCTATAAGAGCCTGTCTTCACGCATTGGGTGGGTTTGAGTTATTTTAAGAAGCGATGGATCGCAATAAGGCACAGCATGGCTCGACGACAGGAATGCCGTTCATAACCCTTGCCCAAGCGGCGCTAATCCAATCCTTGCGCCTGAGCGCAACCACCGTTGCGACTCACGAGGGCGGCGCTTGCGCGCCCGCGAGTCATTACGCTGATCCCCAGCAGGTCGCGGTATCCGCCGATGGTAATCTTGGAAAACCAGCTCTAACACATCCAGAGGAGGACGGTGGCCAACTCGATGCGCGGTCACCCGTTCGTTCCAACGCGCGGCCAGCACCGAATGCAGTCGTACCCCTTGCGTGCCGTGATTCCGATGGCCGATCGGACCCAAACCCGGAATGCGCGCCCGACCGCTCCAGTCCAATTCCGTGGTATCTTCAATCAACAAGTAGGTGCCCGCCTGTTCCAACTGCTCCATGACCCACGCCCGATGCGCACTCTGCACGCTGTCCACATCAACTTCTGGGCGCGCAAAAAAAGTATAGGTCGCCTTGACATCATAGGGACGGGCAAACAGTTGGGGAATGCTCGCTCCAGGACTCGCCGCCAGCGCTTCCCCAATCGCCTGCAATCGCCGCGTCCGCCGAACGTCACTGGAACAGCGCTTCTCCAAAATGCAGCGCCGTCCAGCGTCTCGGTGCCAGCGTGTGATCAGTTTCTCGCATTCATACTCCCTCAAATTGTCTCTCAATCCTCTAAATACAGGTAATGAATCGCCCCGGGTTTGTCGGAGGCTCCAATCTTTGAGAGGATGGAACCATGAAGACAACGACAAACTTTTCACTAGAAGTTAAAGACCGAGCGGTTCGGATGGTACGAGAACACCGGGACGACCATGAATCGCAATGGGCTACCATTGGTTCGGTGGCTACCAAGATTGGTTGTGCGGCGGAAACGCTGCGGCGCTGGGTTCGACAAGCGGAGCGAGCCAAGGGCGAGCGGGCGGGGATGAGCAGTGCCGAGCGGGAGCGAATCAAGGCACTGGAGCAAGAGGTGCGGGAATTGCGTCAGGCCAACGAGATTCTGCGCAAGGCGTCGGGGTATTTTGCCCAGGCGGCGCTCGACCGCCCGTTCAAGCGATGAAAGCCTTTATTGATGCGCACCGGGATGCTTACGGAGTCGAGCCGATTTGCAAGGTCTTGCCGATTGCTCCGTCAACGTACCGCCTCCATGCGGCCCGGCAAGCTGATCCCGACCGACGGTCTGCGCGTACCCGGCGCGACGAGCCTCTGTGCGCACGCATCCGGCAGGTCTGGAGCGAGCATTTCCAAGTCTATGGTGCCCGTAAAGTTTGGCACCAACTACGGCGTGAAGAGGTGACTGTGGCGCGTTGCACCGTGGAGCGGCTGATGCGGCGGTTGGGCCTAAAAGGCGTGCGGCGGGGCAAGTCGATCAAAACCACCTACAGCGACCGCAATGCGTCTAGTCCGCTGGATCGGGTCAACCGCCAGTTCGCGGCGGATCGTCCGAATGCCCTGTGGGTCGCTGATTTTACCTATGTCCCTACAGGACAAGGATTCGTCTATGCCGCCTTCATCATTGATGTCTTTGCGCGGTATATCGTCGGCTGGAAGGTTTCCCGGACGGCTCGCACCGACTTCGTGCTGGATGCGCTGGCGCAAGCCCTCCACGCACGAAAGCCGTTCTATCAAGGCTTGATTCATCATAGCGACCGAGGCGTGCAATACGTGTCTATCCGCTACACCGAGCGCCTGGCCGAGGCGGCTATCGAACCCTCGGTCGGTAGCGTGGGGGATTCCTACGATAACGCCCTCGCTGAAACCATCAACGGACTGTACACGACCGAGGTGATCCATCGACAATCCTGGAAGAACCTAGAGGCCGTGGAATGGGCTACCCTGGCTTGGGTTCATTGGTTCAACCATCGCCGGTTGCTAGCGCCAATTGGCTATCTGGCACCGGCCGAGGCAGAAGCCATTTATTATCAACAACGCCCTGAGTCCGCTATGACCGCGTGACTCACACTTAACAGCCTCCGAGATTTCCGGGGCGATTCAGACTATCAGACCGCCTTGTGGATGCGCAACGCCCTCCGCGACCATCCCATCGTCCGTGACCTGTTGCAACACGGGGAGCCGGAAAAGGTCATTACCGTGTCCCGTGACAGGGCGTTGCTTCCCCTGAAAGGGCGCTTGGATTGGCTGGGCGACGCCGGCATCGTCGAATTGAAAACCGCCACCGATGCCCGTAAGGATTACTTTGCGCGCGATGTCCGCCGCTATGGCTATCACGTGTCGGCGGCGTATTACCGAATGCTGGCGAGCGAGCACCCCGGCACTCCCGCACTCGACATTCCCCATACCTTCGTGGTGGTAGAAACTAAACCCCCTTACGCCGTCGCGATTTATCACACCGGTGAAAACCTACTCGACGAGGGACAATCTCTGTGGAAAACCCAGCTTACTCGATTCGATACGTGCTGGATCACGACGACATGGCCTGGCTATTCGGTGGAGTCGCTGGAGCGCGTGGGCAGAGCCGGCGGAAAAAGTGGCTTGCCATGTGAAATCGAGAAAGGAGAGCTTGAAGAGCTTGAAGAGCTTGAATTGTGAAAGGCATCCGCGGATTTGGGCGATCCAAAGGCCGCGTAGAGGTTATTTCTGCGGGGTCGGCGCCCGCAAACCGGCCCGTGCCATCAGATACGCTTCCCGATCCAGGACGAGCGGTGTCGGGGCATCCGGCGCTCTTAACGCGGCCAGGGTGGGCGCACCCGGTATCCCAATGCCCCCGACCTGCCGCAGGCCGTCATAGACCATCCGCAGCCAGTTTGACACCGAGACCTCCGCGGGACACACCGTGTCATCGGGCTGTGGTAACAGCCGTTGGGCCTCGGTGATGACGGCCTGTTGGGCGTCGGTCGTGATCGTGAAACGCAGCACCTGGTGCTTGGGCGTGTCCCAGAGGACATCCAGACAGCCTGCGTGATCGGCCCCCTGCCGTTGCCACAGCGCCGCCTGTCGGTGGGTCAGGCCAATGGCCCGCACCAATTCAATATGAAGGGCAACACGCGCATTCTGGGCGCGGATCGCCGCCAGCCGTTCTTGAATCTGGTGCTCGGGCCAGGGCCGCGCCGGTCGTGCGCTCGATGACGCCGCCGGTGCCCCCATCGTCCGTACCCGCAAGGCCAAGTCCGGGCGTTCGAGCCAGCCACACAGTTGCAAGAGCAGCCGCTGATTATTCTTGGCGGAGGCGACCGATAAACGACCGGTTTGCCAACCGCGTAACAAGGTGTCGATGTGGGTTTCGTTTAACGCCTCCGGGGTCGATAACGGCACGCCGGCCCGGTGGAGATCGGCCAACATCCGGTTGAGCAACCGCCACCGTAAGTGCACGGTGGTGGTGGCAATGGCGCCTTGGACGCTTTGGCGCCGGTCGATACAACCGGCCAGACGAACCGTTAATAGGCGTTGCTCAACGCGGATGTCTCGCGCCCGCACGTTCGCCTCTGACGGTGGCGTTGGCACGTCTGGGGAAGCAGCTGGCGCTTTACCATAATAGGCATTGGTGATGCCCACCCGCGCATGACCCAGGCGAGCCGTGACGTTTTGACGGGCGTGCTGGCTGGCCGCATCGGCCAAGCGATCCCCGCCCCGCACCGGACTGGGTTCGCCGGTGAGTTCTTCATAGCGGTCGTTGGCGTATTGGTGCCGGAGTCCATGCGTGACGAGGCCGTTTTGACGGGTGATGCCCTGCCGGGCCAGGACATGATAGACATGGGCCAACCAGGCTTTCAGATCATAATCGGGCGGAATCATCGAGCGTCCGGTCACGGCGGCATAGTCCGTCGCCTCCGCCAAGATCGCGCGCTGGGTGTCGGTCTCTATCGGCACCGTGCGGGGCCGACCCCCTTTGGTGCCCGCGACCACCCGTAACCAGGCGGCATCGAGCGCATCCCGCGCCGGATTCAGCAAGGCGGCTTCCTGAAGCCGCAACCCAAAGGCCCATTGCAGGCGCAAGACGCGCGCCACGGCGGGCTCGTCCGCGGCGATCTCGGCGATCTTCTCCAGCGGATCGATACCCCGTGCCGTCCAGGAATGATCGTAGGCGGCGGCATAGCGGCGCTGATACGCCGCCGGATCGGCCAGGTAGGACGCGGCGGGACGCAACATGCTGGCCTTGCCGATCCAGCCACACAGCAACGTCAGGTACGAAAAGCGCTTCTGTAACGTGGACGCCGACAAACCGGCCTGTTCCCAGGCGCGCATCAACGCTTCAATATGCCTGGGCTTGAGGTGATGCACATCAGTGAGCTGATAGCCCAGCGCGTGCAGCTCGCGCACCAGTTTCGAGAAAAAAAAGGAGCGGTCGGCCACGGTGGCATGACTCACCACCTTGCGGCCGTTGGCGCTACGCCGCAAATGTGGTTTGAGCACCGCATTGAGTGAGGTCAAGGCACACGCCTGTTTACCACCCCGCGCCGGCACGGCTTGCACGGGGCCACGCCGCGCGGTCAACGGCCGTTGAGGCCGGTTCGATGTGTTGTCCACCCTCCATCCGCTCTAAAGATCCATTAACCACCATCATGAAACATCCAGGGCCGTACTTGAGGGTTATACCAGCCGCAAAGGTCTTGCCCTAAAGACATTTTACGCTTCAACGCGCCTCGCACGTTGAATCCGCCGCCCCTCGGGCGGTCGGGCTGCTCATAAGATACTCCTTCACTGTCCGACCGATCGTAGTCAGGATCGACCGTGAACCCCAACCTTCGCATCGCGACCGTCGGTCGCTGGCCGCTGAAGGCAACTCCCCACGAGCTGGCGGTGGTTCTGTCAGCGTGCAGTCTTCACGCGGTGCGTTATCGGCGCCTGCTTCGAGGCGGGCGATGACAAGCCGGCATCATCCGTAGCGGTTGATACCGTAGACTCTGCATCCGCTCCCGCGTCGGCGCGTTGGAATAACTGCTGGAGATACTGGATGGCGATGTCGTCAGCAACAGCCGGGTCGAGCTTGGCCCCATGCATTACCAAGGCGGAAACGACCAGCGCCGGATCGGGTCGATAACCGCGCATCCGTTGCCGCAACCGTCGGGCCTGCTGTTGGGCCGCCTCATAGGCGTCGTCCATAATGAGAATACGGCGTAACCCGTTGTCCTCCTCACGCCGAACCACATGATGCAATCGTCCTTTCCGAAGGGTATATAACTCCCCGTCTTCCAGAGCGACCATCCCCCGTAGCGTCTCCACTAAGGCCGCTACATCTTCTGGGGTATACCCGGCTTTCACGTCGAGACCATCGCTCATACCGCACATCACTCCACATGACCTTACAGCACATCCGAAACGCCCACCTTGTTAGGTAGTAGGGCCACTACCGGTTGCCGGTTCGGAACAGGTCGGCTTTACACCTGATCAATACTCCTCTGCCACATCGCCCACCTTGTTAGGTAGTAGGGCCACTACCGGTTGCCGGTTCGGAACAGGTCGGCTTTACACCTGATCAATACTCCTCTGCCACATCGCCCACCTTGTTAGGTAGTAGGGCCACTACCGGTTGCCGGTTGGATTGAATGGAAAACCGAGGCCAAACCCAGTCGCGGATATTTTGAAGGCGTCTCGCGAACGCCTCTGGCTCGCACCAGGCTCGTTTGCACCACATGGGTCGAGCGACACCCCCCTGTCAATCACGTCACAGGGACCGTTTAAAACCGATGGCGCCGTTAACAGCGCTCTAGGGAGAAACACCTGGCTGGCATCTCTCTTTAATACATTCTTGCGACCGTATATTTATACGTTTACCACCCTTTTACAATATCTTTTTCATCTAATCTTAAAAAAAAGAGTCGGTTAACGTCGAATCGTTTTCCTCTCTATTGAGAGACGGCTTTTTTATCCTACGAGGGCGCTAATCCCTCTCTGTTCTTATGCTGCTATCAATTGTCTGATCCATTCGCCTAGACCACACACCGACCTCCTGAATCCGGCAGACACTTTTGGCGCATCTTGCGCTTATCAAAAACCACTAAATGCACTATGACTCCACATCACATTCCGATCATCAAAAAATACTTAAGAAATTCATAATCTTAAATTTGTAATCAAAACCCTGTCAAAAGGCTGTCAAAAGGCTGTCAAAAGGCTGTCAAAATCTAATCAAAAGGCTGTCAAAAGGCTGTCAAAAGGCTGTCAAAAGGCTGTCAAAATCTAATCAAAAGGCTGTCAAAAGGCTGTCAAAAGGCTGTCAAAAGGCTGTCAAAATATAATCAAAAGGCTGGGTAGTGGCTCACTAAGGTGAGCAGGCTGAGTTATAGTGATGCAAGAAGAGGCGGATAGCGATCTCATGCATCTGAACGGACTTGGAAAAGGAGAGTGTTTTGCGAACGAAGCGGCCGAGGCGCTGGCGAAGCGTGTTGTTGAAACGCTCCACATGATTCGTGGGGCCTTTGGCATAAGCGGCCCGATGCTGAGCGGCGGGCAAGACGTTGTGGTAGCTCTCCAGGTGATCGGTATAAAGCAGACCCTGGCGGTAAGCCAGCGGGATGCGATCCAAAGGAGCCGGGCGGTCGCATCATCGCGCGGACCTAGCGCGTAAGCGACGATCTGGCGGGTACGCCGACACAGGGCCAGCCACAGCCAGATCACCCCTAGTCGACGATGGCGCACGAAGCGCCACAGTTCATCCAGCTCCAGCCCTTCCAAGGGCTGGGCCGGAGCCAGCGTGGCCTCCAGGGGCGGCAGATTCTGGGCTTTTTTTGAGCCATGCTGACACCGTGTTGCGCGATACCCCGAAAATGCGGCTCAGGCCCCGCAAAGAGGTGCGTTCTTGATAGGCCCGCAGAATTTGTGCTTTCGCCGCGTCCGTATAGCCCGGCGCTTCGGGCTGCTCTCGGAAACTGCGCCCGCACGCCCGGCAGTGGTAACGCTGCTTGCCGTTCCCCGTCTTGCCGTGCTTGCGGGTTCGCTCGCTGCCACAATGATAACAGTTCATAGCATGAGATTAACCGATCTCACTTCAGTGAGCCACTACCCAAAAATTTGAGTAATGCTCACTCATCATGATCTACGCCTCTATACCCGCCAAATGGTGGACACACGGCGAACGGGTGTTGGGGCCTCGCAAGCTGTATTGAAACCCAGCAAACAACACGCTGATTAATTTAGCCGCACTGTGTCAGCGCCGCCAGTGACGGCGCGACCGAGCCCATCGCCAGCGCGCCTTTTGAAACCGCCGCTGGCATTGGGCGGTCGCGGATTTGTTTGACGCGGAGAACACCGAACTTGATCGAGCCACCAACGACAAGGGCCTATCAACACCGCTTGCAACACACCGGTACAGCGCGTATTGATCTGGCGGGTCAGACCGTGGGCGTGGTCACCCGCATAGAAGCCGAAGATGCTAAAGCGGTTAATGTCCCGCGTTAAGCCCCAGACGGCGCACTGTCCTACCCTGCTTGCTCACACTACGGCGCTGCCAAAGGGAAATCTCGTACCTGGTCGGCTGGAACTCACTGTTAAATTCTCCAAACTGCCTAAATCCCTTATCGTGCAGAGTAGTAGTATTAAAATCGGTATTGAAACCGGCGAGAGGATCGTCATCGCGATCCTGACTGCCAAGCTATGGAAGAAGCTTGAACAGGCGGCGAAGGATGATCCGCAGTGGGTCGCCGCCTCGAGCGGATCACTGGATCAGTTGCAGGACGGCCGTATCACCCTCAAGCGTCCGGCGATACAAGTCTTCAAGAAGAAAGCGAAACCCGCCGCAGAAGCGACACCACCCCTCGCGGACACTGCTAAGGTGTCCGTTGACCCACCGGCATCCGCTTTACCTAAAACAAAAACGCCCGTTGCTACACCGGCATCCGCGTTGCCCAATCCCAATGCCATCAAGGCGACGTTGAGCTTGAAAGGTAAAAAAGAGAAGCTGAAAGAAGCGTAGTGGGGTGGTGTCGGCTCAGCGGGCGACGGCGACCTACTGTCAAGCCAATGATGAGGTGATTTGCTACGCGGCTTCTTGCACAATGCCTTTTGCTCGATCATTGACGGATTGCTCATTGGAACGAATCTTTAAACTCCCCCCGTAACATCACCCAAGCTCGACGCCCCTTGAATGCAGTAGAAATCGAATCCGCCCTATCAGACCTAGCCCTCCAGCCCTTCGATGCGGCAGAGTTTCCGTTCGCATTTCTGGCGGCGTTCGGCCATAAGGAGACGGCCCTAAAGCGCCTGCGCACCGGTAACAGTAACACGTCGGATGTGCCTGGCGGCGTACTCCAGCGCCATCACCTCCACATGGCCGTATGCGCCGACGCCACCGTCGGCGAAACTCTGCATCGCTTGCGCACCAGCCCGGCCACCCCGAAAGCCAAGGCTCGATTTCTTCTGGCCACTGACGGGCAGACCCTGGAAGCTGAGGAGCTGGCCAGTGGTGAGGCCATCGCTTGCGCTTACCCGGATTTTGCCAACCACTTTGGTTTTTTCCTGCCCTTGGCGGGCATCTCCACCATCAAGGAGATCAAGGATAACCCTATTGATGTGCGCGCCACCGGGCGGCTGAACAAGCTCTACGTCGAACTGCTGCGCGAAAACCCGGACTGGGCTACCGATGAGCGCCGCGCCGCCATGAACCATTTTATGGCGCGCTTGATTTTCTGCTTTTTTGCTGAGGATACGGATATTTTCAACGGCGAAGGTCTGTTCACTCAGACCGTGGAGCAGATGAGCGAGCGCGATGGTTCCAATACCCATGCCGTGCTGCAAGCCATTTTCCGCGCGATGAATCTGAAGGTCGCTGAGCGCGCCCATGCCCAGCCTCGGCTACTCAATTGGGCTAATGGCTTTCCCTATGTCAATGGCGACTTGTTCTCCGGTAGCACCGAGGTACCGCGCTTCACCCGCATGGCGCGCAGCTACCTGATCCATGCCGGCAACCTGAACTGGAAGCGGATCAACCCCGACATCTTCGGCAGTATGATCCAGGCCGTCGCCGACGACGCAGAGCGCGGCGCGCTGGGCATGCACTACACCAGCGTGCCGAACATCCTTAAGGTGTTGAACCCCCTGTTCCTCGATGAGCTGCGCGCGCAACTGAACGAGGCCGGCGACAACAAGATAAAGCTGCTCAATTTGCGCAAACGGATGGCCCGCATCCGGATGTTCGATCCAGCCTGCGGCAGCGGCAATTTTTTGGTCATCGCCTACAAGCAGATGCGCGAGATTGAGGCCGAAATCAACCGCCGCCGGAGCGAGTCGCACCTGGGCAGCGAGATACCGCTCACCAACTTCAGAGGCATTGAGCTACGCGACTTCCCGGCGGAGATCGCCCGCCTGGCGCTGATCATTGCCGAGTTCCAATGCGATGTGCTGTATCGCGGGCAGAAGGACGCCCTGCAGGACTTCCTCCCGCTGGACGCAAAGAACTGGATCGTCTGCGGCAATGCGCTGCGGCTGGATTGGCTCTCCATCTGCCCGCCGACCGGAACAGGGGTGAAGGTGGTGGCGGATGATTTGTTTGGCACGCCGTTGGATCAGGCGGAAATCGACTTTGAGAATGAAGGTGGGGAGACGTATATCTGCGGGAATCCGCCTTACCTGGGGTCCACTTGGCAAACTGCTGAACAGAAGGCTGATTTACAGGGTGTCTTTGCCAATCGCACCAAAAGCTGGAAGTCGCTGGATTATGTGGCGGGTTGGTTTATGAAGGCTGCCGACTACGGTACGCGCACCCCCTGCACCGCAGCGTTCGTATCTACCAACTCGATTTGTCAAGGCCAGCAAGTGCCCATTTTATGGCCACTGATTTTTTCCAGCGGCCACGCTATCACCTTTGCCCACACCAGTTTCAAATGGGCTAATTTAGCCAGCTATAATGCGGGAGTGACAGTGGTGATTGTGGGGGTTGCCGATCTCCACAAAAAAACCAAGCGTCTTTTTTCCATTACTGATACTGGTGCCACTATTGAAAAGCAAACTGAGTTCATCAACGCGTACCTAGTCAGTGGGCCAGACATCATCGTTTCGCCCATTTCTAAGCCGACAGACGGACGGGGGTTGATGGAGTGGGGCAACAAGCCAACGGATGGAGGACACTTATTCCTTACGCTGGACGAACGCGCTAACTTGCTACGTGAATGGCCCGATACCGCTCACTTCGTCAGACGATTTCTCGGCGCTCAGGAGTTTATTCGCGGCGAGCAGCGATATTGTCTGTGGATTAAGGACAACGAGCGTGCAGATGCGGAAACGATCCCCGAACTGAAACGCCGCATTGATGCAGTTTCTAAAATGCGTTCTGAAAGCAAAGCTGCTGAAACACGCCCGGCAGCAGCATTTCCTCATCGGTTTCGCCAAATCCAATCCATTGCAAATAACTACTCATTGATTGTTGCCCGCGTCAGTTCTGAGAATCGCGACTATCTTCCGATTGGCCTTGAAGATAGCGACACGATTGTCGGTGACCGAAACTTCGCCCTCTACGACGCCCCCCTCTGGAACATGGCGCTCATCGCCTCGCGCCTGCACTGGGTCTGGATCGGCACAGTCTGCGTGCGGATGCGGACGGACTTTTCCTACTCCAACACCCTCGGCTGGAACACCTTCCCCGTGCCGCTGCTCACCGAGCAGAACAAAGCCGACCTGACGGCCTGCGCCGAAAACATCCTGCTCGCCCGCGAAGTGCATTTCCCCGCCACCATTGCCGATCTCTACGACCCGGACGCCATGCCGGAGAACCTGCGCCATGCCCACGAGCGCAACGACGAAGTGCTGGAACGCATCTACATCGGCCGCCGTTTCAAGAACGACACCGAGCGGCTGGAAAAGTTGTTTGATCTGTATATCAAGATGACGGCGGTGGCCAAACCCACCTCCAAAGCAAAAAGTGGGAAAAAAGCATCATGAGCGACAGACCCATCAACCTGACCCCGCCACCTGCCGGATATGCCGACTGGCTAGCCGATCTCAAGGGCCGTATTCACACCGCCCAGCAGCGCGCCACGCTGGCGGTCAACCGTGAATTGGTGCTGCTTTACTGGCAAATCGGGCGCGACATTCTAGCAAGGCAGGCTGAACAGGGCTGGGGTACAAAGGTGATCGAACGGCTGGCGCGGGATTTGCGCGCGGCCTTTCCCGACATGAAGGGTTTTTCGCCACGCAATCTCAAGTACATGCGCGCCTTCGCCCAGGCATGGCCCGAGGCGGAATTTGTGCAGCAGGTTGCTGCACGATTGCCGTGGTTTCACCTTTGCACCCTGATGGACAAACTCAAGAACCGCGAAGAGCGGGATTGGTATCTGGCGTGCGCGATAGAACATAATTGGTCACGCAATATTTTGGAAATGCAGATCGAAACCCGCCAACGGGAGCGCAGCGGCAAAGCGATAACCAATTTTCCGGCCACGCTGCCCAAGCCCCAATCCGATCTGGCTCGTGAATCGCTGAAAGATCCCTATCGCTTCGACTTTCTGGGGTTGGCCGACGAAGCGCAAGAACGCGAGATCGAAAAGGCGCTGGTGAAACACGTTACCGAATTTTTGCTGGAATTGGGCGCGGGCTTTGCGTTCGTGGGACGGCAGGTGTTGCTGGATGTCGGCGGTGACGAGTTCTTCATTGACCTGCTGTTTTACCATCTCAAATTGCGCTGCTATGTGGTGATTGAACTCAAAGGCGGCAAGTTCAAACCCGAGCATCTTGGGCAATTAAGCTTTTACCTTACGGCTGTGGATGAGCAACTCAAGCATCCACAAGACAATCCTACGATTGGTCTGCTGCTGTGTCGCAGCAAAAACAAAGTGGTGGCGGAATATGCCTTGCGCACCAATGCTCAACCGTTGGGCGTTGCTGAATATCAGTTACTGGAATCGCTGCCGCCGGAACTGCAAACCAGCTTGCCCAGCATCGAGCAGATCGAGCGCGAACTGACAGGCGGCGACAAACCCAAGGAAGACGACTCGCAATGACCCATCCGATCAACCCGACCAATACGTATACCGTTCCCTCGGTATCCATCACCACAGCGCGCACCGGCGCCTCCAGCAAGGCCAACGAACTGGGAATGCGCGCCATGCAGGAACGCGCTTACGCCAAGCGTGGCGAGCAATATCTGCTGATCAAGTCGCCTCCGGCCTCCGGCAAATCCCGTGCGCTGATGTTCATCGCCCTGGATAAGCTCAACAACCAGGGCTTGCGGCAGGCGATCATCGTCGTGCCGGAGCGTTCCATCGGTGGCAGCTTTGCCGACGAGCCTCTCAGCCAGCTTGGTTTCTATTGGGATTGGCAGGTGGCCCCGCAGTGGAATCTGTGCAATCTCCCGGGCGTTGACGAGCTACGGGTGGCCAAGTCCAAAGTGGGCGCTGTGCGCCATTTTCTGGAAAGCACAGACAAGATACTGATCTGTACCCATGCCACCTTCCGCTTCGCCGTGGAGGAACTGGGCGTCGAGGCATTCGACAACCGCCTGATTGCCATCGATGAGTTTCACCATGTCTCCAGCAATCCAGACAACAAGCTGGGCAGCCAGTTGGGTGCCTTCATCACCCGTGACCAAGTGCATCTGCTGGCCATGACCGGCTCCTACTTTCGGGGTGACAGTGAAGCGGTACTGGCCCCAGCGGATGAGGCCCGGTTTGAGACGGTGACCTACACCTATTACGAACAACTCAACGGCTACCACTGGCTCAAGTCACTAGACATCGGCTACTTCTTCTACACCGGGCGCTACGTGGAGGCCATCAACAAGGTGCTCGACCCAGCCCTAAAAACCATCGTCCATATTCCTAACGTCAATGCCCGCGAAAGCCTCAAGGACAAGGAGCGTGAGGTTAACGAGATTATGAATGCGTTGGGCGATTGGCAAGGCATTGATCCCATCACCGGTTTCCACCAGATCCAAACCCGGGAGGGCCGCACGCTCAAGGTGGCGGACCTCGTGGACGATAGCGATTTGGCTATGCGCTCCCGCGTGTTGGCTGCCCTGAAGAACCCAGCGCAGAAAGCGCACCGCGATCATGTGGATGTCATCATCGCGCTGGGCATGGCGAAGGAAGGCTTTGATTGGATTTGGTGCGAACACGCCCTAACCATCGGCTACCGCAGCAGCTTGACCGAGATCGTGCAGATTATTGGTCGCGCCACACGGGATGCCGAGGGTAAGGAGCGGGCGCGTTTCACCAACCTGATCGCCGAACCGGCGGCTGACCAAACCGCCGTGGCTGAGGCGGTGAACGACATGCTCAAAGCTATTTCCGCCAGCCTGCTCATGGAACAGGTCTTGGCGCCGCGTTATGAATTTACACCCAAGAATAGCGGCCCAAAAGAAGGCTTCGATTACGGCGAAGAAGGCTACCAGGAAGGCGGCCATAATATTGGGGTGAACCAGAATACTGGCCAGATTCATCTGGAAATCAACGGGCTGGTCACACCGCAGAGCGTGGAGGCGACGCGCATCTGCAAAGAGGACTTGAACGAAGTCGTCACCCATTTCTTACAAGACAAGACCGTCCTGGAGCGCGGCTTGTTCGATCAGGAAAACACCTTGCCCGAAGAGCTAACCCAGTTGCGCATGGGCAAGATCGTGCGCGAGCGTTACCCGGAACTGAGCGACGCCGATCGGGAGGCTGTTCGCCAACACGCCATCGCTGCGATGAATATCACCCAACAGGCGAAGCTGGCGCTGGCCCAAGCCGATGCGAATGGCAACGGCGCAACGCACGGCAATACGGCCTTGCTGGATGGCGTGCGCAAGTTCGTCAACGTGCGTGATCTAGACATCGACCTGATCGACCGCATCAACCCCTTCGATGCCGCTTATGCAGTGCTGGCGAAAGCGATGGACGAGAAATCGCTGCGTCAGGTGCAAGCCAGCATTGCCGCCAAGAAAGTTAACATCCCCGAAGACGAAGCACGCGAACTGGCAAAACGCGCCTTGAAGTTCAAAAAAGAGCGGGGCTGCCTACCGGACATCAACGCTGCCGATGCCTGGGAAAAGCGCATGGCCGAAGGGGTGGTTGCTTTTGCGCGTTATCGGGCACAGGCCAAGGCGGCACAAGCGCGGAGAGAAGGCGACTATGGCTGAGATGGATGATGACGAATTACTGGAAGCGCTGGGCGTAGAGCTCACACCGCTTAAAACGTCCAGCCACACCGCACGCGAGGAACGCATTATCGCCGGTTTCGAGGATATTCTGCGCTTTCATCAGACCCATGGCCGCGCACCACGGCATGGTGAGAGGCGTGACATTTTTGAACGGCTGTATGCCGTGCGTTTGGAGCAGATTCGCAAATTACCCGAAGCACAAACCCTGCTAGCCGGGCTGGATAGCCCTGGCCTGCTGTCGGGTACGGTGGCGGCCCTAGCCGATACCGGTACGCTGGACGAAGACGCTTTGTTAGCCGAACTGGGGGTTAGCGTAGATGCAGGCACTGCACCCGCTGACCCGAACGCCATCACCGTACTGCGCCATGTCCGCTCCTACGCGGCCAAGCAGGCCGCAGAGGAAATCGCCGACCGCACGCCGTGCGCAGACTTTGAAAAGTTTCAACCCCTGTTCCAACAGGTAGAGCGGGAGTTGAAGGCTGGCGTGCGGACTGCCCGACGCTTCAGACGCGATACCAGTATTGCCAGCGGCAACTACTTCATCGTCGGTGGGCAGCTTGCCTATGTGGCGGATATCGGCGAAACCATCAAAGCACCGAATGGCGAGAGCGACGCGCGGCTGCGCGTCATTTACGCCAACGGCACGGAAAGCAATTTGCTGCGCCGTTCTTTACAACGAGCACTCTACAAGGATGAGACCGGTCGTCGCCTGACTGACCCGAATCTGGGACCGCTGTTTGGCGATGCGCCAGAGCCAGACGATATTGCAACCGGCACCATCTATGTGTTGCGCAGCCGGTCCAATCACCCCTTTGTAGCCGAGCACCGCGAACTGATCCACAAAATCGGTGTGACTGGTGGCAAGGTGGAGACGCGCATCGCGGGCGCCGCAAAAGAGGCCACCTATTTGTTGGCCGACGTGGAAGTAGTCGCCACCTACACGCTGCGCAACCTGAACCGTACCCGACTAGAAAGCCTCTTTCACCGCCTGTTCGGCGCGGCACAATTAAACTTGACTCTCGAAGACCGTTTCGGCCATCCGGTCAAGCCGAGGGAATGGTTTCTGGTGCCGCTTTCTGTGATCGAGGAAGCGATTCAACGTATTCGGGATGGTTCCATTACCGAAGCAGTCTATGATCCAAAGACAGCGACGTTTAGCTAGACCGCACCAAAAGCCGTAGATCGATTGTAATGCAAGTAACCATCACCAAGCCGTAGACCCGGCAGGGATTCGCGGGCGTCTCGAAAAGAGGTGAGGCAGGTGGTGTGTGTGAGGGAGCCTCCGTGCGAAACGATCAAGGACGCCGAACTGTACGACCGGCTATTGAACGAGTTCCCGCGCTGGTTGACGAAGGCGCGGGAAAAGCGGATTTTGACCCGCTGAGTGATGGTTTTTTTAAAGCCGCTCCCTGGCGGCTCCTCGCGTCTGTTCGGAGGCGACCCGAATGATCGAAACCCATGCCCGATTGCAACGGCCCTTCATCGGTTATTGCGTTTTCTGGATTCATCAGCTGCGGCTTGCCGACGCCCTGCCGCCCGGGCTGGCCAACCGCTTGGTGCGGGCGGCGATCCACGACGCGCCGCCGGCCTGTCGCCCGCCGCCGGTGGAAGCATGGATGTTCGAGCTGGCAACCGACCATGGCGATGGCATCGACTGCGCGCACATCGTTGGCTGGCTGCGGCTGCGGCGGGTCTTAAGCGACGAGGCGGGGGTATTGGACCCCGAAACGGCGCGGTATTGGTACGAGCACCTGGACGCGCCGCCCCGGTCGAGCACGCCGCGCTGGGCGCGGCGGTGCCGGGCGGTCGCCCGCGCCGCCGAACCGCTGGGCTTCGATCTGCCCCCGCCCCTGGTGGCCGCCTTTTGCGCCCGTCCGGCGTGGGCGCACGCCTACCTGCGCTGCGCCACCTTCAAGGCATGGCTGGTGGCGGCCGACGACCCGGAACTGGCCGTACTGCCCCCGCCACCCACGCCCCCGCCGCGCGAACCAACAACGCCTTTGCGGTCTATCTTGGGCTTCGCGGCGAGGTAACTCCACCATTCCGTCAGTCACTCGGCCCCTCTCGATAATGCGGGTAGTGGCTCACTGAGGTGAGCAGGTTAAATTATACTGATGCAAGAAGGGACGGATGGTAATTTCATGCATCTGAAGGGATTTGGAAGAGGACAGCGTTTTGTGGACGAAGCGACCGAGGCGTTGGCGGAGAGTATTGTTGAAACGTTCGGTGTGATTTGTAGGCCCCGTTTTGGATAGTGGGCCTGATGACGGTCAGCGGGTAAGATGTTGGAGGCGATCGGTACAAAGCTGACTTTGGCGGTAAGCGAGCGGGATGCGCCCCAAAGGAGGCGGGCGGTGGCGTCATCGCGCGGGCTGAGCGCGTGGGCCACGATCTGGCGGGTTCGTCGACACAGAGCCAGCCCACACCACAGCCAAATCACCCCACGCCGACGAGGGCGCACAAAGCGCCACAGGCCATCGATCTCCAGGACATCCTGGGGTTGAGCAGGCAACAAGGTGGCCCCCGCCCGCCGTCCTTTTGGCTGACGAGGTGGCCGCTATATTCAGCTCACGGAAATCTTTCTTGGGGCAGTACAGCAGAATCATCCAATGTGGCGCTAGTAAATTGGCCGCTTTATTATCGCCTCGAATTGAATCCAGTCGAACGGCTCTGGGGCAAACGCTCAGCGCCGCGATGAAAATCCCGAACAGCAGGAAGGGTGTCGTCACCCATGATCGATGCCGCAACCACTCGATGGCGATACCCAGGCCAAACGCGACGAAACCGATGATCGCCACAACATTATTGGGCGTCCTCTGCGCTCCAAGTTCGCTGATCGTGTTGGCGGTGACACTGTAGCCCTCCACGGTGTACAAGGGGCCCAGCAAAATGGTGGCGGCGAAGATCAGGATGCCGAATTTAATGCACATGTACCGGATCTTGGCGGGCAGCGCTTTGGGCGCTCAAGCCGCCTCCCGCCCGGATCAGCAGCAAGCCGAGCCAGCAATGAAAGACCGGCCCGCAAATCGATCCGCCGATGGCCGCCGGAATCTGCATCGCCGCGATCTGCCCCTCGCCGATGGGGATCACGGTGTCCGTGATGCCGAACACCATGGCTAGGTTGAGCAGAGCGCCGGTCAGGACGCCCCAAGCGGTCAACCCTCGCGGCAAAGAGTGATTACGCCAAGCTAACAGGCTGATCAGAAGATAAAAAAATCCCAGCAAGCCAAATTTCCACAAGAAGTGAGGATCGAAGCTCAAGTGCGCGTCCATCTTCAGCGCCGCAATGGCTGCGAGGTTTCCCGCAACGTGCGCCTCGGCCAGCAGCGAAATCCCGATGATCTCCCGCATCCAGTCCAGTGCGCTCAGGATCGTTCCGGCCAAGGCGGTGAGGGTGCAGAACTGCACGATCCCTTCCCAATCCTCGTCTCCGGGGCGGCGGACATAGCGGCTCAGCGCGTTGATCACGGCCACGCTCAGGATGCCGATGGCGACGAAAATGTAGCGCCAAGCCAACGGGATGGTGGGTTGCTCCGCGAATGCCCGGTAGATGGTGTCTCCCCGCAGGCGTTCCGCCGGATCGATGGCGACCAGGACGCCGACCAGGAAGAATCCCACCGCGACCACCAGCGAGATCCAGCCACCGAATCGGTAAATGCTTTTCAGTTGGGTTTCGTTCATCAGCTTATTGCCTCGTGTGGTTAGCCAGCGGCGGTCATCGTTGCTTTTCGTCGTCGAAAACGCGCTTGCAGCCGTTCCTTGCCTTCCGCTCGTTTTTCCCGGACTTCTTCCGTATCCATGACGGCTTGTTGGGAACCGGAATCCAGAAACCCGGCCAAGTCCGCGATGGTGGTGTAGCGAAACAGTTCGATGACGGGAAAGGTGCGTTGCAGGGTCTCTTGCAGCCGCGAATGCATCTCCACCACCAGCAGAGAATGTCCGCCCAGATCGAAAAAATTGTCGCGGATGCCGATGGTTTTGATATCCAGCAATTCCTGCCACAGCGCAACCAGGAACTTTTGGGTCTCGGTTGCCGCCGCCGCGAATTCGGTTTGCAGGTCCGGTCGGTCGTCGTTGCGGGCTGGCAATCGCTTGCGGTCGATCTTGCCGTTCGGCGTCAGCGGCAAGCGATCCAGATAGACGAACGCCGATGGCGCCATGTAACCGGGCAGACGCGCTTTAATCCGGTCCTTGATTTCGTTGACCGAAAGCCGCCGTTCTGCCCGTGCCACCAGATAGGCGACCAGTCGCTGATCTTCGCCCGAGCCTTCCTGGATCACCGCCACATCGGCGATTTCCGGCGATTCGGCGATGACGGCTTCGATCTCCGGCAGCTCGATGCGGAACCCCCGGACCTTCACTTGGAAATCGTTGCGCCCGAGATACTCGATGTGCCCGTCGGCCCGGAAGCGCGCCAAGTCGCCGGTGTCATATAGGATCGCGCCCGGTTCCGGCGAGAAGGGGTCGGCGATGAAGCGCTCCCGCGTGAGATCGGGCCGGTTGAGATAGCCCCGGGAAACGCCCGGCCCACCGATGTACAGCGTCCCGGTGACGCCGATGGGAACCGGCTGCAAGCGCGCGTCCAGGATGTAGGCTGTCTCGTTGGCGATGGGCCTGCCGATAGTGATGCGGTCGGCGCCGGGTTCGATGCGCTCGTAGGTTGACCAAACCGTGGTCTCCGTGGGGCCGTAGCAGTTCCACAAACGGCCGCCGCCCGCCGTCAGTTGGTTGGCCAGCGCCACGGGCATCGCTTCGCCGCCGCACAGCATGGTCAATCCCGGATGGCTTTCCCAGCCGCTCTTCAGCAGAATCTTCCAGGTGCTGGGCGTGGCTTGCAGATACGTGATGGGTTCGTCTTGCAAGATTCCCCGCAATTGCGCGCCATCGTTGATGGCATCGCGCGAAACCAGGCGAATGCGACCCCCGCCCAGCAAGGGAAGAAAAATCTCCAGCACGGAAATGTCGAACGATAGAGTCGTCACCGCGAGCAGAGTATCGCCTAGGCGAACGGGGAAATACCGATGGGAGGCGAGCAGAAAGCTGACCGCGTTGCGGTGGCTGATCTGTACGCCCTTGGGGCGCCCGGAAGAGCCGGAGGTGTGGATCACGTAAGCGAGCTGCTCTTGCGCCGTCGCGACCGCCGGCCGGTGAGTCGGATAGCCCGACAGCGCTTCGTCGTCATCGACGAGCACCACCCGCGCCGCAGCGCTCGGAACGTCGCCTTGCAGCGACCGCGTCGAAACGATGATCGGCGCCGCCGTATCCTCGACGATGTATTGCAAGCGGCTGACGGGATAGCTGGGATCAAGGGGCACATACGCGCCACCGGCCTTCAAAATCCCCAGCAGGGCGACGACCATGCGCTCGTCGCGATCGAGCAAAACGCCGACGAAGATTTCCGGGCCGACGCCCAGCGCGATCAGATGATGCGCCAATTGGTTCGAGCGCTGTTCCAGCTCCGCATAAGTCAGAGTTTTTTCGTCGAACTGTACGGCGATCTCGGCGGGATGTCGGTCCGCGCTCGCCTCGAACAGTTGGTGGACGAGCCGCCCCTCCGGCAGTTCGAAGCGCTCCTGATTGAACGTTTCGAGGATTCGGCTGCGCTCCGCTCGCGGCAGGAAATCCACGGCGGCCAATTCCTGGGAGCTGTCTTGCAGGACGCGCCGGGACAGGTTTTCGTAGTGCGCGATGAGGCGCTCGATGGTCGCTCGCTCGAACAGATCGGTGTTGTACTCGATCCAGCCTTTGATCTGCCCGTCGATTTGACCCAAGGTCACGGAGAGATCGAACTTGGCGGTCAAGGTGTCGATCTCGGTGATATCCAGTTCCACGCCGGCGATGCCGAAGTCTTGCCGGGGCGCGTTCTGATAGGAAAACAGCACTTGAAACAAAGCCGAATGCGCGAGATCGCGTCCGGTTTGGACGTGCTCGATCAGGCTCTCGAACGGGATGTCCTGATAGGTGAAAGAATCCCGAACGGTGGCGTGGATCTGTTCGAGCAAGGCGTCGAAGCTCATCGCGGCCGACGGTCGGGCGCGCAAGACGACGGTGTTGACGAAGAAGCCGATCAACGGTTCCAGTTGCCGGCGGGCGCGATTGGCGGCAGGCGTCCCGATCAGAATGTCATCCGCGCTGGTGTAGCGGTACAGCAGCAGGCCGAACAGCGCCAGCAACAGGGAAAACATGGTGGTTTGCCGAGCGCGACAAAACTCGTCCAGCGATGCGGAAAGCTCGCGGCCCAGATCGAACGGTTCCCGAGCCCCCCGGAACGTCTGAACGCCGGGACGGGGATGATCCACCGGCAACTGAAGAGGCGGCGGCGGGTCCTTCAGTTGCGATTTCCAGTAGGCGAGTTGTTCGGCGAGGTAATCGCCCTGTAGCTGACCCCGCTGCCAGCGGGCGAAATCACTGTATCGGATGGAGAGGGCCGGCAGCGAGGCCCGCTCCTGGCGCTGGAATGCCGCGTACAGGCGGGCCATCTCGCCGACCAGAAGCCCCATCGACCAGGCGTCGCAGGCGATGTGATGAATCACCAGAACGAGGGTGGCCGCCCGTTCGCCGGTCCGCAACACGGTGATCCGGATCGGCAGATCCTCTTTCAACCGAAACGGGTAGCGCCCGGCTTCAAGCACTTTTTCTCCGACTTGCAGAGCTTGGTCTTGCTCGTTCGGGCCGGCGAGATCGACGACCTCGAACGGCAGGGTGAAATCTTCGGCGACGCGCAAGTAGGGTCGGCCCTTGCGATCCGGATAAGCGGTGCGCAACACCGCGTGTCGGCGCACGATCTCGATGAGGCTCTCCCTGAGGTTGTCGAGGTGGATCGGGCCGCGCCATTCGATGCGGATACCGACGTTGTAGGCCGGCTCCCCGGTGCCGAATTGCTCCAGCAGCCATAACCGCTGCTGCGCGAACGAGAGCGCCGGCTCGGCTTCACCCTCCACCCGAGGAATCGCGTCGGCGGCCGCCTGTTCCGAGCGCAGTTTGCCGAGGAACGCCAGGAGTTCCGCCTTCCTGTCCGTCAATTGCTGCTTCAGTTCGGCGGTCATCGCACCCTTGGGCGCGGAGAACCGCAACGCGCCGGTGTCGGCCCATACTTCGACGCCCCGTTCTTTGAGGAACGAGAGCAATTCCAGAGTCGTCATCATATCTCCCCCGCCTCTCGGCTCTCGTCGCCCGAGTCGATGTCGTGCTGCATCGAAGCCCAGCGCAACACCTCGATGCTCTCCGCCAATTGGGCGATGGTCGGCTTCAGAAAAAAATCCCTCAGCGACAGTTCCACCAAATAGGTTTCCCGCACCAGGGCGATGAGTCGCACCACCATGATGGAGTTGCCGCCCATTTCGAAGAAATTATCGAGGCGCCCGACGCGCTCGACTTCCAGAACGCCGGCGAACAACGTCGCCAGTTCCTGCTCCAGTTCGGTCTCCGGAGCGGAAAAAACCTGATCTTTCTGTCCCTGCTCCGGATCGGGCAGAGCCTTGCGATCCACTTTGCCGTTGGCCGACAGCGGAATTTCCGCGAGCCAGATCCAGGCGTCCGGAATCATGTATTCGGGAATCTTCGCGGCTAGAAACGCTTTCAGATCCTCCGGCCGGGGTCGGTCGTCGGCATCCACCGCCACCACGTAGGCGATCAGTCGCTTGGCTTCCCGGTTCTTGCCGTGAGCCGTCGCCACCGCCGCCCGGATTTGCGGATGCCGGCAAAGGGCGGTTTCGATCTCGCCCAATTCGATGCGGTAGCCGTTGATCTTGACCTGAAAATCCTCGCGCCCGAGGAACTCGATCACGCCGTCGGGGAAATAGCGACCGATGTCCCCCGTTTTGTAGAGCCGTTCGCCCGTGCCGGGAAGCGCCACGAATTTTTCGGCCGTTTTTTCCGCATCCCGCCAGTATTCCTTGGCCAAGCCGATACCGCCGATATACAAATCGCCGGGAACCCAGACGGGCGCGGGGTGGAGGTGCTCGTTCAGGACGTGCATCGTCTGATTGCGCAGCGGACGGCCATAGGGCACGCTCGCCCAGGCGGGATCGATCTGGTGGATGGGATAGTAGATCGACCAGATGGAGGCTTCGGTGGCGCCGCCGAGACTGTACAGTTCGATGCGCGGATTTTGCGCCTTGATCTTGCCGGGCAGATCGAGCGGAATCCAATCCCCGCTGAGCATGACCAGCCGCAAGCGATTCAGCGCCGAACCGGGTCGGGACGCGGCGTGTTCCACCAGCATGGCCATCAGGGCGGGCACCGAGTTCCAGAGCGTGACCTCGTGACGTTCGATCAACGCCTCCCAATGCGCCGGATCTTTCTCGGCGTCGGCATCGGGAATGACCAGCGCGCCACCCACCGCCAGCAGCCCGAAGATGTCGTAGACCGACAGGTCGAAATTCAGCGCCGACAGCGCCAGCACCCGATCCTCCTTGCCGACGCCGAACCGTTCGTTGATGTCGAGAATGGTGTTGACCGCGCCCCGGTGATCGATGACGACTCCCTTGGGAAATCCGGTGGAGCCGGAGGTATAGATCAGATAAGCGATGTCTTCGGGACGCTGCGGCGCACTCGTAACGCGCTCGGGGCCGGTCGGGATCTCATCGTCCGCCACGACGATCCGGGGCAGGGCGTTGTGCCATGCCAGCCCCGCCGCCGCGTCTTCGGTGGTCACGATGGCCATCGCTTGGCTTTGCGCCAACAACCCTTCGCGTCGCTCGTCGGGAAGGCCCGCCGCGATGGGCACGTAGGCGGCTCCGGACAACACGATGCCCACGGCCGCGACGATCTGTTGCCAGCCCTTGTCCATGACGATGGCGACCAGCTTGTTGGGCTCGGCGCCTCGCTCGCGCAAAAGATGGGCAAGCCGGTTCGCTCTGGCGAACAATTCCGCGTAGGTCAGCGTCTTGCCGGGAGCGATGACCGCGAGGCGGTCCTCGTGCGCTTCCAATCCGGCCAGGAAGAGTTCCGGTAGGGTCGCGGTGGAGACCGGCGCCGAGGTGGCATTCATCTCGGCGCGCTGGCGGGTCTGCCATTCCGGTATTTGCGGGGGTATCGGACGGTTCCAGCGGCTCGGGTCTTCGGCCAGAAACCGCAGCAAAGCGCAATAGGCGGCGAACATGTCGTCCAGCATTCCGGGCGGAAACAGCCCTTCCACCGCGTCCCAGTTGAAGGTCAAGGCTCCCTCTTCCTCGAAGACCTGGTGATCCAGCCAGACCTGCGGCGTTTGGCCGATGCTGTAAACCTGCTCGCCCAACCAGGACATGGGGATTTTTTCCTCCATCTCCGCATCCATGGTCAAGGTGCTGGTGAACACCACCGGCATCCTGGCCCCGCCGATCCCGCGTCGCTGCATCAAATCGCGCTGGACTTTGATGCCTCCCACCAGCCGGTGGTCGAGATCGTCCCAAAGCTGGCGCTGCAAAACCCTGGCCTGATCCTCGAAGGCGCGCTCGCGGGTGAAATCCGCCTCCAACAGCGTGATCGAGGTGAAATCGCCGAAGATGTCGTTGACTTCCGGGTGAATCGGCAGGCGGTTAAACAAGGTCAGGTTGATGGTGAAGCGCGATTCCTTGACCCAGTTGTTCAGAATCGTCGCGAACACGCCTAAGGTCGTGGCCGAGGGTGTGATCCCTGCCTGACGCGCCCGTGCCTTCAGGCTTTCCCAATGGGGCCGCTCCAAACGGCCGCTGCGGCGGGCGAACACCGGTTTGACGATGGATTTCGGCGCGACCGCCAAGGGCAATTCCGGCGCCGGAGGCAGGGTTTCCAGGCGCTTGCTCCAATAGTTCTCGGCTTCCCGATACGGACGGGTGCGCTTGAGCGCGGCTTCGGCGAGAACGTAGTCGCGGAAACCGAGGGTCAAAGGCGGCAAAGTCAGACCAGGGTTTTGGTAGAGTGCGAACAGTTCGATCAGCAGGATCTGGAAGCTGCGCGCATCGGCGATCAAGAGATCGATGCTGACGTGCAAGCGGACTCGGCGGTCGTCGATGCGCGACACGCAAATCTCGAACAGAGGCCAATGCTCCACGTCGTGCACTTGATGCGACATCCGTTCCCGCGTCATCGCGAGAGCGTGCTCTCTGTCCCGATCCGACAGGACGGACAGGTCGGCGATGGCGAACTCGTAAGCGGGGACCTCTTGCAGAACCCGCTGCATCCCGTCGGGATCGATGACCGCGCGCAGCATGTCGTGGCGCTCCACCAGCCGAAGCCACGCCCGATTCAGCCGGGGCACGTCGAGGGTCGCGCTATCGAATTCCACGAAGCCGTGGCACGAAACGTTGCCCATTTCCAGGCTGTCGCCGCGTCCGATCCAATACGCCTGCTGGACGTCGTTCAAGGGAAAAGGCCGATAGCGGCCCTCTGGATCGGGGGTAATCTGCGGTAGCTCGTCCGCGCCCGCATCGCTGGAATTGCCCGGCCCGTTTTGGGAGATCCAAGACGCGAGCGCTTCCACCGTGGGATGTTCGAACAGAGTGCGCATGGGAATATCGCTGCCGAAGCGCTCCCGCACGCGAGCGATGACGCGCGCCCCCAGCAGGGAATGGCCACCCAAATCGAAAAAATTGTCCCGGATTCCGACTCGATCACATTTGAGGGCCTCGGCCCAGATGGCGGCGATGGCGTTTTCTTCGCGGGTGCGCGGCGCGACGTAGCCCTCGCCGTCGCGCCGGTTATCGCCGGGAGCCGGCAAAGCCCGGCGGTCCACCTTGCCGGTGGCGGTGAGCGGAAACCGGTCCAGCCATTGCAAGCTGGCGGGAACCATGTAGTCGGGAAGGCTTTTTTTCAGCCGGGCGATCAATTCCGCGTCGGGCGTCGGCTCGCCATCCCGGGCGATCAGATAGGCGGCGAGCCGTTTGAGGCCGTCTGGACCACCGCAGGCAACGACCACCGCATCCTGGACGTTGGGATGTCCGCGCAGCGCCTGTTCGATCTCGCCCAGCTCGATGCGGAAGCCGCGCAGCTTGATCTGATGGTCGCGCCGCCCCAAGAACCGCAAGCTGCCATCCGGACGATAACAGGCCAAATCGCCGGTCCGGTACATCCGCTCATCGGGATCGGTGGCGAAGGGATTCGGAACGAAAACTTGATCGGTCAAGTCCGGGCGGTTCAGGTAGCCGCTCGCCAGCCCGACGCCCGCGACGCAAATCTCGCCGGGCACGCCCAGAGGCACCGGTTGCAGGTGATCGTCTAACAGGTAAATCTGCTTATTCGGGAGGGGATAACCCAGAGTGATTTCCTGGACCGGCTCTACCGCCTTGTCGCAACGGGCCTTGAACAGCGTGGTCGTAATCACCGCCTCGGTGGGTCCGTAGGCATTCAAGAAGGTCGCGGGTCCAGCCGTCAATTGGCGCCAGACCTCGAACCGGTGAAGGTCCGGTACATCGCCGCCAACTAGCATGACCTTGATGGGCGCTTCGATCTGCCGGTCATGCTCGCGCAGGTCATCGACCCATTCGTGCCACAGCGACACCGGCAGGTGAATCACCGAGATGCGCCGATCTTCGCAGAACCGCAGCAGTTTCTCTCCAGCCAGATCGGCGCGGTCGCCGGCGGGAAGCACCAGAGCGGCGCCGACCAGCAGCGGGGGAAACAGGGTAGCGGCGGCGGCATCGAAACTCGGCGACGCAAATTGCAGGACGCGATCATTCTCGTCGAGATCGTGGTTCTCGATGAAGCTGCAAGTATGGTTGACGAGTCCTCGGTGATCCACGCACGCGCCTTTCGGCGCACCGGTGGAACCCGAGGTGAAAACGGCATAAGCGCGGCGCGGCGGCGCGTCGCGAACAGCGGCGCGGCGGGTGGCGGGATATGCTACGGATTCCGCTTCCAGGTCCAGCGCATCGACGCCGAGCGCGGCAACGCGCTGCTTGACATCGGGGTCCACCAGCACGACCGCGATCTTGGCCTCGCCGAGAACGAATTCGATGCGCTCGTCGGGCAGGGCTTTTTCGAGATAGACGTAGCCGGCTCCGGCCTTCAATATCCCCAAAATGCCGACGATCATGGCGAACGATGGGGCCACCATGATTCCGACCAGCGCGTTGTCGGTCGTGCCCCGGTCGCGCAGCAGCGCCGCGACCTGGTTGGCCCGCTCGTCCAGTCGCTGGTAGGTCAGGGTCTCGTCTTGGTGAATCAGAGCGATGCGTTCGGGCGCTCGATCGACCTGTTGTTCGAATAGCCAGTGAATGGCCTGGTCGAGGGGATAGTCGCGCCGCTCGCCCCCACCCAGTTCGATCAGGGCCTTGCGCTCGCCGTCGGCCAGCAGATTCAAAGCCCAGACAGGCGCTTCGGGATTTTCGACGATGCTCGCCAGCAGCGTCAGAAAATGATCTCTCAGGCGCTCCATGCGCCACGGTGCGAACAGGTCGGCGCGGTACTCGAACCAGCCGCCGAGCCCTTCCCCTTCCACGGTCAATTCCAGCGCCAAGTCCACCTTCGCGGTCCGGGTTTCGACCTCTTCGAAGGTCAGTTCCAGATCGCGCATTCGCACTTGGCCCAGAGGATTTTCCTCGAAGCTGAAAGCGGTTTGATAGAGGGGGCTGTAGGCCAGGTTCCGCTCGATGGCGAGATCTTCGAGCAGCTTTTCGAACGGCACGTCCTCGTTGGCGAAGCCGGTCAAAGCGGCAGTCTTGACCGCTTGCAGAAACGTCGAGAAATTCTGCGTTTCGTCGATCCGGGTCCGAATCGCCAGCATGTTCAGAAAGCACCCGATCAAGGGTTCCAGTTCGGGGCGATTGCGGCCCGCGACCGGAGTGCCCACCACCACGTCATCCTGTCCGCTGTAGCGATAAAGCAAAATCTTGAAAGCGGCCATCAACGCCATGAACAGGGTCGCGCCTTCCCGCTTTGCCAGTTCCCGGACCCGCTTGGTCAGCGCCGGGGAAACCGCGATCCCGACCCGCCCGCCCCGAAAATCCTGCTGCGGCGGGCGGGGATAATCCGCCGGCAGATCGAGCAGCGCCGGAGCGCCGCGCAACCGTTCCCGCCAAAAGCCGCGCTGCTTGCTCATCGCCTCTCGGTCGAACTGTTCGCGCTGCCAGGCAGCGTAGTCCGAATACTGGATCGCCAGCGGCGGCAGTCTTGGCTCGATCCGGTTGGCATACGCCTCGTACAGTGTCACGAACTCCCGAAACAACACCTTGGTGGACCAGCCGTCGGAGATGGTGTGATGCATCATCAGCAGCCCGAGCACCTCGTCCTCGCGGAGTCGAATCATCAGGAAGCGCAGCAGCGGTCCCCGCGCCAAGTCGTAGGGTTCGCGACACTTCTCGACCATCAAGGATCGCGCCCGGTGTTCTCGCGTTTCGTCGGGCAAGGCCGTCAGGTCGATCTCTTGCAGAGGCAAGGCAAAATGCGGGGCGATCTTTGGCGCGACGACGCCATCCACCTCGGGAAAGCTCGCGCGTAGCACCTCGTGGCGCGCGATGATGGCGTTCAAGCTCCGCATCAACAGCGCCGGGTCCAGGCGTCCGCGAAAGCGCGCCGCACCGCCCATGTTGTAGATCGCGGCGCCCGGATAGAGCGCGTCGAAGAACACCAGGCGTTGCTGGACGAACGAGATCGCCGGCGGTTCGGGCGTTCGATCTCGCGGACGAATCGTGCCGTCCAGTCGTTGCTCGCTCCTCTGCTTCAGCAATCGACCGAGCAAGGTCTTCTTCGCCGAGGACAATCCCGCTATTTGACCGGACATATCGTTCATGATGAATCCTTTATGGACGATGGGTGATTACGGAACAGATCGCGGCGATGCGCTCACATCCACTCGACGATGGGGACGAGGTTCTCGGGCGAGGCGTCGGCGAGCCGATGCCGAATTCGGCCCTCGCGGTCGATCACGACGGCGACGACGCCGCTGTCCAGTTGCATCGGCGCGATTTCGAAGGCGGTGGTCGCGCGATTGCCCCAGTCGGGCAAGACCACTAGGTAGTCGCCCGCGTCGAGGACCGGAGGAATGCTGGCGGCCGATGCCCGAATCATCTTGGCCAACAGGTTCTTGACGAAGCCCCGCAGCAATCCCGGAACGTTCCCCATGGCGACGCAGTTGGCGATCCCGACCTGCGCCGCCATCGGAAAGCGTTCGCGGAGCTTTTTGTTGAGCGCACCCGCATCGGGCGCGGTTTTTCGGGTGTGGAACAAGAGGACTTGAATCCGCCCGAGTATCGATTCCCGGGTCAGCCGCCGCCCGAAGTGGACCGAGGTCAGATCGAAAGGCGGCACGGGCTGGTCCAAAGACCGCTCGATGGGCACCGGCCGGGTGATCGCGCAACCCTCGTCCAACAGATTTTCGATGACACGGGTGCCGACGTGGATGCCGGAGATCATGGCGGCGGTCTGGCCACCGCCGGGAGTGGTCCAAGCTCCCGCCAGGACCAGGTTCGGAATCCAAGTCTTGGGGGCCAAACGGCCGAGATACATGTTGTCGGTGGTCTGGGCGGTGCCAAAGATCGCGCCCTGGTGGTTGAGGGTCCAGTGGTGGTTGGTCAACGGCGTGGAAACCACCCTCTCGCGAATGGCGGCCCGGAGGCCGGGGATATGCTGTTCGGCGCGGTCGATCAAGCGATCGGCCACCTGGTCGGCGAGCTGCTGGTACGCCGGATTGGCGCCATAGTTTTCCAACTGTCCCCCGGTTTCCCAGACGTTGCGGTACTGCCAAGGGGCGAGGGTCATCAACGTGATCACGGCCTGCCCCGGCGGCGCGCACGACGGGTCCACCAGGCCGTAATTGACCGCGAGGAAAGGAACCTTGTCCCAATCGCCGGCTTGGATGGCGGCGTACTGCGCGTTGCTGTCCGGTTCGTCGCAGAGGATGAGTTCGTGGCTGGCGGAGAAGGCTTCGGGCGGGGCGCTCAACCCGAGGTAGACGTTGAAGGTGGACAGAGAAGATTCGGCGGATTGAATCCGTTTGCGATAGCCGCTCGGCAGCTCGTCCTCGTCCACCAATTCGAGGAGGGTTTGCGGCGCCGAAACATTGGAAACCACCACCCGCGACGACAATTCTTCGCCATCGCTCAGGCGGACGCCCTCGGCGATGCCGTCCTTGATCCGAATCTTCGTCACGCGCGCTTGGCAGCGCAATTCGCCGCCCAGTTCGTTCAAGCGCTCGACGAGCGCCGCGACTACGGCTCCAACGCCGCCGCGCGGATACCAAGCGCCATAAAAGTGGTAGCTGGCCCAAGTGGCGGCCATGGTCGCGGCGCTGAGCTTCCCTCCCGGCAGCCCGTAGTAAGTCCATTCCGCCGAGAACAGGGCGCGCAACTCCGGATCGGCGACGTAATCGCTCATGAACTCGTCCCAAGTGCAGTTCATGGAGCGCACGAGGAGCGGAAACAGCGCCGCGATATTCCCCTCGGGTGGACCGTGGCGCGTGTCTTCGCGAATGCGCCGCATCTCGCGAAAAACCTGGAGCATGGCGTCGATCAGCCGGCGGATTCCCGCTTTTTCGCGCGGATACTTCGCGATCAATTCCTGTTCCAACAGGAGCGTATCGGCATGGGCGGTCAAGGTCGTGCCGCCCAGATTGGCTTGGTAAAATGGATCGAGACGCTCGAAGTGCAAACGGCCGGCGATCCCGAGAGACTTGATGGCTACGTCTCCCCATCCTCCGGGCGCGAGGCCGTCCATGGCGTGGAGGCTGACATCGAAGCGGAAGCCGTTGACCCAAAAATCCTGGGCGTAACCGCCGGGCTTGGTGGATTGTTCGAGAACCAGCACCTTCTTGCCGGCCCCCGCGAGGGTGACGGCGGCGCCCAAGCCGCCCAAGCCGGCGCCGATGACGATTGCATCCCATTGAGCGTTCATGATCTTTTCCACCGTGAGTCGGAGTTGAGACGAAGGGGAAGGGGCAATCAGGCCGTGCCGAGCGCTTCCTCGCCCGGTCTGACGACATCTGGATAGTCGGATTCCAGGCTGCGAACGCCGGGAAACAGGTAGCCCACGACGCTGACCAGCAGAATCACGCCACCCGAGAGAATCAGCATCAGGGCGATGCCGCGACCGGGTCCGACGCCGATCAAGGTACCGACGCTATCGGCCAGCGCTCCGCCGGGCGCGAGGAGGGGTTCAAAGACTCGGTCGGCTAGCGGGCCGGCGATGACGAAGGCCAGAGTGCTGGCGCTCGCTACGATCATGCGGGTCAACGCGAACACGCGGCCCTGCAGGTCGAGCTCGATCTTGCGCCGCCAGATGGTCTCCTGGCAGGCGTTGACGAAGGGCATGGCAAAGAAGAACAGGAAACAGGCCACGGTGATGGGTAGCGGATGCGTCCAAAATCCCATCGCGGCCAGTCCGAGCCCTCCGAGCATCATGAAGAGAAACAGCGAGGGAACCAGCGACTTCGGCAAGCCTTTCACGCTCACCAGCACGCTGCCCACCATCATTCCCAGCGCGGACAGGGAATTCATGACGCCCAGCACCGTTTCGGTGGTAAAGGCCAGGATCATGGGCGCCACCAGGACGATGAGGAATCCGATCATCAGGTTGCCCACGGCGATGGCGCCAATCAGCACCAACATCCCGGGACGGCCGGCCAGATACCGCACGCCGTCCAAAATTTGGGTTCCCCAACCCGGCGATCCATTTTCGCCTTGCGTCTTGTCGAGCGAGGGAATCCGGATGCCGAGCAACAGGCCGATGCCGAACAGGAAGGTGGCGAGATCCACCATCAGGACGCCGGGCACGCCGATGACCCCCATCAGCGAACCGGCCAACACCGGGGAGACGATGAATTGCATGCCCCGGCTCATTTGGATCATGCCGCTCGCCCGACTATAAAATTCCTTGGAAACCAGTTGGGTAACCGCAGCCTGCGCGGCGGGAAGCTGAAATCCACCACAAAAAGAACTGATGCCCACCAGCAAATAGACGTGCCAGAGTTCCAGGCGGCCAGACCAGAACAGCAAAGCCAACGCGAGCGTGGTCAGGGCGGAGCCCGCGTCGCTGAGTATCATGATCTTTCGCCGGTTAAAGCGATCGACGACCACGCCGGCCAAGGGCGAGATCAGGATGCCCGGCAAGGTCGCGAACAGCGTGATCAGGGCGAAAAAGGTCGCCGACCCGGTTCGCTGGTAGGTGTCCACGGTCAGCGCGAAGCCGGTCATGCCCGAGCCGGAAACGGAGACGGCCTGTCCGAGCCAAAGCCGCAAGAAAGCCTTGGGAGGTTTGGCGGGCGGGTTGTTCATGGTTTGGCGGTTCCCAGGTTGAATGCGGTAGAGCGTTGCGGTCGGAGGCGTGGTCTCAGCGCTTCGAACCGGTGGGGGAGAAATTCCAGACCAGATAAAGCGTCAGGGCGTGATCCGACGGGAGAAAGGCGGTTTCTCCCGGAAAGCGGCCGGAATCCCGGAAACTGTCGAAATAGGCATACTGAAAAAAGACTTGCCCGTTGTTGTTGTCGAAGCTGTACGTCAGATCGGCGGAGAAAATCGCGGCGCCGCTGTCCAGCGCCGCCGCCAGCTTGCCGCCGAATTTCAGGTGATCGGCGAGCTTGACATTGCTCAGCTTCAAGCCGGCGTAGTGGCGGGAATACCAACCGAATTCGCCGAAACGGGGATAGAGGTAAAATGGCTCGTACCGGCGATAAGCCGAGAGAAACGCCCGCGACTCGTCGCCGTCGAAACCGCCCGAGTTGTAGAAATACTCGCCCCGGATTTTGAAGGTGGGCGATTGAAACCGCTCATATTGCAGGGCGACGGCACCACGAAATGCCGGCGTGTCGGAGAAATCCGGGTCGGACCAGACGGCCGCGTTGCCCGGGCCGTCGGCGAAGGCGAAGGCCATGTTCCGACTGCTGGAGAGCTGGGCTTCGCCAAAAATCCCCAACTCGTCGACGAAGCCGACCGTTTCGAAGAACAGGGCGTATTCCGTGTCGCGCTCGGTGCGCAACCCCGGCGAATCGCCGCGATCTTCCGCTTGGTTGTGGAAATAGGTGATCAGGCCGGCGCTTACGTCGAAATCGTCCACGACGGTGTCCAGGCGCAGGGCGAAGCGCGCGGCATCCTCGTCACGATCCCGAATGGTCAGGAGCGAACCGGACAAGGACGGCGAGGCGATGTGCGAAATCTTGAGCGCGTCGAGCCCCTTGATGACCTGCCGGGCCAGGAACGGGTTGCGCGGTTCTTCCAGCGTGTCGATGGGATGAAAGAACTCCATCACGCCCCACTTCAAACGCTGGCGGCCTACTCGAAACGACAGAGCGCCGGAATCGAGTGATAGCGGGTCGGCGTATAGCTCGGTGACCTCGAATTCGGTGTCGTCGCGCAACTCCGATTCGGTGTTCCCTATCCGTTGCGACAGATCGAAGGAGAACTTGCCCAGCGAACCGTAACGGGCGTCGCCGGTCAGGAAAACTTCCTGAGCGGTGCTCCAGGTCGAGAGATCCGTCGCCTCGCGCACGCTGTCCTTGAGGCGACCGGCATTGCCGAGGTAGCCGGCCGAGCCCCAGATTTGCCAGTCGCCCGACTCGCCGTCGGCGGCCAAAACGATGGACGCCGGGCCGGTCGTCAGGCCGACCAAGAAGGTCGCAAACGCCCAGAGACACAAGGCGGGGACACGGCGGGGAATAACCGGTGTCGGGCGCGGCGATTTCATCGAGGATCATTCCCTGCGATCCGGCGCGCGTCGGCCATCGCTCAATCCCGCGTTTCGCGAAGGGCGGCCACCGGCGAGACCTTGAGCGCCCCGCCCAGGCTGAACAAGGCGGTCGCGGCCGTCACCAGCAGCAGCAGCCCCGTCAGCCAGGCGATGGACGCCACGCTGACCACCAAACGCAACCGATCACCGCCGAACACCATCTGCAAGCCCACGTCCTGGGTCTCGAATCCGATGCCGTTCAGAACCCACACCGTCAGCGTTCCGATCGCGATTCCCGTGCAGGACGCGAACAGATTGACCAGCAGGATTTCGATGGCGTACATCCGCTTGAGGAAACCGCGCGAAGCGCCCAGGCAGTAATAGGTTCCAATTTCCCGGCCGCGATCCACGAGATTGGTGGACACCACGTTCATGACGCCGAACATCACCACGAACACGATGAGCAGGGTGATGGACATGATGATTTGCCGGATGGCCCCGTATACCGCCATCGACTGCTGGTGAACGTCGCCGAACCGATGAATGGCCACGCCCGGATCGGCGGTTCCCAGCAGCGCCCGCAATTCGTTTAGCGTCGAATCGATCGAAGCCGAGTCGGCGAGATCCGCTTGCAAGAATGGCACTTCGTTTTCGTAATGGCCGGAGATCAGGCGGTATCCGGCGAGCGGCGCGTAGATGGCTTTGAAAATGCTGGGCAAATCGATTTTGGAGCGATAAAAACCCTCTACCGTAAATTGTTCGGCCAAGGCTTGGCCGAATAGCGTCGAACCAGTGACGGTCACGGCGTCGCCCAGCGAGACGCCCAAATCGTCTTTCATGCTGGCATGGAGCAACAATCCATCGGGTTTACCGGACAGATAGTTCCCTTCGGTGATCCGAATCCGATCCCGCACATGTGGGTCGTTGCCCACTTCGACCCCGAGATACTGGATGTCCTTATATTTCTTGCCGCGAACATAGATTCCGGCGGTGACCGGCACGGTGACCGGATAAACGGCCTCCACGCCTTTCGCGTTGGCGATTTTCTCGGCCAGGGCGCGAAAATCGGAAACCGTCATCTTATTGAGCGACTCGCCTTTCTCTCCCGCCTCGCGGGCGCGCAAGTAATCCCAATGGCTCACCACGAGATCGGCGGGCGGCGTTCGCAGCCCTTCGATTCCCTGGGTGAAATTTTCGATTTCGCCATCGGAGAATGACAGGAACAAAAACAGCACCATCGAAATCAGGGTCATCGCGGTATAGATGACCAAGCTGCGCTGCCGGTTGGCGAAAATATTGCGAAAGGCGAGCTTCAAGGAAAGCATCACTGGGTCTCCCTGAGCACGTCCACCGGTTTGAGCTTCAACACCCGCGACACCGGAATCAGCGCCGCCAGCAGCGCGCCGGGCAATACGAACAGATAAGCGAGCAGAAGATGTCGCGCATTCCAGTCGAGATAGAGCAGGCCATCGTGGAAAAACACCACACCCGGCATTCCGAACGCCGCGAACGCCGCGACGGCGATGGAGCCCAGGATGGCGCCCCCGACCCAAGCGACGGTCACGATCACGAAGATTTCGCCCAGAAACAGCAAGGCGTATTCCCGAGGACTCATGCCCAAGGCCACGGCGGTGCCGATCTCGCGCCGGCGCTTGATGACGGCCAACAGAATCATATTGGCCACGAAGATGATGGCGGCGATCACGAACAAACCCGCCAACACCGCCAAACCGATCTTGACCCCGAGCGCGGTCGGCAAGTAACCGGCTCCCATTTCCCGGTAATCGAGCACTTGATAATCCAGCCCGCGAGCGGCGAGATGGTGTTCGATGCGCGCCTTTACGCCGTCGATCAAACCGACATCGGCGAGCCGGACGGCTATCTCGGTGAACTCGCGCTCTCCGAGTTCCAGGTAAGCCTTTAACGGCCCGATATCCATGAAGCTCTCGAAACCGTAGAGCGGCATGGCTTCGGCGAAGCCCACGAAGGTGATCGGTATGACTACCGGCAGGGACAGGGCTTTGATTTCGCGCGGCGAGCTGGTCTGAAACGTCATGGGCACGCCGAGGCGAATCGCTTCGCTGACCGGGCTGATGGCGTCCGGAAACAGCGCCGAGAGCAGTTGTTTGTTGGCGTAGCGGACCCGAGAAGCCTCGGTCGGCTCCTTGCCGTCTCCCAACGCCCGCGCGGCAGCGATCGCTTCCTCCAGACGCCAGTCGTATTTCTGGCGATAGCGATCCGGAATTTCTCGGTAGAGGAGCGGATCGGCGAGCGCGGCGGCGAGCGATCGCAGGAATGCCGGTTTCTCTCCGCCAGCATCGCGGGAGAAGTGGCGCGGAAACGCTGCTCTGGCTTGCTCCATGAAATGCGCGAGATCTCCGTCTCGAACTCGAAGATCGCCTTCGGTGATCGAATCGGTGGCGACCTTGATGGTCTCCCAAAATTGCACGCTGCGGCGTAGCACGGGCACATCCTGCTCATTCGGGTCTCGGCGCTCCGAGGCTTGCGAGGTGCGCAGCCCCGGAAACACTCGCTGCCGGTTGCCGGGATCGATGCCCACCATGGCGGTGCTTCCCTGCTGGTCTCCGGTTAGCACCAGAAATTCGCCCGATGTTCTGACGATGGGCGCGACCGCCTCGACGCCCTCGATCGCGCGCAGGAAGCTCAACAGTTCCCCGTCCGCTTCGATCAGCAGCAAGCCCTCCGCACCCCTTTTCCAGGGTTTGCGCTTCAGCTCGGCCGCATCCGGATGCACGATGGCCAAGTGCGCCGTGGTGGTATCGACGAATAGCTTGACGTAGCGGTCAAAAAAGCTGTCCATCATGGCCAGCAGGAACACAATGGCGGCGATGCACAAGGCGATGAGCGCGGACAGTCGCCTGCCGCGCTCCCGGTGCCGGCGCAGGCTGCGGAGCATCAGCTTATGCAGATACATGAAGGGCCCGATCCGCCGGTTGGATGACGCCGTCGACGACCCGGATGACGCGATCAGCCTCCCGCATAACGGCCTCGTCGTGCGAGGCGACCACGAAGGTGGTCCGCTGCTCGCGATTCATTTCGCGCATCAGTTCGAGGATTTTACGCCCCGTCACCGAATCGAGATTTGCGGTCGGCTCATCGCCGAGCACCAGCGCCGGTTGCGTGGCCAGCGCCCGGGCGATCGCCACCCGCTGGCGTTGCCCGCCGGAAAGCTCGTCGGGTTTGTGCCGGAGATAGGTCTCGACGCCGACGGCGGCGGCGAGCCGCTCGATGCGCTGGCGCCGCTCTTTCTTGCCGACGTTCTGGATCAGCAGCGGAAACTCGATGTTCTCGTAGGCGTCGAGAACCGGAATCAGGTTGAACGACTGAAAGATAAAGGTGACTCGGGATTTGCGGAAGTCGTGCACTTCCCGGTCGCTTTTGCCCGTGATCTGTTGGCCATCGAAGTACAATTCGCCCGACGTTGGCGCGTCGAGCATTCCGATGAGATTGAGCAAGGTCGATTTGCCCGCCCCCGAAGGGCCGGCGATGCACACGTACTCGCCCCTTTCGATGGCGAAATCGACGCCGCGCAGCGCTTCTACCCGAGTCTTTCCCAGGTGATAGGTCTTGTGCAGTTGGCGGCCTTGTATGAACGCCATGGCGTTTATCTCGGACCCGCCCTCGGCGGCGGGCCTTTCTTCGCTGACAGAAAAATTTGGCTGGCATGCGCGCATCGCGAGGCTCTCCGCTTCCGGTGGGTCGGTTACTGGCGCTCTTCCAAGCGCAGCGCCAAGTTTTGACGGTTAAAAAATTGTTCCGCCAAAACCATCGGCGTCTCCGCTTCATAAGTCATGGTGGATTCCTCGCCCGGAGACAGGGGAGAAGTCACCAGCAGCTCGGTGGGTTTATCGCGGCCGTTGACATTCTTGACTTGCTTGTACTCGATGGTTTTGATGATCTGGCCCGCTCCGCTCAGCGCCACGGCCTTGACGGGAATGAAACTGTCCTTGGCGACGGTGAACTCGATGCGGTGATAGGGCGATTGACGATCTTTCGCCACCAGATCCAACACCCATTGCCGGTCTGTTTCGCGGGTGATGGTGACGTTGTAGTTGTCCTTTAAATTCAGGCGCACGATGTCGCCATAGGAAAAGCCGGTATCGCCGAAAGACAAGTTGGCCGGTACGCGCAGGGTGCGGCCGGCGTTTTGCTGATACATCCACACATTGCGGTCCAGCATGATCAAATCGTTGCCGATAGACGAAGCGGGCGCGGTGAAGCGCACGATCACTTTTTGGTTGTTGTCGCGCGCATAGGTTTTCATCTCGTAAAATTCGTTCACGCGCCCGTTTTTCTTGAAGGTCAGCCGCAACATCACCCTGGCTTGCGGATTCATCAGCGCATCGACTTTTTCAATGATTTCCGAAGGCTCTGCGGCCGATGCCGGTAAAATTGCCCAGAGCAGCAGTAGTGCAAAAAATTTCTTCACGGTCAGAATCATCTCTGTTGTCGGTCGGGCTATCGAAGGATAGGAATAGGGGTCGGGCGCATCGATCCGATTTCGTCCGGAAGCGGTGCGGCGTTGCAAAACGTCAAAGCGCGAGAAAAAAATCACCCCACGTTTACCCCCACATCGGTGTCAGATCCGCGCGCAAGTGTTTCAACTCCTGCATCAGAGTCCATAACACCAACGATTCGGCCTCCTCGGAAAACAAGTAAAAATGGCCACCCGGAAACATCTTCACGCGAAATTCGCCTTGGGTCTGATCTTGCCATTTCGAGATATCTTGCTCTCCAACCAAGGGATCGCTGTAACCGCCCATAGCGATTAGCCGGCAATCCAAGGGCGCGGCATGCCGGTAGATATAGCGATCACAGGCGTTGAAATCGGCGCGGATGGTGGGCAACAGCAATTTCCGTAGCTCCTCGTTCCGCAGGACCTCCGCCGGGGTTCCGCCCAGCGCGTCGAGCCGCCTCAACAGTTCGTCATCGCCTTGTCCGTACTCGTCGCGTTCGCGGGTGAGGGACTGCGGCGCGAAGAAGGCCGAGACGATCATTCTCGCGGGCGCGTGGGCGGTGTCGCGCAGGCGCCGCGCCAGCTCGAAAGCGACCAGGGCGCCCATGCTGTGCCCCAGAAAGACCGTCGGGGCGACGGATTCGCGCGAATAAGCCTCGGCCAATTCGCCGACCAGATCGTGCACCGCTTCCGGATGGGGATCGTTCATGCGCTCGGCGCGTCCCGGATAGCGAGCCGCCCACAACGCGGTTTCGTGCCGGAGATGGCGCTGCCAACGGCGGAACGCGCTAGCCGGCAGCGCGTCGCCGGCAAACGGAAAGCAGACGAGCCGGGTCTTGAACTCGCCCCCTTCCGCGATCTTCTGGAAGCATCGGGAGGGTTTGGCCGCTGTTAAACTCATCGCCGACGCCTCGTCCTAGCGGGCGCCAACCGGAAAAAAACCGGTTTCGGTAAAGTATCTTAGATAGCGGTGGAAGATCGCTTCGTCGATCCGGGGAATCGAAAGGGGCGAGCCCGCCAGCCCGGCCAGGGTGTTGGTTTGATCGAACACCAGATCGTCCCATTGCGCGATGGTTTGCGGCAGGAAGGCGATCAGGCCCGCCGCCGCGGAGTGGGGGTCCTTGCGTGCCCGTTCCATGATGGCCTTGCGCCAGTCGGGGTAGGGCATCTCCTGGAGCGGCAAACCGAACGCGCGTATCCAGTCCCCCACGGTTCGCAAATCCGGTGCCTGGGCGTTGTAAAGATGGTGGGTCCTACCCTGGGCCTGCGGATTAAAGATCAGATGGAGCAGACACTTGGCGACATGATCGACCGGCGCCATGTCCATGGCGATGCGGTTGTCCATGACGCAACCGGCCTCGACACCGGCACGAATCATCCGCCACAGAAAGTCGTGGGTATGGCAAGCCCCGGTCGCGCTGCAACCGGACAAGCGCCCCAGACGGTAGACGGTGGTGGGCAGTCCCCGGCTCTGGCCCATTCTGACGAGGTGCTCGGCCACCCATTTGGATTGCCGGTATCCGACGTGCAACTCCTCGGGATGATCGGGATCGCTATCCTCCAGCAACGCGCGACCGCCCGCTCCATCGCTCGGCGCAAAGACGTAAAGCGTGGAAACGTGGTGCAGCGGCTTGGTCTTGCCTTCGCAACAAAACCGCAGAATCTCCCGCGCGCCCAAGACGTTGGCGGCCTTGAGCTTCGCGTAGGGGTCGATGAAGTTGGTCACCGCCCCGTTGTGAACCACCAGGTCGATCTCGATGCTCAAACGCTGCCACAACGCGGGTTCCACGCCCAGGCCCGGTTTGCCCAAGTCCCCCACCACGGGAACGATTCGCGCCGCTCGATCTTCGGGCCAGGGGTAATAGGTCGCGACGTTGCCACGGAGCCGCTCCAGGGCGCCAGCGGAGTCGGCGGCGCGGCAATGGCAGTAGATCGTGGCTTCGGTGCGTTCCAGCAACTCGCGCAGCAGGAAAGCGCCGAGAAAGCCGGTGGCGCCGGTCAGCAGAATGGCGGCGGGACGCGCTGCGTCTCCGACCGGCAGAGCGGGATTCACGGCGATGGAGGGATCGAGATCGATCTCCTTGCGCAACTGGGTTCCCACTACCAACAGGGCGGCCGAGACGGCGTCGGCGTTGAACTCGGTCGCATCGCGCGCGCTTTGAATGGCCTCGATGGTGTGCGCCATGAGAGCCACGGTCGGATTCTCGAAGAAGACCCGGACCGGCAGCTCGATCCCGAAGGTTTTTTCGAGTTCGAAAATCAGTTGGGTGGCGAGGATGGACTGGCCGCCGATGTGGAAGAAATTATCGAAAGCCCCGACCTGATCGACCCCCAACACGCGGCTCCAGATATGGGCCAGTTGGCGTTCGAGCAGCGTTCGCGGCTCCACGTAAACGGTTTCCAGAACCGGTCTGGCGGCCTGCTTTTCCTGTTGCACGGCCCACAACGCCTGGGCCGGCGTCCGCAGCTCCTGCGTCAGTTCGATGCCCACGCGAAAAGCGTGCGCCGCCGGCAACTTGCGCCGCCGCGCGCGCAGCAACTCTAGCCCCGGCGTTTCCGCCGGCTCGAGGTTCGAGGCCGGTTGCACGGCCTCGGGCCGACGGCCGCGCTCGCGGACACGGGCCGCGAAGGCGTCCACATTCAGTTCGACATCGAACGCCTCGGCTCCCTCAGGGCACGCTTCCGGTGCGAAACGATCCAAAAAGTCCCGGGCGACGTGGTTGCGGGGCGTCGCACGATAGCGCAACCGGATGCGCTTCAAGCCGCGCTCCCGGGCGAGGCCGCCCAGCCGATCCAGCACGATCCACTCCACGTCGCGACCGAGGACACGGCAGTTGAGCAGGAATGCACCGATGTCGAGGAGGTCGTCCGTCGCGGTCAGGGCCACCGCTCCCGCGACGCCGTAATCGCCGAAGCGGTCACTGACCCGAATGCCCAGAAACTCGCGCGCACCGGAAGCGATCTCCTGTTCGAGACGCGCGGCAGCGAAAGACTCGCCGGTGAAATTGAATTCGGTCACCGTCTCGCCGAGATGGACCAGCCGATTCGAATCGGCGGCGCCGATGGGGGCGATATCCACCTGTAAATTCAGCCGCTTGCGAAAGTCCTCCAGCGTCGCGGGCGCGGTTTCGCCACGCTGGATCGTTTCCGGTTCCTCGCCATCGACCGGTGCGGGAATCGCGTCGATCCATCCCTCCCGTTCCAGGGCCAGCGGCCATTTCGCCGGCTCTTCTTCAAGACCGAGCACCCGAGCTTTCGGGAAAGCTTCGGCCAGCGCGCGGAGCTCGCCAACGGTCTCGCCCGCCAGGAAAACCAATTCGGCTTCCGTCGTTCCCATCGTTTGCAGCAGCGTGCGCAATCCGGTCACCAGATCGGATTGATCGGCGAGGAATGCATCGAAATCGCCCCGCGAGAGGCGCATCTCGCGGCGCGCGAACGCCGCTTCGAGAGATGCGGCGCGGCGGCGGGAACACACCGCGAGGCGATGGCCGGCCCGCCGAACGTCGGCGAGAAAGTCCTGAAAAGCGAGATGGGGTTCGCCCGCCTCGCCCTGAGCGAGATTGATGCCATCGGGTCCCGCTTCGTCCAGCCAGCCGTCCCACAGCACGGCATCCGGCTCTAACGCGATCAGACGCGGCGCGACCGAACCGCCGACCAGCGGAACGAGGCGGGCGAGACGCGCGCCGACCTCATCGAAAACCGCTTCGGTATACGGGATGCGGGCCAGGGAAACCAGGCGCCAGTCGTAGACCTGTTCCTCGCCCAAGGCGCGGACAACTTCCTCGAAATCCAGCAGGGCGAGGTGGGGTAGCCCGGCCAGCCGCCCGCGGGCGGCTTCGCGGGCGCGGACCGCCGTGGCGTGGACGCCCCGGCCACTGCAACTGTCGCCAAGGCCCAGGGGGCGTGCGGGCGGAATCGCGGGCAGCACGAAAATGAAGCGGCGGTCGCCGGCAGCGCGTGCGGCCACCAAGTCGGCTAACTCCAGCAGTGCCGAATCGTAATCCCCGCCATTAACGCCGGGTAGTGGCCTACCTCGCCACAAATCTTCCAGGCGCGGCCAGATCAAACAGAGATCGGGGGCAAAGCGCTGGGTCTGGCTGTCCTCGTCCAAAACTTCTTGGACGATCTGATCGAAAGGGCTGGTGAACAGCGCGGTGGAACGTCCCGCCGCTTCGAGGGCATATCCGAGATAAGGCTCCAAGGGATGAACCGAAAAGGTGGCCATCAGCGCGATGCGCGTGCCCGAACGGTCGCCGCGCGCCGCTGCCGTCTTCCACCGAGCGCGTTTTTCGTGTAGCGCCGCCTTCCGCTCGCCGGGGATCACCTGGAACGGCAACTCAACGACCGACATGATCTTCCTCCCAACCTTCGATGGCGTTTTTCAATTCGCGGCAGAAAGCGCCGGCTTCCCGGCCGTTGATGAAGCGGTGGTCGTAGGCCAACCCCAGATGGATCACGCGCCGCGCACGAACTTCCCCGTTATCGAGGACGAGTTCCTCCACGACCGCGCAAAGCGACAACATGCAGACTTGACCCGGAAGAATGACGGGCACCGAGAACACCACGTCGGGCTCGGCGATCAAGGCCACCGAAAAAGCGCCTTCACCGAGCGAGGACTCCTCGAACTCGCCGCGAAAGGCGTGGTAGCGATACTCGTCCAGCGTTTCGGCCACTTGTTCCAGGGTTAGTTGGTCGACATCCCGCACCACGGGCACGAACAAACCGCGACCTTGATCCAGGGTGACGCCGATGTGGGCGGTCTTCGCTGGCAAAAAGCTCTCGTCGTCGATGACTTGACCAAAAAAATGCGGGTAGCTGCTTCGCAGCCTGCCGGTCAGCCACACCAGCGCTTCCAGCAACCCAATTTGCATTCCGGCCGTCGCGCTCGTCGCCGCCAGAGAATCCAAGGCGCGGTCGCAATCGATCTTGATCAGCAGAAAGGCGTCCGGTATCTCCCGCCGCGAGGCGGTCACCGTCCGCGCGACCGCCCGTTGATGGCGGGTGAGTTCGATCGCTTCCGCCGGCCGGCCGGTTCGCGCCGGCAGCGGCGGCGAGTCTCGATCCGATTCGTCCGCTCGCGTTGCCAACAGGGCGCGCACGTCGGATTCTCGGATCACGGGTTTGCCCAGCGCCGCCAGATCGCTCTCGGTGAGCCGATGCCGATCCATCAGATCGCGGGCTTTGCGGGTGATGCGCGGGCTCGAAACTTCCAACGCCAAGCGCGCGCCGCTATTGAGAAACGCGGCGCGCGCCGCCTCGTCTGGAAACAGATAGCCGATGGACTGGCCGACCCGGGCTTCGCTGCCCTCCTCGAAGTCGCGCAGCAGCAGGCCATCCGCCTCGGCCACCAGTTCCAGGGTCGTCTTGGAGGTTTCCACCACGGCCAACAGTGCGCCCGCGCTGACACGCTCGCCGTCGGCGACAGACCACGCGGTCAGGATGCAGACATCGTCGTTGGCGTTGAGCTTGGGGATAACGATGCTATGCACGAACGCTCTCTCCGATCAGGGCCTCGAAAACGTGGCCGCTCTGCAAGAGAACCCGCTCTTCGAGGTGTCTGGCGCAGGGAATGATCGAGGTCTTGGAATGGAGGCAAATCACCGGGTTTTCGAGCCGGCCCCACAGGTGCGAGTAAATGGCGGTCGCCACCGACTCGGCCCAGGACCCTCCGGCGATGCCTTCCTCGATCACCAGGATGCGCTTGGCCCGCGCCAGGTCGTCCAAAATGGGAGCCAGGGGAAACGGATGGAGTTGGGAGGGCGTCAGAATGACGGTTTCCATCTCGTGGTCGAGGAACGCGCGCCGAGCCGCCTCCAGCGCCGGAAAGACCACCGAACCGGGGGCGATGATAACCGCATCGGGCGATTCCGGTTCCTCGATGTAAATCTGGGCGAATTCCTGTCGCGGTCCGATGAAGCGCCACGAAAACAGGTCGTCCAGATCGTCGTCCTGAATGCGGTGGCGCGAATACAGGGTCTTGTTCTCGAACAGGAGAACCGGGTGCCCGCGATCGATCAGCTCGCCCAACAACTCGACGTTATCGTGAAACGGATTGACCTCGAACAGCTCCAGATCGGGAATGCCGAGAAAATGCTTCTGGGGGCTCTGGCTGTGAGTCGCGCCGAAACCTCGGTTCCCGCCCACGGTGCAGCGCACCAGGAGATGGACGGGCACGCGCCGACCGTACATGCTCACTGACTTGGCGGCCAGGTTCCACAGGGGATCGAAGGCGTAGCCGATGAAATCGCCGAACATGATCTCGACGATGGGTTTCTCGCCCGCCAGCGCCATGCCGCACGCCATGCCGGTGAAGGCGCATTCGCTGATGGGCGCGGAGAGCACTCGTTCGGGGAACCGGGTCGAGAGGTCGCGCGAGACCTTGAACGCGCCGCCGTAGGGGTCCAGGAGATCCTCGCCGATCAGGCACACCGCCGGATCGCGGCCAAACAGCTCGTGGTGGGCGCGATTGAGGTTTTCGACAATGCGTTCAGCGTGCATCGGTCCATTCCGAAAGCGGTTTTTGCAGAGCGGTCGCGCGCAATTCCTCCAGCCGCGCACCGACGCGCGCCGCCGTCCGCTCGCACAGCGCGGGGTGACGCTCACGCAGCGGCGCCTCCCAATCGCGCCGCCACAGTTCGGCGACCAGTTCCGGAGATCGCGGGTCGTCTCCCTTGCTGTGGGGGCCGAGCCGCTGGGTCGCGAACTCGATCACCAGCGGGCGCGGGCGCTCGCGCATGGCGGCGATTTCCGGACCGACGAGGTTTCTGATTTCGGCCAGATCGCAACCCCCGATCCGTAAGGCGCGAACGCCGAAAGCGTGAGCCCGATCCTCGATGGTGCCGGCGCGATACTGCTCGGCGTGGGAACTTTGCGCCATGGCGTTGTTTTCCACGACCACCAGGAGCGGCAACCGCCACAGGCTGGCCATGTTCAGGGTTTCGTAAACCGAGCCTTCGCCCCAACCCCCATCGCCGGTGTACGCGACGGCGATTCCCCGACCGCCGCGACGTTTCAGGCTCCAGGCCATCCCGGCAGCGGCGGGCACGCTCTCGCCGAGCACGCCGGTGGACAGGAAACCGTCGCGGAACAGATGCTGGCTACCGCCGACACCGTTGCACACCCCACCTGTCCGCCCCATGATCTCCAGCAATAGCCCCTCGACATCCCCGAATCGCGCCAGATAATGACCGTGGCCGCGATGGTTGCTGAAAATAAAGTCGGGCGCCTCGAACAGCGGCGAAAGGGCGACGGGGATGTACTCCTGCCCCAAACAGGTGTGGGTGGTACCGTTGAGCACGCCCCGGGAAAACAGATCGAGCAGCAGACGCTCGAAGCCGCGGATCAGGAACAGGGCTTCGATATCGGCCTCGGCGGACTCCGGCGCCGCGATGGGCACGACCGGCGGCACCACCGATATCCGTTGGGCCGATCCATGAAGAATGTGCATATCAGCCGCCCACCATCAGTTTTGATTCCACCAAGCGCCGGGCCGCGCCCAACGTCGTCATGGCGCGGATTTCGCGTCGCGTCAAACGAATGCCGTAGATCTCTTCCATCGCCGCCACCAGCTCGAAATGGATTTTGCTGGTCCAGGTCGCCAAGTTGTCGGGTCCGCTGTCGTCGTGCAGCAGGGATTCGTCGAGATTCAGGATGTCGGCGAACAGGGTTTTTAGTTTCATGATCAAACCAGCGCCTTGATGGCCCAAGAACGGGTCAACTCGTCTTCCAGCTGTCCCGGATCGCGCAGCAGGCGGACATCGAACTCCGGCATCGCCTCCAAAACCGCCTGGCAGGTCCGGCGGTCCGCCGAGGCGAACAGGGCCGCGCCCGGCGTCGAACGGCATCTCGAAGATGCGTCCCGCAGCGCATCGACGATGCCTTGGCCGTTCTTGCCCACCCGCACCACCGGAACGCCGCTCCCGCCGACGCGCTCCGGGGCGATGTCGGCGTCGGTGAAGACGCATTCGGGGTCGGTTTGTCCCAGTTCCAGCAGCGCCCGGACCAGGAACATGCCCAGGGCGGCGAAGTATTCCGAGGTATAGGGGATGTGTCCGGCCGCGTCGGCTTTCGCGTCGAGCCGTTCTTCCACCGCGAACAGGCGACCCAAATCCGAATCGTCGAACACGTAAAGCCGCGCGTTGTCCGTTGCCGCTAGTCGCATCGCATTTTCTAAGGTCTGCTGCAAGCGGTTGGCCTCGGCGGCAAAACGCTGGCTCGGCGGGCACACGAAAACCAGTTGAATCGCCGAGTCCTCGCGGCTGGCGCGGCGCAGGATGTCGATGAAGGTTCGGGCGTTTTCTTCGAGCTGGCGCAAACCAGCGCCACCTTCGATGCCCTGCATCCAGTCCTCGAAGCGAACCAGAAACAGGTTGACGCCCTCGCGATTGCGTCTGGCCGCGCTTTCGGGGTCGAGCATCTGCTGAAAGATCTGGGCGTAGGGCGCGAACGTCAGCCGCGCCGGCAGGTTCCACTGGCGCAGCCAGTAATCGAGATGGACTTCCAAGGGCTGGACGGTGAACGTGGCGAGGACGTGCACGGGTAAGGTCTGCGGCCCGATGTGCTGGCAGGCCACGCTGATCGGTCGCTGGGGCCGGGCCAGCAGCTCGTCGCAGAGATGGACGAGCCAGTCGCCGTATCGCTCCACCGTCGCCCGCTCGAACACGTCGGTGTTGTATTCGAGCCGCAAGAAAGCTCGATGCTGCATGGTAGTGAAATACACCGATAGCTCGAACTGCGCGCCGCCGGCATGGACCGGTAGCAAGTCGATAGCCAGATCCGTCATCGCCATCTTGGGCAGCGCGCTTTCCTGGTGGACGTACAACAACTGGTAGATCGGCGAACGGTCCGGCAGGCGTTGGATCTGGAGTTCGTCCACCAGGCGCTCGAAGGGCAAATCCTGATGATCGTAGGCTTCGAGCGTCGTCCGTTTGACCTGGGCGAGGAGTTGCTCGAAGGTCGGATCGGTCTCGAACCGGCAGCGCAGGACGATGGTGTTGACGAACAGCCCGATGACCGATTCCAGTTCGGGATGGGGGCGGCCCGCCACCGGCGAGCCGATGCAGAGGTCCGTTTCGCCGCTCAGGCGGTGCAGGAGCACGAACAGAACCGCACCGAAGACCATGAACGGGGTCGCGCTCTCGCGCTCGCAAAACGCCCGCAAGGCCGCGACGACGGGCTGAGGGAACTCCAGCAAAACCATGTCGCCGTTGTACGACGCCACGGCCGGGCGGGGGAAGTCCGCCGGCAGCCGCAGCCGGTCCGGAGCGCCCGCCAATTGCTGTTTCCAATACGCGACATGCGGCGCCAGGGTGTCGCCATCGAACAATCCCTTTTGCCAGGACGAGAAATCCACGTATTGGATGCGTGGCTCGGGCAGCGGACTCTCGGCCCCCGCCAGAAAAGCGTTATAGAGCGCCACGATCTCGCCGAAAGCCACGTTCGCCGTCCACCCGTCGGAAATGATGTGATGCAGGGTGAACACCAGGATATGGCGCTCGTCGTCCTCCCGGATCAGGCAATTGCGCCACAGCGGACCGACCGTGATGTCGATGGGGTGGCGAGCCTCGCGCTGGAAAATCTCCCGCGTCCGAACCTCGCGCTCGGCGTCGGTGTACCCGGACAGGTCTTCCAGCCCCAACCGATAGGGCTCGTAGGGTCGGACGATTTGCGCCGGGGCGCCCTCGATGACTTTGAACGCGGTGCGTAGGCTCTCGTGACGGCGCAGGAGTTCGTTCAACGCCCGTTCCAGCACGTCGGCGCGCAGCTTTCCGGCGAGGCGAACGGCATTCGGCAGCAGGTGGACGCTACCTGGCGCCAACTGCTCCAGGAACCACTGCCGTTGCTGGGCGTGGGACAAGGGGAAGTGCGCGCGGTCGCGGTCCACGCGCGGAATCGCGGTTCGGCTGGCGCCAGTTTCGCGATCCAGGAATCGCGCGAGCAGCGCGTCGATGGTCTCGGCCGGGAGTTCGCCCGCAGCGGTTCCTCGGGTGATGCCGGGGAACTCGGTCGCCCAGGCCGGCTCCAGCGCCCCCACCAGAGCTTCCAGGATGACTCGACCCTGCGCCGCCGGGGTTTGAGCTTCGAGCAGTTTGCGCAGAGACAAATCTACCGCCAATTTCTGCCGGAAGCGGGCGCTGATCTGGGTGGCCAGCAGGGAATCGCCGCCCATCTCGAAGAAATCGTCATCGACGCCGATCTCGCGGATGCCGAGCAGTTCGCTCCAGACCTCGATCACCAGCCGCTCGATGGCGTTGCCGGGAGCGCGGAAGGCCGCCGACAGATCGGGGCGCTCGAATCGCTGTGGCGTCGGCGCTGCGGCATCGGCCTCCAAGGAATCGATGGCGCCTCCCGTCCTTGACCCTTCGGCGACCCGAATCGGCGCATCCGCCCGGTCGATCCAGTAACGCTTGCCCTGAAAGGGATAGGTCGACATCGGCACTCGGTTGGGCGGCGACTGGGAATCGTGCAACACCGAAAAATCCACCGGATAGCCGTGGCACCACAACTGCCCGAGCGCGCCTAGGAGGCAGACGGCATCCGAGCTCTTTTCGGTGGGTTTGGGCCAGGAGGCCACGGCAACCGCTCGGTCTTTTCCGGCCGTCATCGTCCGCGCTAAAGTGGTCAGGGTCTGGCTCGGGCCGACCTCCAACAGGATACGGGGCTCGTCGCCCTGCCGCAGCACCTCGTGCAAGGCAGGCCCATAAAGCACGGTCTGGCGGATGTGGCGGGTCCAGTAATCCACCCAGTCCACCGAACCGTCCAGCCACTCGCCCGTCACACTCGACACGAAAGGCAAGGCGGGCTCGACGTAGCGAACGGCGGCGGCTTTGGCGCGGAATGCCGCCAAGATCGGCTCCATCATGACCGAGTGAAAAGCGTGGGAGGTTTGCAAGCGCCGACAACCGATCCCCGCTTCGAGCAAATCCGTCTCGAACCGTTCGACGAGTTCCGTCGGCCCGGAGGCCACGCACAGCTCGTCGCCGTTGACGGCGGCCAGCGACAAACCGGCGAGCAGGCGGGTGCGAACCTCGTGGTCGGACAAGCTGATGCTGAGCATGTCGCCCGGCGGCAGGGATTGAATCAGCCGCCCGCGTTCGGCGATCAGGTCCAAAGCATCTTCAGGCGTCATCACGCCGGCCATGCAGGCGGCGGCGTACTCGCCGATGCTGTGCCCCATGACCGCCGCGGGGGTGACGCCCCACTCCTGCCACAGGCGGGCGAGCGCGTATTCCACGACGAAGATCGCGACCTGAGCGTTGGCGGTCTGCCTGAGCGTTATGGCGGCGTCGGGCGACGAATCGGCATCGAAAATCACCCGATGCAAGTCCATGTGGCCACGGGCCACCAGACGCTCCGCCAGCGCGTCGAAGATCGCGCGAAAGCGCGGCCATTGCTCCCGAGTTTGGCGAGCCATTCCCAAGCTTTGGGTGCCTTGGCCGGGGAAACAGAACACCACGCGCGGCGTTTGCGCCTGCGGCGCGGCGCTGAAGCAGGCTCTCGGATCGCCGCTCCGAAGCAACCGCGCGGCCGTCGCCGCATCGTCGGCGGCGACCACCCGCCGCTTCGGGTACGCGGCGCGACCGATTTGCAGGGTGTAAGCCATGTCGGCGACGGCCTCGGGTGTCCGTTCGAGATCGTCCGCCAGCCGGCTGCTGGCCACGTCGAGCGCCTGCGGCGTCTTGGCCGAGAGGGGGAACAGCAACGAGCGCTCCGCCGCCGGCATTCTGGCGCGCGGTGGTGCCTCTTCGAGCACGACATGGGCGTTGGTGCCGCCGACACCGAAGGAACTCACGCCGGCCCGCAGCGGCAATCCGTTGGGTCGCCAGTCCGTCAGCTCGGCGTTGACGAACACCGGGCTGGCGGCGAAATCGATTTTGGGGTTGGGCGCGCGATAGTGCACGGTCGGCGGGATCGCCCGATGTTCCAGCATCAACACCGTCTTGATAAACCCGGCGATGCCGGCGGCCGCGTTCAGGTGGCCGATGTTCGCCTTGACCGAACCGATGGCGCAGAACTGCTTCTTGTCGGTGGCCATGCCGAAGGCGCGGGTGATGCCCGCGATTTCGATGGGATCGCCGAGATGGGTTCCGGTGCCGTGGGCCTCGATGTAACCGATGGTTTCCGGATCGACGTCCGCCAGCAAGTGCGCCACTCGGATCGCTTTGGCCTGACCCTCGATGCGAGGGGCGGTGTACCCGACCTTGAGCGCCCCGTCGTTGTTGATCGCCGAACCACGGATGACCGCACGGATGCAGTCGCTCGCCGCCAGCGCATCCTCGAGCCGTTTCAAGACCACGATGCCCGCTCCGTTGCCCTCGATGGTGCCCTGGGCCAGCGCGTCGAAGGGCCGGCAGTGGCCGTCCGGCGCAAGAATGCCTTCCTTGACGTGGATATAACCGACCCGATGCGGAGTCTTCACCGTCACCCCGCCGGCCAGAGCCATGTCGCAGTCCCCCGCGAACAGGCCCTGACAGGCGAGGTGCAGGGCGACCAGCGACGACGAGCAGGCGGTCTGGACGGTGATGGCCGGCCCTTCGAGATTGAGCTTGTAGGCCACGCGCGTGGCGGCATAGTCCTTGTCGTTGCCGATGACGAGAGGAAACAGGTCCCGAGTTTCCAAAAAGCCCGGCTGCGAGGTCAGATTGAACAGGTAGCCGTTCATGCTGGAGCTGGCGTAGACGCCAGTGGACTCGGGCAGCGCATCCAGGGGAATGCCGGCGTCCTCGATCGCCGCCACGGCGCACTCCAGAAACACTCGCTGCTGTGGATCGATCCGCACCGCTTCGTTGGGGTTGTACCCGAAAAAGCTCGCGTCGAATCGGTCGAACCCGTCGAGCACGGCCGCCGCCGGCACGTAGTCCGGGGCGCCGTAGATGTCCTTGGGGACGCCGGAGGCGGCCAGTTCCTCCCCGGTAAACCAGGTTACCGACTCCACTCCGCTGGCCAGATTGCGCCAGAATTCGCGGTAGTCGCGAGCCCCCGGCATCCGGGCCGCCATCCCGATCACCGCGATCCCGCCGAGCGTGGTGGATTCCAGTTCCATTTCGGTCCTGTTCATCGTAAACCCGTATCTGATTCGAGCTACTTATAGGCCACGACCATCATGTCTTCGGAGTCGTCGTCCAGCGGCGAACCCGTCCAGTCGCCGTAGCCGACCACTTTGTTGAAGCCCACCTCGTGGCACCAGGCTTCGAATTCCTGGAAGGAAAAGACCCGGACCGAGTAGGGGGTCAACCGCTCCTCCTCGCCCTCCTTGGTCAGAATCCATTCGCCGTTGATGCGACGGGTCTGGGAGTCGTATTGCTCGTTGATGTGCAGAACGCCGCCATTGGTCAAGGGACGTTGCTCGCTGAATTTGTATTTCCCGCTCATCACCCGGCTCATGCTGACGTCGGTGTGCATCAGAAAACGCCCGCTTGGCTTCAACGCCCGATAGAAATTCTCCAACACCTTCATGTTGTCGTAGTGGGAGTCGAAGAAACCGAAGGAGAAGAACATGTTGATGGCGGCATCGAACTCTTGCTGATAGCTCATCAGGCGCATGTCCTCGACCACCAGGCGGACCAGATCGCCCCGTCCGGCCGTTAGCTCGGCGGCGGCTCCGAGATGCTCGCTGTTGATATCGGCCCCGGTCACCCGCAACCCTCTCAAGCTCAAACCGTTGGTATGCCGGCCATAACCGCAAGGACAGTCGAGAACGGCATTCCCCGGAGCCAGATCGAGCAGACGGAGAATCCCGTCCACCTCGATTTGGGTGCGCTCGTCGAGCCGTCGCGGCGTGGTCAGATAGCCCACTTTGGAATCGTCTCCTTCCATGTAGCGACGGCCGAAGAAACCCCCTCCGTTGTCCCACCATTCCTTGCAAGCGATGTCTTGATGCTGAATTAATTGGCTCATGGTTCTCTCCTCGGTTATTTGCTGGCTGATCGATGAAAATGGCTCTCGTCGCGATCCGCGCTTCGGTCGATCCGCGCGCGGGTTGTGGCGAGCGGTTTTCAGGGTTCTTGCAACTGGGCGAAAAGCTGGGCCGCAAGCTCGGGATCGTCGAGAAGGACTTTCGCCGCCTCCTCGGGTGTCGTTCGTTCCGTTTCCGCCAGAAGTTGGGAGGCCAAAGCCGGATCGCTTTGGAGGACCCGCATCAGCTCTTCGAACGTGATCGCCGCCGTCGCGCGGGACTCCTGCGCGCGGATTTGGTCGAGCAGCTTCAGCGCCAGTTGCTCGATGGTGGAATCTCCCAACAGGTCCACCACGGTCAGGGAAGCGCCCAAGGCCAACTCGATGCGGTTGCGCAGTTCGGTGGCCAGCATTGAGTCCACCCCGATATCGCTGAGTCGTATGCCCGGTTCGATGGCCGATTTGCGGACGCGCAGAACCCGCACCACCAGGTTGCCGAGTTCGTCGATCACGACATCCAGCCGCTGCTCCTCGGGAGCGTTCGCGATGCGTTGGCGCGGATCGACCTCGCTGGTTTCCACCGTCTCGTCGGACGCTGCGCGGGCCAGATGCGCGAACGCCACGGGCGGCTTCGGGTAATACTGCAGCACCGTGGGCCAGTCGGCTTCGGCGAGCGCGAGCTCGGCACGGTCTTGCACCAGGGCGATTTCGAGCGCGGCCAACCCCGCATCGGGATGGATGGGCGGCATGCCGCGACGGCGGTAATGGTCGATCAGATCGAGTTCCTCGACCATGCCGATGGCCCAAGGCCCCCAGTTGAGGGAAAGTCCCGGCAGACCCAACTGGCGGCGATGGTGCGCGAGCGCATCGAGAAAGGCGTTGCCCGCCGCATAGTTCGCCTGGCCGGTGGAGGTCACCAGCGAAGCCACGGACGAGAACAGGACGAAGTGTTCCAGCGGCTCGTCCCGCAGCAGGTGGTGGAGGTTCCAGCTACCCTGAACCTTGGGCCGGTAAGCCTTCAGCAGATCTTGCTCCCGCATCTGAATCAGAATGCTGTCGGCGACCACGCCGGCGCAATGGAACAGCCCGCGCACCGGCGGATAATCGTGCGCTCGGTACTCCGCCAGGAACGCTTCGACTTGCGCCGCCTCGGCGCAGTCCATCGCTGGACACAGCACCCGCGCGCCGCGTTGCTCCAGGCGTCGCACCCACCGCACCCGCGCGTGGCGAGGATCGTCGGGAGCGAGTTCGTCCCAGCGCTCGCGCGGCGGTACGGTCGAGCGGCCGCCGAGAATCAAAAATGTCGCGCCGCGCTCCACCAACCAGTCCGCCACCCGTTCGCCCAGGGCGCCGAACGCACCGGTGATCCAGTAAGCGCCATCGGCGCGGAATCGGGGTGGCACGGCGGTATAAAGGCGCTTCGCCCGATGGATGCGCATGACCTTGCGCGTCGAGTCGCCACCCCGAAACGCCACCTGATCTTCGTGAGCGCCAAACAGGATTTCGTCGGCCAAGGCGGCCATTTCTTCGTCGCCGCCACGAGGATCGAGATCGATCAAACCACCCCACTGGCCGACGTGTTCCTGATGGCCGAACACCCGCCCGACTCCCCATACCGGCGCCTGAGCCACGTTGACCGGTGCCTCGTGGTCGGCGGGCTGAGCGCCTCGGGTGACGAACCAGATTTTTGCGGCCGGGCTCTTTTCAAGCATGGCTTGGCAGAGATACAGCGCCGAGAGAGCGATTTCGGCCCCTTCGGCATCGAGGTTTTCCACTGTTAAGACGTCCGCTGCGGGGGCGTCGAGATTCCACAGATGAACGATCCGGGCGGGCGCCTTGCCCGCTTTATCGAGAGTCTCGAACAGCGCCAGATAGTCTGACTTGCGGCGCGCATTCAGAGTCGCGGCGGCTTCTTGGGCATCCCACGCGAAATGATGGCCCGCTCGAGCCAGAATCACTTCTCGTCCCTGCGCTTCGAGCCGAGCCTTTAGCAGTGCCCCTTCCGGCGTGCTCGGGGCAAGGATCAGGCAAGTTTCGCGGATGACGTCCGCCACGGCCGGCTTGGCGAGCGCCTGCTCATCCCAATCCACCTGATACAGCCACGACTCGATGCTTTTGGGGTTGACGCTGGGGGCGCTCCGCGCGACGGAACGAGCCCGGAAACCTTCGATGCTGACGGTCAACCGGCCTTGGGCGTCGTGGATCGCGATATCTCCGATCATCTCCCGGTCGGTCCTGGCAACGATCCGGGCATGGGCCCACATCAGCGGGCTGGCGGGACCCAGGAATGTGACCCGGCGGATGTCCACCGGCAGGCGAACCTCGCGTCCTTCGGCGGCCGGCTTCATCAGCTCGATGGCGATCAGAGCCTGGAAGGCGGCATCAAGCACGACGGGATGAAAATTCCATTCCGGATCGCTGACCGCCACGTCGGCCGGCGCCTCCAGGCAGGCCAGGGATTCGAGATCCCCCAAGGCGACTTCGCCGATACCCTGAAACCGAGGGCCATATTCGAACCCCATGCCCGCCAGTTCGGCATAGCAGGACGCTTTCGAAAAAACGGTCGCGCAACGCTCGCGAAGCCGCTCGATGGAGACGCGCGGCAGTTGTCCCGGTGGTTGCAACTGCCGAAATTGACCCTCGGCGTGGACGATGGCGCTCTCGTCTTCCCGCCGCGAAAGGCCGGTGATCGAAAAGCTGCCATGACGAGTATCCAGGATGGTCTGCACTCGCGGATCTTCGTCTTGCGGCAGGAAAAGCGCCTTGTGAAACGCGATGTGCTCCAGGGCGAAATGAGAACCGGCGGTGGCGATCTTGATGGCCGCCGCCGCCTGTTCCAAGTATCCGGCTGCGGGGAACAGCGCGTTGTGCTGAATGACGTGATCGGGCAGAAACGCATTCCAGTAGCCGTTGATTTCCGCTTCCCAGACCAAAGTTGCCGTTGCGAGCCGGCGCCCGAGCAAAGGATGGTCGTCTTTACCGATGCGGAATCGCCGGTTTTCGTGGGATTCGGCCCAGCAGCGTTCTCGCGCGAACGGATAAAGCGGCAGGTCGACGTGGCGACCGCGCGGGTGCAGGCGGGCGAAATCCGGCTCGATTCCTGCGCTATAGAGTCCCGCCAGCGCGCCGTTGATGACGGTCGGCTCATACTTGTTCCGATATAGGGAATGAAACAAATGGACCGGCCGGCCAAGGGTATCGGCACAATCCCGCATGGCGGTCGCCAACACGGGATGGGGGCCGATTTCCAGGAACACCGTGCAGCCATCCTCGACGGCCAAATTGAAACAATCCTGGAAATAGACCGGGTTGCGGACGTTCAGCCACCAATAATGGGCATCGAGTTCCGGTCCCTTGGCCCTGGCCCCCGTGGCGGCCGCATACAGGGCCACGGTCGCTTCGCGGGGGCAAAGAGCGGACAATTTGTCTTGCCACTCGGCCCGGATTTCTTCCATGACCGGGCTGTGAAACGGGATGTTCACCCGCAATTGCTTGCAGAAAACCCCCTCTTTGCCGAGGCGCTCGACGATTCGCGCGATCGCCTCGTTATCCCCGGCGAGAGTGATCGCGGTCGGCGCGTTTATGCCCGCCACGGAAACCCGCCCCTCGTACTCGGCCGCGAGCGACTCGGCCTCGGCGCGGCCGAGTCCCACCGCGACCAGGGTTCCCTTGCCGGCGGTTTGCTGCTGGAGGCGGCTGCGCTCGTAAATCACCCGGATCGCCTCGGCGAAGCTCAGCACCCCGGACTTCCAGAGCGAACCCACTTCTCCCGTGCTATGGCCGATGCAGGCATCCGGTTCGATGCCCCAGGAGCTCAGCAGCTCGGACAGGGCATACTGGATGGCGAAATTGGCGGGCTGGGCAATTTGCGTCTCGCCCATCCGGTGGTCCGCCTCGCCCCGCGACAACTCCTCGATCAGCGACCAGTCCGCGTATCGCGCCAGCTCCTCGGCGCAGCGGTCGATGGCGGCCCGAAACACGGGTTGGGAGCGATACAAGTCTCGGCCCATGGCCCACCATTGCGGGCCGTTGCCGGTATAGACGAAACACAGCTTGGCTGGCCTGTCGGCGGGGGCGCTGCGGCCTTTGAACAGGGTTTCCTGCAGCTCGCCCTCTTCGAAGATTTTCAATTGTTGGTCGAGGTCGGCAAAGCTGTTGGCTACCACCCCCATCCGAAATTCGTGGTGACTGCGCTTGCGCGCCAAATTGAACACGAAATCCCGGAATGACACCGCCGTTGATTCGCGCTCGATCCAGTCGCGAATGCTCGCCGCCACGCGGCCGAGCCCCTCATCGCTGCGGGCCGAGAGCGGAATCATGACGGGATCGGCGCTTTCGCCGGTGGTTACGACAGCCGTCGCGTCGGCCGCTCGCTCGACGGAAGAATACGCTTCCAGCACGACGTGGGCGTTAGTGCCACCGAAACCGAATGAATTTACCCCCGCATAAGCCTTGCCGGGGTAATCCGGCCACGGTTCCAATCGGGTGGGAACACGCAGTTTCAAGGCATCGAAGTCGATCTTGGGATTGGCTTCACGCAAATGCAGGTGCGGAGGAATTTGCCGGTGTTCGAGCGCGAGACTGGCCTTGATGAGGCCGGCGATGCCCGCCGCCGATTCCAGATGTCCCATGTTGGTTTTCACCGAACCCACGACGCAGGGACGCTCGGCGGAACGGTTGCGCGAAAAGAACGCCCCGAGCGCGTTGGCTTCGATGGGGTCGCCCACCGGCGTCCCCGTGCCGTGCGCTTCCACGTAGTGAACGGCGTCCGGATCGATGCCGGCTTGCCCGTAGACCTTTTCAAGCAATCGGACCTGCTGTTCGCCGCTCGGCACGGTGATACCGGGCGTGCGCCCGTCCTGGTTGACACCGCTGGCGCGGATCACGGCATAAATCCGGTCACCGTCGCGCACGGCCTCGGACAAGCGTTTCAGAACGACCAGGCCGGCGCCTTCGCCGCGAGCGTAACCGTTAGCCGAGATATCGAAGGTCTTGCACCGCCCGTCCGGCGCCAGGAAGCCGCCTTTCGATTCCGCCAAGATATAGTGCGGTGTCGAGATCAGCATCACCCCGCCGGCTAGCGCCAACTCGCACTCCTCCGCGAGCAGGCTGCGACAGGCGTAATGGGTCGCGACCAGCGACGAGGAACAGGCCGTGTCGATGGATAAGCTCGGCCCGCGAAAATCGAATGCATGGGAGATGCGGTTAGAACACATCGTCATCATGCTGCCGGTCGCGGTGTGTACACCGACACCGTCCAGATGATCGCCACTAAATTGCAGAATTTTATAGGCCAAGGTAAACGCGCCGACGAACACGCCGACATTTTTACCCGCGAAGGTATTCGGTACGAATCCACCGTCTTCAATCGCTTCCCACGCCGTTTCCAGCAACACCCGCTGCTGGGGATCGAGATAATCCGCTTCGCGAGGCGAGATACCGAAGAACTCGTGATCGAACAAATCGATAGCATCGAGAAAGCCACCATGCATGACGTGCATTCGGCCCGGCTTGCGCGGATTCGGATCGTAAAATCGGCGAGAATTGCAGCGGCTCTCCGGCAGATCCGAGGTCAAGTCTTTACCTTGGCTAATAAGCTTCCAGTAGTTGCGTGGACCGTGCGCTCCTCCCGGAAACCGACAACCGATACCCACAATCGCGACTGATTCTTTGATAGTCATGAAATTCTCGAAATAAAATTAAAGAAAGAATCCTGATTTATTCGATATTTTCAATAAATTGGTCCTATAAAAACCATCTGAATCATGAATTCATTATTTAGATTCGAATGAAATTTATTGGCAATAACCATATTTACAGCTGTAAATTCATTCATATTTTTTGATGGCTCATTGAAAGCCCAATCTAATCGCTTCATTAAATTGCACACAGATGATTCATAATTAATTTGGCTCACTATTTTATGAGTCGCTAATCCAAATCCTAGTTTAGTTTACAATTGAGATTGGCTAACCATAGAACTAAAGAATATGGCAATATCGCGTAATATCCTTATGGTAATTTAATAACTTCTTCATTACTGCTTTTTCAAGGATTTTCTTTAAATCAGCTCTTATTTTTATTTATTCGGTATAAATTATCTTGCTATAAACTATATTTAGAATTTTTTGTTGCATAAATAGATAAGCCACTGATCAAAAAGTATTTTTTCTTATATTTTATTTTGAAAAGTCAATATTTATCAAATTGATATCTGCGTTTATAAAATAAAGCTATTTGTTAATTCATTAATAGAATCTAACTCAGATATTTCTTAATTGGATAAGAATCTTAATTTATATTAAATCAAGATATTAATGAAAATCAGTAAGAATTTTATTCTTTATCAGCTGTTAGGTAGCTATCTAAATTGTACCAGTTTCTGGCATATGAATTAATCATATATTTCATAGTCAGATGAATACTATAGGCAATAAATTAAATAAATATTTAGATTTTTTTTCATTTTTATTATTTTTAGGAGTCGCCCAGTTGAGGGCATGGAGAGCGTTAATGGCATAGATACGGGCTGTTTACGCAGGCAGGATTATGTCAGCGTAAAAAATTAAATAGCTTAAGCTAAAGAGAGGTACTCATGAGTAAAGCTGATGGGTTAAGACGGACGACGGGTCAGGGTTCTAATGATAGGGGCGCGGGATAACCACGAGAGCAGGATACGGCTGATGTAGACAAATCCAAATCCAACCCCAACCCTGAACAGAGGTGGGGCGTCCATGTCACTAGAACCCGATTCGCTCCGCATCGCTTTATAGCACTTGAGAAAATATCCAAGCCGCTCAAAACAACCGCCACCAGTACAACACCAGCGGAAGCAGCGCTGAAACCCCGGTCCAAGTACGACTCACCAAAACGCCGCGCCATCCTGCAATCCCGGCAGTCCGGCGACATTCATCCCGAACATGCCAGCAATCAAGCTGGGCGGGAACAGTAAAGCGGTAAAAAGCGACACCGCATAGAAATTCCTATTGGTCTGTTCCGTTCGTCGCGCGGCCAACTCGCGAAAATCCGCTACCACATTGACCAGAGCGGCGCGATCGGGGTCGCCAAACCAGGTCAGTGATTGTCGAGACAAGCGTTGCAGCATTCGATATTGGGGCCGAGATGATGGACCAAGCGCGCCGTCAGCCGCCGGATGCCGCTCATCTGGGCATGTTGGCCCCGCACGCGCCCCGTCAGAATCTGATCCTCCATCTCATCGAGCTTGCCCCGGACGCGCGCCGTGGTTTCGTCAAGTTTCCTCCAGACGAGGGTATCGGGCTGATCGATGACGGCCTCCAGCTCGTTGTTGGCTAGAGGCTCAATGCGCTGACCGGGCCGCGGGGCGAAGCCGGAAACCAGACCGCGAAGACTTTGGCGATACTGGCTCAATACCCTCGGCTCGGTCAGGCGGATCATCCCTCTTATTTTAAATTCATGCAGCTCGCGTAATAAGTCACGGTCGCCGGCCAGTCGGAGAAGATACCAAGAATGCCGATCTCCTGGGCCAAAACGTCGAGCACCGTCATCATGTCACCTTCGCGCTGGATGGCGGCGTCAAAAGTCTGATAGTAAAAACCGTTGTTACCGTCGGCCAAAACGCCGGAGCGCTCCAGCGTCCAAGTGATGATATTCAAATCGGTGGCCTTGGCGTCTTTCGCGTATTGCGAAGGAACGATCCGACCGTTTTCGACCGCCAGTAACGCAAACAACGGAGGCGCGACGATATTGATGCCTTCGGTCTTGTAAGCGGCCAATTCGGCCGGGCCGGGCAAATCCGCCACGGTTTCGGCGTCGTCCAGATAAACCGCTTGCTTACCGAACTCGGGTTCGTTAGCAATCCAGTACAGCACGTCGCCTTTGTTGAAGGACTGCGGCCATACCCGGCGCGGCGACACGCCGGCCTCCTTATATTCGTCGATCATTTTCCGCGCATACTGCTCCTGGGTAAAACCCTCGAAAGGCATGGTCACCGACGGCCCTTTCAATTCTGGCGTCATTCCCACGCCCAGGGCCTTGAACAATTCGATACTTTCCTTGTGGGTCATCAGCGTGCCGCTGGTGGGACCGGCGTAGAGATCGGTGCGCCAGTTGGCGGTGCCGCCCTGAAATTCCTCCGGAGTCTTGGCGTTGGGGTTAAAAGCATCCATCTTGCCCCGCAGAGTTTTGAACTCGGCCAGCGTAATGTCGCTGGCGCGGCATTCGGCCGACGCGGCAGTCAGCAGGGCGCCACTGGCGTCAAAGGTCGCGGGAGCGAACGGTTTGGTGCACTTCGCGGCCAGTTCGGGAATCGTCAGAATGTTGGTGGTGGCGTGCAGATCGTTCTGGGCATGCCGGCAGACCAGTTCCTTATCCTTGGTGAAGGTCACATCGCATTCCACGATTCCCGCGCCCATGCGGACTCCAGCTTGATAGGATTCCCTGGTGTGCTCGGGAAACTGCATCGCCGCACCCCGATGGCCAATCGAAAAATCGCTGCGTTTGAACGGTCCGTTGGCACAGCTCAACAGCTTTTGCTTGAGCGGGCCGTCCGCCATGTTATTAACCAGGAAAAACGGGCGCGGGCCGAGTTGGATGCCGGATGTTTTTCTATCTCGATGGCTATCGGCTTCGGCGTCGAGTTCATTGGCGGATGTGAGCGCTGGAAGGGCGGCGAGCAGCGCCGCCGCAACACTGAGGCTATTAAAGAATCGGCCGATCACGGAGTGCTCCTTATTGACTTGGGGAATGTAGGAAAAATCTTGCCGGCGCAATTAACAGGTTGATAAAGCGACCCATGGTTTGTTTTTTGCGGTTGCCGCCTCGCCCAAAAAATCGCCCACTTCTAACAAAACCAATTCGTTGTCATCCGCCTTATTCGGTTCGCGGCTGCTGAAAAGCGGCGGCCAGCGCCAAACGAGAATGGAGCGCGGTTTCCTCACGCTGATTTCAAGAACACGAGATGATGGCGGTCCGAGGTGAAGAATCTGAGACAACCGCGTGTCAGCTCAATGACAGGTTGAAAGTTCGGGCGCGGCGCACGCGCTATTGAGCGCGGGCCTGCTTTCGAAAGCTGAAAAAGCTAGTGGTGGCTGGCAACGCCATGCTGCCTCTTTCTCGATTTTTTGTAATAAAACCGCCTTAAAAGTGCAATGCGCCCTGCCTACTGTAGCGCTCTTCGCGAGACCGCCGGGCCGATGCAATACTGCGTCCGCCCGAGTTCGTGCGACCTTCTTCTCCGCGGCAGGGCCAATGCGTCATGCAAGTCGATTTTTTTCGGGAAATCCTGGTGCCGGTCATCGGCGGCCTGGGCATCTTCATGCTCGGCCTCGAATTCATGTCCGACGGCATTCACAATCTCGCGGTCAACCGGATGCGCGCGTTGCTGGCCAAGATCGCCGGCACGCCGCTAAAAGGCTTGTTCGCCGGCACCCTGATCACCGGGGTGTTGCAATCGAGCACCGCGATGACGGTGATGATCGTCGGTCTGGTCAACGCCGGGGTGGTCGGTTTGCGGCCGGCCATCAGCGTGATCATGGGCGCCAACATCGGCACCACGCTGGGGAACGGGCTGATCGCGCTGCCGCTGGGGCCGCTGGGGCTGATCTGCGCGGGCGTATTCGCGCTGGTCTATGTATTCTCCAAAAACGACAAGACCCGCAACATCGCACTGTCGCTGATCGGCTTTTCGCTCATTTTCTACGGCCTGAACCTGATGACCGGCGGCCTCAAGCCGCTGCGCAACATGCCGGAAGTGATGGCCGCCATCTCCACGCTCAACGCCGATACCTTGGTCGGGTTGGTGACGTGCGTGTTCACGGCGGCGGGAATTACCGCCATGATCCATTCCTCCTCGGCCACCATCGGCATCGTCATGGGCCTGGGCGCGGCGGGCATTCTGGACTGGCAGACGGCGGTGGCGTTTTCGCTCGGCGCGGATTTGGGCACCACGATCACTTCGTGGATGGCTTCTTTGAATCTCTCCAAAAACGCCAAACGCACGGCTTACGCCCATATCGCTTTCAATCTGATCGGGGTCGCGGTGATGATTCCGCTGTTTTTCCCGTCGATGGAACTGCTCAAGCTGGCGATGGGTTTCTTCGGGGGCGATCCCGGCGTGGCGGTGATGCAAAACGGCAAGGAAACCTTCCCGCTGGTACCGGTGGCGGTGGGGCTGTATTCGACCGCCTTCAACATCTTCAACACCTTGCTGCTGTTTCCCTTCATCGGCGTGTTCGAGCGGGTGTTGATGGGCGTGGGCGCGAAATCCGAAAAGGACGCAGAAGATTACGCTATCGCGCGCTATCTCGACCCCAAGCTCGCCAACGACATGCTCGCCGGCGTTCCCGCCGTGCAGCACGAGATGGCGCGTTATGTGGAAGGGGCGCAGCTGTTATTGGCCAATGCGCGGGGCGATGAAAAAGCGCCCAAGGACGCGCTCGACCATTATCAGGCGCTGGATGCGCTGAGCCGGGAAATCCGCCGCTACACCGCCTCCATGCTGCAACCCAAGCAATCGCCCGCTCGCGCCGACCTGCTGGCCAGCCTGATCGAGGAAGAAGATTTTACCGCCAGTTTGGGCGAATCGCTGTATCAAGTCACCCGACGCATCGAACGTCAGCTGTTCTCCAAGCCAGGTAAGGCGCTGGTGCGGCAGGTCTTGGCGCTGATCGAGCAAGCCGTCGGCCAAACTTTGGGCAACGGCGGCCAAGCGTCCGGCCAAGCCATCGACCGGGAACGCGCGTTGGCGGACCTGCGCCAGCAATGCTTGCAAGAGAATCCGGCCCTGCTGTGGGACGATCGCGGCGCGCTGCTGACGCTGCTGGGCAGCGCCGAGCGCATTTTCTTCCTGACCGATCGGATCGCGGCCGAACGGCGCTCGGTTTCGCGCGACCTCTCCCGCTTTGAAAAGCGGGATGCCGGTGTCGGTTTGACGGTCGCCGGGATGCCGGCATGAAGGATACGGTTCTACGCTTCCGTAGGCCCTGGCCCCACCCTGGCCGGCAACCGCCGCGCGGTCTGCTGGCCGCCATCGCCGCCGCGGCGTTGCTGGCCGGGACGCTGTTAGCGGTGACAGCCAGCGCGCAAGATGCTTTGGAAAGCGCCACGCTCAAGGGTGCGGGTTCCACCTTCGTCTATCCGCTAGTGGCTCAATGGGCGCGCGACTACCGGGCACAACGGCTCGGTGTTGCCGCCGCTGTCCCGGTCGCCAACGCCGGCTTGGACGATGATGTCGGCGGTCCGTCGCTCGATTACGAGCCGGTCGGTTCGTTGGCCGGTATCCAGCGCGTCAGTTGGGGCGCGGTCGATTTGGCGTTCACCGAAATGCCGTTGCCGACCGCCGAACTGCGCCGTCACAGTCTCTTGCAATGGCCCATCGTGTTGGGTGGGGTGGCGGTGGCGACCCACGTCCCAGGATTGGCCGGCCAGTCGCTACGCCTCAGCGGGCCGGTGCTCGCCGATGTTTTCTTGGGGCGCGTCCGGCAGTGGTCGGACCCGGCGATTGCCGCGCTCAACCCCGGACTGACCTTGCCCGCCGCGCCGATTGCGGTGCTGCATCGCGCCGACGGTTCCGGCACCACCTTCAAATTTACCCAATACCTGGCGGCGGTCAGCCCGGACTGGAAAGCCCAGGTCGGTTTCGATTCGCGGGTCAAATGGCCGGTGGGCGCAGGCCACAAGGGCAACTCCGGTCTGGTGCGCGCCGTTGCGGCCACGCCGGGAGCCATCGCTTACGTGGCCGACGCCCAGGCGCGCGCGGCGGGATTGACGGTCGCCAGCCTGAAAAATGCCGCCGGAGCCTTTGTCGCTCCGAGCAAGGAAGCCGTGCTGGCCGCCGCCGCTGGCGCGAAATGGGCGGCCGAAGAGCATTTCAGCGAAGTGCTGATCGATGCGCCTGGAGACGCCAGCTACCCCATCGTCGCCACCGTGTTCGCGCTCAACAGCGACCAGATCCAGCACGGCCGCAACCGGCGCGCGCTGGCATTTCTCGAATGGGCGTTGGGCGAAGGGCGCGCCGAAGCGGAGCGGCAAGGTTACGTGGCGCTGCCGCCTCCCGTGACGGAGAAAGTGCGCGCGACGATGACGGCGCTGCGGGAACGCCGCTGAGCGCGCCTTTCTTCAAACCGCAACCGAATCGCCATCATTTCATCGCCTTGACCCTTTAGGGTGCCCGCGAGGCGACAGCCTTCCTTCCCGGAACTGTGATAGCCCGCTGAGGCTGTTTTTCCCGATCACCTGAAGGAGTTTTTAATGATGACCGTACAAAGCCTTTCCCGCGAATCGTTGACGGGCTTTTGAGCCGGGCTGCCGCAGAGTTTCATCCATGCGCCGGCGCGTCTGCAAATGGCCGTCAACCGGCCGTCATTTCATTACCGTCGCGCCTTTGGAGTTTGTCCGCCGCGTTATTGGAGACCGTGAGATGACAGTGAACCTTTTCAATAATTTATTGGAGTCGCGGGACGCTGCTGATGCGCGGGAGCGCGGCGTCAATCCACTTGAAATGTTTTTTCCCTTCGGCGCGGTCCAGAACGCTTGGTCGGATTACCTCATCGACGCCAGCCAGCGTTCGATCCTGTTCTGGGATACGTTGCGCGAGCGCGGCAACGCCTTTTTGGAGCACGGCGCCAAAGGTCAGCCACCGATTCTCGATTTCGATTATGACGTGGTGCTCGATGCTCGCGGCTTCGACCGCCCGGCGAACTACGCGCTGTTGCGCATCCACCCCAAGCCGGGCACGAGCGTCGATCCTAACAAGCGGCCGTTCGTCATCGTCGATCCCCGCGCCGGCCACGGCCCCGGCGTCGGCGGCATGAAGGAAGACAGCCAAGTCGGGGTTTCCTTGCACGCCGGCCAGCCCACTTATTTCGTGATGTTCTATCCCGATCCGATGCCGGGCCAGACGCTGGGCGATGTCGCGGCGGCGGAAGCGCGTTTCATCGAGAAAGTCACCCAACTGCATCCCGATTCCGAAGGCAAGCCGTGCGTGATCGGCAACTGCCAGGCCGGTTGGGCGGTCATGGCGCTGTCGGCGGTGGAACCGGGCCTGATGGGGCCGGTGGTGATCTGCGGCGCGCCGATGTCGTATTGGGCCGGGGCCGACGGCAAGAACCCGATGCGCTACCTGGGGGGCCTGGCGGGCGGCGCGTGGATCACCGCGCTGCTGTGCGATCTCGGCGGCGGCAAATTCGACGGCGCGAATCTGGTCGCCAACTTCGAGCGGCTCAATCCCGCCAACACGCTCTGGGTCAAGCACTATAACCTGTACGCCAACATCGACAGCGAACGCGAGCGCTTCCTGGAGTTCGAGCGCTGGTGGACCGGCTTTTTCCTGCTGAACAAGGAAGAAATGACCCAGATCGTCAACGATCTGTTCATCGGCAACAAGCTGCAACGGGGCGGCGTCCGCCTCAACGGCGGAGCCGCGCTCGACCTGAAGGATATCACCGCGCCCATCGTGGTGTTCGCCTCCGGAGGCGACAACATCACCCCGCCCCAGCAGGCGCTGAACTGGATCGTCAACGTCTACGGCAGCGAGGAAGAAATTCGGCGCCACGGCCAGACCATCATTTACTGCCTGCATCAAGACATCGGCCATCTGGGAATTTTCGTCTCCGGCAAAGTCGCCCAGAAACAGCACTACGAAATCAACGAAACCATCGATTTCATCGACACGCTGCCGCCGGGCCTTTATGAGCTGGTGATCGAGACCATGCCGGAGGGCGACAGCGACCGGCCGCAAGACCGTTACCTGTCCCGCTTCGAGCCGCGCGCCATCGCCGATATCCGCCGGCTGGACGACGGCGAGCCGGAAGCCGGTTTTTTTGCGCCCGCCAAGCTGGTGTCCGACCTCAACCGCCAGTTTTACGAAGCTTTTATCGGCCCTTGGGTCCGGATGCTGATGACCGAGCCGCTGGCCGCGACGCTGCGCGAGCTGCACCCGTTGCGCTTGCAGTATCGGATGCTTTCGGATGAAAACCCATTTTTGTGGCCTTTGAAGGCGCTGGCCCCGATGGTGAAGGAACAGCGCCGGCCGGTCGCGGAGGACAACCCGTTTCTGTCGGCCGAGCGGCGTTTCTCCGAAAGCGCCATCGCCGCGCTCGACCATTATCGGGAACTGCGCGACCGAACGCGGGAGATGCTGTTTAAGGCGATCTACGGCCCCGAGGCGCTGGGTGCGTTCCTCTATAGCGAGGAAGACTTGGCCATCGAAAAGTTCGCCCCCATCGTGCGCTCCAAGCGCGAGCAGGCCGAACTCGACGACGCCATCGAGCGGGCTAAAGGCCGCAGGGATCAAGGCGGTTTCGCCGAAGGTTGGGCGCGTATCGTGGCGACGTTGATGCTGGGTTCCGGCGGAATCAACGAACTCGAACTCGAAGCCGGGCGCAAGGCCCGCGAACAACATCCCAAACTGGCGCGGCTGTCGGTTGCGCAGCGCAAACGGCTGTTAAAAGAACAATCGCGCATGGTGCAACTCGATCCGGACCGCGCCATCGGCACCTTGGTCGAGCTGTTGCCGACCCCGGAGGAGCGGCGCGAGGCCTGGAGCATGGCCAAGGCGATCGCGCTCGGCGACGGCGCGATCGACCCCCGGCAGCAAGGCGTGCTCGACCGGCTCTCGCGAGCGCTCGAACTCGATCGGGCCGCGTGAACGGCTCCAGCGGCAAACCCTTCGCGCGATGGACGAACCCGCGCTATCGGCGGCGCCCTTATCCGGGACGAGGCGCGAACGGTTTGGCCCGCGCCTCGCTGCGGCTGTTCGGCTGTCCCTCCTTCCTTCCCTTTCACATCCCGGTTCGATCCGGGAGCCACCGAACTGACCGACCATGAACGACATGATTGAAAACAAGCTTTTCGACGAAATTCAAATCGGTGATCAGGCGAGCCTGACCCGAACGCTGGATCAGGAGGGCGTTGCCACCCTGGCCAGCGTCACCGGCAACTTCAACCTGGTGGACCTGGACCCCGGCGAGGCCGATACCTCGATGTACGGCCGGGGAGCGGGTCAAGCCAGTTGGTCGGCGATGCTGTTCGCCACACTGGCCGGCACGCAATTGCCCGGCTTGGGATCGGTGGCCAAGCGCATCGAAGTCCGCCTGCACCAGCCGGTCGCCCTCGACGTGCCGGTCACCGCGCACGCCGAGGTGCGGGAAAAACACGCCGAGACCGGTTTGGTGCTGCTGCACTGCTGGTCCGCCGGCCCGAGCGGCGAGGAAATCGCCAGCGGCTTGGTCGAGGTGTTGGCGCCCAAGAAAAAACTGCGCTACGAGAGCAAGGATTTGCCGAAAATCCAGTTGCGGCGCGAGGATCGCGTCGAGGAACTGCTACAAGCCTGCGAGGGCTTGCCCGCTTTGGGTTGCGCGGTGGTCCATCCGTGCAGCCCCGACGCTCTGCGCGGCGCGGTCGAAGCGGCCCAGCACGACTTGATCACGCCGATTCTGATCGGCCCGGAAGCGAAAATCCGCGCCATCGCCGATCGGGAAGGGCTGGATATTGCCCCCTACCGTCTGGTGCCGGCCGAGCACAGCCACCATTCCGCCGAACTCGCGGTCGCCATGGTCAATTCCGGCGAGGCGCAAACCCTGATGAAGGGCAGCTTGCACACCGACGAGCTGCTGGCTGCGGTCGTCAAGAAAGACGGCGGCTTGCGCACCGGGCGGCGGATCAGCCACTGCTTCCTGCTGGCGGTCCCGACCTTTCCGCGCTGGGTCATGGTCACCGACGCCGCGATCAATATCGCGCCGAGCCTGGAAGACAAACAAAACATTATCCAAAACGCCATCGACTTGGCCCATGCCATCGGGATCGCGGAACCGAAAGTCGCGATCCTCTCGGCGGTGGAGACCGTGACCAACAAGATTCCCTCTACCTTGGAAGCGGGCGCACTGTGCAAGATGTCGGATCGCGGGCAGATCGCCGGCGGCATTTTGGACGGCCCGCTCGCCTTCGACAACGCCGTCGACGAGGAAGCGGCCAAAACCAAGGGCATCCGCTCGCCGGTGGCCGGCAAGGCCGACATTCTGGTGGTGCCCAACCTGGAAGCCGGCAACATGGTGGCCAAGCAGTTGACCTTCATGGCCGATGCCGAGGCCGCCGGCATCGTGCTCGGCGCGCGCGCCCCCATCGTGCTGACCAGCCGCGCCGACAGCGCCCGTTCCCGGCTCGCCTCTTGCGCCGTCGCCGTGCTGTTCGCCGAGGCCCAGCGCAAAGGCATGGCCTTGCACAAGTCGGGAGGATAAGCGTCATGGAACCGGGAATTTTGGTCATCAATGCCGGCTCGTCCAGCATCAAATTCGCGACCTTCCTCAACAGCGGCCAACCGGAGCCGAAACTGCTGCTCAAGGGGCAAATGGAGGGGCTGGGCAGCGATCCGAGCTTTCGGGTCAAGGATGCGGCCGGCCAGAAAATCGACGAGCGGGACGAGTGGCCGCGCGGCTCGCCGCTCGATCACGCCGGCGCGCTGCGCTACCTTCTGCAGTGGCTGGACGAGTGCGCCGGCGACATCAAGATAGGGTCCGCGGGCCATCGGGTCGTGCACGGCGGTTTGGAGTACCACCGAGCGACGAGGATCGATGAAGGCGTCATCGCCGATCTGGAGCGACTCGTTCCGCTGGCGCCGCTGCACCAGCCGCACAATTTGGCCGCCATCCGGGCGCTGGCCGAGATCAAGCCGGGGTTGCCGCAGGTGGCCTGCTTCGATACCGCCTTTCACCGCACCCAGCCGCGCGTGGCGCAACTGTTCGCCCTGCCCAGGGCGCTGCTCGATTCGGGCGTGCGCCGCTACGGTTTTCACGGTCTGTCTTATGAGTACATCGCCCGCCGTTTGCCCGAGCACGCGCCGCATGCCGCCAAGGCAGTCGTGGCGCATCTCGGCTCCGGGGCCAGCCTGTGCGCGCTCAAAGACGGGCGCAGCGTCGAAAGCACCATGGGTTTTACCGCCGTGGATGGGTTGCCGATGGGCACCCGCACCGGCGCGCTCGATCCCGGCGTGGTGCTGTACCTGCTGCAAGAGCGCGGTTACGACGCCCGAGCCATCGAAAAGCTGCTGTACAAGCAATCCGGCTTGCTGGGCGTTTCGGGCGTGTCCAACGACATGCGAGATCTCTTGGAAAGCGACGATCCCGACGCTGCCGAGGCGGTCGAGCTGTTCGTGTATCACGTCGGCAAGCACGTCGCGGCGCTGGCGAGCGCGCTGCAAGGGTTGGACGCGCTGGTGTTCACCGCCGGCATCGGCGAAAACGCCAGCGTGGTTCGCGAGCGGGTTTGCCGACGCTTGGAATGGCTCGGCGTCCGGCTAGATCCGGAAGCCAACCGCCGGGCCGGGCCGCGCCTTTCGACCGAGGATAGCCCGGTTTCGGCCTGGGCGATTCCGACCGATGAGGAGCTGATGATCGCCCTGCACGTTCGGGACTGCTTGCGCCCAGCTGGCGGTTCGCCATCACCTCGGCCGGTGTTTAACCTCGGAGATTCGCATGTCGCCGCCGCTTGAAACCTATCGACCCCCTGAAAATGACCCGATTGAACGGATCGATTTCGCCGGGCTGGCCGGCAAGAAAGCCTTGATTCTCGGCATCGCCAACGACCAGTCCATCGCTTTCGGCTGCGCCCGCGCCATGCGCAAGATGGGGGCCGAGATCGCGATGACCTATCTCAACGACAAAACCAAGCCCTATACCCAGCCCTTGGCCGAGGCGCTGAATGTGCCGCCGGAACTGTATTTGCCGTGCGATGTACGGATCGAAGGGCAAATGGCGGCGGTGTTCGCCGCCATCGAACACCATTGGGGCCACTTGGACATCGCCATGCACTCCATCGCCTTCGCTCCGCGTGAAGATTTACACGGCCGGGTGGTGGATTGCTCACGGGAGGGGTTTCTGACCGCCATGGACGTGTCCTGCTATTCCTTCATCGAGATGGCGTGGCTGGCGGAACCGCTGATGTCGGAGGGCGGAACGCTGTTCGCCATGACTTATTTCGGGGCCGAGAGGGTGGTCGAGCACTACAACGTCATGGGGCCAGTCAAGGCGGCGTTGCAAGCTGCGTGTATCTATTTGGCCGCCGAACTGGGACCGAAAGGCATTCGGGTGCATCCGATTTCGCCTGGACCTATCAAAACTCGCGCCGCCTCCGGCATCAACCGCTTCGACGAATTGTTGGAAAAAGCCGCCGAACGCGCGCCGGAACGCGCGTTGTCCACCATCGAGGATGTCGGTGTCGCCACCGCCTTCCTGGCCACCGATTACGCCAAGATGATCACCGGAGACGTGATGTACATCGATGGCGGCTATCACATTCTCGGTTGATCGTCGCTTGCATCGCCTGGGGAGCCTTCGCCAGCGTTTGGCCCGCCGCGTCGAGCCGGGCCAGATAGCGGTCTAGCATGGCATAAAAAGCGTTGGCGGCCGGTGTTCCCGGCGCGTGCTGGTGCTGGATGTAATCAGTCGTGGAAAGATACAGCAAATCCCAGTGCCCGGTTTCGAGCAGTCGCGCCCCGACGGCCAACACGAATTCCGATAGAGCCGCCGAATACACCAACGGCATCGGTAAGTTGACCCAATCCAGCACGTCCTGGATGCCGTTGTCTGCCAATGTCGCCTGATCGGCCTGTTCCGCCGACAAGCAAATCGCGCGCTGGGGGGCCGGCGACACCCCGAAGCCGAGCAAGGCGTGCAGTTTATCCTTGGCCGTCACCACCGCCACGCGCGCGCCAGCCTGCGCAAAGGCCGCGAGGATCGTGCCGCAGCGCAAAAAGGCGGGGTCGTTCATCATGACTTCCGCCCCGCTGTCCGGATCAAGAACGTAGTTGCCGCAAATGCCGTGGACCGCCGGAGGAACGCCGGTTACGATGCTGAGATTGTTGGGATTGGTGAAACTCGGCACCACACAATCGGCGCGCAAATCGGCTCCGCGCGTCAGCATCGGTCCCACAAACGGCATGACGCCGGCAGCTGTGGCCTGCTCGATATAGGCCGGTTCGCTGCCATCGATGCAAAGGACAGTAGTGGGAACGCGCGGCCAAGCGTACTCTCGGTCGTTGATCGTCAGGGTCTTAGGTATGATTCTATCGTTCGATTCTCATTGGCCGCGACCGCCGAGCAAGTGGGCGCGCGCGAGGACAACTGTTCAACCGCCACCACCAGCACGAAGATCATCAAGATGATGGTGGCCGCCTGATCGTAGCGGAACATCTCCATAGACGTGGCAAGTTCCGCCCCGATGCCGCCCGCGCCCCGACCAGGTCCAGCACCACCGATGAGCGCACCGCTTTTTCCAGTGCGAACAGGCTGGTATTGATCAGGCTCGGCATAGCCATGGGCAGCGTGGCGCAGGTGATGATGTCGAGTGGCCCCGCGCCGATGGCGGCCATCACTTCCGGCGGGCCGGAATCGACCTCCTCCATGGCCTCGGCGAAAAAGCGGCCGCGGAAGCCCACGGTGTCGACAATTCGGATGTGGAGTTGATTGATATCTTCAAGGAAGTCGACTTGCGGCTCAACTTCACGGCCGCGTTCCGCACCACCGCCAGCCGGGAAGTGCTCGACCCTGCGCTGTTGCAACGCCGGCTGCTGCGCTGCCTGTTCGGCATCGGGACCCATGTCGGTTTGAAGTGCGTGGCCAGCCAGCAGCCGGGCGTCACGGTTGAGGAACTGCGCTATGTCAAACGCCGTTTTGTGCGGAAGGAGGCCCTGCGCACGGCCATCGCGGAAGTCGTCAACGACACTTTCCGCATCCGCAACCCCATCATCTGGGGCGACGTCACGACCGCCCGCGCCGCCGATTCCAAACAGTTCGGGGCCTACGATCAGAACCTGATGACCGAGTGGCACGCGCGCTATGGCGGGCGGGGCATCATGATCTACTGGCCTGTGGAGACCGGCTCGACCTGTATCTATTCCAAGCTCCGGCGCTGTTCCTCCTCCGAGGTCGCCACCATGATGGAGGGCGTCCCGCGGCATTGCATCGACATGGAGATCGAGCGCCAGTACGTCGATAGCCACGGCCAGAGCGAGGTGGCCTTCGCCTTCAGTCACCTCCTGGGCGTTGATCTGCTGCCGCGTCTCAAAGCCATCGCCAAGCAGAAGCTCCATGGGGTCGAGACCGGCGATGCGCCACAGTATGGCCATCTCGAACCCATCCTCACCCGCGCCATCGACTGGGAGCTGATTCGGCAGCAGTACGATGAAATCATCAAATACGCGACCGCGTTGCGGCTCGGAACGGCCGAGCCGGAGGCCATCCTCCGGCGCTTTACCCGGACCAACGTCATGCCTCCGACCTACCGGGCACTCGCGGAACTGGGTAAAGCCATCAAGGGGTCGTCTCAGAAAACGGAAAAAATCGTACGCTAAGCCGGTTGCAGCGGCCGTAGCGGCCTGAATTTATCTGCGCCGCTCTTGGCGCTGCTGCGCCAGAGGTAATCGCCGGTCAGGTTGATGTGCGCCCAGCCCAGCGCACACTAGCCGCGTTCTGGCTGGCGGTGTTCGATGCGGCCCAAATCATCGGCTGCGCCAGCCAGAAAAAGGCCAACCTCGCTAAGCTCTGGTGGAAGATGACAGAGATTGAGGTTTTACCGCTCGCACCGGAGGCCACGCGGCAGATTGTGGAAACCTACATCACCCGGCAAGGCATGTTGATTGAATCGCCGGGCCTGTTCGTAAGCCACATCGTCAAGCAAAGCGGCGGCAATCCCCAAGCCATTGCCGACATGCTGGAGGATTCGAGCAAAGAGCGGTTCGTCGATAAGCAAAGGATTCGAGAGATGCGTCACGCCGCCGGAGTGCGCTACTTCGACTTTACCTCGGTGATGATTCTCGCTCTGGCGTCAGTGGTCGGCGCTCGCTATCTGGCCATCGGCACCGGCGACACCGAGCTGTACATTTTCGCGGGCATGATTGCGGCGATCGTTATCTCGCTTCGGGTGTTTCTGTTTAGGGGGGCGGGGAAGGCGAACTAACAATCATGGGTCTTTTCAGACTGATTGAGATACAATAAATCTCAATTGAGAGACTAAGAGGCGATATGATGGCAACCACCACGACGATGGTTCACATTCGGGTAGACGAAACCCTAAAAACCCAAGCGGCGGAGACCTTGGCGGCCATGGGCCTTTCTCTGTCGGATGCCGTGCGCGTGTTTTTGACGCGGGTGGTGGCGGAACAAGGCTTGCCGTTTGCGCTGAAAGCGCCCAACGCTGAAACCCGCGCCGCGATGGCCGAAGCCGAGGCGATAGTGAAGACTCGCAAGGCCCGCTTTATCGACGCCAAGGCGTTGTTCGATGCCCTCGACCAAGAAACCCACCGCCGCTAAGCGGGCCGCGCCACCTCGACGGTGTGATTACACCAAGGCATTTCTCAAGGACTGGGAGCGGCTGAGCCGTTCCGGTCGCTATGATCTGCGGCGATTGAAGGAGGCAATGTTGTTACTCATCGCGGCGGATGCGCCACTTGGCCTGGAATGGCTCGATCACCCTTTGCAAGGGGAGTGGTTAGGGCATCGGGAATGCCATATCGGCGGAGATTTCTTGCTGATTTATCGCCTGGCCGACGCTCTGATCGTCTTTGTTCGCGCCGGTACGCACGCCGACCTGTTCGAGTGAAACCGCGTGACCTTCGGCACCCACGTTGCGTTTGCCTCGGTACTGTACCTGGGCGGGGCGACGCTGTTTGGCTATAAGCCGGATTGGATCGGCTGGCTACTGGTAGCGGTGGCATCACTGGGGCCGGACGTAGATTTGCCCACGTCGAAGATTGGGCGGTTGCTGTTTTGGCTGTCCGTGCCGCTGGAACGCCGCTTCGGCCATCGCACGATGACCCATTCGGTGGTGGGCCTGCTGACTGTTGCGATGGTTGCCTCGCCGCTATGGTTTATCAGGCCGCTCTACTTCTGGTGCATGATGAGCGGCTACTGGTCGCATATCTGGATCGATATGTTGAACGTGCAGGGCGCGGATTTGTTTTGGCCGTCGCCGGTGCGCGTCGTTGCGCCAGGTAATCGCAATTGGCGGATGGAGGTGGTCAGCAAAGCCGAAATGATCTTGCTACCCGCCTTGCTGCTGACCATGGCGCTGTATCCGCTCAGTTGGATGGGTTTCCGGGGTGCGCTGCAAGCGGTGGTCAGGAGCTTGGATATTTCCATTCGAACAGTACCAGCGGCAGATTGGCACCCACTGGTACGACCTGGACCTGGTGGCGTCGGATAGTCTGACACTGGAACGCATCGAGGGCCGCTTTCCGATTATCGGGACATGGAAGGGCGGCTTTATCGTGCTGCACAACCAACACCCTCGTGCGGTGGGCAAGAGTGAGGCGTATTCATAACCTACTACTGATCAGCGCCAGGATCATCGAGGGAGAACCGCTCAAGGTGCAATTGGAACGGGTGGAGATGAAAGGCCGGAGTTTGCGCTGGCTGCTGGGCAAGATCGACCAGCGGCGGGTTTACTATCTCAGTGGAGAGATTCAGACGGCGAGGATTGAGCCGGTGGCCAACATCGACCGCTATCAACCCGTCATCTACTCCGGCCAGACGATGACGCTGCGCTATGCCCGTGCGCAGGAGCTAGGCCCTTGGCTCGATTTGGTCGCGGCCAAGGGTGAAGTGTTTTTGCAGTTCTGGCTTAAGCCAGGGGAGCAGCCGGTAGTGTTTGAGATCGGGAATGAGCCGCCGGAAGATGCAATACCGGCGGAGTTGAGGAGGTTTTTATAATCACAGTCTCCGTAAGAAACCAAACTGGCCAAAGATTCGCGTTCAGTATCTATTCAAACACCATAAAGTATTTTTTACTTATTTATCAGAAATTTTAATTTTTAATTTTAAGCTCAGGAATCCTTGCAGAGCCGATGTCTCAATGAAGAGCAAATTATTAAGCAATTTTTTTATATGCGGAATCCTATTTTTAGGAACCGGGCCATGCTATGTGCTAGGCGCTAATGAGGGGGCGAGTAGGGCTACGACCTTCCAACAAACGTTGGATACTTTGCCTTCTCTATCAGAACAACAAAATAAATCTGTAGTTGGTTTACTACAAAAAGCAGCACAGTACCTTAACAAGGGTCAGCTAGCGGAGGCAACCGCCACCTTGGAACGCGCATTACGGATAGAACCACGCAATCCTGCAATTTGGCACTATTTGGGACAAACCGCGTTGTATCAAGGCCGGTATACGCAAGTGGAAGCGCTCGCCGCCAAATCGAATAGTTTGGCTGGTAATGACGTAGAGTTTCGAGTGCATAACGACTGGTTAATTGACGCTGCCCGTCAGGCGGAGAAGCAACCGCTTGTGCCAATATTCAATCTAGAGGAAAAACGCAACTTGGAAGCACAGCTCACGCGAGAAATCGCGCGCCGCCATCAAGCGAAAGTGGACTCTGACCTGCTGCGTGAACCACTGGAGGAAACCGACTCTATTTCGTTTGCACCCTCAACCGACAGATTCACAACCGTACCAAGGCTGTCTGAGCCAGCGATTGTCGAACCCGATGCCGTGACCTTATGGGAAGATCAGGACGTAAATACAGCAGAACGTACACTTGAACCTGTAGAAAAACCCATTGCCACGTCTATTCCCCGTGGCCATCGCCCACCGCCGGGCCAATGCCGTATTTGGTTCACAAATCGCCCGTCTGGCCACCAACCACCACCCGGCAACTGTTTTGAGTTAGAGGCCAAACTGACGCCAGGTAGTTGGTTGGTACATTCAGATGGGCGCTATGTAGCTCAGTAATCCCCGTCTCTAGACGCTCCACCGTAATCCAACACTTAAGGAGATTTTGCCCATGATTAAAGGCTCGATTTTCTTGGCCATCCTTGCACTCTCACTTCTACTGCCCGTACCAGCAAGCCATGCTGACACTTCGGAATATGAAAAAAAGGAACTGCGGAAGGAACAGATGAAAGCAGAACAAGAGTTGCTTAAAGAACAACGTAAAGAAGAAAAAGAGCTTCTAAAGAGCCAGAGAGAAAGTGCGAAGGAGGCTCGAAAACAGCAGGAGGAGGCAGAAAGAGAGTCCCAAAAACACCAACAAGAGATGGCTAGAGAGCGAAAAAAGCATGATGATGAAATGAGGTCATCAGAGCATGATTCTTCTAAAAATCAGAAAGAGTAAAGTATCCATTAAAGGCTCTCACAACCTCCCCACCATCTTCTCCATGCGCTCCTGCCCGACATTGGTGTAAATCTGCGTTGTCGCCACGCTTTCATGCCCCAGCAGCGCCTTGATGTCCACCAGCTCAGCACCGGCGTTGAGCAGGTTGGTGGCGTAGGTATGCCGCAACTTGTGCGGGCTGATCTTCTTTTCGATGCCCGCCTTTCGGACCATCAACCGCAGGTAGGCGGAAGCGGACTGCCGCGATACGGCTTTTTGTCCGACCGCACGGGCAAAGACATACTCCGCTTTCGGTCGATCCTTGAGCCAAAACCCGAACACAGCGCCGAAGCTGGCCGGTAGGGGTAGGGGTTTAGGGAGCAGTGGAACGTAAAACCCGGTTAAGCGTCCGCATCGTTGGGGTTGCGCAACGGTCGCAACTCGCCTCGATTGACCGCCTCGGGCACGATAAAGGAGTAGCGTCCCAACAGGTTGATGTGCCGCTCGTGAACGAAGGGCGACGACCGCGCGACATCTTCATCGCGTACCGGGTAACCTTCCTGTCGTAGCTGCGCGAGCGCCGCATCGATGTAGATCGTGTTCCACAATACGATGATGTTGACCACCAGACCGAGGGCGCCTCACTGATCCTCTTGTCCTTCCCGGTAGCGTTGACGAAGTTCGCCGCGCTTACCGTGGAACACATCCCGCGCCAGGCTGTGGCGCCCTTCGCCGCGATTGAGCTGCGGCAAGGTAGCCCGGCGCCGGTTCTCGTCGTCGATGTAGTTCAGGGCGTGGAGCGTCTTCTCGATTCGGCCAAACTCAGCCAGTGCCAAGGCCAATTGCGTCGGCCGATCCCCCACCTGCAAGGTGCGCATGATGATGCAAATCGTCGGGACCTTTGCGGAGTTCGAGCGCGCGATGCTGCGCGAACGCACGCGCAATGGTCTGGATGCAGCACGCCAGCAAGGTCGGATCGGTGGTCGCCGCCCAAAACTCAAGACGCACCAACAGCAGGAGATCGTGCAGTTGGTCAATTCTGGACAGAAGACCGCAGCGGATGCCGCCAGACTCTTCAACGTCCATCCCGCTACCGTGTCGCGTCTCCCGCGCCGTGACAAGGCGCCTTAACCGGGTTTTACGTTCCACTGCTCCCTAAACCCCAAAGACGAACGCCTGCTTGACGGCGCGATTCAAACGCTCCGGGATGCCCATGCCGCCGACCTGGGCCACACGGCTGGCCGTCTCTCCTTAACCGAGGGATTTAAGGTCTGTCCGCGCGGGCCTCAGCGTGCCGTCCCTGGCGCTCCGCGTCCATGCCATTAGAACTGGAGGCGTATCGGATCGTTTAATTGAGAAGGTAACTAAAGCCGATCCGATCTCACCGGTCCGATCGCTGCGAAGGGGCCCATTTCACGAAGGGGTCCATTTCACGAAATCGGATTCCAGGTAGGCTTGGTGAAATGGCGTGATCTGGGAAGAATTAAATGCCTCGGCGTTGCTCCAGATTATTTCAAAATAGCGTGCTGTGCGCTGAACCGTGGTGCGGTTGAGCGAGACACGCAGATGACGGATGGACTCGTAGTTCGTTTTATTCTCCATGATCCACTGCATCGTCTCATCCATCAGACCAAAGTCCCACGGGCCATCGTTCTGATGGACATTACACCAAGCGCGCAGATATTTAACCTGAACGCCAATCGCCAGCTCGTAGCCCAGCCGGGCACAAATCTCGGCTTTTTTAAGCTGAGCTTCCAGATCATTAAAGAAGAAAACCCGCCGGATTTCAAAATCCGGATGATGGCTTTTTTTCATGGCTTGTGCTTGTAAGTAGCGATGTAATCGCACTTTTTCGCCCCGACCTATCTTATCCAAGATCACGACCGCGCGGATACTTTGTTGGGCGGACTCGGTGACGATCTCGGGAAATAGATTGATACTGGCTTCGGGTTTGATGACCAAATCTCCATGCCTCATGTCCTCGATATCTAACTGCTTATTTTGCTCCTCCTTTTGAAACAGCCGTTTTATTTGCGGGCTTGGATATAAGGAATCGGCATGAACAGCCGGCGTGGTTAGGTCATCCTGAATCGCATCAGAGTGATAAAAAGGAATATCTTCCAATTGAGCGTCCCGTTCAAGTTGGCTTTTTTGCCACTGTGAGCCGCTGACCGCGAACAAGGTTTGCGTCGTCTTGATATGTGGATGATCAGAAATGGTTCCGATGAGAACCTCATTAAATTTTCTGGTGGGTGCTTCAATTTTGATAATCGCATCGACTGTGGAGCTACCGTAAATCAACGAGGCTTCCTTGATTTCTGGAATATCCTTGAAAGTCGTATAAATACCATGCCATTGCTTGGGATCAACTGACGCAAACACATAGGCCAATAGAGTCTTTTCTTCTGGCGGACAATCTAAAAAACCAGGTTCTCGATAAGACTCAGAAAGCCCGTAAGCGTCAATTAATCGGTGGATACCGCACTCAACCGTTGCAGCCCACCTTCCACCAAACGACGTTGTTTTATTTCGAATCCTTTTTAATTGTTGAAGCACGCCAGCCGCTGTGTTTGGTTTGATTGGAAAGCCCTCTTCTTGAGACGCTTTGGCAATTTCATCGGATAACAATGTTAAGGCCGATCCCTCGGTTTGACCGGGTGCGCTATTCACCAGCGTCATTAATACCTTTTCAAAATTGATGAGACGCCATTGATCCACCGGACGAGCCTTTGCTTTCATTACTGCTTTCCTGAATGATAAAAATGATATTTAATAAGTCGGCTAAATGTAAATTACAAATGACAACACAAGTCATTATTAGTGCTTAACTTCAATGGGATCTTCTCCGAAAAGAAGCATGGAATCGATAAGCTAATCTCCAATTTAATCATAAATCATCGCTCGTCTAGCGACGAGCGCCGTCGCCGCATCTTACTGTAAAGATGCGGGTTATTAGAATATAAACTCATGATAAATAAAAATTTATTTTCATCATTAGCCTCTGTATATTAGCTGGCGGGCGAAAAATAATTTCCAATTCTATTCGGCGACGCCCGCTGTCGAGAAAATAAAATTCTGAAACGACAACGACGACGATCAATCGGATTGTGTTTTTCCTTTTCAAATCAAATAGGGAAAACGGATTACTGAAGGTCATTCCCGTGGGGTTTAGAAATCTATTTCCGTCTTATTAGATAAACATTTTCTTTATTCGCGTTCTTGTTTTTTAAATTCCTTGCCAATATAGTCATTACACATTCATTATCAGTCTGTGGAGTGGGAGCTTTAAAATGCCATCGTCTCTAAAATTCGAGGTGCTAAAGAAGTTTTATGAGCATCGCGCTGAAAGTGATTATTGTCCCACGGAGTTAGACTTTGATGGTGTTGACCTTCAAACGATTTATACCGCGTGTGAAGTCTTAAAGCAGGAGGGCTTGATTCGTTGGTGGAGAGCGACAAGGCAACCCTCATTGGAAGGGTTATCGTTTGGTATTGGGTATATCTCTGTGGAAGGGCTGCGGTTGATGGAAAAATTAACAAACTTAAATGATCTTTGAATCAATGCAGACGTCTTCCAAGCGCTTTGTAGGGTAAAAGAATGGACAAAGCTCGTGAAGGCCCGTTATTTGAATCTTAATCGCTGTTGGAGCAGTCCAATGACATTCCCTCAATTTTTCGTCAAATCGAATGCGCACGAATACCTGATCGTCGGCCGCGGTGGCGCGATCCGCAACCGGGGTCCGGCGGCGAGCGCGTTTTTGCCGCCGGGCGCGACCCATGTGCTGGTGCCGAGCACCCAGCAGGAGGCCATTTTCGAGATGCGCCAGGAGAGCAAGGACGGGATTCCGCTGCGGTTCAAGGGCAGCGCCATTTATTGGATCGATGAGCCAGTCACCGCGGCCAAGCATTATGACTTCACCCAGGGCGCGGCGGCGGGCGTGGCGGAGATCAACGCCCATGCCAGGGGCGTGTGCCTGTTCGCGCTGCGGGAACAAGTCTCGCACATGACCATGGTCGAGTGTATCGAGCAACGGAAAACCACCTTGACCGAAGCGGTCGCTGCTGCGTTGCGCCAGGTCGCGCACGGCCAGGCCGGACAACCGGGTTGGGGCATTCATATCGATGTGGTGCAAGTCGCGCAAGTGTTTATCGTCGATGATGAACTGCGCCGCCAGTTGGAAGCCGAGGTGAGAAACCAACTGAAGTCGACCAGCGAACTCTCCAACATCAACACGCAGGAAGCCATCCAAAAGGCCCAGTCGGAATCCAAGCGCCGCTTGCAGGCCGAGCACCTCGCCGCCGAGCGGGAGCGCATCCAGACCGAGCAGGAAAAGCACCGCTTGCAACAGGCCTCGGAGCAGGAAGTGATCCAGCAGGAAACCCCGGTGCGTTTGCTGCGCCTGGCCAAGCAGTGCGAGGTGTTAGCGCAGGAGCGGGTGATGCGGCGGTTGGAAAATGAGATCAAGGTCTTGACGGTGGAAAACGAGTTGATGGCCAAACGGGCCCAGCAGACCCTGCGGCAGGAGATCCTGCCCCTCGAACAGCGCCCGGCCATTGCCGAGGCCCTGGCTAATACCTTCCAGGGGGCCAATCTGTCGTTCTACGGCGAGGGCGCGCCGCTGGCCGCCGCCCTGGCGCCGCTGGTCGATCTGCTCAAGACCAACCTCCAGCGGGTTGGCCATGCGTCAGATTGAGGCGCCGGTTTAACGCGCCGGCTTGAGGCATTGGATTAAAAACACGCCGCGATCCCAGGGAAGGGATCACCCCGAACACCCCCAAACGGTGGATGACCGCGTGATCGGCCAGGGCTGGCCGGCGTGACAGCCGCCGTTGGGGGGGATTTAAAAGGTTATTGCAGGCGCTCTTTATGGAAGCGCTACAGTGGCCGGAGATGCATTGAGTTGGCTGAGGTCGGTCGGCAAGAGTGGACGCCAAGGAATCAGGTTTATCCGCGTTGCGAACTGCGAGCTACTCCAATTTCAGTATATAACCCCCGACGACTAGCAACGTCCCTAGCTCGGCAGCCTGTTCTTGCGCCTGTGCGCCGTTGTCAGGCGGGGAGAGTGTCTGACGCAATGCACCCGCTGCGTCAAGTAGATAGACCGGCCAGGTGGCGCTGGCCAGTTTTACTTTCCACAATCCTTTCCCTTTCGTGAGCAGACCCTTCGTTCGCCATCCGCCTCGTCGCCGTTGGGTCCGGCTGCTGGAGGGCCTTCCTCTCGGTGAAGCGCGCTCTTCTCAGCCTACCGGCTTCCAGCTTCTACCCCGACGTGGGGTGGTAGAGCGCACCTTTGCTGGTTTCAATCAAAGTCGTCGCTTAAGCAAGGATTACGAACGCCTGATGACCACCCGTGAGAACCTGCTTCATGCCACCTTGAGCCGTTTGCTCTTGCGTCGCTTGGCTCAAAAATGACTTTTTCAACAGTTTCTTAGTCGATAGTCACCGTCAACGGGCGACCCTGTTGACCGATGGCTTTCTTGAGAAAGCGCAACGCGGCCTTCTTATCTGATCACTTCTATTCGATTTTACTATAGCTTGTGAAAAAGCCACCTTGCAGGTTAATCAGGACGGCTTTTGTTATCACTTCGGGTGATCATCGGCGTCCCCGCCTGTACCGCACGATCAACCTAGCGCGGCGGTGTGTTACAGAAAAGCGGTAAAGGTCAGGATTAAAAACTCCTGGTTCCTCACCGTTCGGAGGGATTGCTACATTGCAGCGCTTTGAGAACGACACTATAGGGTAGGACGAGCGATAAAGGCAGCTTAGGTATTTCAAGTGCACCGTAGGCTTTGTACCACGCAGCTGCCCGTTGATCCTTCGCGTCGATCACCAACAGCGTGCCGCCGACCTGGGCTGACACCAGGATACAGCGTCGTACCGCCGCGACCAGTAGCTGCCCCCCCAGCCCGTAGCCCTGTAATGCCTGACTGACCGCCAGACGACCCAGGCGGAAGCCGCCAAGGGGATGTTGACCGCCGCCGACGGGGCGGGTTTCGGCAGGGGCCAAAGCAAACTCGATCTGGGTAGGGCTCAACGTATAAAAGCCATAAACGGTCACACCGTCCGCATCATCGACCGCCACATAGGTTTTTGAGGCCCCGCTGACGTGGGCCTGGCGGGCGTGCCTGGCCAGAAAGGCGTTAAGGTCGGGCTGGCCGCAATCGAAGCCCTTGCGGTTATGCGATTTGGCAATCGGTTCCTCATGCCATTGGGGTAAGGTCATGGGCCAGTTGGCAAGGAGCGGGCGGCGGCCAGTAACTTGTCATTGGGCGCGGGCGGATGATCCAGCAGATCGAGTAGGAAACGGGTCTGCGCTTCGTCAAGGCGCAGGCGTTCGGCCTTTTGAATTACCGCATCGGCGGCGCGGAGCGCATTTTGTAACACAAAATCCTTGAGGCTGGTTTGCTCCAGGGCGGCAGCCCGCATTAACCGCGCCTTCTCGGCCGGCGGTATCTGCATCGGAAAACGGTTCGTACTCTCAATAGCAACCCTTGGCATCGCTAGCCCTCCACACTATTTCTACGCCTCATAAAGTACCCTATAGAGGGGTGAAGATCAATATATATTCAATCAAAGCACCTTTAATTTAATCTTGAAAGCCCTGAACTTTCTGGTTCCCTCACGTGAACGGATACAGGGGTCTGCTCACGAAAGGGAAAGAATCGTACGTTAAGCGCCAAGCGTCAGGTTGAAGTCTAAAGTGTGACGCTAGCAGTGTTAGAAAAAGCTAAATTCCATCCTAACCTGACAGATTTTTGGCCGATACCTGACGCCCAGTTGGGGTATGGCTCAAATTGACAGGTAAACGATTCAGGTGGGGAACACCGTCTTATACGGGTTCAACTCTACGGTGATGTGCGCCAATTCTTCGTGGACGCTCAACTGCCGCCGAAACTCATCGGGGGTGGCCTGGCCCTGGACCGCAAGCGAAACGATGCCGGCGTATTTGCCCTTACCGACCCGCCAAACGTGTAGATCGGTGATGTCGGCCTTAACCGGGCTGGTCGCGATGACCTCGTGGATTTCCGCCACCACCGGGGCATCCATCTCGGCATCGAGCAATATCCGCCCGCTCTCGCGCAGCAACCCCCAAGCCCATCCCGCGACCAACCCGGCGCCGATAATACCCATCACCGGATCGAGCCAGTTGGCCCCCCCAACCTTGCCGCCAACCAGCGCCACCATGGCAAGGACGGACGTGGTGGCATCGGCGATGACGTGCAAGTAGGCCGACCGAAGATTCAGATCCCGATGATGCCGGGTGGGGCTGCTGTGCCCGTGAGGGCGGTCATGCGCATGGTCATGCGCATGATGATGCGCCTGGCCATCCTTGAGGAGCCACGCGCAAGCGAGATTGACCCAGAGGCCCACCCCGGCGAGGGCGATAGCCTGCTCGTAGTGGATGGGAATTGGCGCGATGAGGCGCTCGATGGCCTGGTAAAGCATCAGTGCGGCGACGCCCACTAGGAAAATGGCGCTGGTATAGCCGCCCAGCACCTCGATCTTCCAGGTGCCAAAGGCAAACCGCTGGTCGTGGGCAAAGCGTCGCGCGGCCCCATAGGCCAGCACCGACAAACCGAGCGCCAATGCGTGCGAACTCATGTGCCAGCCATCAGCCAGCAGCGCCATCGAGTTGAAAACCCAGCCGCCGGCGATCTCGGCCACCATCATGATCGCCGTGAGTACCACCGCCCAGCGCGTGTTTCGCTCGGCCAGCGGGTTACCTTCATCAAAGATATGGGTATGGCGCCAGTCCGCGATGGGTGTGGAGGTTGGCATGAAGTCGCTCCGTTGCCCTGAAAGCTTTATACTATACCCCAGTATATACTAACGACAACCAACGGGGGGCCGATGCCGCATACCATCAAGGGCAAACAACACCTTCTGATCCGGGTGAGACGCATTAAAGGACAAGCCGAAGCGCTGGAAACCGCGCTGGCACAAGAGACCGAATGTTCGGCGGTTCTCCAACAGATCGCCGCGATCCGGGGCGCCGTAAACGGCTTGATGGCAGAGGTGTTGGAAGGCCATATCCGCGAGCACCTCGGCGCCGATGACCTCCCGCCACGACAGCGTCAGGAGGATTTGGAACAGGTGGTAGCAGCGTTACGCTCTTATCTCAAATGAGCGCGCGACGTGCTTCATCTTCCCTTTTCCGAGACGACCCCAACGGGGCGGAGTTGAGCGACACCCGCGCGTGGGTGGAGCGCACGGAGTGCGCGATACCTCAAGCGGGCGTAGCGGCGAAGCTGTGTCGCTCGAACGGAGGGATGGACGGCGCTTCGCGCCGGACAAACCCCGTTCGATCAACTCCGCCCCGATGGTCGGCGCGAAGCGCCGACCATCAAGGATTCAACGTCGTTAGCGTACAATTTTGTCCGCTTCGTGAGCAGACCCCATAAAGGTTTTGTTGGCCAGAGAAACCACATCAAAGACATTTTGTAGAAAGGCGAACATCCGGAATGCCGGATGCATCAGCAAAGCTTCCCTCCCCAGCGCCGTCAAAATGCCCCGGATGGCGATGTCCTAGGCGACATTCTGCGAGAGGGCGGAAAACAAATCAGCAATGAAGGGTCGCTTTCGGCTGGTGATCAGCAAATGCTAAGGCAGATTATCGGGTTGTGCTTCGGATAAATTCATCAGATTTTTTCTTAACTTAATTGGTCTTATATTCTATAGGTCCTTTCCACGGAATTTCTCTTATTCCGAAAACCCAATTACCAAAAAAAGTTCTACCGATACGGGAAGTTATACGCCAATGTATCGGTGAGATAGAGAGGATTTCAAAGCGTAATAAACCACCCCATGGATCCTCTAAATAAGGCATTAATGGAAGCGGCTTAACATTTGGAGCAGAAGCTCTATTTTTGTAAATTAACTGTATCTGTGCTGCTGAAACAGTAATAGGTACGTCACTTTCACGAATACCAATTGCATTAATATCTTCCAATCGGATTTCACTCAACCTTTCAATCCAGTTACTAAGATTGATATGGGAGCTTGTTTCATAGCTTAAATCAGACAAAAAACGCAATGTATTTATTAAAAGCAAGACACCAATAACCAGGGATAGGATTATTATCCAAGGCACAAATATCTTAGCAGTCATGTCGAGTTGTAGTATTCTATAAAATCAATGAAATTAACTTCTATTAGACCTAGCTTGGTTGAGAAATGATCTTGGTGTTACAGTATCCGGTAAAGGCGTTAGATCATTTACATCAAAAGAAACACTTCCGCAATTATTATAGATAACACTATATTTTGGTATGAAGCATGTTAAGATCTTCTTCTGAAGATCGATTGATTCTATAGAATTCATCTCCTCTAGCAGCCATCTTCAATGGTTTTAGAATAATTTAATTCTGCTTTTCCTTCCGTTAATAATGTCCCCAATAAATCGCTTATCGAGTTACCACTGGGGCCAGTGTAGTTATTGGCTTGATAATCTAGTTTTATTACACCTCCAGGTATGTCAACTGCTGTCCATACATGGCCAGCAAACCCATTACTGCTACCCCCAATATAGCTATCCAACCCCCCCGGATCGTTCCCATTGACCGGATCATTGTTAACGTAGGCGAAGAGATTGGTATCGCCGCCCGCAAAGAGAATGGGGTCTTTGGCCGTCCAGCGTCCGGTATTAGGATCATAATCCCGTGCGCCAAAGCGGGTGAGACCTGTGTCCCGATCATAAAGGCCACCGGCGTAGCCAAAGGGCTGGAAGCCGGGGTTGCTGTCAGCGGTGATCGTACCCCAAAACATCGTAATCGATACGTTGGATCACGCTGCCGTCCTGAGTATTGATAATCAGCCGGGGACTACCCAGATGGTCGCTCAGAATGCGGTAGGTGATGCCGTTCTTAATGAGGTATGACGGCACATTACCTTTGTCAGCGTAGACGAAACGGCTGACGATCTGATTGTTGCTATCCAGTTCGGCGATAGGTCGTAGGCCGTCTTGATAGAGGAAGCCTTGCACCAGGGTGCCGTTGACTTTCTTGCCGATCCGGCGATAGCGACTATCAGTCAGGTAGTCGAGGATCGTGCCGTTGGGGAGAACGACTTTTTGGAGGTTGCCGAGCACGTCATAGGTGTAGGCGGTGGTTTGTCCGCTGTCGGTCTTGGTGGCCAATTCACCATTGGCGGTGTAGGTATAGGTCGCCCCGTGATGGGTGAGGAGTCGATCCTGATCGTCGACCGTGGCAATGGTGGCGCCATTCTCTTGCGTTCGATTGCCGTTGGCATCATAGCCATCGGGCCTGATCAGGATACGTGCAAAAAGTAGTAACCTCAGCGCAACCTGTAGTCAGGACGGAATCCCGAGCAGCTTCGGCATCAAGGGTGGCGGCAGGTCATCCATGTCCAGCACATACTGCCCGAAGCGTCGGATATGCTCGCGCAGATAGGGACTGAGCCGACCGGCCAGTTCCTTGGTCAGCGGCCAGCCGTTGGCGGCCATGTCGGTCAGGACATCGGTCAAGTCGCTGACCTTGTGCAACATGATCGTGTTGGCCACGAGGTCCATGTATTTGACCTGCTTGGCCTGCTCGACCGGGTCTCCGCTCTTCAGGATGGGGCCGCCGAACCCGATCCAGTCGAGAAAGTCGTTGTAAGACTCCACCTTGGTCGTCTCGGCGCGGATGCTCTGACGAAAGTCGGCCTCGGAGACATAGCGCAGCAAGATATAGGGTCCGCTCGAGCCGTCCGAGTTCCCGGAAGGCTCTGTTCAGCTTGTTCTGCCGGCCATGGCTGCCCAATTTGCGCAGCAGCGTCGAGGGCAGGATTTTGCCGGCCTGGATCGACAGGACGACCTGCATCATGTCCTGCCAGTGGGTTTCGATCAGCAACCAGTCGACGGCCTTGGCGAACAGCGCGTCGATATGGCGGTAGACGACGTCCTGCTCCGGCCGATAGAAGGTCACGTCATGCCAATTGCGCATCCGCGGAAACAGCTTGATCCCCAGCAGGTGCGCCAGCCCGAAGACCGGCTCGCTCTGTCCCTGGGTGTCGGCGTGCACGGTGTCCGGTTGCAGGTCGGATCGGTTTTCCAAGAGGGCATCGAGGATATAAACGGCTTCCCACACACCGCGGGCGATGAACTTGCTGAACAGCGCGATGTAGGTCGCCGAGAGGTGATGGTAGGCGATGCCGCCGTAGCCGCCATAACGGATATGCCGCTCGCCGAGCAGGTTGTTCTCCCGCAGTTCCATCTGGGTACCATCGGCAATCGCGACGTTGGCCGCCCCCCAGAACCCGGGCAGCTCGAAGCGGATGTACACGTTGACGATGTCAGCGACCGCGGCTTCCAGCTTGTCGGCATCGATGTGTTGGGCATTGATCCGGTGTAGTGTTTGCCGGTTGACGCTCTCCGGGACATGGCGCGCGGTCTGGCTCGCACCCAGATTGCAGCCGAACCCGAAGATCGTGAACAGATAGCGTCGGGCGGCATCTTTGAGCTTCGGGTCCGACCCGGATGGCGGCCCGAAATGGCGGGTATAGGGCACCCAATGGTGTACGTGCTTGAGGATATCGAGCAGATGCCGCTCCGGCATCCGGGAACGGACCGCCTTCTCGAAGGCCGGCAGATCGGCGGGGAGCGGCTTGGACCTCTGGCGCTTCAGGTGCGGCGTCCCGTCCGGGTCGATCGTCAGCTCGCTGTTGTCGGGGAAGCCGTTGTCCACCTCGGTTGCCCGTTCGTTGAGCCGCTGGCGCAACGTGGCGACCAAGTCGTGGCTGGACGTGGGCAGTCCAACGGCCTGACCGTATCGCCCAAGCTGGGCTTCGCACCGCGCCCAGGGCAAGAGGGGTTAATCCCAACCTTCATGTCATGAAGGGCAACAGCGTTAGAGCGCAGTTTCAATCTCCAAGCGGGTGTTCAGGTCCAGATGGAAGGTGCCGTACGGGTTGATGTGCCCGTAGAACAGCGGGGTCAGGCCTCGCCAGTCTTCGGCAGTCATGCGTTTTTCCCAGGATTCGGTGGCCAGCACCTGCTGGACCATCAGGGTGTTGATGTAGACCAGGGCGTTTTGCAAGAGATGCAGGGCCAGCATGGTCAATTCCTGATCTTCGCGGCGGTTGCTGGCGAACTCACCGCCCTTGCCAAACAAGATGAAATCGTTGGTACTGTTCCAGTGCTCGACTACGTTGAGCCCTTCGTGGATTTCCCGTCGCAGCGCGGGTAGTCGCAGATAGCGGCAGAGAAAAATCGTCCGCGGCGCTTTGCCGAGTTCGGCCAGCGCCTTGTAGGTGGGATGCTGGAGATTGTGGCGGGTGAAGCGCCGGAGGATCGACTCCGTGTCGGCGGTGCCCAGACGAAGTGCACTCGCATATTTGATCATTTCGTCGTACTGCTGAAGGATCAGGTCCCACTGGATCGGGCGCGACAGGACCGGTTGCAAATGGGGAAAGGCATCCGGTTGACCGGCATCGGCCCGGTACAGCCGTTGGGCATGAATGGCCTTGAGCCGGGGCAGCAACTGAAAACTCAGCAAGTGGCTGAACGCGAAGGCGACTTCGCTCTGACCGTGGCTATCCACGTACTGGCGATCGACCGCCATCTCGGTGCAGTGCCGCAAGACGCCCTCGATCATGGCGGCGGCCTCCGAGGACGAACAGGTCTTGAGTTGTGAATAGATGCAGGTTGACTTGCGTTCGACATGCCAGTAGATCATCACGCCGCGTCCGCCATAGCGGACGTGCCACTCGGTCATCAAATTTTGATCCCAGGCGCCGAATTGCTTGGAATCCGCGGCGCAAGCCGTGGTGCCTTCGCCCCAGAAGTGCGGCGACCGGGCCTCGAGGGTGCGGTTGACGATCAGGGCAATGGCGTCGCGCAGCTGTTCCGGGGTGATGAAGCGCCGCCGCACGTAGAGTAATTCCTTATACGACACCCCGGCATGGCCGACGCTGACGCGTTTCAGGCCGGCATTGGTGCCGAGGCCGTAGAGACACAACAGTAACCGGTATTGCAACGTCGCCCGATCCAGGCTTTCGAAGGCCGTCGCACTGCGGAAGGCCTGGGTGAAACCCAGCCGCAGGTCGGTTTCCTTGAGCACGTCCAGCAAGCTGGTCATCGGCCAGCGGCGGCCGATCTCGCTTTTCAGCGCCAGCAGGTTCTGCGGCTCGGGTTGGGCCGCCAGCGGTGAGAGTTTGATCCAGCCGCCGGCCTTGCCGAGCAACGTGACCTCGGCGTTGGTGGGCAACCCGTCGTTCAGAGCGGCGAGTTCCGCGCGCAAGGTCTGCCGGATGCGTTCCACGAAGCTCTCGGCCTCCACCGGTTGCCCGAGCCATTGGTAATAATGGTGGCGGTTTGCGGCAAAATCGCCCGGTACATCCGCATCGGGATTCCGGTAGCGGTCCGCGCCTTCCACCCAGATTTCCCGGCAGCGGAGTTGGTCGCGCAGGCTTTGCAACACGCAGATCGCATAGGTCAAACGGTGAATCCGGACGTGGTTGCGGGCATCACGTTCCTGCACCACCTCCCGCCAGAACGGGGGCACGACGCCCTCGATGGGGACCACTTCCTGGGCGGGATAGGTCCGGCCCTGGTGTCCCGCACAGCGCTCGAGCACCGCCAAGGCCTCGATGACGGGTCGATACCGTTCGTTGTTGGAGCGGAAGCACAGCGTCTCCAGCAACGGTGCCAGCATCCGGCGGTAATGCCCGCCATAGGAGGCGCGAATCCGAGTCTGGACCGACTGCCGGTACTGCGATCTCGAAGCCTGAGCTTCCTTCAGCAGATCGCGCAAGGTTTGTTCGCCAACCACCGGAAAAATCACCTGCTTGACCGTGCCGTCCGGTTGGGCCAGGGAGGCTTCGGCGAGCCGGAACAGCAGGCCGTGCTTCCCGGCGACCCGTTTCCAATCCTCCAGCAGTTCTTGTTCGATCCGCCGTTCGGCCCGGACGCCGATGCGATGGACCAGGGCGATCAGCACCTCGACCAGCCGATCGGTCAGTTCTTGGCGGCGACAGTGGCCGAACACCACCAGCAGAGTCAGCCGTAACGGGGCTGGATGACGGCGCAGTTCGTACGGTTCTTCGGCGGCCGCTCGTTGCCGGTAGCTCTGCAAGACTTGCGGGGATACGCCCCGCAAGATTTCGACCGGCAGCGTCAAGGCCCGCAAGCCTTGGAGTTGGGTGACGTGCTGCAACAAGGTGTGGAGCGCCACCGCGCCCGCATCGGTGCGAAAGGCTTGCAACGGCGTCCGCCCGCCGCCTGCTTCGGGGGTCTCGCGGTCGGCGGCGTCCGGGACCAACCAGGCCTCCAGGGCTTCCCGGGTCGTTGCGGTCAGGGCTTCGTACACTTGGGTACAAAACCGGTCATCGAAGCCCTGCCGGGCGGATTTCACGATCCGGTCCAGACGATCCGCAGTCGGGGGCTCGAGGCCGAGTTCCCGCAATCGCCGGTAGGCATGGGCGCGGAGCGTGTCCAGCTTGCGGCTGTGCGGCGCCACCTCGGTTTGCAGCCAGCGCCCCAAGGCCTCGCCATCGGCGACGGCCGCTTCCCGAAACCCCAGCAGTCGCCGGATTTCCGCCCGGTGATACTTGAGCGCCCGGCCGTCCCAGGCATAACCCGGCCAATCACCGGCGTCCAGGGCCAATTGCTCGGCCACATAGGCCACCGCCACCGCCGGGACCTCTCGCGGTTCGTTGGGGAAACGGCCTTCGTAGTGAAAGAATTTCAACAGGACCGCAAACCCGAGCCGTAAAGCCCCTCGTTTCGCGAGCGCCAGGTGCTTTTCTTCCGGGAGCAGCGTCCAGTGTGCGTGCAGTTCCTCGATGGGCCAGTGGCGTCGCATGGGGCAGGGCCTGACAAATAGGGTAGTGCCCGAACCGGCTTCCTGTACCGCCGTAAAATCAGCCGCTTGGAAGCCTGCTGCGGGGATGACAAATAGCCTATAGTCTAGCTGTCACCCTCGCCTCGGTGCCCGCCCCATGTCCCTCATCGCCTGCTATTGTCGGGTCTCCACCCGCCACCAGAAAAACGACAGCCAGCGGGCCGAGATCGCGCGTTGGTTGGAACAGACCTCCATGGACCGGTCGGCCATCCGCTGGTTCGAGGATCAGGATAGCGGGACCACATTCCAGCGACGCGCATTCGAGGCGATGCAGCAAGGCATCGCGAGCGGTGCGATCCAAACCGTGGTGGTCTGGAAGCTGGACCGGCTGTCGCGGCGACAACGGGAAGGTATCAACCTCCTGGCCGACTGGTGCGAGCGCGGCGTGCGGGTCGTGGCGGTCACCCAGCACATTGATTTGAACGGCGCCGTGGGGCGGATGGTCGCCAGCGTGATGTTCGGACTGGCGGACATCGAGATGGAGTACCGCCGCGAGCGCCAGGCCGCCGGCATCGCGGTGGCCAAGCGGCGCGGCGCGTACGCAGGACGGCGGATGGGCACCACGAAAGCCAAACCGGCGCGGGCGAAAGCGCTGCACCAGCAAGGACTGACGGCGGCCGAGATTGCCAATGCCCTGGCCATCACCCGGCGCACGGTGTTTCGTTATCTGAGCCAGCCGTGAGGGGGCTCGATGAAAACCTTCGAGCAGCAGTATCCGAATCTCACGGCGTGGATTCGGATGTACGACGGGTGGATCGCGATTGGCCGGGATGAGATGAGTCGCCCCCTGGTCCGGGTCCTCAGTCCGGGAGGCTTGGTTTGGAAAAGCCGAAAAACCTACAAGTCGATCGACGACGCTTTGGCAGACGCCGACCGCGCGGTCGCCGCTGAAGTCGCCACCTACTGAGCGCAGTCTGAGGATGGTTATTGCCCTTCATGACATGAAGGTTGGGATTAACCCTTGTAATGCAGTCCCGATTCCGCGTCGTAATACTGGCCGGGAAAGCGGACACCCGCCAGGCTTGGGTCATATTCTGGTCGATTTTTCCAATACCTTCAATATCTTGCGGCAGAACAGTCAACGTCGGGAAGTTCCAAGATTCTTGCACTCGCTAAGAAAACCGAGCGATCCCTTGTGATCACCTCGCCAAGCTGAAATTCTCCAAGGCGCTGCCGCTGGCTTTCACCGAGCACGGGGCAATGATGGCGGGGTTCGTGCTGAACACGCCCCAGGCGGCCAAACTGGCGGAGCTGGGGCACAAGCTGGACGATCATGATGCGGCCATCCGCGATATCCTGGATGCGATCCGACAACTGATACTACACCCCGATCCACCCAAGAAACGACAGGTCGGCTTCGTGCAAGATGAGTGAGAAGATGAGAGATTTGCATAAAAAAACCGCGCGAGACGGCTTTTCGCTTGAGCAGGGTTCCTGTTCGGCGGATGGCGCCACGCTCCGCGCTATTGCGCTAACGTGATTTATCCTTTTTTAAGCGCCCATCAAGATGATTATATATCCAAGGGGAGATTGCCCAACAAATAATAAAAGTGATTGCCTTAAGAACCCAAGAATCCATCCAGAGTGAAATAAGCTCATAACGTGGGAAAAAGCCACTAAAAATAGCTATAAATAACATAATAACTGCATAAAGCACGATAACAGTTTTTAGGCGATTCATTATATTCATTTAATTTTTTATTGGCTGCAACACTCTACAGGCTCAGTAGAGATTACTGCACTCCATCCAATAAAAGTTGAAATCGCTGATGCGTCAAACCCATAACTTGGACCACTAATCATGCTTGACGATTTAAGCCTGCCTAGCTTTGTCACAGATAGCAATGTTCCACCGACCCCTCCCACAACATTTATCCCACTAGTCCATGCACTACCATTGGCCGCCGATGGGTCTGGGCAATTCCTATAATCATCAGTCATAGTTAGCCCACCTCCTGTCCCGGCTAAATCCTTAATAACAGTTTCACCAGCTCCTACTAATGATAGTCCTACCCCTAAAGTCACAAAAGAAGCAAAACCTTTAATCCTAAGTTTTGAATTACATTTGCATTCGGATTCAAGAGAAAAGAAACTTATCTGCCCTCCAGCTCCTGCTGTAGCAGAGGCACTAAGCATACTTCCTGTCCAAGTCACTTCTAACCCGAGAAAATCGGAAAATCTAATAGGATGACTGAGAGCGTAGAGATAAGTATTTACCCCGCCTTGTAGTCCAATCGGATCACTCTGAATGTAGCGTCCTGTGGCCGGATCGTAATCTCGGTAGTAGTTGTAATGCAGCCCGGATTCGTTGTCGTAATACTGACCGGGGAGAATTATACTTCGCTAATGTGCCCCACGTGTTCAATGAAAATTTGAGGATGGGTTCTTAATTATTTTGCATAACGAAGATAATATAAAAAATATTCCCTCCATTAAAATCATAACAAAAAATACAAAATGCCCACCGTGCTTTATCCAAAGAAAAGGTATAATACCCAGAAAGAAATCTAAACTTCTATCTTGCAATTCTTGGCCATATCCAGTTATTAATGTAACAAGAAAACTACAAATAATTATTAGAAAAGAAGAAAGAAAAATTTTTATTAATTTTAAATTAATATGAGTAAAAAATAATAATAATAAAAAATATGAAGATATAAATATAAAAAATCTGCTTCCGTGCTGCAAGTAGTAATGGATTTGGAAGAAAAGCATATAAATTATTACAATAGTAATGGGCATTATGACATAATAATAATCACTTACAATTTTTAGATTTCTTCGCATTTTTTTCTAACTGACTAGGGTATTGGGCTGGCTCAATTCCACAAACTTCACAAATCACATCACATGCTGCTACAGCACAATATCCATTATCAGCACCCCCACGCCTCTTTAGCTTATCCCTGATTGAATTTTCCTGTTCAGAATTAATTGGAAGCTCAACAATCGTTGGGTCTTCTCCATGGTTACGTAAATCCTTTAAAAAATTCTCAAGGGAAGAATCTTCATCTAAAAATAAATCACCTGATCCTCGGCGATTACCACTCTCCGGTATATAACTACCAGCCGGGTCAAAAAGTGCACCAGGTAGATGAATTGTAGAATGCGTACCTTTTCCAAGATCATACCAAGCATGAGTTGTAATAAGGGTAAGAGTCGCTCCCTCCAACCCCCCCCCGGATCGTTCCAATTGACGGGATCGTTGCTAACGTAGGCGAACAGATTGGTATCGCCGCCTGCAAAGAGGATGGGGTCTTTGGCGGTCCAACGACCGGTTTTCGGGTCGTAATCCCGCGCACCGAAGCGGGTGAGGCCGGTATCTTTGTCATACAGGCCACCGGCAAAGCCAAAGGGCTGGAAGCCGGGGTTGCTGTCAGCGGTGATGGTACCCCAAAACATCGTAATCGATGCGCTGGGCCACACTGCCATTCTGGGTATTGATGATCAGACGTGGGCTACCTACGTGATCGCTGACGATCCGGTAGATGACGCCGTTCTTAATGAGGTATGACGGGACATGACCTTTATCCGCGTAGACAAAGCGACTGACGATCTGGCTGTTGCCATCCAGTTCGGCGATAGGTCGTAGGCCGTCTTGATAGAGGAAGCCTTGCACCAGGGCGCCGTTGACTTTCTTGCCGATCCGGCGATAGCGACTATCAGTCAGGTAGTCGAGGATCGTGCCGTTGGGGAGAACGACTTTTTGGAGGTTGCCGAGCACGTCATAGGTGTAGGCGGTGGTTTGTCCGCTGTCGGTCTTGGTGGCCAGTTCACCATTGGCGGTGTAGGTATAGGTCGCCCCGTGATGGGTGAGGAGTCGATCCTGATCGTCGACCGTGGCGATAGTGGTGCCATTCTCTTGCGTTCGATTGCCGTTGGCGTCATAGCCCATACAGGGGGCTATGCTCACGCCATCCCGCGTGATCTCGTACAGCCGGTCGGCGGTATCGTAGCGATAGTCGTCGGTATGAGTAGCGCCTTGGAGGGTTTCTTGCTGTTGGGTGATCCGCCCCAAGGCATCGCGGATGTAGGTGGTGGCATAGACGGGTGTGCATGGTAAGCCCCCATTCCTAAGAAGCGTGGATCGTGATGCCGTTGGGCGATGCTGCGATTGGATCCAGGTCGGGTGTGCTGTTTCGCAATATTTTCACCCGCTCTAACCAGTCTGTGGGATTAGGAGATAAGACAGAGTTCTCCTCCTGATACGGCACCCCGCTACGGTCGGTTTGTTTTAACCGAGTTTAGTGAGCAATAAACGCGCCTTATTGTAATAGTCTGATTAAAAAAGAAAAATAGCCCACCCCCTTCAACAAAAGCGTTTCATGTTGAAAGCACCGAATAAGTAACCTGTTTCAAAATGCAACAATGGGTATGGGTTTATGGGGTCGTTTCAGAAAACGGAAAAAATCGTACGCTAAGAGCAGGTTCGTCCTTCTGGAAAGGCTGCAACAGAAAGACGGGGTATTGAATGTCACATTTCTATCCAAAAACACCATTTAAATGCCTTAGACTAAATGACGGGTTAAGTGACATTTTTTGACAGCGGGAGCTTTTCGATTCACACCATCACCTAATCGAGCGTATATGTGACAGGCAAAACATGCTGGTTTTCCACATGCGGGTACGGTCTATCTGGAGCGGGCCGCGAACGCTTTGCGCGGCCACGGCCACGCCGTTAATGATGCCCTGTTGCAGTACCTGTCGCCGCTGGGCTGGGCGCACATCAACCTGACCGGCGATTACCTCTGGCGCAGCAGCGCCAAGATCGGCGCAGGTAAATTCAGGCCGCTACGGCCGCTGCAACCGGCTTAGCGTACGATTTTTTCCGTTTTCTGAGACGACCCCTTTCAGCCTAGCTATAGTTGCTCATCCAGACGTAGGACTACCTTATGGATCTATACCTCGCTTGCTACTGTCATGGATAACTACAGAAGCTGTGCGCACGAAATCACCGGTAGTCGAGCTTGGAGCTTCTTTATCAGCCTTCATGGTCGAACTTGATCTTGTGCCTACTGGGGGAAGATGGGGAAGCATTACAAGATTAAAAAATCAGATAGAGCGATTATTTTCTTGCATGGTGTCTTGTCGTTATCAGGATACAGGGGAAGGGAAAAGCAGCGGGTCAGGTTTTATCATCGCTAAAGAATATAAACTCTGGTGGAATCCAAAGAATAAGGATCAAATACCCTCATGGAGATCCACTGTTACTTTGAGCACAGATTTCTTTGAGGAAATTATTAATCGCCCTGTGCCAATAGACATGCGAGCGCTCAAAGCGCTTAAACGTTCACCAATGGCCTTAGATATTTACTGTTAGCTGACGTACCGAATGTCGTATTTAAACAAGCCAACAGAGATTCCTTGGGCAGCTCTACAAATGCAGTTTGGTGCGGACTACGCTTTTGATGAACAAGGTCTAAGGAACTTTAAAAAGAAGCTCTTAAATCATCTTCAGAGTGTTCTTATCATATATCCAGAAGCCAATGTGGAAAGCAACGAACGAGGCTTGTTGCTCAAGCCCAGCAAACCGCATGTGGCGCAACTGCCACCCGCGCTGCCAAGACTCAAAAATTCGCCCGTACCTGAGACGCTGTTGCTCCCACTATCGATCTACCAGGAAGGTTATGAAGGGCCGCTGCTTCAGACATCAACGCACGAACAGGCCAGGAAAGCGGCACCGGGCTGGGATGTGTACGAGCTGGAGCGGCAATGGCGCGAGTGGATCGCCAAGAAAGGGGTACCTCGAAAACCGGATGCCGCTTTTGTCGCGTTCTGCCGCAAGAAAGCGGTTAAAGAAAATTTTTGATTTCTTTTAGTGGAGTAAAACATCGGTTTAAATCATCCGTTGCCTAGCGCGCGATACCCAAAAACACTGCCAAACAGCGGCTGACTTCGAGCATGACTTCATCGCTGGCCGCGCCGAAAGGTTCGCCTAGCTTGTCACGCCTCACTGTCATGGTTTTGTCGACCATGATTTGCGAAGGCTTTTTTAAGTGATTCGCTTCATCAGGTTGCACTATGATCCGAAATATCGGCGCGTCGATCAAGGTGCTGGAAACCAGCAGCACAGTTACGGTTGCGTGGGCATCAAATTGGTCGGCTTGAATAATCAGGGCGGGGCGCGGTTTGCCAAAGTCGCCTTGGAGCGCGACAGTCACGAAATCGCCGCGCTTCATGAAGTCCAGTCGTCCGTATCGGCCAGTGCAGCATCCATGAAATCAAGCAAGTCCTGATCGGCTAAATCGGCTTGTGCGGCCAATTGGGATTGGCGGCGGCACTCGGCGGCGAAACCGGGACGGCGAGTGTCCGGCACCCAGATTTGCACCGGGCGCAATCCAGCCTTGCGTAGCGCGCTGCGCCGCTTCTCGACCCGCTCGGAAAGCGTCATCCCCATGAGGGCCTCCCCAAAAGTTACATGTAATCAATATAGCCCTTTCACGGGCTACATGCAACATAAGCACTCTCTTTTGGCGCGGAGAGCCAAAAGAGAGTGCGGCTGTAGGCTGCTATTGCCGCTTATTTCAGAGATATTTTGTGAATTTCAACAGTGTTGTTGATGCGAGAAAATAGTTGAAAGGCTAGGATAGAGGGATGTTGCAGAAAAGCGTGTGGGCCATCGGCGCGGCCCTGTTGGCCGGGTTGGGGTTTTGGCTGGCTCGGGTAATGCCGTCGCAGGCGTGGGGCCAGTGGGACGGGGCCAGCTGGCAGGTCGTCGGCACCGGCTGGGCGGTGCTGTGGCGCGGGTGGCCTTTGGCGGCGTTCGGCGCGCTGGTCGGCGCGGGGGTGGTGGGGTCGGTGCTGGCCTTGACCCTGAAACACGTCCAAGCGGCGGATTTCAAGCTTGAACTAGCCCGTTTGCGCCGCCAGCGGGATGCGGCGGTCACGGAGGCGGAGGCGCGGGTATCGGCGCGCGAGCAGGAGGCCGCGCGCCGGGAGTCGGTGGCGTTGGAAGTCCAGCGCGCGGGGGAGCAGGCGCGCGGGGAGGCGCTGTCGGCGCAGCAGGCGGCGGATCAAGCGCGCACGGCGGCCGAACAAGCCGTGGCTCACGCGAATGTTCGCGCCTGCAACGCAATCTGCGCGGCGGAGCGCATCAAGCGGCGCATCGAGGGTAAGCCGCGCTTCGACGCTCGAACATCAGCGCCCTAACAGACGGTCCGAAGTCTGTTCGTACAAGCTCACCGGAGCGGCCACGTCACGGCATTCCGAGAAGCAGAAACCCGACTGCCCAAATAGGAGAACGCAGTTTCTCGACTGCCCAAATCGAGCGGCGCAACCAACGCCCGTCATCCTGGAGCAATCTTGGGTGAGAACGTGGGTGAAATGACGATTGAGCGTGAAGGGGAAATCAGGAACACGAGTCGGTTGGAATGAATCCGGGAGGACACCAGGAATGACGAGTCCCGAGTATCGGAAAGATCGGTTGTACTGGTTCGACGGAACGCGATTTGTGGAGGTGGAGCCGTCCGAGGAGCGCAAGCTGCCTGTGACGGAGGAGGCGGTGAACGCGGTGAAGGCGGTGCGCAAGGCGGCGCAGCAGGCCATCGGTTTGCGACCTGAGCTGTCATTGTGCGCGTCGGCGATGCTGCTGGCCGCTGCGGAGTTGCCCGATATCGCCCAGCGCGTGAAAGCGCTAGGACAGCGCGTGTACGGGGCCTGACCGTGATCAGGTGGTGAATGCGCGCAGGGTGTGGGGTGGATGTCGGGTGGTGGTGTTTTGTGAGGTGCGCGTCCGTTTCGGTGGAAACGGGTCGCGGGTGCGGGGTCTTGCAGACTTCGGCCCGCCGATTGAGCGCATGGCCCTTCTTCTCACCGGTGGCAGGTGAGGACGCGAGAGGGGTGAGCAGGTTCGTGGCGTAGGTGTGGCGCAGTTTGTGTGGGCTAATCTTCTTGTCGATGCCCACCTTCTTAGTCATCAGCCGCAGATAACCACGCGCGGCTTGTGGTGAAACCGCCTTGCCGTCCGCTTTCGCAAAGACTGGCTCTGAGCGGTTCGCCCGATCTTTAAGCCAAAAGCCAAAAACGGCCGCAAACTGCCCCGGTAACGGCACCAGACGCTCCCTGTTGCCCTTGCCGATGACGCACGTTTGGGACCCCCCTCAACGAAGCGCACGTCTGAGAGCTTCAGAGCAAGTCGTAACGCTGTCTTGTTTCGGTCATGCGGGTTTTGTTATTGCCGAAAATATTGATCGGAATATTGCGCCGATCTTTCAGCGTCGCCTCAAACGTCGCTCACTCTTCGCGCTTCGGCGAGCGCGCCCGGATCATGGGCCACGCCCGCCCGCATCAGCCATTTGTAGAAGCCGCCGCAAAATCACGCGCCCGCCGGTTCGTCCGTTGCTCCCCGCGCTGATCATTCCGTCTCGCGTTCTTGAATGGTTTTGTTTTGGGTGCGCAATCACCTGACGACTCGATCACCCGGCCGACACGCCGGTGGCAACGGTCGCGCCGCCATTCACGTCGCTCTCGCACAACCCGCGCGACATCCGCGCGCTAGCGAGACTCTCGTGCCATTCACGCAAGCAATAATCATGCTCGACAAACGGCGGGCGACGCCCATCAATAACCCTTTTATTTATCAAGTAAAACTGCAAAAACTCATGATTTTAATCAGCTATTTTTGAAACCTATCGCTTTTCAGACAGTTTCAGGTTGAAACCATTCTTCAAGAGATCGGTCGCGGCAAGGGAGTCTCGCTGGCCCGACGGCGGCGGTGGCCAGATTGAGTGTGCCCCGCGAGGTGCCGATGGCGTGCGTCTTTTGTTATTCCGTGCGATCAGGCGTCATGAGGCGCGTTGGCGGGGGCTGTCATCATTCAAGATTATCCGAGGAATCTTGAATTTTACCCATGAACAGGCGTATGGATACGTGTTACGTAATATGTTTAACGTGAGAAAATCGACTTTAAGTGGTGCATTCCGCAGTGACCCGATACACAGTTTGTAAGTCAGCGTCTCTGCCAAAACACGCACGCTGATCAGTTCAACCTCGGTCGCCGGCCGGGAGCAACCCCGTGAAGACCCACGAACACCTCATGCCGCCGAAAACTGTGCTAGTCAGAGACACCGATCAACGAGCGCCGGTTCACTGGCCGGCGGTAACGGACATGCCCTGTCCGGTGTGCGAGACAGAGACGGTACGCTGGGCCGAAGCCGGCCACGTCCCCGGCTATCGTATTTGCGACGGCCGCGAGGCGCATTTTTTCGCGCGCGGCACTGCCGTCCGGCCGATGCTAGGGGAACGTTCATTCCGTTGGCGGGGCTTGACCGCCGCCGGAATCCGGCTGTGCGCCCCCCCGACGAATGTCGTGTTTGCCGGTTTCGATGCGTGGTTGGAGACCAAAAAGCCACCGTTCCGCCACCACAAGGCGTTTTTGGGATTCGCTAAAAAACGGGTAAAAGGGAGGTTTTAATGTCCCCAAACGGCTAAAAAAACATAGGGATATGAACGTTATCCACGGCGCATCAGCACCACCCTAAATCCATATATCTTTGCATTCATCTAAAATCACATCGCTGAAAGCACCAAACCTGTAGAGAGCTCTGTTGCGTTGCAATAAATGCGTTCGCTCGCGAATGCTTTAAACCCCATGGGGTTTGCCCCCCAATCCCCCCAAGCCTTCGCTCCGCTTAGCGGTCAAGGCCAAACCTCTCGCACCGCCTTGACAGCCGCTGCGCTTGGGCTGGTGGGTCGCCAAGGCTAAACGGATTTCTAATATCTGCTCTCTGCTTTTAAGTAATGCTTTTTTGCATTACATTAGGGTTGTAAGCCATACATTGGGGGCAGACGGTGACAACATTAACGGTGACAGCCAAAGGACAGGTGACGTTTCGCAAGGAGGTGTTGCAGCACTTGGGTATCAAGCCCGGGGACAAGATTGAACTGGAACTGTTGCCAGAGGGGTGCGGTTTGCTAAAAGCGGCTCGACCCGCTGGAACGATCGCCGATTTCGTGGGCTTGCTGGCGGGACGAACGACGAAGGTGGCGAGCCTTGAGGACATTAACGAGGCGGCGGCGCAAGGGTGGACTGATCGAAGATGAAGGTCGCGGTCGATACGAATGTGCTGGTGCGTGCGGTGGTGTGCGATGAGGTGGCCCAAGCCGAGGCTGCCAGCCAGATGTTGACACAGGCAACGCTGATTGCGGTGGCGTTACCGTGTTTGTGTGAGTTCGTCTGGGTGTTGCGGCGGGTCTACGGGTTTCAGGCCGCTGATATCGCGGCGGCCATTCGGGCTTTGCTGGCCGCCGCCAATGTGGCGGTGAACAGGCCCGCTGTGGAGGCCGGTTTGGCCATGCTGGCGGCGGGCGGTGATTTCGCGGATGGGGTGATTGCCTATGAGGGGCGTTGGTGGGGTGGGGAGACGTTCGTGTCCTTCGATAAGAAGGCGGTAACGCGGCTGACGGCTCAGGGCTATCCCGCGCACGTACTGTGACGTTGGGGAGTACTGGAATGCCTCTAAAATCGACGTGGAGGCTGCGTAACGCGATTTTGAGGGGCAGCGCCTGTCGGGCCTGTCGCGCGTCGAACTACGGGTCTGATCAGGATACGCGCAAAAAGTAGTAACTTCGGGTGAGCGGCGGTTGCCGTTGGGGGGTGAATCTGCTCCTGATCACGCCGATCATTCGTCGTTGTTCAAGGCGTTCGCCCATGGCGACCCGTTGCACGGCGCTCACGCCAATGCCGAGTTCCTTAGCGATTTTCTGGATTCCCTTACCCTGCTGGCGTGCAGATTGGATTTTCTGCTCCACGCGTTCTGACGTCCGCGGTCTGCCCAAGATCTTGCCTTGCGCCCGCGCCCGTTCCAGACCGGCCTTGACCCGCTCTCGGATCATCGCGCGCTCAAACTCGGCGAATACGCCGCACATCTGAAACATAGCCTTGCCGGCCACGGTCGTGGTGTCGATCCCTTGCTGGTGGAGGTACAGATCGATGCCCTTGGCCTGGAGATCCGACAACAGGCCCACGAGATGTTGCAGCGAGCGGCCGAGCCGGTCGACGGACCAAGCCATGACCACGTCCATCTCGCGGCGAACGATGGCGGCGCAGAGTCGGTCATAGGCCGGGCGTCGATCTCGCCCCTTGACGCCGCTGACGCCGCAATCGACATACTCCTCGGCGACCTGCCACCCCATGCGTCCGGCGACGCTCCGCAGCTCGTGGAGCTGATTGTCCGGCGTTTGCTCTCCCGTCGAGACCCGCGCATAAATGGCAATCTGTTTCATCATGCCAAAAAGCATATACCAAAAACAGAAGATTATTACGCCACCTTGGCCCATGAATGCGCCCACTGGACACGCCACCCCTCGCGCCTGAATCGGGATTTAGGTCAAAAACGCTGGGGAGATAGCGCCTACGCAATGGAGGAACTAATAGCGGAGATGACCAGCGCGTTTTTATGCGCCGAGCTGAACGTGACACCACAGGTCATGGCCGACCATGCTGCCTATATGGCGAGCTGGCTTAGCGTTTTGAAAGAGGATAAGCGCGCCATTTTCACTGCCGCCAGCCATGCGCAAAAGGCCGCTGATTTCTTGCTAGCCTTCCGGGAAGCCAGCGAAGAATCGCCGGTTGAGCCGCTGGCGCTCGTCGCTTGAGCGCGCGGACAAGCGTCGTTAGCCTGGCATAAATATATCCATATTGATATAATCCAATCATGAAACCTGTCCGTTTTCTCGGGGATTCCTTGAAGCGCTTGCGCGAGTTTCCGCCCGAAGCGCGCCAAGACGCCGGACATCAGCTTTACAAGGCGCAACGCGGCGAGCCGCCGGACGATTTCAAGCCCCTTTCCGCCGTTGGCCAGGGCGTCGAGGAAATCCGCGTACGGGACGAAACCGGCACCTATCGGGTGGTCTATACCGCCCGGCGAGCAGAGGCGGTCTACGTGCTGCACGCCTTCCAAAAGAAAACGCAAACCACGCCGAAACGCGACTTGGACATCGCCAAGATGCGTTTCGGCCAACTCGAATCGAGGTGAACCGTGAACGACGCCGAGACTGAAACCTTCGCCAGCGTGTGGGACGCTATCGCCGACACGCCGCAGGAAGCGGCCAACCTCAAGGCCCGCTCCGAGCTGATGAGCCAGATCGCGGCGCTCGTCGCCGCGCGCGGTTGGACGCAGGTGGAGGCGGCTCGCCGCTGCGGCGTGACTCAGCCCCGCCTGAACGACCTGTTGCGCGGTCGCTTGTCGCGGTTCTCGCTGGATGCCCTGGTCAACATTGCGGCAGCGCTCGGCTGTCGGGTGCATGTCGGCCTGGAGGCGGCCTGATCCGCCGGATCGCCGCGCCGCCCGTGTTGGCGGTCCCGGTGTTCGCGGGCGCTACGGGCTGTCTGCCTCACTTGCGTTTGCAAGACAGCCCGTAGCGCCACGCCGCTCTCCTATCGGTGCGGCGTTGCCGCGATTTTTTACGGGGCTTCGCCCCGAAAAAAGGGTATCGCCCAGATTGATGTAAAAAGATACGTTAAGGAAGGGTCAACGGATGCGGCCACGATCCAGGACATACTGTCCGTAGAGGATGACGTTATCCCACTCGATAGGGCTGATGTGTTCCAGCAGGGAGAGGTCGATGGCATGATCCTGGGGATTGCAACACCGGATCACCCGTGTGATCTCTTTAGCTTGCCAATAGATCACGCAGGCCAGGATCAGCGTTAGATTGCTGCATGAATTCATCTGCTCGTGCAGTTCGCGAGCATTGATCCGTCCCCGACGGCCGTAGTAGACCTCCCGTGCCAATGCATGCAGTTGCTCCACCTTCAAGAGGCCGCGGCGGATCCGCGTCCGTAGGGTGGGTTCCGAGAGGTAGCGGAGGAGGAACTCGGTCTTGAACACCCGGCCCAGATCCCGGTTGGCCCGGTAGAAATGATTTTTGCCGCTGTAGGAGGCCAAACGCCGAAGGGCGACCGAGGCGGTGGTATGGCCTGCGGCCAGTGAGGCGTAGAACTGCGCCATCCGATCCCACTGCTCAACGATTACGGCCACATCAATCTTCCGATCCGCCCGAATCATCCAAGGCGTCAACGCACCATAGGGGCGTTCCTTATCGAGATAATAGGGGCGCTGTGTGCGGAGGCTGCGGATGCGCGGGCAGAAGCGGCGACCCAGCATGGCGAAGGCGGCGAAGTTAATTTCAGTGTAGCCATGCGTATCGGTGTAATGCGCTTCCAAATTCAAATCGCTTTCGTTGTACAACAACCCATCCAGCACAAAGGCGGCATCGCGGTCGGTGCATTCGATGGGGGTGCTGTAGAACGGCGCGTAGTTGTCAGCGACGAAGGTATAAAACTCCAGGGCGAAGTCGCTGAATCGAGTACTGTAGGTGGAGCTGCGGGCTTGGCTGCAGCTGACGGTATTTTCCACTGCTGATTATCGGCGCCTTGCCCACCAACTTGCTGCGCTGGCCAGGCAAACTGACCGTGGCCCCGTACTTGCCGCGGCCATGGTTGACTGGCTACGG
>Ga0209573_1000289_pt1 | contig 117783 bp, 100 predicted proteins | sample TNRBio252014_DNA_FD_185870 | JGI IMG/M metagenome (GOLD analysis project Ga0209573, IMG submission 185870) | Wastewater treatment Type I Accumulibacter community from EBPR Bioreactor in Madison, WI, USA - TNR Reactor_6/25/2014_ DNA (SPAdes)... | ecosystem: Engineered > Bioreactor > EBPR >...
ATCAATCTTTCCCGAAACTTATAAACGGCAGCAAAAAACATATTCCCTTGCCCGCCCGCTACCAACCTCCACGCGCCACTTGTAGCAAATGTTTGATGCCAAATGTTATGAAAACTCATGTACTCGCGATAGTTGAACTGATCCGGATTTTGAGGAGCGTCAATTGCTGTGAATTTAGCCTTCAGCAATATCACATCGCCATATTGCAATTTTTCTGACGCGCTGTCTTTTAAAAACGAAACAGATATTTTACCGGTAGCGGCAATCGCCTTTTTTTCGTTTACCAATTGCTGCACACACAAAATTCCACGCAGGCTTTTCTGTTTTTCAACAAGCGGTTGGTCAATCATTGCAACAACAAAATCGCCTTCTTGCATTTGTTTGCTAAAGTGATGCGGATAGTAAATTTCGGTATGTAAGAATGTAAGCAGATAAGCAATAGCAACTACTGCCATTAGCGGAGCAATACCTGATGCAAAAAATATACCTGTGCTCAACCAAATTTTCTTCAATAGCACAAAGGCAATAACCACAACTATACATACAGCAAGCACCCCGCTTGCAACCAACCAACACCCGGGCAATAAAATATGAAGTATAATTCCCGCAATGAATGGAATCAACAATCGAATAGCCGGATACTTGCCCCAAAAGTTGCGCATGGCAAATGCGAGTTTGGTTTGTGATAACCGAATCTAATCAATAAAAATCGAAAACAGCAAGCTACTTGCAAATGATAGTGAACTATGCGAGCAATAAACAACTGTGCAAAAAGGGCGGCATTTTAGCATACATTTGACCTAATTTTGACCACAGAAAAAATGGAAAAAAACAGAACAATAGATAACTTGGTTTTAGAGGACTTGATTGGCTACATTTCAAAAAATGGAGTTCAACGAAGCATCAAACCTGTTTACAAAACTGATGACTTTGCCTTATACAATGACGACAGTTTGGAAGTTATGAGTCGTTTCCCTGACAACTATTTGGATATGATTTTTGCTGACCCTCCTTATATGCTTTCTAATGACGGTTTCACTTGTCAAAACGGACGAATGGTAAGCGTAAACAAAGGTAAGTGGGATAAATCGAACGGATTTAATGATGACTTGGAATTTCACGAAACTTGGATAAAAGAATGCAGAAGAGTTCTAAAGCCCGAAGGTACAATATGGATAAGTGGAACATATCACAGTATTTACCAATGTGGTTTTTTACTTCAAAAACTTGGCTTTCACTTACTCAACGACATTAGTTGGTTTAAGCCTAACGCATCGCCAAATTTAAGTTGTAGGTTTTTCACTGCTTCTCATGAAACAGTTTTATGGGCAAGAAAGGACAAAAAAGCCAAGCATTATTTTGACTATGAAGCGATGAAAAACGGAAAATTTCCAGAAGACAACTTTAAAAAACCTGACTTACAAATGCGGAGTGTTTGGAGCATTCCTACACCGCCACCAAATGAAAAGATGTTCGGCAAACATCCAACGCAAAAACCTTTAGCGTTGCTTAAACGAATTGTAAAAGCATCTACCAAATCTGGCGACATCATTTTCGATCCATTCAATGGTGGAGGAACAACAGGCATTGCCTCAAAAATTATTGGCGACAGAAAATATATTGGTTGCGACTTAAACAAAGACTACATTGACTTAACAATAAAACGATACGAAGCACTAAAAGCAAACAAAGGACTTTTTGAGTGATGATAACAAGAGTAATAGCCGTTCGAAATCTTGAGCAATATATCGGGCAGGACTTATGTGAACTTTCAAAACAATTCGCCATCACAACTTTTATTGCGGGAAAGCAAAACAAAGGTTGGAAAGGATTAACTCTTGAGCGACTTGCAGGTTTATCTAACGACAACAAGCAAGCGCCCAATGGGCTTGGTTTTGAGTTAAAATCAACAGCATTTTACCAAGTGAAAGGCGAATGGCGACCAAAGGAAACTTTTGCAATCACAATGATCAATCAACAAAACTTGATTGACACTCCTTTTTTTAAAAGTCATTGTTGGGAGAAGCTAAAATCGCTCATTTATTGTGCAGTAAGTTGGAACGGTAAGCACAATGAAAAGTCTGAACTTTTACAGGTTAAATCTTTTGACTTTTTAGAAAGCGACACCTTGATACAAGAAATTCAAGCGGATTATGAATTTATCCGCAACAAACTAAAAACACAAGGTTTTGCAGCATTAACTGGCAAAGATGGAAAATGGATACAAGCAAGAACTAAAGGTACAGGACACGGCTCAACGAGCAGAGCATTTTATGCAAGAAAGTTGCTCATCAAAGAGATTATTAAATTATAACCCAATACCATAAGCAGAGGAGAATATGCTATAAGCCGCTGCAAATAGTTTGGCGCAAAACCTTAATCTTGCACCTTATGGCTTTAATACTACCTGTTCGCGGCATAGAGCCGAAGTTTGGCAACAACTGCTGGTTGGCGCCCAATGCCACTGTTGTTGGCGAAGTAATCATGGGCAACGATTGCAGTGTGTGGTTCAATGCTGTAGTGCGTGGCGATGTGCATTTTATTCACATCGGTAACAAGGTTAATATTCAAGATGGTGTCGTTATTCATGCTACTTATCAGCAAGCAGCTACCACCATTGGCAATAGCGTAAGTATAGGCCATAGAGCCATTGTGCATGGATGCACGGTACACGACAACTCGCTAATTGGAATGGGCGCAATAGTAATGGACAACGCAGTAGTAGAGGAGCATTCCATTGTAGCTGCCGGAGCAGTAGTGAGCGAAAAAACGATAGTAAAAAGCGGATGGATTTACGCAGGTATTCCAGCAAAACCATTGAAGCAGGTTGACGAAAAAAACTTTAAACATCTTATAGAAAGAATCAGCAATAACTATTCTATGTATGCATCGTGGTTTGTTGAATAACAGATAAACTTTAGATACAAGACTTCAAAAAAACACAACAACAAAATGGAAGACATGCAGCAAGAAGAAAAAGTGGTTTTGGTAGATGAACAGTGCAACGAACTTGGTTTGATGCCAAAGCTGGAAGCACACGAAAAAGGAATGCTACACAAAGCTATCAGTGTAATTATTTTTAACGACAATAGAGAAATGCTGGTTACTCAACGCGCATTTACAAAATATCATTGGGCGGGCATTTGGAGCAACACTTGCTGCAGCCACCCGCGCCAAGGCGAAAGTTTTAGCGATGCCGCACACCGCAGGCTACATGAAGAGCTTGGTTTTGAAACTCCGCTAACCGAAGCATTTCATTTTATTTACAAAGCAACCGATGAAGCAACCGGATTGATTGAACATGAATACGACACTGTGTACACTGGCAATTTTAATGGCCAGTTTCAATTCAACAAAGAAGAAATAAACGATGTGCGCTGGATGAAGGTTGAGGATTTATTGACCGATATTGATGCGAATGCAGCGCAATATTCATTTTGGTTTAAGATAATTTTGAAGGAAATGCAACAGCGCGGAATTTTGCTGTAGCTATTTCGTTGCCATCAATCTTGCTACATATTTTCCTATAACGTCAAACTCAAGATTTACAGTTTTTTCGGCACCGATGTGCTTGAGGTTGGTATTAGCAAAAGTGTATGGAATTATGGCAACTTTAAACACATCGTCAAAAATATCAAATGCCGTAAGACTGATGCCGTTCACACAAATTGAACCCTTCTCTACAATCAAATTTTCGGCAGATGGTGTGTATTCAAATTGATAAATCCAACTGCCATTTTCTTCGGCAACACTAATGCAGTTCCCAATTTGATCTACATGCCCTTGAACAATATGCCCATCTAATCTGCCATTCATCATCATGCATCGTTCAAGATTTACCTCATCGCCAGTTTTTAATAGAGCAAGATTGCTTTTGCGTAAAGTTTCGGCAATGGCAGTAACGGTGTGTGTTTCGCTATTACATTGCACAACCGTTAGGCAAACACCATTATGGCTTACACTTTGATCTACTTTTAGTTCGCTCGAAATATCAGATGCTATGGTAATATGAAGATTGCCAGCTTCATTTTGCAGCGATACAACTTTGCCAATGGTTTCAATTATTCCGGTAAACATATTTACTGTTATTGATTAAGCAATCATTCCGCCTTCTTTTAGTTTTTCCGATTGCTCGGCTACTGCAAGCGCTTCCAACATATCTTGAATTTCGCCATTCATAAAAGCATCGAGGTTATAGATGCTCATATTGATACGATGGTCGGTAATGCGCCCTTGTGGATAATTGTAAGTTCTAATTTTTGCACTGCGGTCGCCTGTACTTACCAGCGTTTTTCTGCGTCCTGCAATTTCGGCTTCGTGTTTGCGCACTGCTGCTTCGTAGATGCGTGTTTTCAGCATTTTCATAGCGTGTTCGCGGTTCTTGTGCTGGCTTCTTTCGGCTTGGCACTCAACTACTACACCAGTGGGAATGTGCGTTAAGCGCACCGCACTTTCGGTTCTGTTTACGTGCTGCCCGCCAGCACCACTTGCACGAAAAACATCTAAGCGAATATCCGCTTCGTTTACATCTACTTCCACTTCATCGGCCTCGGGCAACACCGCCACCGATGCAGCCGAGGTGTGTACCCTGCCTTGCGCTTCAGTTTTTGGCACGCGCTGTACACGATGCACACCGCTCTCAAATTTCAAGGTGCCATACACATTGGTTCCCGAAACCTCCAACACAATTTCTTTATATCCGCCCACTGTTCCTTCGCTGGCGTTTACAAGGCTTACTCCCCAACCTTTCAACTCGCAAAAACGCGTGTACATTCGCAGCAAATCGCCCGCAAAAATACTGGCTTCATCGCCTCCGGTACCCGCGCGAATTTCGAGCATTACATTCTTTTCATCTTCGGGATCTTTGGGTACAAGCAACTTTTTTAGCTCCTCTTCTATTTTTTCTTTTTCGCTCTCCTGCTGTTCCAAATCCTGCTTTGCCATTTCGCGAAACTCTTCATCCTTTTCTTTGCTGAGAATTTCTTTGTTGTTGTCAATATTGCCCAACACCAATTTGTAGCGGTCGTAAGCATTTACCACTTCTTCTAACTCGCGATACTCTTTGTTGAGTTTAGTGAATTGTTTCATATCGGCAGTAGCACCCGGGTCGGATAGCATTTTGCCTACTTCAATAAACCTGCCTTTAAGAGATTCTAACTGTGAATACATATTGTTTTACCGCTAACGGAGCGCGAAAATAACATTTCAATGCTAAAGCAATTCAACATAGACTACAATCGGCATTTTTTATTGAAATTGCTTTCATCAAAACCCCTCTGTATAAAACAAAAAAGCCGCCTCAATTCTATTTTGAGGCGGCTTTCTAAAAAAACTATCAGCCTTACGGTTTATACATTACAAAGTGGAAGCCCAAGCCTTGTACTGCCGTGCCAGATGTATTAAAAAGCTTGACAAGTAACTTACCACCTACCGCATCATTTACCGGAATAGTGGCTCCGCCTGCAAAAGGTGTAACGATAGTTACAAATCCGTTATGTGAATACGACTCTCCTGTAATAGTAATTTCATATCTTGAATTACCAGCATTCCAGGTAGCAGATACATTTCCTGTACTTGCAGATACAACTCCAGCACTATTTACATAACCATAAGCAATTGGCACCAAATTGGCAGCACCTGTTGGCCTGCGTTGATATTCGCCATTGGTTTCAACATCGCCATTGGTGTGTATTTGCGCAACAGATGATGATCCTCTTTCAAACTCAATAAATTGTGCATTATCTGGCGCAGTGCTTGGCACACTCAAGCTAATAATATCGTTGTTTGCCCTAATGCTATCTGTTTCCATTTTAAGCATTTCCGAAGGGCTATTGTTGTTTTTACCACCTTTTTTCAACAATACAACTCCATTAGAAGTAGAGTCTATTACGGTAAATTTTGCAAATGATGATGATGTAGCGCCCACTTCTACCTTTCCAGAATTAGCATTGTTGATATTGTTGCCATTGGTACTCCACTCGCTGTTTGCAACAGAGCCTGCAACCAAAGCATAAGGCACACTCAATAACTCGGTAGTGCCCATATCTTGATAGTTTGAGCCTGCCGCAGGGTCTAATTCTACTTGTAAAAAGTGTTTATTGCTTCCCCAGCTAAGATTGGCAAAAGTGCTGGTAGGCAAGCTCCCCTTACCTACTTCTAAGGTAAACAAACCAAATTGGTTGGTTGTTGCTTGATGAGTTTCTTGATAAACGTTGGTGCCACCCGCAGTACCTGTGCGAATAGTAAGGCGCACATTTACATTTTGATTAGAAAGAACCTGACCGCTGCTATTGCGGGCTACGGCTTGATAGTTAAATGCTTGTGGTGCTTGCGCAATTACTGCTGAACTAATAAACAAACAAGCTGCTGTAAATATTGAAAGTAAAGAGTTTTTCATAACAATTGTTTTTTGTGTTTTTAAAAAATTATCGGTTTATTATGAGGGTGAAGGTTTTGCGAAATTTATTATCGGCTCCCGAAAGCGAAAGATGATAAGTGGCTGCGGCATAACTTTCTACATCAATAGAAGTTTTTTCGGTGCCAAGCATGGTAAACTCTTTTACCACCTTACCTTGCATATCGGTAAGCACTCCTTTAATACTTTGGTAGTCGCTTGCTGCCTCTACAAACACCTCGCGGTTAGCAGGGTTTGGAAAAACATTGATACGACCTTCAAAAGTACCTTCGGTAATGCCTACGCTAACATCAACGGGTTGATGAAAACCTTGAGTGAGAATACTGCTACCACCTGTGGCTGTAGTTACTGCTACCTCGCCCACGGTATAACTTAGTTGAACTGTACCTGCCGAAGCATGGTTGCCTGCGCTTGCTACAACCGTTGGCGATAAACTTTGTGCTGCCACCGCCAGCGGCAATGCAAATACGAAAAAGATAGATTGCTTTTTCATGGTTGTGTTGTTTTTAATGAAAAAATGAGGTTTAAATGATTTTCCAAAATCATTGTCAGGCAACAAATGTAATTAGTTTTTTTATCAATATGTGCAATTGGGCAAAAATCAATTTTCGGGCACTGATAGAACCTGATATTAGATGTGCTTTACCTAACAAAAGCTACTATTGCAGATAGCAAGAACGCTTCCTATACACACAATAAAAAGTGTATTACCAACAAAACCGCAATTGTTATACGGTTGCCTTTTGCGCTCTTCTGTTTCTTTTGTACTCACTGAAAGAAACCATTTTTTGCTTTTGCGCATCCCACAAATTTGCTTGCACAGTTTTTAGGCTTTGCAAAAAAGTAATGGTGTTGGTATGCTTTTGAAAAATGGGATTCTCCTTGTGGCATCTGCGCAAATTGTAATTAGGAATTGCCGGACTTAGGTGATGTATGTGATGATATCCAATATTGCCCGTAAGCCAATGAAACACACGCGGCAACTTGTAATAGGTGCTGCCTTTCATTGCAGCCACCACATAATTCCAATTTTCTTTTCCGCTTTTATAAATGTTTTCGTACTGATGCTGGATATAAAAAAACCAAAGTGCGTACGTGCCAAAGAACAATAAATTGACAAACTGCACCACCAAAAACCGTGTAGGACCCAACAGATAAGCAAACAATGCATATAAACTGATAAAAAGAATATTGCTTATCAAAACCGTATTTTTTACTTTTTGAAAATATTCTGTTCGCATAAAAGCAAAACGATTGTAAACCACCACGTAAATAAAACCACCGATGGTAAACAGATAAAGCGGATTGCGATAAATGCGATACCATATTCTTTTAGCTAAAGGCAACTTCGCATACTCATCGGTAGAAAGGCACTCGATATCACCAATATCGCTATACTCCAATTGACCGTTGTGTGCATGATGAAAACTGTGATTTTTTGCCCAATACTTGTATGGAATTAAAGTACAAATACTGCAAATGGTACCAATAATATCGTTTGCTTTGCGACTGCGTGTAAAAGAGCTGTGCCCACAATCGTGTTGAATAATAAAAATTCTACCAAGAATAAAACCATTCAAAATAGCAACTGCCAACGAAAGCCATACAGATTTATCGAACAGATAAAACTGCAAAGCCAAAAGCACTACGTAAAACGAAAAACTATTGGCAATTTGAATCACCGCCTCCTTTGTGCTTGGAATTTGATATTTGCGAATAATGGCATTCCAATTTGCTAAATCTTTGAGCAACTGCTCCTTATTAAATGAACTCACTAAAAAAACTGTTTTAAAAAGGGCGACAATGATAACACAAAGAAAGTTCTTATTGCGCTTATATGAATTTATTCACACTATCCACACCACAATTAATTTCTTGCGGCTATCTTCGCACGATTTTTTTGAAGTCGCCATCTTCAAATTCATCGCATTTTCAAATTATCAAATTGCAATAAATGCCTCGCGACAATTCCATTAAACACATTTTAATTATCGGCTCCGGCCCAATTGTTATTGGTCAAGCATGCGAATTCGACTACTCGGGCTCGCAAGCCGCCCGCAGTTTGCGCGAAGAAGGCATCGAGATATCGCTGCTCAACAGCAATCCGGCTACAATAATGACCGACCCGCTTGTGGCAGATAATGTTTACCTCGAACCGATTTCTATTGATAGCATTATTAAGATATTAGAGGAGCAAAAACAACGCGGTCATGCCATTGATTCGGTGTTGCCAACCATGGGCGGGCAAACAGCCTTGAACCTCTACATGGAGGCAAACGAGCTGAAGATTTGGGAAAAATATGGCGTAAAGGTTTTAGGAGCAGATGCAAAGGCAATTCAAAAAACCGAAGATCGCGAAGAATATCGCAAATGGATGATTGAATTGGGAATAGGCGTGGCACCGGGCATCACATGCAACTCGTTTTTAGAAGGCAAGGAAGCAGCACAAAAAACAGGATTCCCCTTGGTAATACGCCCTTCGTTCACATTGGGCGGCTCGGGCGGCTCTTTTGTACACACCAAAGAAGAGTTTGATGAAAAACTAAAACGCGGCTTAGAGGCATCGCCTGTGCACGAAGTTTTAGTAGAAAAAGCAGTACTTGGTTGGAAAGAGTTTGAACTGGAAGTAATGAAAGACGCAGTGGGTAACTTTGTGGTAATCTGCACGGTTGAAAACTTCGACCCAATGGGCATTCACACCGGAGATTCAATAACTGTAGCACCAGCTATGACATTGAGCGACACCGTTTATCAACGTATGCGCGAATATTCAAAAAGAATGATTTGCGATTTACCAGGCTTTGCGGGCGGTTGCAACATTCAGTTTTCGGTAGATCCGGTTACTGAAGATATTATCTCTATTGAAATGAACCCACGCGTTTCGCGCTCTTCTGCATTGGCAAGTAAAGCTACAGGCTACCCAATTGCAAAAATTGCCGCAAAATTGGCTATTGGCTACACACTTGATGAACTAAAGAACCAAATCACCAAAACAACATCAGCATTTTTTGAGCCTGCCTTAGATTATGTAATTGTAAAAATTCCCCGTTGGAATTTCGACAAATTTGCAGGCTGCGATGACACACTCGGCTTGCAAATGAAAGCCGTAGGCGAAGTAATGGGCATAGGCAGAAACTTTCAGGAAGCACTGCAAAAAGCTTGTCAATCGTTAGAAAACAACCGTATTGGTTTGGGCAGCGATGGCAAACAATGGGTAAGCCCCGATGACATGTTGCAAGGAATAAAAAATGCCTCATGGGATAGACTTTTCCGAATTTACGATGCACTAAAACTTGGCGTGCCTTTAAAAACTATCCAAGATATTACTCGCATTGACCCTTGGTTTTTGAACCAAATTATGGAATTGGTTGAAGTAGAACGCACCTATCGCAAACGCGAGTTGGCGAGCATCACAGCCGATGAAATGTTTGACCTAAAACAAAAAGGTTACAGCGATTTACAATTGGCATACCTTACCAAAACCACCGAAGATGAAGTTTACAACCATCGTACCAAGCAGCTTGGAGTTCGCAGAATATACAAACTGGTAGATACTTGTGCAGCAGAGTTTGAGGCCTTAACACCATACTACTATTCTTCGTTTGAAAAAACATCCAACAATGCTTCTTTAGAAACAAACGAAAGCAGCGTCTCTTCGAAAAAGAAAATTATTGTTCTCGGTTCCGGTCCCAACCGAATCGGTCAAGGTATAGAATTCGATTATTGCTGCGTACATGGTGTGCTGGCAATTAAAGAAGCAGGCTATGAAGCCATCATGATGAACTGCAATCCTGAAACCGTTTCCACCGACCCCGACATTGCCGATAAACTCTACTTCGAGCCGGTGTTTTGGGAACATTTGCGCGAGTTGATTGAGCACGAAAAACCCGAAGGTGTGATTGTGCAATTGGGTGGGCAAACGGCTTTAAAACTTTCCAAAAACTTACACGAAAGCGGCATTAAAATCATCGGCTCTTCGTATGAAGCTATGGACATTGCCGAAGACCGCGAACGCTTTTCTGATTTGCTGAAAGAATTGGATATCCCTTACCCAGATTATGGTGCTGCAAAAAATGCCGAAGAAGCGCTGGAAGTGGCGCACCGCGTGGGTTATCCGGTGTTGGTTCGCCCAAGTTATGTTTTGGGTGGTCAGCGCATGAGGATTGTGATTAACGATGAAGAACTCACGAAAAGTGTAGTCAGCATTCTCAAATTTTTCCCCGACAATAATATTCTGATTGACCACTTCCTCGACCGAGCCGAAGAAGCCGAAATTGATGCCATTTATGATGGCGAACAAGTGGAAATAATGGGCGTGATGGAACATGTGGAACCTGCGGGCATTCACAGTGGCGACAGCAACGCCATGTTGCCACCTTACAACCTCAGCGAAAAAGTGCAGCACGATATGCGCGACTACACCCGCAGAATCGCCAAAGCCTTAGACATTCGCGGACTCATCAACATTCAGTTTGCCATCAAAAACGAAAAGGTGTATGTGATTGAAGCCAACCCGCGCGCGAGCCGCACCACCCCATTCATTTGCAAAGCCTACGGAGTGCCATACCTCAATTACGCCACCAAAGTGATGATGGGCACCAACAAGATTAAAGACTTCACCTACTTTAAACGATTGATTGGCTATGCGGTAAAAGAGCCTGTATTTAGCTTCGATAAATTCCCGGGTGTGAGCCGCGAATTAGGCCCCGAAATGAAATCAACCGGTGAAGCCATCCGCTTTATCAAAGACCTTTACGACCCGTGGTTTCGCGATTTGTATAAGAAAAAGAGCATGATGCTGAGTAAGTAAAACTCGGAATTTGAAAAAACTGAGTTAGCTATTGATATTTTGCAACTGAAAATACTGCCTTTTTATTGCTTGAAGTTACTTCAATAAAATAGATACCTGGCCGACCAAATACTTGGTATTGTATTTTGTGTTGTTGCAACGGATATTGCGCAACATTTACTGTTTGTCCAAGTTCATTCTTTTGTGTAACGGTTACGTCAAAACACTCGCCTTCTAAATCTATATTTAACAGCCCCGCTGTAGGGTTAGGATATGCTTTTATGTTTATGCCAAAAGTATTTTCTGAAACTCCTGAAACAAATGTGTATGAGAACACTCTGGTCTTGCCAGCATTAACCTGACCATTGCCAATATCTGAATTTGCTCCAACGCCCACTGTGTTTGTGTCGGGCATGCTAACAGAAATCCCCATTTTCCCGTCTTCGTAATTACCTTCCATGTTAGTTCCTTTTTGAACCCACGCAGTTCCGTTCCAAACAAAAACCCGCACGTGGCCGGCATTAAACACAGTGCCATTATTTAGCGGTGCGCCTATTGCAACTGTATTGGCATCGGGCATGCTTACCGAAGTTCCCGATTCGTCAGAAACTCCTTCACCGTCAATATCAGAGCCCTTTTGAACCCAACTGGTATCAACCCAACTATAAATGCGTACATGACCCTTCAAAGATCCTTGATCGCTATTTTTAGGAGCACCTATAGCCACTGTATTACTATCGGGCATGCTTACTGTTTTTCCTGACATATCATCACTGTCTTCACCGTCTATATCACTTCCTTTCTGCACCCAATCAGTTCCGCTCCATCTGAATATTCTTACATGACCTGAATTGTTTCCGTTCCCATCATTTTTTGCTGCACCAATAGCAACTGTGTTACTATCGGGCATACTGACAGTGTTTCCAAATTCATCACTATTAGCTTCTCCCAATATTTGTGTTCCTTTTTGAACCCAGGCAGTTCCATTCCAAGTAAATACGCGGACTTGTCCCTGTGCAGTTCCGTAAAAAATAGCGCCTATGGCAACCGTGTTGTTGTCGGGCATGCTTACCGAATATCCGGATAGGTCGCCATAATTACCTCCTTCAATATCTGCACCCTTTTGCGTCCAAGTATTTCCATTCCAAGAAAACACGCGTACATGACCGGCATCATTAGCTTTTCCATCATTATAAGGTGCGCCTATGGCAACAGTATTGTTATCTCCCATACTCACCGACCAGCCAGACCAATCATTTGCCGCTTCTCCGTTTATATCGCTACCTTTTTGAATCCACGAGTTTCCATTCCATGAAAACACCCGTGTTTGCCCCGACATGTTTCCGTTTACTTTGCTTGCGTAAGCGCCAATTGCTATGGTGCTGTTATCGGGCATACTAACTGAATTACCCGACCGCTCGCCAATAGTTGTTCCCTGTATATCAGCACCCATTTTTGTTTGAGCAATTGCATTGTAACTTAATAGTAAGATGCTCGATAAGAATAGAAAAGATGTTTTCATATGTGTCTTTGTTGATTAAGCTAACCAAATATGTAAATTATTTTTACTGCATCAAAGCATCTATCACTACTTAACAAAAGCGCTTTATGCTTTGCGTGTAGATAAAGTCGGTTCCGCGATTTGTATAATGATATTGAGTAATTAATCGGCATTGCTATTTTATTGAGCAACGTTTACCGCGTACAAATCAACTTGCTTCGTACATCAAACTACAACCGCGCACATCGGCATTATCTTTTCTGCCGGCAACTTCAAAACTGCCGTCAGCGTGTACAACGCCAATATCATCGGTAGCAATAAATGCGCAAGAATAAACGTTTGCCAAATCAATAATGTTGAGCGCGCCCGCTTTGCCTTTATCTATTATTTGCAGTGGATTGTAAATGTCGCGAACAAGTACTTTCATCCATGGCGGGCAATAAAAAACTCCTTTCTCTTTTGAATAAGCCTGCGAAAGCAGTTCCGTCATACCATATTCCGAATGAATAGTTTCAACCATAAAAGCTTGTGTTAACGCTTGATGAACTTCTTCGCGCAACATTTCTTTTCGCCTGCCTTTCATGCCTCCGGTTTCTATTATTGTAGTATTGCGCAGTGGCATTGGATGCTGCTCTGCAAAATCAAGCAAAGCATAGGTAACACCAAGCAACAAAACAGGTTGCTGCATAAACTCCAATGCTGCAAGCTTAGCTGCAAGCTCCTCAAAGTTGTGTATGAAAAATCCATTTTCGGGGTGGTTGCTTTGGCGCATCAACTGCTCTGCCATATACACTAACGAAGAGTTTCCTTTTTCTAAATACGATGGCAAAAGCGCCAACACACAATACTGATGTGCTGCGCCATAAAACCGCTTAAATGCATTTTTAAAACTTGTTTCGTACAATGCAAGCGAAGCAACCGGATGTTTGGAATTGACACTACCCGTAGTGCCGCTACTTTCAAAAACTGTTTGCGACTCAAAACCTTCGGCAATTATACTTTCGGTTTTAAAAAAAGAAATAGGCAGAAAAGGAATTTGCTTAATACTAAAAACATTTTCTGTATTACGTTTCAGCCCATTGCAAAACTCCCTATAAGTAGCTTGGTTTTTATACTGATAGCGAAAAACATCTAAGGCAATGGTGTTGAAATTTTCCTGATTTGCACTAAATATGTTTGACTCGTTGTAATACATTTTGCGTTTTTCTGTTTGCAAATTAAAAGCAAATTCATTTCAATACATTCTAACTTTCTTCTTCCAATTTCTACTTTCTTCGCAGCGCATTTATGGCTTCGCATTCAAGCGCATTCGCATCATTAAGAATCAACGATTTTAGGCTGTATCTATCTTCGCGCGTGCTTACCACCGTTGGGCTATTGATGCAGCAAACTGTTACAGGGTGGCAGGTTTACGAACTCACCAACGATAAGCTGGCATTGGGTTTTATTGGTCTTAGCGAAGCAATTCCGTTTATACTTTCAACATTCTACTCGGGTTATGCCAGCGACCGTTTCAACCGAAAAAAACTTTTGGTACTGTTTACATCGCTGCTGGCAGCCGGCATGTTTTTACTTTCATTTTTAAGTAGTGGCGATGCTCCATTGCTTGCTAAATATAGCGCAGTACCCATCTATGTTGTTTTAGGTTTAAATGGAATGTCGCGCTCTTTTTTAGCTCCAATGGCTTTGGCAATTCAGGCGCGCATTGTGCCGCGAAATCTTTATACAAACGCAGCTACATGGAGCGGCAATGTGTTTTTCTTTGGAGCGATTATAGGACCCTTAATTGGCGGATGGCTGCTGGAATGGAATGCACCCACAACTGTGTATGCATTAGTTGGCGTATTAGTGTCGGCCTCGGCAATACTTGCCATGCGCATACCCGACCAGCCCGTTGAAGCTTCCATAAAAAAAGAAACTTTCTTTGAGTCGTTCAAGGGTGGAATAAAATTTGTATTCGGCACTCAAGCCATAGTTTCAGCTATCTCGCTCGATTTGTTTGCAGTATTGTTTGGCGGTGTAAGTGCACTATTGCCTGCTTTTTGCAAAGATGTTTTAATGGTAGGGCCAACTGCATTGGGTCTTCTTAAAACCGCCCAGTTTATTGGCTCGGGTGCAATGGGTTTGGTTATGGCATACTATCCGCCCACCATAAACGCAGGTAGAAATCTACTTGGCAGCATCGCGCTTTTTGGTCTTTGCATTATTGGTTTTGCTTTAAGCGAAAACTTTGCGCTGTCGTTTGTGTTTCTATTCATGAGTGGTGTTTTCGACAATGTAAGTGTTGTTATTCGCTCTACCATTTTACAACTATTTACCCCCGATAATATGCGTGGCAGAGTAGGTGCTGTAAACAGTATTTTCGTTAAATCGAGCAACGAAATTGGCGATTTTGAAGGCGGCTTGGCAGCACGATATTTAGGCTTAGTGCCGGCAGTTATTTTTGGTGGTTCAATGACCTTGCTGGTTGTTGGCGGCACTTATCTTTTTGCTCCGGCATTGCGCAGATTGAAACTATAAATTCAGTTCCAAAAAGTTCGGCAGGCGTAGCAATTGGAGTTTTTTATATTCACCCTTCCAAATTCAAAAAAAACAATGAAGCATTTATCTATTTTTTCGTTTTTCATTTTTGCAACAACATTATTGTATGCGCAAACAAAATTCTTGAAACACAAGGTAAAACAAGGCGAAAACATAAATACCATTGCTGCAAAATATGAAGCAGATAAAAATTACATTTTAATGCTGAATGATTTCCCGCCAAGTGTGAAACTTTCGGCTGGCGATATAGTATTGATTCGCGAGTTGAAGCCGGGCGAAGAGCAAGTAACTGAAACCAGAGATTTTGTAGAAAGTTCATCTTCTACCTACACACCGCCTGCACCAAAAGCCGAGCCTGCACGCACAGAAACAATTTCGGAACCAGCAAGAACAGTAAAAGTTGCTGCAGAAGTAAAAACCGAAGTAAAAAAAGTGGAAAAGACTGTTGCAGTTGCTGCTACCACAGCCGCACCAAGCAGCGACCCAAAAGCCGGTGCTAACGCACAAGCCGGTGATGTGGTAAATTACAACGGCACTATCTACAACGTAAGCAATGATGGCTACCACACCTTTGAAAAAGGACAAACACTTTACCGTTTGAGTGTGATTTACAAAACTCCGGTAGATAAAATTAAAGCATTGAACGGGCTGACATCGAATGATGTTGCGGCTGGCACGCGCTTGAAAGTGAAGTAAAAATAAAACTCTTAAATACAATTCAACAAAGGCATGACTTAACTATCATGCCTTTGCTTTTTTCTGCTATTCCGAAACTTTATCGCCTCTCAATATTCTGAAACGCTTGCGCGCTTCTATCACCAACAAGGAACTGTCGAAATCGGTAATAATAGATTGATACAATTCTTTTGCTTTTTCTTTGTTACCAATGTGCTGTTCGTTTATTTCGGCTAAAAGAAAGGTTGCATCATCGCCTTTCAAATCGGTTTTGTAATTATTGATTACTTCTTCTAAAAGCGGCACGGCTGCATCAAACATCCTTTTTTTTGTATGGATTTTTGCTTGTGTAAACAAGATGTCATCATACAAATCATGCCCCGGAAAAAGCGATTTAATAGAATCTAACAAAAGCACTGCCTCGGCATCAAGGTTTTGGTACATCTGCAACTCTGCCCGTGCAAACATTTGTAGCGGTGTTACATCCGAATCCATACCCGAATTATCTATAATAAAAACACTTAACTCAATTGCATCATTGCTGATTAGTTCGCTGGTGCTTGATTTTAATACTTCTAATTGAGTTTTTGCCCATTCCACATCGCCTTTAAAATAGCTGAGTTTAGCATTACGGAAACGAGCCTCCTCGCCCAATGGCGAATCTTTTTCTTCTTTATCTACTTGCCCATAAAGCAGCGAACTCTCCCACACATCGCCATCAATTAAAAGAAAATCTCCGAGCGATAATTTTGTTCTGTTTTTTACTTCGCGGCTAATGCCCGGCATCTTCAAAATCTCTTCGCATAAAGCAATTGCCGTAGGAATATCCTGCAAGTAAAAACCATTCAACTCTGCCAATTCCTTCATGCTTTGTGCAGTTTGATTGCCTTTGCCCATTTCTTTTATAAAAGATTCGTAATCGCTTCGTAATGCCAATAAATCTTCGCGCGCAAAATTGACCTTCGATGCAATTTTTTCTTTGCGGCAGTTCAACAATTCTGTACGCGCCATCAAATACAGTGGCGACTCTTTCCCTTTCAAAATAACATATTCATAACCATTGATGGCCACATCAAACATATCTTCTGCCGCAGCCATGCGCGCCAAATTCAACACACGAAAACCATTTTCGCTTTTACGCCTGTCTATGGCTTTAGTTTGTTGCATTGCACCATCAAAATCTTTGTTCTGTATGTATATCCAAATCAACAAATCGCTTAAATATTCATCGCCAGAATTGCGTTGCAGTTTGGCATAAAGCTGCGCCTCCACAGCGCCTAACAGCTTTTCGGAGCTCGAACGCATCAACTGGTTTTTTACATTTTGCGATTGCGCAGGTTGTTGTTCGTAAAAATTGATGTACTGCTTGGCTGCGTTGTCATAATCGCCTTGCATTGCGTAGGCATTTGCTAACAAAAAACCAAATGGCACACTATTGTTGAATAACTTTCCTCCTTTCTCATAAACCTGAATTGCATACTCAAACTCTTTATAAGTTTCAAATGCACCTCCTAGCTCTTTGATGAATGCTTCATTTTGTGGAAGGCCTTTTATCAATTTATCAAATTGCTCTTTGCCCTTTGCTGCCTGCCCAGAGGTATTTAGTACATAACCTAAATCAACAGCGTATTGTGCAGTAGTGGGAAATTTTTTTTGTTGTTTACGAACAACTTTTTCCAACGCTTCATACTGTTTCAAATTCACATAACACTTAAAAAGTGGTGCGTAAAACCTTGGCGCGTTTTCGTTTTTTTCCCACAGCGATTGAAACAACTCCACAGCTTTTTCATACTCTCCTTCTTGAAAATAACTATTCGCCAAAACTTCATCTCGGCCAGCTTGCGCATAGGTAGATGGAACTATAAACAGCAAAAAAAGAAATAGTGATAGCCTGCTCATTGAAAGCGAAAATAAGTTTTCAAAAATGGTAAAGTTGTTAATCCTACTAAAGCGCCAATGCCATTTGCTATTGCATCATAAACATCAAAAAATCTATCGGTCGTTAATAATCCTTGCCCACATTCAATAAGCACACCAAAAACCGAGCACAAAACAAACACACATAAACCCGAAGCATTTTGTAAAGTGCGAAATTGCCATTGCAACTTCCACCCTACCATAGTAAACTGAAACAAAAGCAGATAAAAAACCACATGTACCAACTTATCGAATTGAAAAATGCCCACCTCGGGCAAATCTTTTCCTGGCAGAAAAGACAACACCACAATCAAAACAAACCATAATACAGAAAGGAAATTATAACGTAAAAACATTGCGGCTAAGATGATGAATCAGTTTATATTTTTGGCAAATGGACATAGAAACCTTTCGCGAATATTGCTTGGCAAAAAAGGGCGTAACCGAGGGCTTCCCTTTTGACAGCGACACACTTGTATTTAAAGTGATGAACAAAATGTTTGCCCTCACTTCTTTATCGGCAATACCATTTTCCGTAAACCTAAAAATGGATACAGAACTGGTAGAGCAATACCGAGAAAAATTTGCAGATGTACAACCCGGCTGGCACATGAATAAAAAACATTGGAACACAGTTTGTTTTGATGCAGGCAGTATTTCCAACCGAGATTTGCTGTGGATGATTGACCATTCTTACAATGAAGTAGTAAAAGGATTACCAAAGAAGGTTAAGGCGGAATTGAATGAGTTGTAAGCCAACCTTATTACCGTATATTCACGCTGTATTTTTAATTGCAATTTTATGTTAGACATTTTACTGCTGGTTTTTTTCGGATTTAGAATACACAGGCTGGCTACCGAAAAGGGGCTAAGTTCGCGTAAGTGGATAATGAATTTTGTGTTGAGCTACTTCATAATTAGCTTGATGATTGCATTTTCGATAATCATTTTTTTAGGTGCCGAAACTTTTACCGACCCCGAAAAATTACGCGAAATTGCTCCTTACTTGCCACTTACTATTGTTGGTGTAGTGGCTCTATTCTACATTTTTCAATACAAGTTAAAAACCTACCCCGATGCCGAATATTATGATGAAGATCCGCCATCTGATTCATCTTCGAACGATGCGCCAAAAAAAGATTTATCGTATTTCAGATAAAGCACTTTGTATAACTTTATCATTATCGGGCAGGGAATTGCAGGCAGCATGCTTGCTTGGCATTTAGTTAAAGCAGGGCAAAAAGTTTTAGTAATTGACAATGCAAATACCGAAAATGCCACATCGGTAGCATCTGGGGTTATCAATCCAATTACAGGCAAACGTTTTGTAAAATCGTGGAAAGCAGATGAAACAATTCCATTTGCCGCAAACACATACCAAACTATTCAAACCGAATTGCAGGTTTCACTATTCAAACATTTACCCATTTTTCATGTTCTTAATGCTACCGAAGAACTAAACGATTGGAGCGCGAAAACCAATGTTGATGGTTATGAAAAATATTTATCGTCACCCACCATTAGCAGGTTAGATTCATCAAAAGTTATCAATCCGTTAGGTTGCTTTACCGTAAACGGAAGTTGTAAAGTTGACAGCGCGTTACTGCTATCAAGTATAAAAAACTGGCTTGCCGATAAAGCAGCCATACTAACAGCAAATTTTGACGAAACCTTGTTGCAAGTTCACGAAAGCTGTGTGCAGTATAGTAACTTTGAAACCGAAAAAATAATTTTCGCTAATGGTTACCAAGCCATTTATTCGCCATTGTTCAACAACGTAAAATTTGTACCCGTAAAAGGCGAAGGTTTGCTAATAGAAATAGCAGATTTTTATTCTGAAAATATTATTCATGGCGATGTAATGATTGCCCCATCTACCCAAAAAAATATTTACTATGTAGGCAGCACCTACGAATGGAATTTTGAACATACCCAACCTACTGAAGCCAAGCGAAACGATTTATCAGCCCGCTTAAAAAAAACCATTGCCTGCGATTTTAATATTGTGCAACACGTTAGCGGCATTCGCCCTGCCAGCAAAGATCGCAGACCAATTATTGGCATGTTGCCCACTTCGCCACGCATAGGAATATTTAATGGCTTGGGCACAAAAGGTTTTTCTTTAGCTCCCTATTTTGCCAATCATTTTTGCAATCATTTGTTGAATAACGATCCATTATTTTCGGATGTGGACGTGAAGCGTTTCCTTTGACTTTTATGAACGAACAATCAATTCAAAAAACATTTGACTACACAAAGCTGGATGTGCTGTTTGAAGACAACCACTTGCTGATAGTAAACAAGCCCTGCGGCATAATGGTGCAGCCCGACAAGGCAGGCAACCGCAGCATGGAAGATGTAGCAAAAAATTACATCAAATATAAATACAACAAGCCGGGCAATGTTTTTATTGGCGTTCCACATAGGTTAGACCGCCCTGTTAGTGGCGTGTTGATGCTTTGTAAAACCTCAAAAGCACTGGTGCGTTTTAATGAAATGCTGCGCAACCGCGAAGTGCAAAAAACATATTGGGCGGTAGTTGAAAACAAACCTGCTATTGAAGAAGATACTTTGGTACACTGGTTGCGCAAAAGCGAAAGCAATAATATGTCGAAAGCATTTTTGAGCGAAGTGAAAGGAAGTTCGCGTTGCGAATTGGCTTACAAATATTTGCGTAGCAGCCAATACTATCACTTGCTTGAAGTTTATCCAAAAACCGGAAGACACCATCAAATTCGCGTACAACTTTCATTTATGGGCTGCCCAATTAAAGGTGATGATAAATATGGCGCAAAACGCGGCAACCGCGATTTATCTATTCACCTTCATGCACGAAAATTAGAATTTATCCATCCTGTTACTAAAGAGCCAATATCTGCTGTTGCAAACCCAAACTTAGAAGACAAAGTATGGGCAGCACTTTCGGGCTTATAAAAGCAAACCGTTTGCTAAAACTTAAAATTCAGCTGCGCTACAAATGAGCGTGGTGCATTGGGTCGTGCTGGCCTAAGCTGATAAAACTGATTCATGACATTACGGGCAATAAAGTTTACAGATATATGCCTGTTTACATCGTAGCCGGCACGTATATCCCACACAAAGGCTCCTCGGTGAGCATTCTTTTGCCGATAGCCACCTAAATCAGGTATTGCGTATTCAAAAATCGCATCTACATTATCCATAAAACTATAATACTGAAGCGATGTGCCAATGCGGTAATGCTTATAAATCAATGCATCAATATCGGCCTTAAACACATGGCGATTGCGGTACTTCAACATTATCATTCTATTTACCGAATCGGGGCGATAGAAAGTACCAAAAGCCCTGTCGAGCGTAAATGCTATATCCTTTTTTGCGCCAGGCTCATCTAAACTTAATGGATAAAGATAGGTGTAACCAATTTGAGTTGTAACATCAACATTGCCGATTGTGCCCTCGCCTACTAAAGATAATTCCCATCCGAAAATTCTTGCACGAGTAACGTTATTAGACTGAAATGTTGCCTTTAATCCATAAGTGCCATCAGGTTTTGGCACAACATCAATGGCGGTATTTTGAAACTCTATCATTTGCGAAAACTCGCTCCAAAAAACTACTGCATCAAAGTATCCGCGCCAATTTGAAATATTGAAACTACGCTTGTATCCTAACTCGAAAGTGTATCCGTTTTCGGGCAAAATATTTTTATTTTCTACCACACGCAAATCACCTAAATCATAATTCACAAATCGTTCGGCTATGCTCGGAAAACGATAAGCCGTTGCAAACGAAGCACGTAGGTAATTGTATTTTCTAATTTGATAATTCACTCCCAATCTAAATACAGGCAATGTTATTTTTGCTGTGTCGCCATTGGTTTTTACGTTCTGAAACTTCAACAATGCAAAACCAAACTGGTCATTTAATCTGAAATATTCACCTCTAATGCCGGCATTTACCGTCAAGTTTTTCCAAGTTACATCTGCTGCCACATACACGCCTCCGTAATCGCCCGTGTTGGTTCCTAACGTACCATCAAGGTTATCGAAGTGCATATTGTTTACACCCACAATAATTTTTGCAATTGAACCAAAATCGTGCCTGAACTGATAGTCCACAATTCCAAACTGCGCTTTGGGACCGGTTTTTGAACCAACGCTATTGAAATAAAACCAACGAGTAAGCAATCTATGTTGATTATGCTTTTTATCAATAAAGTTGATGCTTGGATCCAAATAAGCATAAAGGTATCGCTCGTCTATACTAACTCCATCGGCCGAAACATACGGGGTAGAAATATTTTTCCACCAAAATTGAAATCCGCTTTTGCGATACATCACATTTCCGTTCAAAGCAATACTTAGGCGACCGTTCAGCTTTTTGGGTGTGTATTTTATTTTAGAAGTAAAACGAACGCGGTTATCGTACTCCTCATTCAAATGTGACTGTTGGTTGTGTAGGTTTCCACTAATTACAAAATCAACGTCTTTAAACTTTCGCATGTGCAAAAACGAAACTCCGGTAGCATGTGGCTTATCGAAATACGATTTGCTTTTATCTGCTTTCCACCAAGCAAATTCGGGTTTGTTCTGCCAGTCTTTTTTCAGCACATTATTTGAAACATCAAACCATTCGTTGTAAAGCTGAATGCGAGTTTCGGGTGTGTCGCTGGGGTAAGCTGTGCGTAAATGAATTACACCATTAAGCGCACCGGCACCGTACTGCACAGTCGAAGAACCTTTAATGATTTCCATTTGGCTCATGTTTTCCATGGGCGCAAGTTCCCAACGAATTTCGCCACGGTCGGGCGTTAGCAAAGGCAATTCATCTATTACTAAAATAACACGGCTGCCACTGCCATAAGCATAACCGCTTCCACCGCGAATAGAAACTGAGCCATCCATAACGGTAATGCCGGGTGTGCGGTTCACGGCTTGCAATGCATTGGTAATGTTATTGGTTTCAATAAAGCGCGGCTTCAACACTTCCATCGAAACCGATTCCTTCTGAATTTTTTTCCCAAACCTACTGGTTGAAACCACCACTGTGCTCAACTCTCTATCACCCGAAAACAAATTCCTATTGAGCGATTTTTGTTTTCCTGCTTCAACATTCACTTTCACCGTATCGGTTTCGTAACCTATGTAAGAAAACATTACAACATTTTCGCCAGCGGGCATCGATAGCTGATAGGCTCCGTTTGCATCGGTTGAAGTAGCATTGGTAGGCGAAGTAAATACCGACACACCCACCAAGGCTTCGCGCGATTGACCATCGCGCACGATACCGTTAATAGATGTGTTTTGGGAAAAAGCAATTAACGTAGTTGCTGAAAAAAACAGCCAAAGGATAATTTCACGTTGCATTCAAATAATACTTTCGTAACGCACAAACGTATTTTAATTGCTGCGTGGAAGCAAGCAGAATGCAATTTCTTTTTCCCCACACCGTATAATTCGTTTCTAAAATGTATTTTTCGCCAATGGAACTGAACGTTTTTGTAAAACAATTTGCCGATTGTTTAATGAGCGAAGATGCGAGCGCTATTCATGCACAAACCGAGTTTAAGAAATTGGACGAGTGGGGTTCTATGATGGCACTGATTGTAATTGCTATGGTTGATAGTGAATATAACAAGACCCTGACAGCCGAAGATATTCACGCTGCAAAAACTATTGAAGCACTTTTTAAAATTGTAGAAGAAAAATAAATGGCGTTGTTTTCTATAGAGAATGTATCTATTGAGGGCATTGCTGCCAGTGTGCCAAAACAAACGGCAGACAATCTTTCGCTTGACTTGCTAACGGAAAAAGAACGCGAACTTTTTGTAAAAACAGTTGGTATTAGGTATCGCAGGGTTGCCACGCAAAATATTACTACCGTTGATTTGTGTTTTGAAGCAGCGCAAAAACTTTTAAAAGACACCAACACTTCGCCATCAGAAATTTCGGGCTTGATATTGGTAACACAAACCCCTGATTTTTTGATTCCAAACTCCGCCTCGGTTTTGCAACACAAATTGGGCTTGCCAAAATCGTGTATTGCATTCGATGTAAACCTGGGTTGTTCAGGTTATGTATATGGCCTATCGCTTGCAGCTGGGTTTGCCTCGCGCATAGAAGGCGACAAAGTGCTGTTATTAGTTGGCGATGTTTCTACAAAAGTAATTTCGCAACAAGATAAAAGTGTAGTGCCTTTGTTTTCTGATGCCGGCTCGGCAACAATTGTAGCGCACAAAAAAGGGAGCAATTTTTATTTCAATCTACAAACAGATGGGGCAGAATATGATGATATTATTATTAAAGATGGAGGCCTCCGCAACCCAGCCAACGAGCACTCGTTTGTTAGCAAAGAAATAGAGCCTGGCATTGTAAGAAACAGTATGCAAATGAAGTTAGACGGCATTCGCATATTTAATTTTGCCCTGCGCGAAGTGGTTCCTAACATTCATTCTCTTTACGAAAAATACAAGTTCAATTTAGCCGAAACGGATTTTGTTTTCTTTCATCAAGCCAACAAATTGATGTTGGAGAGCATACGAAAAAAACTACATGTAGCTGCCGAAAAAGTACCGTATTCGCTGTACAATTACGGCAACACAAGTTCGGCTACCATACCACTAACCATGGTTGCCAATGCACAAAAAGAACTGAGCGAAAACAAAAATCATATATTGCTTTGCGGTTTTGGCGTAGGCTTGTCGTGGGGAAGCGTTTACTTAAAAACACAAAATATTTGTATCCCAGATTTGATAGAAGTTGAATGAGTAATATTGACTATTCAATTGTTGTTCCGGTTTATAAAAGCACAGCTACGCTAAAGCAGTTGTGCGATGAAATTCATGTAGTGTTTTCTGGCAATAATTTATCGTACGAATTGATTTTAGTAAACGATGCCAGCCCCGATGATACTTGGAATGTTGTAAAAGAAATTAAAGCTACTTCATCGGCAAAAGTAACAGCAATAAACCTCGCCAAAAACACCGGGCAACATCATGCTTTACTTTGCGGTTTTCAATATGCCACCGGAAAATTTGTAGTTACTATTGATGACGATTTACAGTTTTCGCCAAACGATATTTTACTGCTTATCAAACATCAAGAACTTACCCAAGCCGACTTGGTTTATGGCATGCAATTCATCAAAGAGCATTCTACATTCCGAAACTTTGGCAGCCGTGTAGTTGCTTACATGTTCAGCAGTTTTGCCAGCACACCCGGGCGAGGCTCTTCGTTTCGCTTAATTAGTACAAACATTATTCAGCAGATAAAAAACTTCAACCATCGCTACATTTTTTTAGATGAATTGTTGGCTTGGTTTACATCGAACACGCAGTTTGTTGAGGTAACACACAACAAAAGAAAAGAAGGCAAGTCGGGCTACACATTGGGCAAACTAATTTTATGGACATTGCGAATAGTTTTTGCATACACCACTTTGCCGCTTCGCATCATGACATACTTTGGTATATTGACATTTTTAGTTTGCCTGAGCTTGGTTATCTACTTCATTTATCAAAAAGAAAATGTTGGAGCCGAGCTTGGATTCACGGCATTGATTACTTCCATTTTTATGAGTACCGGTTTAATTCTGTTTTGCCTTGGCATCATTGGCGAGTACCTAAACAGATTGTTCCATGTGCAGCACAAACGCCCTGTTTTTTTCATTAAAGAAGTATTGTAACCTTGCATGAAAGTACATCGCTATGGCATTACGCTCGAACGAATAAAAGCCGAACATTTAGAAATGGTTCGGCAGTGGCGCAACGATAAAAAAATTTCAAAATACATGTTTCATCATGGCGAAATAACCACAGCCATGCAACAAGAGTGGTTTGAAAGCATCAATGACATTTCAAACTTTTTTTTCATTATCCATTATCACGGTAAGCAGGTTGGGCTCATCAACATGTCGGCAATAGATTGGGATAAACACGAGGCTTTTAGCGGCTTATTTATTTACGAAGATGAATTTTTGGGAACGGACATTCCGGTGCGCGCATCGCTTGCCATGTTAGATGTTTTTTTCCTTTTGGCGGGCATAAAAAAGGTGTATGCCAAAGTGCGTGGCAACAATAAAATTGCTCATCGCTACAACACCTCTTTAGGGTTTATCAAAACGCGCAAAATAGAACTGGGCTTAGGCTTTGAATATGAACTGGAACGTATAGATTACTTTATGACAGCCGATAAACTACGCAGGCTGGCGGCTAAAACAAACAGCAATAAAACCATTATTGAATTTGATAATTCGGAGATAGATAAAAACCTAAAAAGGCAGTTTGTAGAAATTGGCGAAACCGTTATAGAAATGCTGGATCTAACGATTTCCTAACAATGAAAATCTCACTTCATCTATCAGCCCCTTCATTTTCCGTTTAAAACTTTTACCTTCCAATTCAAGCAGAATTTTAGTAGAAAAATTGGGGTTCAACATCCACTTCAACATTCTTTTATGCAAAGGCAATGAGCTGTATGGAAACTTCTCAACTTGCAAGAAAGGCTTTAGCTTAGGGTAAATATTTTGTTCGTAATCGTTTCGCGTAAAGCGGTAGATACTTTTATCTAATGGCGGCATTACTTCTAAGCCAAGATGCAGAGTAAGATGAAGTTCATCTGTTACATGCGGCCGCTCAGCAAAAGCAATCAGGTTATGAATAAACGCAACGCTGGTGTAGCCTGTGCCAATGCAAACATTGCTGAACAGAAACTTTAAATACAGGCTGCGATGAAACACAAAACAATCGTATCCAGGATGCAACTGCCCCATCTGCGCTTGAATCAGCGGCAATTCATTGGCATTTTTCCACTCAAACGGAATACGCCTTCTGGTTACACTTATGGCATCATACTTTCCACCTTGTATCAGCTGCGCAATAGCAGTATAAAAATGAGGCACAAGAATAATGTCGGTGTTGGTGTAAATTAAATATTCGGCATCAGTGTTTTCGTAAAGTGCTTTAATTAGATCGGCAATGAGCGGAAACTTTTTTGCATTCGGCAAATTTGCAACATCACGGATAGATTGATGCAGATCGGGCAAAACCCTAAAAAAATCGGGCACAGCTTTTCTGTCTTCTGCATATTGAACACTCAATAATTCCACATCCACCTTGCCATCGGCAAACTCTTTTGCTTGCCGCATACTTTCAAAAGTAATGGGCTGGGCACGAAACAACTCGTGCGATTCGGGCACAGCAACAGGATTTACAATATGAGCAAAACGTATCAATGCGGTATGATGATAATGAACAATTGCACTAAAGTATGCGTTTAATAATTTTTAATCGGTGCGAATACTTCTTGCTTTCAGTATTAAAAATTCCGAAATGGTCTAATCTATCAATTCGCACTTTGCCGCTGGCGTGAATTATCTGCTGATCTTTCAACACAATACCTACGTGCGTGATTCTATCTTCATCGTTTACAAAAAAAGCTAAATCTCCGGGCTGCGATTCTTCCACAAAATTCACAACCAAACCTTGCTCGGCTTGCTGATAAGCATCGCGCAACAATGGAATAAAAAGCGATTTAAAAACAACCTGTGTAAAGCCCGAACAATCTATACCAAAAGGCGAGCGACCGCCCCACAAATATGGAGCATTCAAAAAACGAAAAGCTATTTTTTCGAGATGCGAATTACTCTGCTGCCCATCTTGAATGGCTTGACCGTTGTAGATAAATTTTTCTTTATGCAGCCTAAAATTAATGCCATCAAAAAAAGGCAAGTTGCTACCGCAAAGTATTGGAATACCTTGTTTATCGCTAGTTGCAGTACACACCACATCCAACGTTACCGCTGCGGGCAATGCAGTAAGCTGCGCGTACTCCTTTTCATTTATTGCATGATAGGATGCTTCGTCCATCCACCCTTCATAGCCATCGTAATTGCAGCGAATTTGCATCCATTTATTACCTCTTTTTTCAATCACCTCATAAGTTTCGCCAAACAGCAACTGGCTAACCTGTTCGCTGCGATGCGAAGGTTCTTTGCGCAATGGAATAACAGAAATAGTGGCAATGCCGTGAGTCATTTTAATATAATAAAAAATGAAAGAAGAAAATATTGATGAAATGTGAACTAAGAGATTTTAGACGGTAGATTTTGGTACGTATAGTTTCAGAAACACAAACTTTATCTATTTGCAAAACTTATAAGGCTTTGATAGTTGTAAACACAGCTTTCAAATCCGTTTCCGAAATGCAATATGGCGGCATCACATACAAAGTATTACCCAGCGGGCGCAACAAAATTCCCCTCTCGATAAAGTAGTTGTACAACTCATCGCGAATGCTATTGGTGTAGCCTTTTTGCTCGTTTGTTTTTACTTCAAAAGCTAAGATAGTACCAAGCGTACGCACATTTTCTATGTTGCTTTTTTGCTTTAGTTCGTGCGCAAAATTATTTTGCAATGTTTCAATGCTTTTTACTCGCTGCATAGTGTTTTCCTGCTCCCACACCTCAAGCGAAGCACATGCCGCGGCACATGCTAATGCGTTTCCAGTATAGCTGTGGCCGTGAAAAAACATTTTCGCCTTTTCGCTACTTAAAAAGGCTTGGTAAACTTCGTTGGTGCAAGTGGTAGCCCCCATTGCCATAAAGCCACCGGTAATTCCTTTTGAAAAACACATCATGTCGGGCTGCACAGTAAGATATTCGCTGGCAAACATTTTTCCTGTTCTGCCAAACCCCGTCATCACTTCATCGGCAATACAAAAAATGTTTTCCGCTTTTGCCAATACCATTAGCTTATTTAGCACATCTGCATCGTACAGTAACATCCCCGCACTGCCAAGAATCAAAGGTTCAAAAATGAAAGCTGCAATTTCTTGCTTGTGTGTTTTTATACAATCTTTAAACTGCTCAATTACTACTGCACTATTGGCTGAAGTTGGCGTATCAACAAACAATACATCAAACAAAAGTTTATTGAATGGCCGCGTAAAAACTCCCCGCGCACTCACGCTCATACTACCAAAGGTATCGCCATGATAAGCATCGCGAAAAGCAATAACTTTTGTGCGCGGTTTGTAGTGATTGAAAAAGTACTGCAATGCCATTTTTATTGCCGCTTCTACTGCAGTAGAACCATTGTCGCTACAAAAAATCTTTTGTTGATTCTGCGGCAACAACGGCATAAACATTTCGGCAAATTTCACTGCTGGCTCGTGTGTAAATCCCGCAAAAATTACTTGCTCCAACGCCTTTGCCTGTGCGGCAATAGCATTGCCAATATGCGGATGTGCATGACCATGAATATTCACCCACCAGCTCGAAACAGCATCAATATAACGCTTACCGTTTTCATCAATTAAATAGCTACCCTCGCCTTTCACAATACCAATGGGCAAGCCTGCAGTTTGCATCTGTGTGTATGGATGCCAAATGTACTTTGAGTCGCGATGAGAAAGATTATTCACCACACCTATTGCTTACTTTTTAAAAACCTCATTGCCACCCAAGCCCCTGCTACACAAAACAACGGGTAGCATAATGATGAAACCACCATAAACCAAACAGGATGTGGCAATGCAATAAAATTTGCAATGCCCGCAAGCATCAACAAACCGGCAACAATAAACGCGGGTAAATACTTTCCCGACTTATCAATTAAAGTTGCCACTGCGCCTCCACAAAACGAACTAACCACGTAAGCTACAAGCACACCAAGCAGTGCGCTTTGCATGGGCAATTTATGTACAAGGCCTTCTATAAAACTAATCAGCAAAACGCTAATACCTACCCCACCGGTTACACCTAAAACTATACGCTTCATATTTATGCTTTAACGGTAACTCTTGGATCTAAAACAGCATAGAGTAAATCTGTAAATGTGTTCATCACTATAAACACAAATGCAACAAACAACACAGAACCCATCACCACCGGAAAATCGAAAACCAAAAGCGACTCAATTGTTTGCAAACCAAGTCCTTTATAATCGAAAACTTTTTCGATGAAAAAAGCACCTGTAAGCAAGCCTGCCAACCAACCACTAATAGATGTTATCACTGGGTTCATGGCATTGCGCAGCGCGTGTTTAAAAATCACCACATTATTGCTTAATCCTTTAGCTTTTGCGGTACGTACAAAATCCTGATGCATCACATCCAACATACTACTGCGCGTAAGCTGTGTAATAATTGAAATGGGGCGAATGCCCAATGCAATCATTGGCAACCAAAGATTTTTCCATACATAAATAGTATCGCCCAAAATATCTACATCGGTAAGCGAGCCGCGCACATTCAAACCCGTAAAATCGCTTAGGTAATAACCAAAAATCATGGCCAAAATAATACCCGAAAAATATGCCGGTTGCGAAATACCGAAGGTTGAAAAAACAAGTATCAGGTTATCCCAAAATGAATACTGCTTGATGGCTGTAAACACACCAAAAACAATACCAAGAACTGAAGCAAACAACATTGCCGAAAGCGCAAGAATTGCAGTGGGCATAATTTTATCGCCCAGCACATCGCTTACCTTTCTGCGGGTTTGAAAACTCTTGCCCAAATATGGCTTTTTGGCTACTACACTGTGCTCACCTACTGCAAACAATTCAACATAGGGCGCATCTTTTTGTTCGATAAAAGTTGGCGAACTATCATCAGCAAGATTGTGTACCGATATTGGCGAAAGGTCGTTAAAATACAACAGCAGCCTTTCGTGCCACGCAAGATTGAGACGAAACTCACGCTCTATTGCTTTCACCGAAGCCGCATCAGCCCGCTGACCCAACGTCATACGAGCGCTGTTTACAGGCAGCACATTGAAAAGCAAAAAAATGATAATGATAACGCCAATCATTACCAACAATCCGCTTAACAACCTGTTACTAAAAAACCGTAGAAATTTCAGCATGATACAATATTTGAAAACTTCATCGGGCAATGATACTACGCTTAATTGAGGATGGCAAAATACCTCAAAGCGAAATATTTTCAACCCAATGACTTTATTCAGTTAAAAATCGAAACTGCTTGTGCTTGAATAATATATTTTCGCCCCGCTTTTAAAACAATATAAACATGGAATACAGAATAGAAAAAGACACAATGGGCGAGGTGAAAGTGCCAGCCAATGTTTACTGGGGTGCACAAACACAACGCAGTATTGAAAATTTCAAAATTGCGCAAGACATCAATAAAATGCCGAAAGAAATTATCGCTGCTTTTGCCTACTTAAAAAAAGCTGCTGCAATCACCAATTTCGAAGCAGGCGTGTTGGCAGAAGAAAAATATAAACTCATCGGCCAAGTGTGCGATGAAATTTTAGCAGGTAAACTGAACGATCAGTTTCCGCTGGTGGTGTGGCAAACGGGCAGCGGCACACAAAGCAATATGAATGTAAATGAAGTAGTGGCATATCGCGCACACGTTGTATCGGGTGGCAATTTAACTGACGAAAAAAAGTCGGTTCACCCAAATGACGATGTAAATAAATCGCAAAGCAGTAACGATACATTCCCTACGGCAATGCACATTGCAGCCTACAAAATTTTGATTGAAGTTACCTTGCCCGGCATCAAAAAACTGCGCGATACACTTGCTGCAAAAAGCAAAGCTTTTATGCACGTTGTAAAAATTGGCAGAACCCACTTTATGGATGCCACACCACTTACTTTGGGGCAAGAAATTTCGGGCTATGTAAGCCAACTTAACCATGGCATAAAAGCTATTGAAAACACGCTGCCGCATCTTGCCGAATTGGCTTTGGGTGGCACTGCCGTGGGCACAGGCATCAACACGCCCAAAGGCTATTCGGTAAATGTTGCAAAACATATTGCCACGCTTACCGGCCTGCCGTTTGTAACTGCCGAAAATAAATTTGAAGCGCTGGCTGCTCACGATGCTATTGTAGAAGCACATGGCGCCTTAAAAACTGTTGCTGTGAGCCTGATGAAAATTGCAAACGACATTCGTATGCTTTCTTCGGGGCCGCGCTGCGGCATTGGCGAAATTTTTATTCCCGATAACGAACCCGGTTCGTCTATTATGCCAGGCAAAGTAAACCCTACACAATGCGAAGCATTAACCATGATTGCCGCGCAAGTATTGGGCAACGATGTAGCCATAAACATTGGTGGAGCAAACGGCCACTTTGAGTTGAATGTGTTTAAACCCGTAATGATTTACAACTTCTTGCATAGCGCACGGCTTATTGGTGATGGCTGCATTTCGTTTGACGAAAAATGTGCCGTAGGCATTGAACCAATTGAAGCAAACATTACCAACAATCTCAACAATTCTTTGATGTTGGTTACTTCGTTAAACACAAAAATTGGTTACTACAAAGCTGCCGAAATTGCACAAACTGCACACAAAACCGGCAAAACATTAAAAGAAACTGCCATCAACTTGGGCTATGTAACCTCCGAAGAATTTGACGCTTGGGTACAACCCAAAGATATGGTAGGGGATTTGGTGTAATCTTTAATAAAATGCTTTTGAATGGCTGCCAAATTTTTTGGCAGCCATTTTATTTCACCCTATCCTTATTGGCTTCGACAAAACCCTTCCAACCTGAAAATTTTTTACCGCCCGAAGATATTTGATTGCTTGTTTGAAAGTGATGGCACACCGCAGCAGCAAGCCCATCGGTGGCATCTAAAAACTTCGGTTGCAATTCAAACTTGCAATGCTGCTGCAGCATAGCAGCCACCTGCTCTTTCGAAGCATTGCCATTACCTGTAATACTCTGTTTTATCTTTTTGGGCGAATACTCTGTAACCGTTAATCCTAACGATAGTGCCGATGCAATAGCCACACCTTGCGCCCGCCCCAACTTCAACATAGATTGAACATTTTTGCCAAAAAAAGGAGCTTCAATAGCGCAATCATCGGGGTGATATTGATTGATAATACCGCTAACTTTTTCGCCAATAATTTGCAGCTTATGAAGCGCATCGCTGTACTTAGAAAGTTGCACCACTCCCATGCTCAACAACTTAATTTTTTGCTGGCGAATTTCTACTATACCGTAGCCCATTACAATGGTGCCGGGGTCTATACCCAAAATTATTCTCTCTCCGGTCATTACTGTAAAAGTATGCTTAATAGAGGCATTATGAAACCACCTCTACTTTCACTTTCAACAATTCTTCATTCATTTCTATTTCATCGGCCACATCCAATGTTTCTACCACAGCAATATCTTTTGCTAAAATTTCACTGCCAATATATTCTTTGAACTGCACCAACGCTTCTTCAAAAGTGGCATTTTTTACTACCGAAACCCGAATGCGGTCGAGCACCTGAAAATCTTTGTCTTTACGCAAATTCTGCACCTTGTTGATGAACTCACGAGCATTGCCTTCTTTGCGCAAATCATCGGTGATGGTTACGTCTAAAGCAACAGTTAAACCCGCATCGCTTACTACCAACCAGCCAGGTATATCTTCAGTTTGAATTTCCACATCGCCAAGCAGCAACTCAAAATTTTCTCCATCTAAATTCAACACGTATTTGTGTTCTTTTTCAATGCTCGAAATTTCGGCTTGCCCAAAGGCTGCCACTGCACTCTGCACTGCTTTAATTTTTTGCCCTGCGCGCTTACCCAACTCTTTGAAATTAGGTTTTATCTTCTTTTTCACCACACCCGAAGCATCGCTGATGTATTCAATACTTTTCACGTTCACTTCGTTCAAAATATAACTTTCAACTTTTTCAAATTGCATTTGCTGCGCCTCGCTCAACACAGGAATCAAAATTTTTGAAAGCGGCTGACGCACTTTAATTTTTTCTTTTTTGCGCAACGATAAAATGAGCGAGCATGACTTTTGCGCAAGCTCCATGCGCTGCTCCAAATCTTTATCAATCAAACTTTCGTTGGCCTTTATCAAATGCGAAAGATGAATAGACTCGTTTTTACCATTCAAATTCGCAAACAGCCAATCGCTAAAAAACGGAGCCACCGGAGCCATTAGCTGCGCCACTACATTCAAGCAATCGAACAAAGTTTCGTATGCGGCTTTTTTGTCTTCGCTCATTTCGCCTTTCCAAAAACGCCTGCGGTTAAGGCGCACATACCAGTTGCTCAAATCTTCGTCCACAAACTGCTCTGTGGCTCGTGCTGCTTTTGTTGGTTCGTAGTCTTCGTATTGTGCAGTTACTTCTTTAATCAACGATTGTAGTTTTGAAAGAATCCAACGGTCAAGTTCGGGGCGCTTTTCAACTGCCACAAGATTACTCTTGTTAATGCCCCACTTATCAATATTGGCATATAGCGCAAAAAAACCATAGGTGTTGTATAAAGTTCCGAAATGCGAACGCTGTACTTCTTGCAAGCCACCAATGTCAAATTTCATGTTGTCCCACGGATCGCTATTGCGCATCATATACCAGCGTGTGGCATCGGCCGAATACTTTTCGAGTGTTTCAAATGGATCTATAACATTACCCAAGCGCTTGCTCATTTTGTTGCCGTTCTTATCGAGCAACAAACCGTTTGAAACAACTGTTTTGTAAGCAGGAAACTTTCCATCTGTTAAGGCCGTGGCCAATACATGAAGTGTGAAAAACCAACCGCGTGTTTGATCCACACCTTCGGCAATAAAACCGGCAGGAAAAAACGGTCCAGGCACCAAATTACCATTGGCATCGAGTGTGCCTACTTTATCTTGATTTTCGAAAGGCCAATGATACTGCGCATAAGGCATAGCGCCCGAATCGAACCATACATCAATTAAATCGGGCACACGGTGCATGGGTTTGCCCAACTCAGATACCAACACAATTTCATCTACAAAAGGTTTATGTAAATCGAGTTGGTAATTTGGCAGAATTTTAGCTACTTTTGTATCAGACAAGCCCGCAACCATCGCTTCCCGACTAAACGCAGGGCTGCGGTGCGTAGTGTGGTAGGTTGGACAAAACTCCTCCACAACACCGGGCTTGTATTTTTCCCATCCGGTTAATAACCAAACTTCTTTACCTCCATTAAAATCTTTTGAAAGCACAGCTTCATACCCATCATGAGAAATGTGTATCGTTTGTTTTGATGTTACTTCTTTTTCAATTTGCCCTACTGCAATTACTTCAAGTAATTTCAATACAACATCAAAACCATTCAGGTTTTCATCATTACGTTTTGCAACAATGTGATTTAACCCCCAACCACCTTTGAAATTTTTTGTCGCATCTCCAGTTTCGCCCAATTTAAAACTCACCTGTCCTAACTCAGTTCTGTGCATAGCATTCTCAACATCCACATTCTCAAAGAATGCCTTGCGCAACGAATGAACACCTTGCTGAACGCTAATCTTGACTTTCAATTCATTACTAATGCCATCAACATTTCTGTCAATAGCCTTTTGAATTTCAACAAGCAATTGTTCTAATGAACCAATACACTTTATCTCACTTCTGTCATCGGTTGTCCAAATTGGCAATGGCGTTCCCCAGTATCTGCTTCTACTCAAATTCCAATCTACCAAATTTTCTAACCACTGCCCAAAGCGCCCCTCGCCTGTGTGCGCTGGCTTCCAGTTGATGGTTTTATTGAGTGCTACCAACTTATCTTTAATAGCAGTGGTGCGAATAAACCAACTATCGAGTGGATAATAAATTACTGGCTTATCGGTGCGCCAGCAATGCGGATAGTTGTGCTCGTATTTTTCGGTTTTAAAAAGTTTGTTTTCCAGTTTTAGTTTCAGCACAATTAAATCATCGGCTGTCATAAAACTTTTTAAATCTGCAATTACATTGTTTACCCGCAGTATCTCTTTTTGTAAATGAAATTCCTGCTCTTTTTCAGCATCGGTGTAGTAGGCTTCTTTTACATAACGACCATCTAATGGAAAAACAGGGTCGTTTACAGCATCTACGAACTTGCCGCTTCTATCTACCAATGTCAATGAACCGATTCCATTTTGCTTGGCTACTTTAAAGTCATCGGCACCGAAACTTGGCGCAATATGAACTATCCCTGTGCCATCGGTTGTAGTTACAAAATCTCCCAACACCACACGAAAAGCATCGCCATCGCTTGGTTGTGCGTAGGGCAGCAGTTGTTCGTAGCGGATGCCTTCAAGCTCACTGCCTTTAAAACTTTGTAACACTGCAAAAGGAATTTTCTTGTCACCCTTTTTGTATGCATCAAAACTCAGTTCGGCATTCTCGGCTGCAAAATATTTTCCAAACAAGTCCTTTGCGAGTATTACATGAACAAGTTGATGAGTGAACTGGTTGAATGTTTTTACCAATACATATTCAATCTCTTTGCCCACTGCAAGCGCAGTGTTAGAAGGCAATGTCCAAGGCGTTGTGGTCCATGCCAAAAAATAAACCGAGTCTATGCCTTGACTTTTAAATCGAGCATCTTGGCTTTTGAATTGCGCAATAGCACTCACGTCTTTTACATTTCTATAACACCCGGGCTGGTTCAATTCGTGTGAACTTAAACCTGTGCCTGCGGCTGGCGAATAAGGTTGAATGGTGTATCCTTCATACAACAAACCTTTATCGAACAGCATTTTTAAAATCGCCCACAGGGTTTCTATGTAGTTATTTTCGTAAGTGATGTACGGATTATCCAAATCAACCCAATAGCCCATTTTTTCGGTAAGGTCGTTCCATACATCGGTGTAACGCATTACATCTTCGCGACATAGTTTATTGTATTCTGCAACGGTGATTTTTGTACCAATATCAGCTTTGGTAATGCCTAATGTTTTTTCCACGTTCAACTCTACCGGCAAGCCGTGTGTATCCCATCCGGCTTTGCGTTCAACACGGTATCCTTGCAATGTTTTAAACCTGCAAAACAAATCTTTTATGGTGCGGCTCATTACATGATGAATACCCGGCTTGCCATTGGCGCTTGGCGGCCCTTCGTAAAACACAAAGCGATTCGACTCGGGACGTTCGTTTACGCTGCGCTCAAAAACTCTATTTTCTTTCCACCACTGCAAAATTTCTTTTTCTATGGCAGGCATATTCAGTTGTTCAAATTCTGGATAAAGAGCCGATTCGGAATTTTTTCTTTTCATAATACTTATCAAACTTCTTGATTGCTTTTAGTTTCTTGAATTTCTATTTTACCTAACAATATACTCAAAAAATGAAGACAAATTTTTCTTTGCCTCAAAAATCTCTCATGGATTGTATAGCGAAAATTGATATTGATTAAGCAACCATTTTTGCAAAAACAATGGGCGAAAATAAACATTGAAGCGGCTTTGTGGTTAAGAAAATATCGTTCAACAAAAATTGAGTTTCCTAATAGTTGAAACATCCGAAATAAATTTTCGTTTACGCTTTTGATTTTTTGATAGAGAGTATTTCCTTTGTGCCTAATTATTACAGAACCAATCAAACACATTTATCATGCCACGTAAAAAACGCCAAGAAGAAGAAGAACTCGACTTAAACCTTGATGAAGATTTAGAAGATGAAGCCGAGGAGGTTACAAACGAATTTGAATCGGAAGATGAGGAAACAGATGCAGAGCCATCAGTTGATGAATTGAAAACCATGGAAGGAATGGAAGAGTTTGACGATATGATTGAACAACGCAGCAGCAGCCGAGGTGGTGGCCGCAAAAAGAAATATGATGACGATGATGAGTTTGACGATTTCAGCGGTGGTGGTGGCGGATTCGATGATTTATCGGACGACTTTGATGACGATTACTAAGTCATGCAAAGACCAATTAGAGTTTTAGTAGCAAAAGTAGGTTTAGACGGGCACGACCGTGGAGCAAAAGTGATTGCCACATCCTTAAAAGATGCCGGTATGGAAGTGATTTACACAGGCTTGCGCCAAACCCCCGAAATGGTGGTTAATACTGCCCTGCAAGAAGATGTGGATGCAATCGGCATCAGCATTTTATCGGGTGCACACAATACTGTTTTTCCAAAAATTTTAACCCTGATGAAAGAAAAGGGTTTAGATGATGTACTGCTTACCGGTGGTGGCATTATTCCCGCTTCGGATGCAAAAGAATTGAGTGCCATGGGCTGCGGAAATTTATTCGCGCCCGGCACTTCTACTTCAGAAATTGCCGATTACATAAAATCCTGGGTAAAGGAGCATAGAAACTGGTAGCATTTACCCGTTTCGTATTCAGTTTTTTTCATGATTTCTATTCGCGAAATTGCTAATCAAGTAATTTTGAATAACTGGTTGTAACCGGTCAAGTACAGAGTTGCGTCATTTTTACAATTACTGCAACCATCAACTTCTATATTGCTCAATCACCTGCAAAATAGCCTCATCGCTTAGTATGTTATCATCCAGTTCAAAAATCACATTGTGCGCATCAAAATCTATCATCAATGCTTTTTCGAGCGTGAGAATTGCCTCGTGCTTGTTGCCGGCTTGATAATAAAACACAGCCTTTACATACAGCAAATCTGCTTCTCCTTCAAACTTTGCTTCGGCAGCATTCATTAGCTGAATTGCATCGCGCTGTTTGTCTATTTCAAAATATGCAGCAGCAAGATTTACCCAGTTGCCTTTTTGTTTGGGATCCACCTCTAATATTTGCTCAAACAAATCAATTGCCTTGTGAATTTCTTCAACATTCACGTAGGCATCGGCCAATGCCAAAAGATAATCGGTGTTGTCTTTGTTCAATTTTGATGCGCGCTCGTAGGCAGTAATTGCCTGCGACCAATTTTCATCTCTTTTGTATGTTTCGCCCAATACAAAAAAGGCTTCATCATAATGTGGATCGGCTGCAATTGCCTTGCGTATAAAATTCCGCGCCTTTGGCATGTCGCCCAATTTTTCGTAGCACTCACCCACTTTCAAATACAACTCTTTGTGCGGCTTGCACATTTTTATGGCTTCGTGATAAAAGTTCAATGCCGAATCGTACTCTTCTTTCATGTATTTCACATCGCCAATACAAATGTATCCGGCTTCAAAATCTTCGCGCACAGCTACCACATATTCAAATGCATCTTGCGCTTCGTCCCACATTTGCTTGCCAGCGTAAGCATGACCAAGATTAAACCATGCAAAATGATTGTAAGGCACACGATCAATCAGTTCTTTATGAAACCTGATGCTTTCATCGTACTTTTCGGTAATTTCTGTAGCAAACCAAAGGCGGTTTAACGCTTCTTCGTTTTCGGGTTCAAAACCTAATGCTGCTTGAAGATTCTCTATTACCTCTGCATACATTTCTCGGTCTTCAAACACATCTGCTTTTTCCAAATGGAGTTCACATCTGTCTTCGTCATTTTCTGCCATCGAAAAACCACGCTCAATCTCGGCAAGTGCCGCATCGTGTTCGCCTTTAAACAGTAAAATATCGGCACGAGTCATTGCAATAGAAACATCTAATGGATTGAACTGTTCGGCCTGATCTAATACTGCCAATGCCTCTTCTAAAAAATTTTGCTCGGCAAGTAACTCGGCTTTTTTCAGCAAAAATTCTCCGCTAAACGGGAATTGCTCCAATGCTTTATCAATTACTTGTCTTGCTTTTTTAAACTCGCGATTATCTTGATAGAAGTAGATGATTTTTTCATAACTCTCTTCGTCAAAATAAGGAGCAGAATTTTGTTGCGTTGCTTCCTCATACTTTTGTATCAATTCCATCATTTCGCCAAACGATGGGTCAAAGAACTCGTGCTCGTACATGCTTACAAATTTAAGGTTTGAAATGTGAACAATAAGTTAAAAAAGAACGCTGCCGCTTTGTGTTTCGAACATACATTTTCTGCTCAATTCAACCATAGACAAATTATAAACAATTGCAGTTGCATATCTTGCCCGGCACTTGCCTATACAATGTAATACCTTAGTTGCCCGCAATTTGTTGCATACAAAATTTTTACCATGAAAAAAGGTTTTTCGAGTATAGTTTACACACTACCAATCTTGCTTTTAATAATCACATTTAATGTTAAAGCACAGCTGGCATCGCCAGCCAACCTCAGCTATGGCAAAAACAAAAGCACTGGAAAAAAGATGGTAAAACAAGGAGCAACTACAAAAGCGGTAAGCTATTTAGAAGCTGCATACGAAAAAAAATCGAGCAGCAAAAAACTGCTGAGGCTGCTGGCAGAAACAGAAAAAAGTGTGCGCAATTATGCCGCAACAGAAAAGTTGTATTCGGAATTAGCCGCTAAAGACAAAAAAACAAAAAAACCCGAATACCTATTTTACCAAGGCATAGCAATGCAACAACAACAAAAGTTCGCTTCCGCAATTGATGTATTAAGCACTTTCAGAAATGCAACCAAGGGCAACGACAAATACACCGAACTCTATCGCATGGCAGGCAAAGCAATGGAAGGTGCAAAACTGGGCATTGCACAAAGCGACTCAGCTACAGAAAAAACTTACAAAGCAATACACCTTGATAGTGAAGTAAACACCACGGCTAACGAGCATGCGCCAGCCTTGCGCAATGGCAACTTTGTATTGTTTGGCAGAAAGGATGAAAATGAAATTGCAAAAGAAGGCAAGGTTTACAAATTGGCTTCGACTGCACAATTACACCAAGCCGGCAAAACCGGCAAAGAATGGAAGTATATTGGCTTAGAAAATGCCTTGGCAAACGAAGCTGGCACACATCTTTTAACTCCATCATTTACCGAAGACGGCAACACACTTTTTTACTCTGTTTGTAAAGAAGATGTGCCACTTAAACTTCGCTGCGATGTTTACAGAACTGTGTTTGTAAATGGTGCGTGGCAAAAAGGTGAAAAGTTGAATTCCAGTATCAACTTACCTACTGCCACCAACCTATGGGCTTGTGCAGGCAAAGCACCCGGAGGCGAAGAAGCTTTATACTTCAGCAGCGATAGAAACCCCGGCAAAGGCTTCGATATTTTTTATGCAATACGAAATAGCGATGGCACATTTCAACGCGCAAAAACTTTGGGAACAGGCATCAACTCTAAAGAAGATGACATTGCTCCATTTTACGACTATGAAACGAACACATTGTTTTTTAGTACCAAGGGGCGTGGCGGCTTAGGCGGCTTTGATGTGTTTGGGGCAAAACGGCTGGTAATAGGCGATTTTCTGGAACCCGAAAACGCAGGTATGCCAATAAATAGTGGTGCCGATGATTACGGTTTTGTGTATAACCCGCGCAAAAACACCGGCTTTGTTAGCAGCAATCGCAACGCTACCACCACCAACAACTGCAACACTTGCAACGATGATATTTGGCTGATAGAATCTACTATTTTGTATCCTGCCGCTAAAGGTGAAATTACTTATGGTCGCGAAGGGCTAAAACAACTTGCAACCAATGCCACCATTGCATTGTACGAAGCCAATAGCAACGACCAAATAAGTTTTATTCAGGCTGCAAACGGCAACTACTTTTTCGATCTTGAAAAAGAAAAACAATACCGCCTTGTAGCAAAACGTGATGGTGCAAATGATGTGGAACAAACATTCAACACGCTAAACATTTCTGAGAGCGACACTTTTGTGTTTAACCTAAATTTTGAAGAGCAGATTCCCGAAAATTTTATTGGTGTAAAACTTGCCACCGTGTTTTGGGATTACGATAAATTTCAACTTACAAAAAACGCCCCCGACAGCCTTGCAAAAGTGGTGCAGTTTATGACCGAACACCCAAACCATGTAGTAGAAGTAGGCTCGCACACCGATAGCAAAGGCAGCGATGATTACAACCTAAAACTATCGGAACGCAGAGGTGCGGCTGTTGTAAAATATCTTTTGAGTAAAAAACTTGCCGCCAACCGCATTGTCAACAAACCTTATGGCGAAAGCCAACCTGCCGCACCCAACACCAACCCCGATGGCAGCGATTTTGAAGCCGGTAGAATGATAAATAGACGTACTGAATTTAAAGTGTTGGAAGAAATAAAATAAGCGTTTAGCTCATTGAAAATACCACTCAGAAAGCGACAGCAACATCACTCCCATTTATCGCGGTCGCTCAAATCTAACTTTTCGGTATTGTGCGGGCGACTGAATATCTCGCCCTCTTCATTTTGCCTGCCTAACGTCCAATGGTCGGTAAGCGAAGTTTCTATCCAAAGGCTTTGCGACTTACGGAACACCTGCACATTCAACCCAAATTTACTGTGAAATTCTTGTTCTAACAGTGCTACCGTTTTTGAAGCGTTCACATCAATATTTGCAGCCCTGTTACCATTCATAAGCACCCCAATGGCACTGCCCGCAGAAACCACATCGCTTTTTGGCGAAGGTTTGCCCGTTTTATGGCTGCTTCTAAAAAACTCCAATTTCAAAAAAGGATATAAAGCATGAAACTCGCTTTGAATTTCACGTATTGTTTTCTCGCCTGATATATGCAACTCCATATTGTTTTCTTCTCGTTCAAAGATTTTGGGAAATAATTTGCCGAATGCAAAAATGCAAGCATAGGTATGCAACAAAATATGATTTGAATCAGCCGACCAAAGGACTTTTTTCAGTCAATTGCAGGTAGCTCCTGCACTATCAGGAATGGCAATTTGCGGACTGATGAATGGGATACCCAAATTCAATCCACGCAAAATTAACAACACGCCCATTGCCACCAATAATATAGGAACTACTTTTTGAAAAGTGCGTATAGCTTTAAAGCCCGCAGCGTTGGCATAGAATGTAAACAACGAAAGCAATGGCACAGTACCCAAACCAAAACAAAACATAAACATTGCAGCGTTTGCCACACTAAAAGTTGCCAAAGCTCCCGCCAGCGCAGCATAAACCAAGCCGCAAGGCAACAAGCCATTCAACACCCCTATAAATAAAAAAGAGGACAAGGTGCGCTGTTGAATAAAGCGACTAAATGCTGATTTTATCCATCCGTTGAACTTGTAAAATATCCCTACCGAAAAGCCGCCAAGAAAATTCCCTGAAAACAACACAAACAGTATCATCAATACACCAACGCCTATCGAAAGCCACTGCTGCACACCTAAAAACAAAAAGCTGGCTCCAAAGCTGCCAATAACTATACCCAACAGTATGTATGAAGAAATTTTGCCGATGTGATACAGCAGAAATCTGAAGAGCTTACCTTGCACATCAAACTTATGCAATGGCAAAGCCATAGCAATGGGACCGCACATGCCGATGCAATGCACACTACCCAACAATCCAAGCAAAAAAGCGGGAAGAAAAAATTCTAATGCGCTTAAAGACATAACTTACAGTAAACAAAAATCTTCAATCATTTCAACTCGAAACATGATGAATATTAGCACAACAACCATACTCCATCACAACATAACAACATAACAACTTCGGGCAAAAAAGTAATAGCCCCAAAAAATAGCTATTGCAACACCAAGGGCACGCTAAAATAAATAGCAAAGTAGTGTGTAACTGTTCCGGCAAGTACAAACAAATGCCAAATAGTGTGTTGAAAAGCAAGACGCTTCCACAAATAAAATATAATGCCAAAAGTATAGCTAAGACCGCCAATAATTAGCAATGCGAAAATTGTAGTGGGAATTTTAGAAGCCAGCGGCCCTACAATAAAAACTGCCATCCAACCCATGCCTAAATACAATGCAACCGACAAGGCCTCGAACCTTCCGGTAAAAAACAATTTTTTCACCACGCCTATTGCCGCCACCACCCACAGAATTGTCAAAAATTTTGTTGAAGTTGCTTCATCGGCATATTTATAAAGAATAGGAGTGTAGCTACCGGCTATCATAAAAAATATGCTTACGTGATCCCATATTCTTAATCGAAACTTAGCTTTTGGATGTTGAACAGCATGATACAAAGTAGAAGAAAGATAAACCATCAACATTCCAAAACTAAAAACACTCACACTCCACACTGTGCCTTGCGAACCCTTGTCTATGGCATAAGTAATGAGCGCTGGAATGGCAATTAACGCAAACACCATACCCGCGCCATGTGTAATGGCGTTGGCAATTTCTTCTTTAAGTGTTTGTATTCTTTCGTTTTCTTCCACTGCTGCAATATAGGTCTATACGAGCCAACAGGCAAAATTGTTTGAGAAAATTTAAAGAAATAAAAAGCAGGCAGAGTGTAACTAACAGAGTTTAAAGCAAATAGGGTTTTCAACCACAAGCAGTATAAAAATCACAGCGCTTCTACCAAAGCATTATGCCCACTAAACGAGATATTAAAATCGGCAATGGTATTGGCAAAATCGGCATTATAAGGTGCGCTTACTTTAATGTAGTTATCTGTGTAGCCGTTCATTTCATCGCCATCTTTTTCGGCTTCCCACAATACGGTGCGTGTGGTGCCATCGTGCTGGCGGTAAAAAGCCACTCGCTTTTTTTCGCTTAAAATACGCAACATTTTATTGCGCCTTTTTCGCTCTTCCACAGGCACAATTTCGCTCATGTTTATTGCCTTTGTATTAGCTCTTTCCGAATAAGTAAACACATGAAAATAACTCACATCCAGCTCGTTCAAAAAGTTATAGGTATCTAAAAAATCTTGTTCGGTTTCGCCCGGAAAACCCACAATTACATCCACACCAATGCAAGCATGTGGCATGGCAGATTTTATAAAGGCTACCCTTTCGGTATATAACTCGCGCAAATATTTTCTGCGCATAAATTTCAATATTCGGTTGCTGCCGCTTTGTAATGGAATATGAAAATGCGGCATAAATTTTTCGGACTTTGCTACAAACCGAATAATATCTTCGGTAAGCAAATTAGGCTCGATGGATGAAATGCGAAAGCGCGATACATCTACTTGCTTTTCTAATTCCTTTATCAATTCAAAAAAAGTTTCTTCGGTTCTATCGCTCCCATCGGGCAACTTGCCAAAGTCGCCAATATTTACACGATTCGGCTGCTTTTGTTGCAGCCGCAATTGTTTCGGCTATTGAATTGCTGCGGCTTGTGCCACGCGCCAGTGGTATGGTGCAAAAAGCACAGTGATAATCGCAACCGTCTTGAACTTTCAAAAAAGTGCGCGTTCTTTCGCCTTGACTCCATGCCGGAGAAAAAAACGCTACATCGTCAATTTCGCCTGCTTCTACTATGGCACTATCTGCAGTTTCCAGCTTGGCAATATGCTCGTGCAATTTGAATTTTTCTTTAGCACCCAACACCATATTTACTCCGGCAATTGCAGCAATTGCATCGGGTTTAAGCTGCGCGTAGCAGCCTATAATAATCACCTTGGCATTAGGGTTGCTTTTCAATGCGCGTTTTACAATTTGCTTCGTTTCTTTATCTGCATTTTCTGTTACCGAACAGGTATTGATAACAAAATAATCGGCAGGCTCGCTGAACTCTAACTTGCTGTAACCATGGTCTGATAAAGTGCGGGCAATAGCAGCAGTTTCTGCAAAATTTAGCTTGCAGCCAAGTGTATGAAACGCTACCGTAGGAGATTGCCACGACATAGAAAATATAAAATTGGAGGGCAAAGATAGAATATGCTCACAAAATCACTGCTGCATGTATTGCTCAATAATATTTTTAAGAAAAGATTTACTTTTCCAATTCATTTTTAGACATTCGGCAAAATATAGATTATCAATTTTGTGATAGAACAGCTTTACAATCGCTTTTTTTCAAACGACAAAGAATTTGTAGCTTTTTTAAAGGGCATTACCGGCATTGCGCCTAAGCGCTTGCGTTTGTACAAGCAGGTTTTTAGCCATCGTTCAAAATTTTCGGAACCCGATAAAAACAATGAAAGATTAGAGCTTTTGGGCGATAGCATTTTAGATGCTTGTGTTTGCGATTATCTTTTTAAAAAATATCCTTACAAAGACGAAGGTTTTATAACAGCATTGCGCAGCAAAGTGGTAAACCGCAGGCAATTGAATGAGTTGGGCCAGCGGCTTGGCTTACTTACCAAACTCGATTTTCATAAAAGGCAAATAGGAGAAGCCGGAAAAGACATGGCCGGCAACACATTTGAAGCATTGATTGGTGCTTTGTATTTAGATGCCGGTTTTGATGAAACTAAAAAGTTTATTCAAAAACGGGTACTTACGAGATTGTTGGATATAGACGATATTGAAGCTACCGAATACGATTATAAAAGCAAGCTATATCAATATTCGCAACGCGAAAGTAAAGCACTGGAGTTTAGGCTACACCAACAAAGCAAACGCAGCAATCGCAGTTATTTTGTTATTCATGTTTTAATAAACGACAGCTTTATTGCAGCCGGTGAAGGGTACAGCAAAAAAGTAGCCGAGCAAAGTGCAGCCTTAAATGCAGTTAATGCACTCAACATTACAAAGGCCGAAACCCAAGACAAATAAGCAATTGCGCGCCATAAAAAAGGCAGCCATAAAATGGCTGCCTTTTGGAAACTAAACTGAATTGAAATACAATTACTTTACTACCTGAATTTTCTTTTTCGCAGCACCATTGCCCGATACCGAGAGGAAATAATTGCCTGCTGCAAAATCGTTCAAATCTACTTCAAACCAATTATCGCCTAAATTGATAACGGTTTGTTTCGCAAAAACTGTTCTTCCGGCAATGTCGGTAATTTCAATTTTGCCGGTGTAAGTTTTATCCGAAACAACAGAAATATTCAACTTGTCGAATGCCGGATTTGGATAAGCCAATACATCAATATTGTTTTCAATTTCGCCAATGCCAACTGTGCCATTGCAACCGTTGGTTACATAACGCATGGTATTAAAATCAATGTAGCAAGCCCATTCCGGGTGGTCCACAAATGGATTGCGATTTCCTTGTTGGTCTTGCACAAACTCGTTGCGGGCGCGCTCGAATGCACTTGGCGGATCTTGCTGATGCCATTTCTTTAAAATAGCTTGTTTTTGGCGAGTGCTTAATTGCTCATCGGGGTTTGGAAAAGTACCCGGAATTACCAACGAGTCTAACGACCAAGCATCATAAAGCGTAGTGCCCGAGCCTACTTTGTTTGCTAAACGGTTATAAGCTGTAAGCATATACATAATGCTGCGGGCAACATCACCTTTTACCTCATCGAGTGGTTCAAATACTTTTTTGCCATTGGCATCGGTACCAAATTTTGCTTGTTGAAAATTGCCTGTTTGGTTTACAATTTCATCGAATGGATAATTGCTGCGCGGTGCATTTACATCGTTTTGATTGGCAAGGCGCAGGTTGTGCTGGTCAGAGTAAGCATATCTATCTTCATGCCCTGCATTGCCAAAAGTTGGCATCCAGCTCGAAGCTGTTGCGTGCTCGCGGCTCATGTTTAGCGGAGTAAAATCGAAAGGCGGAGTAAACAAAACAAACTGCCCGCTGTATTCGCAGTTTACCACTTTTTGCTCGCCTACAGTATCGCGGGTATAAAAATTATCTATCAAAGTAGATTTGTAATTGCTGTAAAAAACTTGCGAATGATTATTGATAAGCGTGCCTAATGCAGTAGGGAAATTTGCATTTGCGGTATCAATGCCATTGTAGTAATTGCCCGGCAATGCTGCGCCACTGGTGCGGTTGGCGGCAAGCGGAGAGGCTGTTTTGTAATTCACATATTGCCCAACGCCATTGTATGGAAACACCGCAAAATGGTAATTCAACCCTGCGTGAGTTTCGCGCACGGTAAATGAAGTATCGCTGCCCACATAAAATACTTTTGAAGCGCCTACACCCGTTCCCACATCATAGTTTTCGCCATCGGCCGGCACATCGGTTACGGCACTGCCTTCTTTGCGCAATACCAAGTAGCCCTCGGATGTATTGCCGCTTACACCCACTTTTAGAGAATACGATTTGATGTTTGAAAAATTGATTGCGCTTGGGTTTGCATTTGGCTCGGTAGCGTACATACCTCCCACACCATTCAAATAAATGATGTATGGATTTTCGTCAGCATCGTTGTTGCCTATGGTAAGCACTGCACTGCGTGTGCCGGCTGCGCTTGGCGTAAATGTAAAATCAATTTCGCCACTATCATTTGGTGCAATGGTTGCAGGAAAAGCACCAAGCACATAATCTGCAGCATTGGTACCGGTGATAGTTACATTTGAAAGTGTCAAAGTAGAATCGGTACCAAAATTGTACAGCTTTACCTTAAAGTTGGTAGCTGTGCTTACCGGAGAACTGAACCAGATATTACTGCCTGTGGTAACTTTTGTGTTGTTGAAATTTGCTTCAATTTCAGCAGCAGCACCGGCTGTTGGAGCAGCAATTGAAATGTCATCAATTGCAAGATTTCCTCCTTGATTTCCCTTTTGTATATATATCAGTCTAATAAATCTTGCCTGCGAAGAAGGCAAATCAACTAACTGCTTAAACGCAGCACCATTTAAATAAGGAAGCGTGTCAACTATAGTTCGCATATCAGTCCATGTTGAACCATTGATACTCCATTGAGATTTAAAAGTTCCCTTCCATGGATTTCCTGCGTTTGAACCTACCAAATAATAAGTAACCAATCCAGGCACATCATTGACAGCAATGGTAATATTTTCATTTGACCCATCTAATCTTGCAGAGGTTGATGGACTATTAAAAATGTTTGTGTAAAACTGGTTTGCATTGGAGCCTCCTAAATAATCCTGCGACCAACCCGTGGGCAATACCCCGCTGCAATCCCAACTGGTGGGTACGGGTGCGGTTTGGCTAAAACTGTTCAGCGCGATGAGGGCAGCTGCAAAAAGTGTTGAAATTTTATTCATGTTTAATGTTTATACTATTTAAAGTGCCTTTTCGGTGGTTTTTGGCTGTTTTTTTATGGTTTTAGTTAGTTTTCTATCGAGCCGTTGTGCTAAAGTCCCGAGCCGATGTCATTTCGTCCTGAGCCGCTTCCTTGCAGTCCCGAGCCGATGTCATTTCGTCCTGAGCCGCTACCTTATAGTCCCGAGCAGAAATCATTCCGTCCCGAGCCGCTACCTTGCAGTCCCGTGCAGGAATCATTCCGTCCCGAGCCGCTGCCTTACAGTCCCAAGCCGGAATCATTCCGTACAGGGTCAATGTCATTTCTCCCTTAGAAAAAATATAGCCACATACCCTGCTTTTCTTTACAAAGAACGATTGTTTAGTCTAAAGTCTTTTATCTATCTACCTCTTTCTTCTTAATAAAATTCACCCAAGCTATTTCTATACCAATGTTCCACCTAAAACCCTGCCCAAAAAACACCGAAGCACTTTTGGCATCGAATTCGCGAAAGAAAGCATTATTGTTGGTAGCATCTTGGATAAAATTGCGGTTCGTGATGTTGAAAAAATTGGCGCGTACTGTAAAAAGCCATTCTTTTTTCAGCGTGTAGGTGTAGCCGGCCGAAACATCTAAGGTGTAATATCCGGGCAGTTTCCACGACTCGCGACCGGCATTTGCGCCCGACAATGTTTCGGGATTAAAATCGGCATAAAACTTATCGAAGTAGGTAATACGCGGTTTGATGTACAAACCTTTAATTGGCTCTATACGCACCATGCCGCCCACTTGCATTTGTGCCGAGCCGCCCACGTGTACACCTTTTGGGTTGAATGAAAGCACGGTATCGGTACCCGATTGAAAAATCCAACGAAACTTCACATCCGAATTCCACACCCAATCGCCATAACTAAAAATCCCTTCGATAGTTACCATTTTATGAGGCCTAACAGCAAAATCTAACTCGCCACCTACGTGGCGCGCTTTGATGCCGGGCACATACACCAATTCTCTGTCTTCAATATTATTAGGGTCGGTAAAAGTGTTGGTGTAGGGTTTGTTCAGCCATTCGGTGTAATAAGCGTTTACAGTTGCGCTTACCCAGCGCGAGCGAAACAGGTAGCCAACTTCGGCAGAAACAATTTCTTCGTTTTTAATTCCTGTTGTAAGGTTTAGCCCACGAAGTGGAATAAGGAAATTATAAAATGGTGCTTTGTACAAATAACCACCATTTACAAACACACTGTGTTGCTCGTTGATGTTGTAGTTTACCCCTGCTTTGATGGTTGCACTTGGCAGTTTCAACAATGGCGTGCGCGAATACACAGCCTCTTTAGATGCGTTGTTGTAAGCCTTTGCGCCAATAATTTGCTCTACTGCATTGCTGCCGTTTTTTACAAAAGTAGTATCACCGCTTTGGGTAACTACTGCGTTTTGCCCAGCTATCACCACATCGGTACCATTGTAATACGCTACATCATAAAAGCCTATTGCTTCTTTAGCTACAATTTCATCATCAATTTTCAGGCTCTTTTTGGCAAAGCGGTCTTCTTTTAAATAAAAAGTGCCTGCGGCCGAAACATTCACAAAAGCCGAAATCTTTTTGTTGCTCCACTCTGCCTGCACAAAGCCGCCACCCCAGTTCACAAAACCATAATCGAAGCGACCAACTTTGCCCCCTTCCACCAAGGTATCGCGCCTTTGCCCGTTTTGGTCGGCACTTGTAGGAATGATGATGTACTTACCACCCAGCAAATCGAATACTTCCTGATAGTGTTCGCCTTTGTAGCTTCTAAAATCTAACCCGCCCGAAATATCGAAACCTTTGGGCAATTTATAATTCATAGTAACCAAGCCACCATACCAATAGTGATTGTTGGTGCTGCGCCTTATGTAGTTGCTGCCTTGCCCAGATTTGTACAACAAGTTTTCATCGTATAAACTTTGCACATTCAATTGATTCAAGCTATCGTAACGCAGTGTTTGTGCAATAATTTGTGTGCCACCGCCTTTACCTATAGAAGTATAAAATGTGCCCGACAAAAAGAATTTATCGTTTGGCTGAAAAGAATAGCGCGCAATTACCTGCGGCTTGTGATACACATTTTGCGAAGTGTTGTAACGCGAAGTTTTACCTGATGAAACTGTATCTACAATCACACCTTGGTCGTTGCGCACAAAAGTTCTTCGATCCAAATCGCCCCAGGTGGGGTTGAAAGTAAAATCTTGGTCAATGAAACGAAAGTTGCCCTTGGCAATTGCATCGGTAACATCTATGCCAAACTTTCGCCCGGCAAGTGCCGAATCGTAAGCCAAAATAGGCTGCTGGCTGAAACGCTGACCGTGAACTTGTGGCGCACCAAAAGCCGAAACGCTGATAAGGTGCTTGCCTTCTTTGAACATCTTTTCAACTTTGGCATAATAAAACCCTCCCTGAATATCATTTCCCGAAACCCAACCATTGCCTTGCCTATAAGAACCCGCCACCGAAACTCCCCAACCTTTTGGCAATCTACCCGAGTTGAACATTACTGAAGTTCTGAAAAACTCATTATTGGCAAACTCTTGTTTTACTGCCAGTTCGCTGCGGTCGCGAATGCCTGTTGTAAGAATATTGATGGTTCCGCCCACCGAGGGCAGTGCCAACTTTGAAGCTCCCAAACCGCGCTGCACTTGCATACTGCGTGTTACAGCATCCAAGCCCATCCAATTGCTCCAATAAACTTCGCCATTTTCCATATCGTTTACCGGCACACCGTCAATCATCACCGCCACATTGTTTTGGTTGAAACCGCGAATGGTAATAGTGGCATCGCCATCGCCACCGCCTTTGTTGGTTGCATACACACCGGGTGTAGCATTTAGCGCCAGCACCATATCGCGCGAAGCCAAATCTTCTTGAATGCCTTTGGCATCTACTTTAGAAAATGCAACGGGTGTTTTGCGCTCTACTGCCGGGTCGGCTGTAATAACTACTTCCTTTAACTCGCGAGCTTTGAGCAGCAAATTTAGATTGTAAACCGGCTGACGCAGTGTTACCTTTTCGTTCAATGGCTCGTAACCCGAATAAGAAATGGTAATAGTGTAAGTTCCATAATCGGCTTCGATAGAAAAATTGCCATCCATATCGGTGGTAACGCCCACGCCTTCTTTCAACAACACATTGGCTTGAATCAAACCTTCGCCCGTAGCGGCATCAGTGATTTTTCCTTTAATAGTTCCTTTTTGCGCATTCACAAAAAGCGAGGCAAAAACTAATGTTGTAAGTAGAAATTTATGCAGCATGAAACAACAGCCAGAAATTTGAGCCGCAAGATTAGTGAATTGTATTTGCCCAATTCAATATATGAGCAAAACATTATACTTTGTAGATAAAACCACTACATAAAACTTAGCGCACCACACTGCCGTTTGCGATTGCAGTAGTTGGCGAAACAAAAATCAACTTGCCCGATGCGTCTTCTGCCAGCAATATCATGCCTTTAGATTCTATGCCGCGCAGTTTGCGCGGTGCAAGGTTTGCCACCACACACACTTGTGTACCGGGCAAATCTTCTGGCTTAAAATGTTCGGCTATACCCGAAACAATGGTGCGGGTTTCAAAGCCTAAATCAACAGACAGTTTTAAAAGCTTATCGGCTTTTTCAACCTTTTCGACCGTAAGTATGGTGCCCACACGCAAATCTATTTTTGCAAAATCATCAAATACAATTTCGCTTGCAAGTGGTGTATTGCCCGCAGCGGGGGGCGTTGCTTGTTGTGTTTTACTTTCTGTTTTCTCTTCCACAGTTTTCTTCAGTTTAGCTATTTGTGCATCAATTATTTCATCTTCAATTTTTTCAAACAATAAACTTGCTATGCCAAGGCTGTGATTGCTTTTCATCAATTGCATATCGCCTATGTTTTCCCAGTTCAATTTACTGTTATCCAGATTCAACATTTCAAACAATTTCTTTGAAGTAAAAGGCAAAAAGGGTTCTGCTATCAAAGCGAGGTTGGCAATAATTTGAAGACAGTCGTACAGTACTATTCCGGTAGCCGCTTTATCTGTTTTTATCAACTTCCACGGCTCTTTTTCGGTAAGCAATTTATTGCCGTGGCGGGCAACGTTCATTACTTCTTGCAGGGCTTCGCGAAAGCGAAATTGCTCTAACGAATCTTCCACTTTTGCTTTCTGTTGAAGCATGAATGTTTTCAAATCGGAGCATTCGCCAGCCTCAGGCACTTTGCCATCAAAATACTTATCGGTAAGCACCAAAACACGATTAACAAAATTGCCAAGAATGGCCACCAACTCGCTGTTGTTTTTTAGTTGAAAATCTTTCCATGTAAAATCATTGTCTTTGGTTTCGGGCATATTGGCACACAGCGAATAGCGCAACACATCTTGCTTACCGGGAAATTCCAGCAAATACTCATGCAGCCACACAGCCCAATTGCGCGAGGTTGAAATCTTATCGCCTTCTAAATTCAAAAATTCGTTTGCCGGCACATTGTCGGCTACAATAAACTCGCCATGCTCCATCAGCATAGCAGGAAAAATAATGCAATGGAAAACGATATTGTCTTTGCCAATAAAATGAATGAGGCGCGTGTCTGCATCTTGCCACCATTTTTTCCATTCATCGCTACCATTAAAGTGTTCGATGGTGTTAGAGATATAGCCAATTGGGGCATCGAACCACACATACAAAACTTTGCCTTCGGCACCGGCCACCGGCACGGGAATGCCCCAATCTAAATCGCGCGTCATGCTGCGCGGTTGCAAGCCATCGCCACTTTCTAACCAGCTTTTGCATTGGCCATAAACATTGGTTTTCCAATTGGTGTGTTGCGCCAGATATTGCTCAATTTTAGGCTGCAATTTGTTTAATGGCAAAAACCAATTTTTGGTCATACGCTTTACCGGAGCAGCACCACTTAACACGCTGCGTGGGTTTATTAAATCGGTGGGCGAAAGCGATGAGCCACACTTTTCGCATTGGTCGCCATAGGCATTTTCATTACTACACACAGGGCAAGTGCCCATAATGTATCTATCGGCTAAAAACTGCTGGGCAGCTTCATCGTAATATTGCTCGGTTTCGCGCTCTTCAAAGCCGCCTTTATCATATATTTTTTTGAAAAAATCAGCGGCAGTTTCGTGATGAATTTTGCTGCTCGTTCTTCCGTAGGCATCAAATGAAATTCCAAACTCCGCAAAAGCGTTTTTCATCATGCCGTGATACTTATCTACCACTTGCTGTGGAGTAATTCCCTCGTTTCGGGCTTTGATGGTTATAGGCACCCCGTGTTCATCGCTGCCGCAAATAAACAAAGCCTCGCGCTGGCGGCTGCGCAGGTAGCGCACATAAATATCGGAAGGCAAATAGCAGCCCGCCAAATGACCAATATGCACAGGCCCGTTGGCATAGGGCAAAGCAGCAGTAATTGTATATCTTTTCCAGTTTTGCATAAACGCAGCAAAGATGAAAATTGATTGATGATTTTAGATTTTAAAGTAGCACAAGTTTTGAAAGGCAAGCATTAAATAACCGCCATGTCTGTTTTGTTGGCTTCCACATTCACATCCACCACCCAATCTACATCAGGCAACTTCTGTGCGGGCAACAATATTGGATTGCCCAGATAATCTACTCGCTTTGCCGGATAAATGTGCGTTTCGAAAAGGTAGGCCAGCAAAGATGGTCTATCTAAATTTGGATGAATGTGCGGGCGGATATTTTGGGCATGATAATTGGGCAATTGGCTCCAGTGCAAATTTGGTTTTTCGTGATGTGCAGTGTGGAAACCGTTATTGAAAAGAAAAAAATTTAGCAGCCTGCCGGTAAAATTTCTGCTATGGTTGTACGGATGTTTTTCGTCCACCCCATCGTGTTGAAAATAATTGGTACCCACAATTCCCCAAGCAGCATATTGATGTGGAATAAACAGAAACAATAGAAAACACTGCCAATTCACAAAAAGCATACCGAGCTTTATCGCATTTACCAAAGCCAACTCAAAGGCAAATTGCCAAAACCATTTTGGTCGTTCGTTATACATTCTTTTGGCAAAACGCATTTCGCTTTTTATAATATCACCACTCATAATAAAAAAGAAAAAAAGCTGATTCAAAATATTCCATTTGAAGGTGGCTTTAGTAGTGCGCATTACATCTTTTTCGCCTTGAGTAAATTTATGATGACTAAAATTATGACCCGGTACAAATGCACTTGTTGAGTGCCCATAAGTAAGCGACAACACTACCTGAAAAATTCTATTCAACTGCTTGCTTTTAAAAATGGGAACATGAATAGTGTTGTGCACAATTACAGCACAAGTGAACGACAAATAGCAGTTCAATGCCATCCATAAAAAAGCTTGAAACTTAGACATTTCGTACCACAAAAACCACGGAGCAATTGCAGCAGCAAAGTATAAAACAACCACAAAAAGTGTTCGCCAATCGGCACTGTATCTAAGCATGATATTATGCTAACATAAGCAATAAACAGCGAAACAGTATTTAGCGCGAATTGTTATTGAAATAAAGCGCGAACTGTTTTGCAAAATAACTTGCAATGAGAGTTGCTCCTGCACGTTTTATAGCTGTTAAACTTTCGAGCATTGCTTGCTCTTCGTTCACCCAACCTTTTGCTGCGGCAGCTTTTATCATTGCATATTCGCCACTTACTTGATATGCTGCTACGGGAATATTTACAGCTTGTCCAACTCTGTGAATTACATCTAAATAAAAGCCCGCAGGTTTTACCATCACAATATCGGCACCTTCGTGCGCATCAAACACCGCCTCTTTTACTGCTTCGTGGCTGTTTGCGCTATCCATTTGGTAAGTTTTTTTATCGCCAAAACCAGGTGCGCTATCCAAGGCATCGCGAAAAGGGCCATAAAGACACGAAGCATATTTTACGCTGTAACTCAATATTCCGGTTTCGTGAAAACTGTTTGCTTCTAAAATGCTTCTTATTGCCGCAACTCTCCCATCCATCATATCGCTGGGTGCTACAAAATCGGCACCTGCCTGCGCATGGCTTAAAGCCATGCGTGCCAACACTTCTACCGATTTGTCATTAACTATTTTATGTTCTTCCACTATGCCGTCATGCCCGAAAGAAGAATACGGATCGAGCGCAACATCAGTAATAACAACCATTTCGGGAATATTGCTTTTTATTGCTCGAATTGCTCTTTGCATCAATCCCTGCGGGTTCAATGCTTCTGTTCCGGCATTATCTTTCCATTCGTCATTACATTTTACAAAAAGCAAAACACTTTTTATACCCAATTGCCATAAAGTTTTTGCTTCCTCAATGGTTTCATCTAAACTCATTCTAAAGTAATTCGGTAGCGATGAAATTTCTTCTTTTACCTGCGCGCCTTCTACAATAAAAAGCGGTGCAATAAAATCGGATGGACTAAGACTTGTTTCCGCTACCATGCTGCGTATTGCCGCTGATTTGCGAAGTATGCGCGGGCGATGATTCATAATGCAAGATTAAGAGAATATACCACCACTTGGCGAAGCAAATTTTCGACCGATGGAATTTTGCTTGTAAAAACACTACCTTTCCAAAATTGCTTTAATGCCTTTGCAGTTGCTTCGCCAATACAAAAAGCAACAACATCATTCTTTAGTGTATTGCTGCTAAAAAAACTTTCTACACCGCTTGGGCTAAAAAACACTATCACATCAAAATGTTGCTCAATACGCTGGGGGGTAAAAACTGTTTCATAAACAACAAACTCATGCAGTTTTATTGATAACTGTTTGAGCCTTTCCGGTATGGTATTCATGCGGATGTTTCCACAACAAAAAATTACCTCGCCAACATTGCTTTGAATAATTACATCTGCCAATTCATCTGAAGACTTTGCTACGGCAAGTATCTTCCAACCGCGTTTTTCTAAAGCCTGTTGTGTTGCTCCGTTTAAACAAAAACAAAACTTCTTTTCATCGCATAAAACAGCGTTTTTTTCAAAACCCATCACCGCGTTTTGAGAGGTAAAAACAAATGGAGCATTGATAACTTCTATTTGCTTTTGAAAAACGGAAACAACATTATACTCGAAAGCTATAAAGGAATGTTGAATCCATTGAACACCAGTAACATCAACGCTTTTAAGCAATTCATCGGCCAATGATTTTGTGAGCAGCACAGTAACATTTTTCATCTCAAATTCAACGCTCCTTTTTTTATCAAATCTGCTGCTGCCATTTCGCCAATCAGTTTATAATCTGCCGAATCGCCCTTCATTTGCACTTCCAGTTTTTGAGTTCCGTTTATACTCAACACGTTGCCTTTAAACACAATTTCGCCATTTAAAATTTCTGCCAAGGCTCCAACCGGTGCGCTGCAACCTGCTTGTAATTGCTTTAAAAAAATACGTTCTGCGGTTACACAGCGCAATGAATCTTCATCATTCAATGCTTTACATTTTTCAAGTATTATACTGTTGTTTTCTCTACACGAAACCAGCAATGCGCCTTGTGCCGGAGCAGGCAACATCCAGTCTAACAAAAAATGATTTTGGGGTTTTAAACTCAATCGCTCTAATCCTGCATCGGCAAAAACTACTGCATCAAATTCCTTGCTGTTCAGTTTTTGCAAGCGCGTTTCTACATTGCCGCGAATTGGCGCAACTATATGATGCGGATAGCGACTCAGCCATTGAGCTTTGCGTCTTAAACTACTTGTACCCACAGTTATTTTTTCTTGCAAAAACAATTCGGGCGAACAATTGAATACGCAAATATCGGCAGGCGAGCCGCGTTTTAAAACGGCTGCTTCGGTTATGCCCTTTGCTTGTACCACGGGCACATCTTTCATGGAATGAACAGCAACATCAATTCTATTTTCGAGCAAAGCAACATCCAAAGCTTTTGTAAAAATTCCCTGAACACCAATTTCGTAAAGTGGTGTTGTAACATTTACATCTCCTTCACTTTTTACATGAACCAATTCGCAAGTGCTGCCGCTTGCCTCTAATAAACTTTTTACATGATTTGCTTGCCACAAAGCAAGCCTGCTTTCGCGCGTGCCAATGCGAATGTGGGTATTCATCAGTTAAGATTTTGGCTTGCTTCCAATCCATTCATCACCGTCAAAAAAACACAGGCACTGTCTTGCCTTTGTTTTACCATGGGGTTCATTTGTGTCATAAATCGCTGCACAAATTTTTCGGCAGAATCGGCAACCCGCACATCCCCTATGTTGTAAAAGACAGATTCGTCTTTCATATTTATCCACGCCAAAGCGTGCGCCAAATACTGATTCAATCGTTCTCTTTTTTTATACTCGTCAATTTGCTTTTCTACTATACCAATTGCTTTTGGCAAATCGTGTTTTCGGTCGCTCATGTTTTGTTCAAATAATGTTGTAAGCATATTCAAATCTAAGAGTTGAACACCCAACTTTTTTACATCGGGCGACACATTTGATGGCTGCGCCAAATCGGCAATCCACGCCACTTTTGAATTTATCAGTAAACCATTTTCAACCAACACGCTATCGGCTGCGGTGGTGGTAAACAGTAAATTTGCATCGCTTAAAACTGTTGCCAAGTCGGCTTCTTCGGCATAGTTCAAATTGTGTTTTTGGGCTACATCAATTGCCTTTTGCAATGTTCTGTTTACCAAAATGATATTTCTGCCATCGGTATATCTTAGCAAACACTTCACAAGGTTGCTTCCAATTTGCCCTGTGCCATACACAACAATTTTTTTATTGCACAACGAGCCAAAATGCAGCATCGCTGCATGGGCGGCAACCGAAGCATAAGACACCATGCCTTTGCAGATACTTGTGCGTGTTTTCACTTCTTTAGAAGCCGCCAAAGCTGCATTTACTAGGCTCTCTAACTTTCCTCCTAAGCAGTTAAATTTTTTGGAAAGGTTTGCTGCATCGCGCACTTGACCAGAAATTTCGTAATCGCCAAGCAAGCGAGAATCTATACCAGAAGTAACACAAAAAAGATGCCGAATGGCATCAACACCAAACAAAATTTTTGCCCGTTGAATCCAAGCAATTGCTTTTTTGCTGCTACCCGACATTTGGCGCAAAATGCTGTACAGTTCTTCCTCGCGGCAATACACCTCGAACCTATTGCAAGTTTTTAAAACAAAAATTTCGTGGAAATTAAAACTGGCACAGCGAGCAAAAAAAAACTCTACACCGATATGATGAATAAATTTTACTTCATCATCTAAATTGACTTCATCAAACTTCAGGCTGGCTACGGCAAACATCGGGCTTTCACAAATTATTGTTACAAATGTAATTGATACGGTAGAAAAAGAAACTACACTTCCAGCATTAAACCATCATAAGCCAAAAACATACCATGAGGCAAAAGCTGCTGCCTGTGCTTGTGCAATCCTGCTTGATGGCTCATGTGAATAAAATAACTGCTTTCGGGCTTTATTTCATTTACAAATTCTATTGCCTGTGCAAAAGTAAAGTGCGAATAATGCTCTTCATCGCGCAGCGCATTTACCACCAATGTTTTTACGCCTGCCAACTTTTCTTTTTCGACATTGCTGATGGTTTTGCAATCTGTAATGTAGGCAAAATCTTTTATGCGAAAACCTTTTACAGGCATAGCTGCGTGCATTACTTGTATAGGGGTAATTTGCAAATGCCCAATGGTAAAAGGTTTGTTTTCTATGCGCACAAAATTCAGTTGTGGCAGATATGGATAGTCGGATTTTGTTGCAAAAACATAAGGGTGCAACTCGCGTATGCCAAGCTCAGAAAATCCATCGCAATAAATATCAATAGGCTGCTGCATGGTAAAATTCAATGCGCGAATTTCGTCTAAGCCTCCAATGTGGTCGCGATGAGGATGTGTAATCAAAACGGCATCTACTTTTTCTATTTTTTCGCGAAGCAGTTGTTGCCTAAAATCTGGCCCTAAATCAATAACAATATTCAAATCGCCATCTTTAATCAAAGCAGAACAACGCAGCCTGTGGTCGCGGCTATCGCTGCTGTTACACACTTCGCACCTGCAACCTATTAAAGGAATACCGGCCGATGTACCTGTGCCAAGAAATGTAACTTGCATAATGAATGTATTGAAGAATAGCGGGGGGGGCGGTGGTAGTTTACAAGCAGTGTTTATCCAAACAAAGTTTCTGCCTTTTCGGAAACGATTTTGTTGTAAAGACTTCTCACATCATCGCTCATTGTTTCTGTGTTCAAATCAATATCGGTGAGAATTTCCATTAAACTGTTGATTTTTGCTTCGATGTCGTGAAACTTATTGATTACAACCACGCGCTTGTTTTCGAGCACGCAGTAGCCATTGTTGAAGTTTCCTTTTTCGTAACGAACTGTATAGCCGCCTTCGTGAAACACCTCTTCTACTTTTTTCAGCAATGATGGATTGAACTTAAACATAGTTTGATTCTATTTACTGCTATAACTAAATTCTAATAAGTTAAACTTGCAAACGAAACTAATCATTAAGCGGCATGAATAGATGGATGAAAAAACAAACATTGTGGATATTTCTTTTCCCTTTAATGACCATGGCGCAAGAAGCTCCCGTTTTCATATTTGATTTAAACAAAAAGAAAAGCACCGAAAAGGAGCAAAAAACTGAAGAAACACCAACGCCTGCGCCTGTTTATAGCAGCGATGAGGACGAAGAAGAGGCAGAGCAGGCAAACCCTAAAAAAGAAAAAAAGAAAGCCGCTGCAACACAAAACGCCTATACTACACAAAAGGAAAAAGAGCAAGAGGAAGAAAAACCCGATTTCCGCAATGGTTTGTTTAAAGGGCTTTTTATTGGCGGATTAAATGCTACGCAAATAGATGGCGATGATGGCGCGGGCTACAATTACTTGGGTGCGCATGTGGGCGTGGGCGCAATGGTGAAGTTTCACAAACACATGAGCGTGAGCATGGAAATTCTTTATTCTATGCGCGGGGCGCAGCGCAGACTTTTTGGCAATAATCAAGCCGATAGTTCATTTAAAATTATTCACGATTATATGGAAGTGCCGCTGCTATTTAATGTGCACGATAAAAAGTTGATTATGGCAAGTGTGGGCATTTCGGCTGCCTACATGGTGCGCAATAAATTGACGTTGAATGGCATAGACTATACCGATGCAGAATCTACCGCGCCCATTCCATCGGCATTTATTGTAGCACCTAAAAAATTTGATTTGAGCGCATTGATAGGGCTGCACTTTATTATAAAAGAGCAATTTGCATTGGGGGCAAGGTTTAGTTATTCCTTGCTTGGAATCCGCCCGGCATTGCCCGGCTCTCGTGTAAGAAATCAATACAACAATGTATTGAGTTTTCGTTTTATGTACATTTTGAGCGCAAAGAAAAAGAAATAGAGGGTCGTTACTCTTTCAAGCTACGGCTATTAGAAATTATCGGATTGGCTCTGCCGGCTTCTTTATTTTCAAACTGAACTTGAAAGGTGCTGAAACGCAAATCGGCTTTGTAGTAATCGGTTGAAATAATTTGTGCACCGCTTTCTTTAGCACTATTAAAATCGGTATAATCATTATTGCGGGCTTGCCAAGTGCCTTCATCGGCTCGGGTGCGCACAATGTAACCGCGCTGTACCAAATTTTGAATTTGCAGTTTGTCTTGCACGGCATTGTTGCGTTTTATAAATGCGGCTTCTGGCTTGCCGGGTTCGCTGTAAACAAACATTGCTCTATTTGCAAGCGATGGGTGGTTTAATAAATAATCGCCAACTGCGCTCCCTTCCATAATAAAAATCACTTTGCCTCTACACGCATCCAACAGTGGCCACGCATGGTTGCTTGCCATTTCATGTAAGGTATTAAAACTACCACGCACAATATCGGGTGTAAGCACATTTTTTAAATCGCTGCCAAACACACTTTTTATTTCTTCATCAATAGCATCGCAAGCCGCGCTATCAAAATCTTTGGAACGTTTAAAACCCAAAAAGCGAAGCAAAGCACTTTCGTGCGCAGGCGAGCCGCTTTTCGCTTCAATATTGATAAACATGGGCAAATGGCTTGGATGCGCATCGCTCCATTGCTTTAATGCAAGCAGCGATTCTTTAAAAGTATAATAGTTCGTTTCGTAATCAACATCTTTTATGTGCAGCACCTTCATGCCGGGTTGCTTCAATGCGTCTATTTTTGATCGTTGCTTGATGCCACGCACAAATGCGTTAAGTTTTCTTTTGTAATACAAACCACCTTTGGGGTCGTTATTTATATCAATTTCTAAGCCACGAACATTGTAGTAAGCAAACTGCGAATCGAAAGGCAGATGACCGTAATCAATAGCAACAGGGTTGTTTTCTGCGCCCAGTTTGTCTTTTATTTTCACAAGAAAACGCAGCAGCTTCTCATCGGGTTTTTTCTTATAGCTATTGTGGCTGGCAATAATTTGAATTTGATTTAACCGCAAAGAATCGCTTGTGCCTTGCCCATACACACATACACACAATAACAAACAGATGTAGCATAACTTAACCTTCACAGCATTATCATTATTACCAATCGAATATAGCAAAGCAGCAACAATAGATTTGTGTAAAAAATCCAACGAATTGAACTTGCTGAACAGACCACAAACTATCGCTTTAGTAAATCAATATCTTAGCCCAAATTTTCCTTCGCCCCAATGTCTTCCGCCCCGATAATCCCTTCACAGAAAGCGTCTCGCGAAGCGGACGTTGCGCTGGCTGGAACTTACAAATACGCGCTGTTGATAGATGGTAAAACCATCGAAGTTAAAACAATGATGAAATCAAAGTAACACAGCTATTCATAAAACATCAACTACAGCCAAAGAAACCACACTCCGCTTTTCGGCTAAAAAACCGAATGGCGAAATTGACAACGAACAGTTTGTGCTATATTAGCAAGTAGGAAAAACAAAACACTTTTTCCTGTTTATCACCTGAACTTATCTTAGCCCAAATTTTCACCTATCACTTTATGCAAGCCGATACGCATATTATGCACGCAGATTTGGATTCGTTCTTCGTATCGGTAGAGCGAATTTTAGATCCTTCGCTTATTGGCAAACCTGTAATTGTGGGCGGCAATGCACGCAGAGGCGTAGTGGCATCGTGCAGTTACGAAGCGCGGGCGTTTGGTGTGCGCTCGGCAATGCCTTCGCGCAAAGCCCAACAGCTTTGCCCACACGCAATTTTTGTAAATGGCAATTCATCAGAATATAGCAGGTATTCGCGCATGGTTACAGCGGTAATTGCCGATGCCGTTCCTCTTTTTGAAAAAGCATCTATTGATGAATTTTACATTGACCTTAGTGGCATGGAAAAATTTTTTGGATGCTACAACTATGCCACTAAACTGCGCCAGCGCATAATGGAAGAAACTAAATTGCCAATTTCCATAGGCTTATCCATTAATAAAATGATGGCTAAAATGGCCACAAATGCGGCCAAACCCAATGGCGAACTTTATGTAAAAGCCGATGATGTGCAATCGTTTTTAGATCCCCTGCCCATTGGCAAAATTCCATTTTTGGGCGAAAAAACCGAGCAGATTTTTCATAAAATGAATGTGCGCACAATTGCCGAGTTGCGGGCGCTGCCACTGGATGTATTGACAAAAAAATTTGGCAAGCAAGGAGTGTCGTTTTACCAACACGCTCGGGGCATTGCTTCCACTGCTATTTCTTCGTTTCACGAAGCTAAATCGCTGAGCAGCGAAAGGACTTTCGATAATGATACTAATGACAAAGAGTGGCTGCAAAGAGTAGTGGTGTTGCTGGCAGAAAAACTTGCACAAGAGTTGCGCGAAGAGGGTTTTCTCACATCCTGCGTTGCCATAAAATTGCGCTACCCCGATTTTACAACTGTGAGCAAACAAATGCAGATTAACTATACTGCTTCGTCAAAAAAACTTGCACAACACCTGCTACATCTCTTCAATCAATTTTATGTAGATGGCACAAAAATTCGGCTATTGGGGTTGCGCTTGTCAGATTTTGTAAAAGGCAATCATCAAACCGAACTATTTGACGATGATGAAAACACCATGCTGTATAAAGCTATTGACAACGTAAAACTAAAATACGGCACCAACAAAGTAATGGCAGCAGAAAACATTGGTATGAAAAATGTGAAGCGCAATGGCGATGTAAGAAGCGCAGCCGAAAAAGAAGACAAGTAGCCATTCTATCTACACACTATTAGCGCACAAGCGTTACGCTGCCTGTTTTGCTAAATCGTTTGTTATTCAAATACACTATTTGTAGATAATAAACATAAGCGTCCGGCACTTGGTTTTCGTTTTTAAAAACGCCATCCCAACCTTGTGTTTGCTCGGTTGATTCGTACACTTTTTCGCCCCATCTATTAAATACTTTTAAATCAAAATCGCGAATACCAAAACCATACACAAAAAATTTATCGTTTACGCTATCGCCATTAGGCGAAAACATATTGGGTATAAAAACTTCAGGCTTGGCCTCTGTAAAAAGAGTTACAGTACTTTTTGCAATACAGCCTTTGTTGTAAGTAACTGTAAGTTCATAAATATTTTCATCGTTGTAGGAAGCAACCACAGGCGAAGCACAATCCACACAACTTAACCCTTGCTGTGGCGACCAGTAATAAGCAGCTATTGAGCTTTGCAGATAAGGGCTGATGGTTACATTCAACAACACTTTTTCGCCCGGGCTTACAATCGTATCGTTTGGCAAAATTTTTAAAACAGCATTGTCGGGCTCGGGCACTTCTATGATAATGGTTGTGTCGCAACCGTTATTATTTACAGCATAAACAGAGTAAAACCCTGCGCCCAACTTTCTAAAACTACCTGTTGAATTTAAAACGCCATCATTATTCAAACTATAACTATAAGGTGCATTTGCTGATTCTAATCCCCGTACCAAAACACTACCGTCCGTATAATTTAAACCAAAACACGAAGGCGTTTCCACCACCACATCATACACATCTTTTGGGGGCGAAACAACTGTTGCCAGTGCATCAGCACTGCAATTGTTGGCATCATACACACGCACGGTGTATGTTGCCGGAGCGAGATTTTTTACTGTATCAACCGATATGGATGTAAAAGAAAATTGGTCGTTTGAATATGAAAACGAATAAGGTGGAGTGCCGCCCAAAGCACCGGGCATCAACATTCCATCCCATTGTGCAATACAAGTTTCGCGTATGGCGCTTGCAACAGCACGAAGCGTATCGGGCTGCAGCACAAAACCGGATGAAGTGTGTGAGCAGCCATTAGCATCAACAATAGTTACCGAATAACTGCCGTATGAAAGTTGCGAAGCATTTTGGGCAACTTGATTATTGCTCCACACAAAAGAATACGGAGCAGTTCCACCACTTGGGTTGCTATTGATGATTCCGTTGCTACCACCAAAACAACTTACACTTGTTGCTACTAAATTCGACTGCAACAAAGCGGGTTGCATCACAGTAATACCGGATGTTTCTGTACAGCCAATATTATCGGTAACTGTAACGGTAAAAACTGCAGCATTCAGGCTGGTTGCGGTATCGGTTGTTTGGCTGTTGCTCCACAAATAAGTAAATGGCCCCGCGCTGTTATTCACACGTACTGTTGCAACACCATCATTTGCACCAAAACATGAAACTTCATTTACAACCGATGAGCTTAATGCAATTCGAGATGGTTGAGCAAGCACAAAATTCGATTGCTTACTACACATATTAGCATCAAACACCGTTACCGAATAACTACCGGCTTGCACATTTTGAATGGATGGTTGCGTAACAGCATTGCTCCAATTATAAGAATAAAGGGGAGTTCCACCACTTGCTACAACAGTAGCACTTCCATTGCTTCCACCATAGCACGATACATTTACCGAAGCAGTATCCAACAACAATTCTGTTGGTTGCGAAATCGTAAAAATTGTATCTGTAAAACATCCATTTGCATCGGTAACGCGAAGTGTGTAATTGCCTAATGCAAGCCCCGTAGCTGTGCTGCTGTTCGCGCTTGGCGGCTGCCAGGAATAATCATAGTTTGGCGAGCCGCCAATCACTTGCACGGCAATACTTCCATTGCTTTCGCCAAAGCATTGCACATCATTCACTATTGCACTTGTTAGCTGCAAAACACTTGGTTGTGCAATAGTTGCACTTGCGGTAGCTGTGCATCCATTTGCATCGGCTATTGTAACAGAATACCCACCTACCGATAGTTGAGCTTGAACAAAAGTATCGGGCGCAACATTACTCCACACATAACCATAAGGCGCAACACCATTTACCGCCAATGCCGACAAGCTGCCATCGGCTCCTCCAAAACAATTTACATCGCTTCCATTTAACAGCGCGGTAAAAGCATAAGTATTCACATTTACAGAATCTGTTTTTACACATCCAACACTTACGGCAGTAACACGATAAGTAGTAGCTGCATTTGGCGTAGCCACTGGGTTGGCAACTGTTGAATTATTTAATGAAGCCGAAGGCTGCCATTGATATGAAACCGCACCTCTGTTGCCCGATACAACTGCATTTAATTGTGCGCTATTACCTAAACAAACAGTTGTGTCATTACCCGCATTTACAATCATGGCATCATCTACTACTATCAAAATAGAATCTTGAGTAAGGCAACCTTTGTTGTACACATTCAGCCGATACAACTGTGTTGAAGTAGGTGTTATTTGTGTATTCGCAGCATGGCGGTTACTAACTGCATTTGCTCCAGCAGCAGGCGACCACACAATAGAATCGTACACACCACTTTGCAACACAAAACTCAACTGCACTTGAAAGCCTGAACAAACGGTATCTTGCGAGCTTGTAAGCACAAACTGCGGTGGCTGTGCCAAAACAATTTGCACACTATCGAATAGTGGGCATCCATAGCGATTGCGAACTTCAATATTATACTGCGTAGTTGCCAATGGCGATGCCAATGGATTTTGGATGGAAGAATCACTGAGCGTGGCAGCAGGCGACCACACAAAAACAAATGGTGCCTCGCTTGCACTATCTACCACACTCAAATTTATTTGTGCCGACTGATTTGCGCAAATGGTATCGCCTAAACCCGCATCAATAGAAAACCGCGATTTTGCTGTGCGTGCAATAACAACAGTATCAGTATCGGCTTTACAATTCATCACCTGCGTACGCAAATACAATTGAACAGTATCTGCATTCATAGCCCCGGGCACAAACATTGGATTTTCAATAGCCGCATTAGATACTAACTGACCGGGAAACCAACTGTAAGAAAACAACTGGCTCCAAGGAAAATCGGTAGTAGCCGAACCGTTTAACTGAAAAGTTTGGTTGGGACACAAATTTGTATCGCGCCCGGCATTGGCAGCAATTTCATCATAAATGTAAATAGCAGCACTGTCAATATAATCGGTAGTGCAAGTTCCCTTTAAGTAAATGCCAATTTTTTCTTTTCCTTCCAAAAAATTATCGAGTATAGGCACAATAGGCAGATTGATAAAAGTTGCACCGGCAGGCACCACCACTGAATCTGGAATAAACTGATAATCTACCCCATTGGTAGCAGTGCCCAAAACATCAAATTTTATTACCGAAGGAATGTTGTAGCTGGTATCTAATTCAAACCGAAAGCCCGCTTGATTGCAAACAGGATCTTCAAAAATATCGGCAGTATCCTGCGCCAAAGGCACATTGGTAAATGAAGTAACCGAAAAGGAATTAGACTTTATGGTTGTAAGAAAAACTCCCGAATCGAACGAGCCATCGCCAACATCCTGAATGGCAAATTTTAAATGGTAATTTTCGCAAGGAATTACTGCTGCCTTTGCAAGAATAGGAATGGTCATTCCGTCCATTACAAAATTGCCTGCGTTGTTTGTTTGGTAAAATGACGAATAGTTGCGCGACTCGCCAGGCCTGTTGCAGTTGCCACCCGATGCCGATGTGCCGGCAACACCCGGGTTCACCGAATTGATTGCCACTGCAAGATTGGTTCCCGGAATCAATGCAATATTGCTTTTGTTGTAAGTGCCACCACCCGGTTTATTACCCGTTAAAAAGAAAGCAAATACATCATTGAAATTGCTGCATACATATTCGGGATACTCCTCTGAAGCAAACACAAAATTAAATTCAATGGTATCGCCCAACGGGCGGATGTCAAACTCTAAAACACAAGCATCATAGTTTGTATTATTCACCAGCGCATCCAAGTCGGGATCCGATGGTGCAAATAAAAAATCGCCCATGTAGCCACCTGCTGCTTGGGTTAAATTTGAAACATTGCCCGTTGCAAGCACTACGCCTGTATTCATGCCTATTGTAGGCAAGCCACCGTTAAAAGTTCCCGAGGCAGAAGCATCGCAGGCGAGCGAAATATTTGAAAGAGAAACCCCTTTGCCCGTTAATCGCTGTGCCAACTGCACAGCGTTGCTGTTTGGCAACACAGCAAACTGCCCTACCATATTTTTCGCAACAAAAAACGATAGTACGCAACAAAACCCTACAAGCAATTTAGTCTTCTTACCCATCTTGTACTATAAAGCTAAAAGATTATTTGTTGAGGATGAAGGAAATAATAAAATCGTTGCAACAGATTTATCCTACACATCCACATCTATGCTCGCTTAGGTAAATGAAAAATAACGAGGCGCAGTACAATGAGAAAACAAAGCACTTTTCAAGCAGTTGTTATTTATTTAACTGCGCAATCGCCAAATCTTTAGGACAACCATTTTTTCTCCGATTTGTAAGGATTCCATAACGTTTTAAGTATTTGTGATGGTGTAGAAATAGCATTCCGTCAGCCGAGTTTTGCACTAAAGCTAAACAGAATTACAGAAGTTGAGTATTTAACATCAAGCCGCACTATTGCAAATACCCTGTTGGTGGCAGTTTTATTCATTCAGTCTGTTTTTCAAGTCCATTTGCTCGTGCAGTATTCTGATAACTTCAATTTCATTTTTTGAAATAACTTGGTAGAAGATTATGTGCTTTCCTGTTCTCAAACCGAGTAAGTTGTGGTTTATTCCATCATATTCTTTTCCAAGTTCAGGGTTCTTTCCAATTTGCATACAGGCAAACTCCAAAGTCGCATAATATTTGTCCGCTTGTTTTTCCGACCACTCTTCAAAAGTATATATCCAAATATCATTCAAGTCGTCAATGGCTGCTTGTCGTAAAATAACTTTAGCCATTTTTCCTTTTTTCCGCTTTTAGTTTTTTCAAATTTTCTTTGAAGTCAAAATTTTCCACTCTTGGACTATCTAATCCTTTCTGAATTGCGGCTCTTAAAGCGATTACTTTACTTTCTTCATCTTCCAAAAGTCGCAGTCCCGCCCGAATAACTTCACTAACATTTTTATAGCGTCCTGCTGATACTTGGCTGCTTACGAACTGGTCAAAATAGTTTCCAAGTGATATTGATGTATTTTTCATGCTTTAAATCTTTGCCCAAAGTTACCAAAAATTGGTAATAATACACATTGCTCAGTCAGAATCATTCAAGTTTCATTTTCCAATTTTGTAGAAACCAGAGGATTAGCAAAATTGCCACCAACCGTATGTTTTACACCCCTTCAACGTCTTCGTTCCTCATAAAATAGTTGCAGCAGATTTATCCTACACATCCACATCAATGCTCGCCACCACACTCTTAAATTCTTTTATCAGCTTCATCTCGTCAATAACATGAAGTAAGTCAATTTTCATTTGAGGAATGGAATGGGTTTCGTACGTTGGTTTTACCAAAATTTCGCGCAAATAATAATTGTTGATTTTGCTTACAAATGGAATTGCCGGGCCCAACACATTGGCATTTACTTTCCTTCTAAAATTATTAACGAGCCAAAGCGAGGCTTGCTCTAAAGGTTTCAGGTCTTTACAACGCAATGTAAACTCCAGCAACTTTGTAAATGGCGGATAGGAGAATTGTTGCCTCGATAATATTTCGGCCTCGAACAAAGCGCGGTAGTTATGCTGCAAAACCCACAGCACCACAGGGTGCGCAGGGTTAGAAGTTTGCAGAATTACTTTTCCATCATTGTCTTTGCGCCCGGCTCGGCCGCTCACTTGTGTCATCAACTGATAGGCTCGCTCGGCACTGCGATAACCGGGATGGTAAATCAATCGGTCGGCATCTAAAATTCCTACCAAACCCACATTATCAAAATCCAAGCCTTTGCTTACCATTTGCGTACCCACCAAAATGTCAATTTCTCTATTTTCAAACGAGGCAATAACATTTGCAAAGCCATGTTTGGTGCGCATGGTATCTAAATCTAACCGGGCTATGCGGGCAGCCGGAAACAAGGCTGCAATTTCTTCTTCAATTTGCTCGGTTCCTTTGCCGCCAATTTCAAGGGTGGGGCTTCCACAACTCTTGCACTTTACATCGGGTTTCATGTTGAAGCCGCAATAGTGGCAAATCAGTTTATGCTGAAATTTATGATAGGTTAAACTTACATCGCAATTTTTGCAGCGATACACAAAATCGCAAGTGCTACATTGCTGCACTTCGGCATAGCCGCGCCTGTTTAAAAACAAAATGATTTGCTTTTTTTCGTTCAATTGCGCAGTAATAGCTTCGGTAAGTTCTTTAGAAAAATTGCCATGCAGCTCTTTTTTCTTTTTCGCCATTTTCATATTCACCACTTGAATTTCGGGTAATGAAGCATTGCCAAACCTTTCATTCATTTCTACCAGTGCATACTTGCCTTTTTCGGCATTAAACATGCTTTCTACCGATGGCGTTGCGCTACCCAAAATTACTTTTGCACCCGACTGCTGTGCCAACATCAATGCCGCATCGCGTGCTTGATAGCGAGGTGCTGGATCTTGTTGCTTGTATGAAGGGTCGTGCTCCTCATCTACTACAATCAACCCAAGGTTTTCAAATGGCAAAAACATTGCCGACCGCGCGCCCAACACAATTTTATATTCGCCATCCAATACTTTATGCCAAATTTCTACCCGCTCGTGCAAATTGAATTTTGAATGATAGATACCAATTTGATTGCCAAAAAATTTTCTTAGCCTATTAATGAGTTGTGCTGTAAGTGCTATTTCGGGAAGCAAAAACAATACTTGTTTTCCGGCTGCCACAACTTCTTTCATCAGCTCGGTGTAAACAACCGTTTTGCCGCTGCCCGTTACACCTTTCAGCAACACAGTTTGCTTTTCTTTAAATGCCCGATAAATTTCACTTACTGCTTGCTGCTGCATTGCATTTAATGTAGCTACTTCAACACTATCCGATTGAAAAATTCCTAAGCGCGACACTTCAGATTTCAGTTCAACAAAAACGCTTTTTTCGGTCAAGCGTTTTAATACCGAGGCATCGCAACCACTTAGCTGCAACAGCTCTTGTTTTTTTACGAATGCTGTTTTTTTTGCCAATTGATTGTATGCCAAAAGCAACTCTACTTGCTTGGGCGCACGCTGCAATTCTTCATATAGTTTTTCTAAATTTTTATCGTTGCGAAACTGCTCGTGCTGCCGCACAAATACTTCGTATCGGGGCTTGTACTTATAGGCCATTTCCTCTTTCGAAATAGCAATACCCAAATTGAAAAGTGTGCGCAACGAAGGGTGAACATTTCTGCGTTGCAACAATTCTTGCACATCCGGCACCGACAATTCGGCACGGTGTTTCAAGGCCTGAACAATGGCAAATTCCTGTTCATTCAGGCTTTCAAAATCGCCATCGTAATATTCGTTGAAGAAAATTTTTGTTTCGCTGTTCAGCTTCAAACCGCTGGGCAATGCGGCATTCATTACTTCACCAATATTGCACATGTAGTACGCGCTCATCCAGTTCCAAAATGCGAGTTGCTTTTGTGTAACTACGGGCAATTCATCGGCAAGAGTTTCTATCAATCGGGTTTCAAAAGCTGGTGGATTGCTATGAACAGCCGCTACAATACCGGTATAAAATTTATTGGTTTTAAATGGCACAATAACTCGGTGCCCCACTTGTATAAACTCCACCAATTCTACCGGCACGGCATAAGTAAACGGGCGAGGCAAAGCCAATGGCAAAATTACATCGCAATAAGTAACGGTTGATGGCACGGGAGGCAAGATAAGAAGGAAAGTATTTTCTACTCTAAGTATGCCCTTCCTTTTCCTTTGGCAAACTCTACACGTATGTGTTCCTTCATGGTGGTGGAAAGCGAAAAGCCAACATAATCGGATGTTACAGGAAAATGATTGTGTTGCCTTTCTACCAACACTGCTGTTTTAATTTTCTTTGGTGCAAGGTGCATAAAGGCGTGTAGCGAATAAAACATTGTGCGACCTGTGTTGCCCACATCATCTACCAATATTATGGTTTTACCATTCAGTAATGCGTCTTTTTCAATATCCGTTTTTATTGCTTGCACATCGGGTTGCTGCTTATCAATATTCAATGAAAACAAGTTTACTTTTTGACCTTCAATTTTTTCGATTGCAGTTTTCAATAATTTGGCAAATTCATAGCCGTTTGGCTCAATTCCAACAACAAAAATTTCTTTATCGTCATAGCAATCTTCTACTATTTCATAAGCCATGCGCGTAACTTTTTGCTTAATGGCTGTATCGTCTAAAATTTGAACTTGTTTTTGCAACATGGGGCGAAGATAGAAGAATCAATTATTTAGATTTACAACATCGCAAAACAATTACCTTACATTCGTTTTGGCTTTGGTAGCAATTTTTTTTCGCGCCAATTGCTACGACTGTAACAAAAACACCAATTGGCTTTAGTATGGAAACAACAGCAGCTGCTACCACAAAAAATATTTCGCCCGATAGAAAACGCACCAATCTGTTTCGCGCCCCCGAACAAGCTGTAATAGCCTTTTTGTGCCGATGGATGCCTTCGTGGGTGTCGTCAAACCTGCTCACGTTTATAGGGTTAATCGGCAGCATTATTGTGTTTGCCGGGTTCTTTTTTGCCAAGTCCGATAATAACTATCTCGCACTTTCTATTTTTGGTTTTGCGGTGCAGTGGTTTGGCGATTCATTGGATGGGCGCATAGCTTATTACCGAAATATTCCGCGCAAATGGTATGGCTTTTCGTTAGATATGAGCATGGATTGGATTTCAACCATCTTTATAGGATTGGGCTTTTATTTCTATTTAGAAGAGTCGTATAAAATACTCGCATTTACTTTTGTTACCGCCTACGCCTGGACAATGTTGCTCGCTCTTTTGAAGTATAAAGTTACCGGCAAATATGCCATAGATTCAGGATTGTTTGGCCCTACCGAATTGCGCATAGGAATATGCTTGGTATTACTGGGAGCCATCTTTTACCCGCAAACACTTACTGTTTTTGCAGTGGTAATAAACCTTTTTGTGTATGGGCTAAACTGTGTTGAATTTTATAATGTGTTGCAATTGGGCAATGCACGCGACCGCGAAGAAAACGCACAGAAAAAACAGTAAAACGCAGGTGCATATTTCTATGCAGTTTCAGCAATGAAAAACTGGTTTCGTATTTTTTTTAAAGCTCAGCTATCGGCATTTATTGGTGGCATTGCAGATTATCTTATTATGATACTGCTTACCGAGTATGCCGGTATTTTTTACACCTATTCTATTGCTATAAGCGGCATATTGGGTGCTGTGGTAAATTTTTCGTTGAACAGGTATTGGGCATTTAATAGTGTGGACGAAAAAAAACGCACGCAGCTAAAACGCTTTGTAGTGGTGGTGCTTGGCAGTATTGCGTTAAAAAGTTTAGGCACATTCATCATTACCGAATATCTAAAATTAGATTACCGAATCAGTCGCCTGTGTGTAGATGCCGTAGTTTCTTTGGCTTTCAATTTTACTATGCAGAAATATTGGGTGTTTAAAAATAACCATTAGCGATAGGCTTGGCCGTTGCCAAAAAAAATGCCACGAGTATCACCCGTGGCATTTCAAACAAACACTAAGTGTATTTGTTGGCTATTAGAAATACTTAAAATTAAAATCGGGTGTCATATCCGAAACAGACTCCACCATAAGTTTAATAACTTGCTCTACATCTTTTTGCGATACCATTTCTACTGTGGTGTGCATGTAGCGCAAAGGCAATGAAATTAAAGCCGATGGAATGCCGCCTTTGGTATATGCCCAAGCATCGGTATCGGTGCCCGATGAACGCGAAGCTGCATCCAACTGGTAATCTATATTGTTTTTGGTTGCCGTATCGCGCAAATGTTTTAGCAGTTTATTGTGTACAGCAGGTGCAATAGTTAGTATTGGTCCCTTGCCACATTTATAATCGCCATCTACATTTTTATCAATCATAGGCGTAGATGTATCGTGCGCAACATCGGTTATGATAGCGCAGTTAGGATGAATGGTATGCGCAATCATGGCAGCACCGTGCAAACCAACTTCTTCTTGCACACTATTAACTATGTATAAACCAAAAGGCAATTCTTTACCTCTTTCTTTCAATACTCTTGCGGCTTTTGCAATCATAAATCCGCCCATGCGGTTGTCTAAAGCGCGACCACCAAAATAGCGATTGTTTAGTGTAAAAAACCCATCTTGAAAAGTAATAACCGAACCCGGATGAATACCCAATTCTTTTACCTCATCGGCAGAAGTGCAACCGCAATCCACAAAAATATTTTCAACTTTTGGTGGAGTTTCGCCACCGTTTGCAGCTTTGCGCAGGTGAATGGCCGGCCAGCCAAACACACCGGGCACTTTACCTTTTTCGGTATGAATCCACACGCGCATAGATGGCGCAATGTGGTGGTCGCTGCCTCCATTTCTGCGCACATACAACAAACCCTCGGAAGTAATGTTTGCCACAAACCACGAAATTTCATCGGCATGGGCTTCAATCACTACTTTAAAATCTGCTTTTGGGTTTACAACTCCATACACCGTTCCATAATTATCTACATGATATTCATCTATGGCGGGCTTTAAATAATCTAACCAAACTTTTTGCCCCTCTACCTCAAAGCCGGTAGGCGAATAAGTATTCAAATAGTTTTCTAAAAAACTCAAATCTTCTTTACTAAAGAAATTCGTGGTTTCTGACATTGCTTCTGTTTTTTTATATTATAAAAGTTTGCAAGATTAAGGATTTACTAACTGCTTGTAAAACCCATTTATGAATATTTCTTACTCTTCATTTCTTAATGTGGGTGTTACTACACGCATTTGCTGCTATTCAGCATTCTAAAATTATCTTCGTTACTGCACAGCAATCCATACAAGTTCGGCAGCGCAGTTGTTGTAAAAAAACCAAAATAACCAGCCTCAAAAACGTATTGTGCAAATTGTTCCGAATAAATAGCAGCAGCTTTTTAGGTTTGCCATCAAATTAATAATTTATGTACACTGGTTTATTGCATACTCACAAGCTCGTTGTAACACTTTTTTTGCTTCATTATTTAATTAAAACTGTGTTGTTGGTATTAAATAAAAACGAGGCGCTCGAAAAATACACTAAACAAACTCGCATTCCCGAAATGGCAATAAGTTCGTTGTTTTTAATTACCGGAGTTGCTTTGCTGGTAATGGGTGCACACATCAACAACTTGTTGCTTGTAAAAATCACAACCGTGCTTGTGTCCATCCCTTTGGCGGCAATTGGTTTTAAAAAGAAAAACAAAGCACTTGCGGTGCTTTCATTGCTTTTAATACTTACCAGTTATGGGCTTGCCGAAATGAGCCGTGCCAAAAAAGGAAAAATTGTAGTTGATACCTCAAACGTAGAAGGCGGCTTGGTTGCCGTAGGCAAAACTGTTTACAATGCCGAGTGTTTGAATTGCCACGGTGCCAGTGGCGATGCAATGCTTGCAGGAGCAAAAAACTTGAAAATGTCGGCATTAAATCATGACGAAATCATTGCAATCATTCGCGATGGCAAAAACACCATGCCCGGCTATAAAAACTTAACCACCGACCAAGTAGAAGGCCTTGCTTTATACATTGAATCTTTAAAAGAATAATCAACAAAAAAGCCGCTCCTTTTTAGGGAAGCAGCTTTTTACAAGTACACCAAATACTATCTCTTTTAGAACTTTAGTTTGGCAGCGGGTCCGGGATGTTCGCCTACGCCCAAGTCTAATTTTAGTTTATACTTTGGTTTACGGCTCTTAATGTCGTAAACACATTTTATGCCCAAGGCTCCAAACACTACCGATGCTGCTGTAAATCCGGCTCCCAAGCCTATCAATGCCTTGCCGGTTTTATCCCAACGCTCGGCATATTGCTGTTTTTGCTCCTTGGTAAAATGTGCCGAGTAATCGGGGGCTTTGTTTGCTTTTGCAATGCCGCCAGCCAAGCAACCAACCCCAACTGCACCAAATACACCCGATTCAATTAAGAAAAACTTTGCATTGGTTTCCAGTTTTTCAATGTTGCGCAACTTTACAGCCGTAGGCGTTTTGTAGCGGCTTTCAATTTCTTGTGCTTTTAATGAAACAAAACCAAAGTTTAGGAGTATAAGTAAAAGTGATATTATGTTTTTCATATTGCTAATTGCGTAGAACACCTGCAATATGAACCCAAAACCGTGCCAAGTCAATGGCGGGCAGTGCTTTTTTTAAAAAAAGTTGCCGCGCGCTGCATTTGGCTATATCAAAACCTGTATTTTAAGTTAGGACAAAATCACTCGTCCAACTAAATATTCACTCGAGGCAATTTCCACCAAAATTGTATACAACTCCCTTTCGTTTCATCTTGCCCCTATCGCTCTTTTGACATTGGAAATTTCTTGGTGATAAAGAACTTTCCACTCGCTTATTAAATGAAACGCTGGCAAATAATTTTACGAAAGGTATTGATGGTGATGGTAAGCATCACTGGCATCGCAGCGTTTGTGGTTTTGCTCACTTCGGCAATAAACAAACAAGCCGAAATTGTTTGCACCGGCATAAACGTAAACGTTGATTACGAAAGCGGGCTTTCATTCATCACCAAAAAAGAAGTTGCCGACAAAGTGGTGTATGTAAGTGGCGATTCGCTGCATAACAAAAAAATTGCATCGCTCAATCTAAAAAGCATTGAAAGTATTCTCGAACGGCAACCCTACATTGATAGTGCCGAGGCGTTTTTTAACCAGCAATTGCAGCTAATGGTGAAAGTGAAGCAAAAACGCCCCATTCTTAGGATAATCAACAACGATGGTGTGAGTTATTATTTAAGCGATAAGGCAGAAACAATGCCGCTCTCAAATAGTTTTACACCACGTGTTCCGGTGGTAATAGGCTTTGTGCAAAAATGTACCGATGCAAAGCAAGACAGCATAACAAGATTTGGACTGTGGAAACTAATCACAGCAATAGAAAAAGACACATTCTTACATGCACTCACCGACCAAGTAAACGTTCTTGAAAACGGAGAAATAGAGATTATTCCAGCCATGGGCAATTTCACCATTCTGTTTGGAAAACCACAGGTAAAAACAAACGACAAACTGAAAAACATTAAAACTTTTTACAAAGAGGCATTGCCCCGTGTTGGTTGGGAAAAATACAAAAGCATCAATGTAAAATTTGAAAACCAAGTGGTGTGCCTGAAACGCGAAACAACAGACAGCACCACAACAGAAATAATAAATTAAGAAAACATAAGCGATAAGACGAGCAATTAGCATTCATCACTATAAAGTTTAATAAACTGGCTATGCAAGAAACTGTTACATCAACCACAGAAGTAAACGACAATCCAATAATTGTTGGTTTAGATATTGGCACCACCAAAATTGCTTGCATAGTTGGTCAGCGCGATAAATTTGGTAAAGTAAAAATTCTTGGCATGGGTCGTGCCGACTCAAATGGAGGCGTGCAACGTGGCGAAGTTTACAATATTCAAACCACCACCGAAGCTATTCAACAAGCAGTTGCCGAAGCACAACGCACATCGGGTGTAGAAATAAAAGTGGTGTATGTAGGCATTGCCGGACAACACATTGGCAGCAAACAAAACCGTGGTATTTACACACTGCCCAACAACGAAAGCGAATCAGAAATAACTCAACAGCATATAAAAGATATGTTGGACGATATGCACCGCATGGCATTGGAGCCGGGCGAGCGCATCATTCACGTTTTGCCACAAGAATTTGTGGTAGATAACAATCAAGTTGCCAAAAACCCCATTGGCATGTTTGGTAGAAGATTAGAAGCCGACTTCCATGTTATTACTGGCAAAGTAGCAGCCGCATTAAACATAAAACGTTGTGTAGAGCGCGCAGGCTTGCAAATGTCTGGTTTGATATTGGAGCCTTTGGCATCTTCTTCGTCTGTTTTAAAAGCCGAAGAAATGGAAGCCGGTGTAGCTTTAGTTGACATTGGCGGTGGCACAACAGATTTAGCAATTTTTCAAGATGGCATCATCCGCCACACTGCGGTTATTCCATTTGCAGGCGATATCATTACCGAAGATATTAAACGTGGCTGCCAAGTGCTGCGTTCGCAGGCCGAAAAACTTAAAGTTCGCTTCGGCTCGGCAATTGCAAACGAAACACAGGAATATGAAGTAATTACCATTCCGGGTATTGCAGGTCGCGACAAGCGCGAAATTTCTATGCGCACTTTGGCGCACATCATTCAATCGCGAATGGAAGAAATTTTTGCAACCATACAATTTGAAATTAAAAACTCGGGCTACGCCAATCGCTTGTATGCAGGCATGGTGGTAACCGGTGGTGGTTCGCAATTACAACATTTAAAACAATTGGTGGACTATACTACTGGTATGCAAACACGCATCGGTTTCCCTACCGAGCATATTGCAAAAGGCACCCGCGATGATTTAAAAAACCCAATGTACGCTACCGGTATTGGTTTAATCATAAAAGGATACGAAGAGCTTGCCGAAGCCGAAGCAAAAAACAAAAAGAAAACACCTCAAGTTGTAATAGAAGAACCAACACAACAAGAGCCACAACAGCCAATTGCCGAAACACCTAAAACCGAGGAAAGAAAAACCATTAAACTTCCTTATGCCGAAAAGGATAGTAAATGGTGGACAAAACTAACTGGCGACATTAAAGAATGGTTTGCCGACACCGATGTAAATAAAGACTTTGAATAAAAAATTAATCATCATTATCAACAACTAAAAATAAGTGCGTATGTCACCGTTTGAATTCGACCTTCCAAAAGACCAAGCCTCTATCATCAAAGTAATTGGTGTGGGTGGTGGTGGCGGCAATGCCGTAAATCACATGTATCAAGAAGGCATTGAAGGTGTAAACTTTGTAGTTTGCAACACCGATGCACAAGCTTTACAAACAAGTCCTGTTCCAAACAAAATACAACTTGGGCCATCGCTTACTCAGGGTCTTGGCGCTGGCGCAAATCCCGAAGTGGGCATGCAAGCTTGCGAAGAAAGCATTGAAGAAATTCGCACGCTGTTGGGCAAAAACACCAAGATGGTTTTCATCACCGCAGGCATGGGGGGCGGCACCGGCACTGGAGCAGCACCTGTAGTTGCTCGCATCGCTCGCGAAATGGGAATTTTGACGGTTGCAATCGTAACTACACCTTTCTCTTTCGAAGGCAGAAAACGCCATTCTCATGCAATGGATGGTATTCAGAAACTAAAAGAGCAAGTAGATACAATTCTTGTAATCGGCAACGATAAAATAAGAACCATGTATGGCAACTTAACGCAAAGCCAGGCGTTCAGCCATGCCAACAATATTTTGACAACTGCTGCAAAATCAATTTCTGAAATTATTACAACCCCGGGCTTCATCAACGTGGATTTTGCGGATGTAAAAACCGTAATGCAAAATGGTGGAGCAGCAATAATGGGTTGCGCATTTGCCGAAGGCGAATTGCGTGCCAAACTTGCTGTAGAAGCGGCCTTAAACTCTCCATTGCTCAACGACAATCAAATTCGTGGTGCGAAGAATGTGTTGGTGAATATTTCATCGGGCGCTGCAGAAGTTACTATGGATGAATTTGAAGAAATCAACGACTACATTCAAAGCGCAGCTAACGATACCGATATTATTTTTGGTTCAAGCCGCGATATGAGTTTAGAAAATAAATTGATGGTTACTGTTATTGCAACCGGCTTTGAAGCACGCTTGGAAACACAGTACGCACCTGTGCAAAAAGTGAAAGTTTATGACTTAGATAAGCAACCAGAAAAAGTTACTGTACCCGAAAAAACTGTAGCTCCAGTGGTTGAAAACAACACAGGAAAAGTGGTTTACTCTTTAGAAGAAACAGAGCTTACAATTGTTGAAGATACTGTTGTAAACTCAACAGAAATAATTGAAGAAAATGCAAGTGTAGTGGAGGTTGTTACAAACACTAACGACACTTCGTTAATAAATCCCGCAGATGATGATTTTGTTATATCAACACTTGTAAATGATGAAGAAAATGACTTTGATTTGTTCTCGGGATTCAGCGCAACTGATGTTAGTGAAAACACCATTGAGTTTGAATTGGAATTAGAAAGTTCTTTGATAAATGAGACAAACGAAAGTGTTGCAGATGAAGAAATGTTAAATGCTTCAACAGAACAAAACATTTTAGAACAACAACCGTTAGAAGAATATAACTCTCAAGAAACAGAAGAAAAAAATCAAGAGAGTGAGCCGTTCATTGTTTTTAAACGTAGTTATGATGAGCCTGTTGCCGAAACAGCTACTGAGGCATCAAAAGAGTTGGATTATCGCAAGCAGATGCTTCAACAGTTGAGTCGCAATAGCATGAAAAAAAATTTAGCCGAATTGGAAAACACTCCGGCTTATGAAAGAGCAGGCAAAACAATTATTAACAACCACGTTTCTGAAAACAACTTATCTTTGTCTCGTTATTCGGTTACAGAAACAGGTACAGAATTTTCTCAACCGGGTATTCAAAACGATAATAAGTTCTTACACGATAAAGCTGATTAAAGACTTGTGTGTCATAGTCGGAGCCGGAATTCCAGCAATGGGTTCCGGTTTTTTTTTGCCCTAAACTTGAGAAGTATTTTGTGCAGCTCTGCTTTTCCAATACATCAACCTTTCGCAATCAACTTTTCAATAACTGCAGGAAAAAATTCATGTTCTAATTGTTGCACTTTTTGCGCAATAGTTTCGGGCGTATCTGTTTCGCTTAATGCAACAGACTTTTGAAAAATAATATTTCCCTCATCGTAATGCTCGCTGGCAAAATGAATGGTAATGCCGCTTTCGCGCTCATGGTGATTGTAAACCGACTCGTGTACATACTTGCCATACATTCCCTTGCCACCATACTTTGGCAACAATGCCGGATGAATGTTTACAATTTTTTTCGAGTAGCTTTCTACAAGAAATTTGGGAACGAGCAATAAAAATCCTGCTAATACAATGTAATCAATACTATGCGCCTGAAGCAGAGAAAGCATATATGCTTCATTGGCAAGTTGGCTTTTATCAATAACTACATTAGGCAAATCAAACTCATTAGCAATTTGCAAAACCTTTGCATCGGCTTTATTGCTCACTACCAATGCAACTTTTACATCAGTAGAGTTTAAAAAATATTCAATTATTTTTCGAGCATTTGAACCAGAACCCGAAGCAAAAATAGCGATGTGTTGCATGATAAAACTACTGCAAGAATAATGTAGATAGCCAAGAGATTTACAAGAAACTACTGTGCATAACAACAGCACAAGAATAAAAGCTATAATAATATCTTACTAAATAGTTACCGCACCAGCGTAACCGTGCCGCTTTTAAACATCTTTTTGTTATTCAAAAAAACTATGTCGGCTGTGTAGGTATAAACACCCGAAGGTTGCTCAACTGCTTTGTAAGTGCCGTCCCATCCACCGTAGATATTGTCGACATCAAAAACTTTTTCGCCCCAACGATTAAAAACTTTTAAGCTCACTTCGCGAATATTATTGCCATAAATTACAAACACATCATTAACGCCATCGTTATTGGGCGAAAACAAATTTGGAATCAATACTTCGCCATGCGGGCCAACCACCACTAACAACTCAGCTTTAGCAGTACAGAATTTTTTACCGTCTCGCGTGTCTTTTACCAACAAAGTATATTCAGTTTCGGTGTATGGCGAAACAACCGGTGTGGCACAAGCGTTGCAGCTTAAACCGGTTATAGGCGACCATTCGTAGGTAGTGTTGTAACTACTGTTTGAAGAAACATTTACCATACTACTTTCTCCCAAAGCAATTTCAATTAACGAAGGCGAAACAACAGCCGCTAATTTCTCGGGCTGAAGAACTGTGGCCGCAAGTGTAGATTCGCAACCTTTCGCACTCTTTACAAACACTTGATAATTTCCATGTCCAAGACTATCAAACCTTGCCTTAGTGCGGTAGTTAACTCCATCTAACGAATAGTAGTAAGGCCCATTTTGAGGAAACTGTGCAGTAATGGTTATTCCTCCATCGCGATACACATCGCCAAAGCAAGTTGTGCTATCGGTTGCCACATTAAAGGCATCAATCTGTGCCGGGGCAACCGAAGATTGAATTTGTGCTGTACAATTATTTACATCTGTAACTATCAAATTGTAAGTAGCTACTGCAAGATTTTCAAAAAAGCCCGTTGTATTGCTTTGCTGAATTCCATTGCCCAGTATTTCAAAACTAAAAGGTTGCGAACCACCCACCGGAGTGGCGGTTACAGTTCCATCACTTACGTTTGCACAACTAACGGGTGTAGAAGTAGTTGAAAGCGACAACAATGCCGGCTCAACAATTGAAAAACTACCCGATGCAGTACAGCTGTTGGCATCGCTAATGGTTACCGAATAACTTCCTTGTGCTAACTGACCATTAAAATTGGAGGTAGTAGCACCCACACTCCATTGGTATGTATAAGGTTGCGTACCTCCGCTGCCTGTGGCTGTGGCGCTTCCGGTTGCTTCACCAAAACAAAGTGCTGGTGAAGCAAGCACATTAACATTCAGAGAAAGAGGTTGGTCTAATGTGATATTCCGAACCGAAGTACAATTGTTAGCATCAGTTGCAGTTACGGTATAAATTCCAGCAGAAAGCGAAGACGCAGCAATACCTACCTGACTATTGCTCCATGCGTAAGAAATAGTACCCGTACCACCTGTAAAGTTTACTGTTATACTTCCATCATTGCCTCCAAAACAAGAAGGGCTGTCAATTACAGCACTTGCAAAAACAAGTTGTTGAGGTTGCTGAATAGTGAAAGTAAAAATTGCAGGACAGTTGTTCAAATCTGTTGCACTAACCGTGTAAGCACCGACCGCCAGATTTGTTGCTGTAGCAGTTGCCTGACCGTTGCTCCACAAATAACTGATACTACCTGCACCACCGGCTGCCGCAATAGTTGCAGTACCATCACTACCTCCAAAACAACTTACATCAGTTTGCGAGGTATTGGTAATTGCTGGCGCACCATCTTGCGTAATAGTAACTGACGAGGTAGCGGTACACAAGTTTACATCTGCAACTGTAACATCATACACCCCGGCAGCAAGCCCACTAATGGTTGAAGTGTTTTCTCCGTTACTCCACAAATAAGTAAAACCTCCACTACCGGCAGTTGGATTCACCGTTGCCGAACCATTGCTTTGATTGCAACTTGCTGCAACAATAGTTGGTGCATTAAATACAATATCTGCAAACCTAAGCACTGAGACACTTGCATTTACCGAGCAACTTAAAGCATCGGCAACCGTTACGCTATACACGCCATTTGCAAGATTTTGAATGGTATCTACCGTTTGGCTGTTGCTCCACAAAATTGAGTATGGTGGATTGCCACCAGACGGAGTAACAAAAGCAACACCTTGTCCCACACCGCCACAAGCGGTATCACCCATCAGTGCAATTGCTAAAGTGCTGTTTTGATTTGGCACAGCAACACTTGCTACAACAGAGCAATTATTTGCATCACTCACCGTAACAGAGTAAGCACCGGCAGCAAGGTTAATAGCCGTTTGACTTGTTTGACCGTTATTCCACACATAAGTGTAGCTACCTGTGCCATTTGAAGCATTTACCGTAGCCGAGCCATTTGCTTGTGCGCAATCGGATGGGGTAGTGGTTGAAGTAGTTGTTATACCGAGCGCAGGTTCATTAATTGTTGCCGATGCAACTTTTGTGCAACTACCGCTTGTTACGGTAACAGCATAACTTCCGGCAAGTAAATTACCGATACTTGACGTAGTTTGGCTATTACTCCAAAGATATGTAAAGTTACCATTCGAACCACTTGTATTGGCTGTTGCAGATCCCGTGTTTGCACCTCTGCAAGCCACATCTGTTGTATTGAATTGAATAGCAATATCAGTAGGTTCGGCAACAACAAAACTTCTGGAGATGGTGCAATTATTTGCATCTCTCACAGTAACAGAATATGAGCCGGCAACCAATGCCGTTGCAGTTGCTCCGGTTTGGCTATTGCTCCACACATAAGTTATTGTTCCGGTTCCACCAGTGTAAGCAAGGGTAATACTACCGTTGTTACCTCCAAAACATGAAGCGTCAACTATGCTCGAAGATGTGAATGCCAAAGAATCGGGCTGAGTAATATTTATGGTTCCAGTGGCGGTGCAGCTATTTGCATCGGTAGCAGTAACCGTATATGTGCCAAAGGAGAGCCCTGTGGCGGTTTGAGTGGTTTGTCCATTGCTCCAGCTATAAGTTTTGGCACCAGTACCTCCCGTTGCAGTAGCGGTGGCTGTGCCGTTTGCAGCTCCATAGCAAGCGGGGTCGGTTTTTGTAATATTTGAAACAGCAGGACTACCAGCCTGTGTAATACTTACAGTATTGGTGCTACTGCATTGGTTTGCATCATAAGCCGTTACCGAATATGCACCTGTACCAAGTGCGGTTGCGGTTTGCGTTGTTTGTGCATTACTCCAAGTGTATGTAAAGCCTCCGCTTCCGCCCGCTGCATTTACTGTTGCCGAACCATTGTTTAACCCACAAGTGGCATTCGCTATAACAGATGGGTTGAATGTAACAGGCGCATATCGCAACACACCCGTTGAGCCTGTAACTGTGCAATTAGATGCATCGCGCACAGTAACCGAATAGATTCCATTTGGAATACTTTCAACCGTATCAGAAGTAAGTGTATTGCTCCACAAATAGGTATAAGGTGTAGCACCTCCTGTTGCAGTAACAAAAATTTTAGTAGCCGAAGGGTTGTCGCATGCTGTATCGCCCTTTAATGTAATAGCCAATGTGCTGCCTTGATTAGTAACAACAATTGTGGAAGTTGCCGTGCAATTATTCGCATCGCGAACAGTAACATCATAACTTCCGGCAACAAGACCTGTCGCTGTTTGTGAAGTTTGACCATTACTCCAATTATATGAAAATCCTCCGCCTCCTCCAGTGGGGTTTACAGTTGCTGTGCCATTGCTTTGACCGCAATTGGTTTGGGTAGTTGTTGGTGCATTAAATGTAATTGCCGGATGACGCAACACTCCGGTTGATGCTGTTACAGAACAATTCAGCGCATCGCGAACAGTAACTGCGTAAACACCATTTGCAAGGTTACTTACTGTATCAGATGTTTGTGCATTACTCCACAAATAAGTATAGTTGGGTGTTCCACCAATAGCTGTAACAAAAGCTCTACCCTGCCCAACACCAAAACAAGCCGTATCGCCCCGAACAGATAAGGCTAATGTGCTGTTTTGATTTGAAACAGTGGCAGCGGCAACAACACTACAGTTATTAGCATCGCGCACAGTAACCGAATAGTTTCCGGCAGCAAGATTGTTGGCAGTGGCTGCGGTTTGACCGTTGCTCCACAAATAGGTGTATGTTCCAATACCATTAGCAGGAGTTACCGTAGCCGTGCCATCTGTTTGCCCGCAATTGGATGGCGTGGTAGTTGTTGATGCCGACACACCCAGCGCGGGTTCATTTACTGTTACACTTGCTGTTCTTGTGCATTCGCCACTGGTAACAGTTACCGTATAGGTGCCAGCCGGCAAGTTGCTTATAGAAGCAGTAGTTGCATTATTGCTCCACAAATAAGTGTATACGCCATTAGCTCCCGTAGCAGAAGCTGTAGCCGTTCCGGTACTTGCGCCTCTACAAATCACATCTGTTTTAGATGCATTAACTGCCAAGGCTGTAATTGTAAAAGTTAAACACGGTGAAGTTGATTGCGACTGATTGCCACATAAATCGGAAATGTTGCCGACAGTATTTGTCAAGCAAAGTGTATAGGTGCCTGTTTGTGTAAAGCCTGTTGCAGTATTTACCCTAAAACTATTGTCGTAGGTGGTTCCCAATTGACAGTAAACTGATGTAACAGAAGTAATAGGAATATTGCCGCCTGGGCCAGTTAAAGAAAAATCGCCTGCTTGTACAGTATTGCACATCACATTTTCATTCATGCTGAATGCAATACGATTTTGACCACAAACAGGTATTGAATCAATGGCGCGCAATCGAGGCCCAACATTGTCTAAGATTGTTGCCGTGGAAGCACTAAAATCTATGTTGTAACCAGATTGACCAGTACTGGACCAGTTGCTGATATTTACTACATAAGTTTGCCCCGCTGTTACAGGAATTGGAGCATTGAATCCGGTTCCCGCCTGCCCTTGAGAATTTGATACTGAACCCGAAGATGTGCCGGTACTTCCTGTTGTAGATGAATAATTGCAACTTACTTGAAGCGATGCATTTGAGGCAATGTCATTGCAATTGGCATTGGTAAGGTTAAAAACTGCCCAATCATAATCGTTGGTTGAAATGTTTGGCGTGATGGTAAAATTTACGTTTCCTGCGGTTTGCACTGTAAACGTGTACCACACATCATTGCGCTCGCCATTAGCTAAACAAGAAATAAGCTCATTTATTTCACCGGGAACATTACCAACACCAGTGTAGGATGCCACAGTAGAATAACTGCTTTGGCAAAGCGGAATTGCGCCCAAGCAATCTTGATTGTTTGGAACAGCATTTGATGCACAAATTTGAAATTGCCCTCCGGTGTTGTTGTTATTTCTCCAAAACCTAAACCAAATACTGGTGCCGGGAGTTTCGCCCACCAAACTTATTTGCGGCATTAAGCCCGGTCCGCCATCATCATCGCACCCTATCAAAGTTAAATTATTGCACGATGTACCTCTGTATGCTGCCATTACGCCATCGGCAAAAGTTAAGATATTGAACTGATTGGCAGAAACAGTTACTGCGCCATTTGCAGGCACCACAACCCTAAACCACACATCTCTGCCGCCACCCCAACCAGCACAATTGGTTCCGGTAGGTTGCGGCACCGAGGGTGTAGGTGTAGCATTGGTACTGTTATAAGTTACATAATTGCACGAGCTGCCCACATTTAGCACCGCAGCTGTACAAGGCGAGTTATTTGCCGGAGCTTGCGCAAAAACTACTGCCGAAAAAATAGCGATAACGCAAAGAGCATAAAACTTTTTCAATCTTTTTTTGGGTTTAAGCATGATGACGAAACACTACCGAAATGCTCGCGATATGTTTCTATGGATAGATGATATTTTTCTACTGCGGGTTTCACCTGCTCTATCACAAAACCTTTTTGAGTAGCCAAACAAATTGTTTGCGCATTCACCCACTGTACATTTGCCACATAGGGCAATGCTGCATAATCTTCAAGTAATGCTGTTTTGGTTTCAGTATGTAAAGGGAAAGAAAACTCTATTTCAAAAAAATTGAATTGTTGCTCGGCTGATGCCGAAACTTTGGAATGTTGTGCTGTAGCCGACAAACCCCAAAAAACAAATGATACACAAAGAACGAAAGCGCATCTCATCACAAACAAATTTAAAATTGATCGTTAAAATCTTGGGCAGTAGCTGTGATACTGAACCGGACCTTGTTTTTCTTTTCTAAAAACATATACCACTCCTACTTCAAGTGCGCCTTGCGCGCGAGTTGCTGTGCGCAATCCGCTGAAGTTTACATCATAACTTACACCCAAGCGCACGTTATAAAACTCCATTCCTACACCTACAATTACCGCATCGGAACCTCCAGGATTGAAGCGTGCAGACACCGAACCAAAATAACCTAAATCATCGCTATAATCGTAATTGAACCCAAGCCCAGCCTGATACTGCTGTGCATTGTTTTGAAGCAACATTAAAAAGGTTGGTGCAAAACTGAAATCTTGTCTGTTGCTGGTAAAAATTTCCATGCCGCCATGCACAACATATCTTACTGGCAACCGATTTCTATCATCGCCAAGAAAAGATTCGCGAGGGCGCGAAAGATGGTTGGCACCAAATCCAAGGTAGTAACGAAATTTGGTTTTGGGAGCCGATGACCACAAAGCACCAATAGCTACATCCGGATAAAGTATGGACCCGCTGGAATAACCAGTTTCGCCATTAGATAAACTTTCGTTCCAAAAGCCAATTGATTGATCAAATTGATTTTCAAAAATAAGATTGCTGATATTCACCCTTTTGCTTACGATGCCGGCTTGCAACCCAAAAGAAATGCGGCTTCTGCCATACCTATCTACCGCTTTGTGGTAAGCAATAGAAGCTAATGCAGAAGTGGTAGCTAAAACTCCATTTCCGGCACGATCGTGATAAACATTCAGCCCAAAACCAAAACCATCATTACCCAATTTGTCTCTTAAAATTGGCATATCAAATGATCCTTGAAAAGTTTGGTAAGGTGCTTTTTGATTTTGTGTGGGCACAATAAACCATTGATTTCTATAATTAGCCGCTACCCTAAACACGCCATTTACATTTGCTGTAAGTGCGGGATTCAAATGCACAGGAGCAGCATAATATTGCGAAAAATGAATGTCTTGAGCAGATGCTTGAACAACACAAAATAATATTAGAATAGCGTAGAAATGCTTCATACTTCGTCTTCAATAAAGGTTTAAATATACAAGACAGTTAATAAACTTCAAAAAGTTTATTTGTAATGATTGGAAGAGAAAAGGAATGGTTGCTTTAACACATCACCAACTGTGTGTTTATAGCGCCAAAAAGGTTGCGGCTTTGCGCCAAAACCCTTGTAGAAGCGCGCGATATTTTCTACTGAAGAGCCTTCAAAATCCAACACTTTACCTGTTTGTGCGTATCGGTTAATATATTCATTCAATAGAAAAGTCATTCCATTTGCTTCTCTTGCATGAGCGGATGTAACCGGTGCAATATTGATGATTCTGTCACCCGAAAAAAGCATAAAACACGCAGCCACGGGGTTTTTAGACTTGCCATCAAATGCTGCGACAACTTCGCCTACGCCCCGCTCCTTTGCTTCCACTATCAAGTTTTTCAGAATGGTACTGTGCTTGCTTTTGTAGCCCTTTGTATTTGCACCAGAGTTTTCGGCATAAAGATTTACAAACGCATCCACATCATCAAACTGTTCCGCATGTATATGATGCGACAAGGCTTTTGTCAAATTGCGCGAAGTGTTTTTAGCATAATCGCTTTGTAATTTTTCATAGGCAGCATTAAGTGGCAAAACAAAATTTTGCTTTACACTTAATTGATTCGAATTTTCGGCAAAACTTTTATAGTGCAAATTGATTTCGGAAAACAGAAACTTACGCTGCAAAAATTTAAGGCAAGCAATTTCAAATTGAGGGTGTGGCTCGGGCGAAAAAAGCCCCAATTGCTGACAAAAAAATGGTTGATACACATGCCGCACACCAAAATTACTTTTCCAGGCAATAGGGAACACAGCCTCGTAATCGCGCAACACCAAAGCGCTCCAGCTACCTTCTGTAACAACATCCAAATACCAAAAAAGTGGATAGGGAAAATCGGTAGATGCACTGATACAAGCATCCCACTTTTTGGGGTTGATGTGTTTGCGATGAAGGAAACGGTATTGTGACACCTGTTAAAAATTAACGTGCGAACATATTTAATTTTAGGAAACTATCTACTTCAAATTCATATCCGGGTCGTCTTTTAGTAACGAGATGTCTTTGGGTTTTTCGTCATCAAAAATGGTTTTTACATCATTCTGCTGATACACTTCGCTTGGCTTTAGTTGTAACTGATGTTCAATAGCTTTTGCGGTAGTAGAGTAAACCAAATTCTCGGCTTTGCCAAAAATTTTGCCTTTTGCAAAAGTTGATTGCACAACATAATCCAATACATACTTACCTTCAAATGGTTTGAACGCTGCTTTTACCAATACATTGAGCGAATCCATTTTCGCAACCAACATAAAACGTTTTGCCTTTTCGCTTTTTATACTGAACTCTACATATCTAATCGCCTTATTGGTTTTTCCAACAAAAACCCTGCCACGCACAGAAACAAAACTGTTCTTTTTGGTAGGTATTGCTTTAAAGCCAATCACATCAAACTGTTCCCCTTCATAGGTTTCGCTGTTTAAATAGTTAAATTCATACTCGTCCAATTTTTCATCTTCAAAAGACTTTTCGAGCATCACAAAACGCATTAAATCTGTGGGCTTCATCGAAGCCGTAAACTCTCCTTTCTTATCATACATTTCATGCTTATTCACCTTAGTTGTTACCTCGGCTTTTTTGCCTTCATAACTTTTTAGATACGCATTAAAATCGAAATAAAAATAATGACTCCTATGTCCGCTGCGCCTGCTAAAATCTTTAAACACCAACCTCATTCGGCTGTAATCGGTTGGGTAATTATCTTTCACTTTGCTTACTGCAAGTTGCAGCAATTCTTTTGCCGCAAAAGGCGTAATAACTACTTCATTCAAATTATACTGATTGGCGCGCATGGATACATTTCCATTTATCTTTTTTAAATCTAAAATAGTGGTGCGAATACTTTCGTAACCGATGTGCGAAAAAAAGATACTGTCGGAATCTGTTGTAGCAATTGTATTTACCTGAAAAACGCCTTCGTCATTTGCATACATACCTTGCTTGGTAGTTGGAATAAAAACATTGGCATAAGGCAGCGGGTAACCGGTTTCGGCATCGGTGATAATGCCTCGGTAATTTTCGGTTTGTGCTACACAGGTTGTAGCAACCAAAACCACAAATACAACAATTGATTTTGCAAGCATACATTAAAATGTAAGGGGCAATATAGTGGCTTAGTTTCATATTACTATGTACCAAAAAACAGATACCCACCCGCCTACTTTGGAAAACATAAAGCTGCAATTTTAGTTGTTGCCACAGCACTGCTCTACTTTCAGCCCCCGAACAACAGCAAAATATGTTTTACGAATTTATTGCTCCTGCCGATACAGAACTTTTGTTTGGCGATGAAAAATTCCACCCTAATCAAATTGGCACACACATTCAGGTTTACAATGGCGAACCTACCAATCTACACGAATTTGATGTTGCCATAATAGGCATTGCCGATGGGCGCGGTTCGGCAGAAAACGAAGGTTGCATGATTGCACCCAACGAAGTTCGCAAGCAACTATACAAACTTTATCTGCCATCAAAACATACCTTTAAAGCGGTAGATTTGGGTAATGTGGCTTCGGGGGCTACTGCTCGTGATACTTATTTTGCTTTAGCAGCAGTGGTGCTTAAATGTGTTACACACAAAGTTGTACCAATAATTATTGGCGGTAGCCACGACCTTACTTACGGGCAGTTTTTGGGCTATCAAGATTTGCAAGGCATGATAAACGTAGTGAATGTAGATGAACGAATAGACATGGGTGCTTCGCCCGATGAGCCTATGAACTCATCTTCGTTTTTAATGCACTTGCTGATGCACCAACCGAATTATCTTTTCAATTATAGCCATCTCGGGCATCAAAGCTATATGAACGACCCGAGCGCGGTAGATACTTTGCAAAGTTTAAATTTCGATTGCTACCGCTTAGGTATGCTGCAAGGCAACATGGAAGAAGTGGAGCCCATAGTGCGTGATGCCGATATGGTTTCAATTGATATTAGTGCGTTGCGCATGAGCGATGCGCCTGCACATGCACAAGCCTCGCCTCATGGGTTTTATGGCGAAGAACTATGCCAAATTGCACGCTATGCCGGCATGAGCGACAAAGTAAGCTCCATTGGGTTTTATGAATTGAATCCGCACTATGATGTAAACCAACAAACCGCGCAATTAGTGGCACATGCCATTTGGTATTTTATTGAAGGCTACTACAATCGCAAAGAAGATACACCGCAGGAAGACAACAACTACTATCGCTTTACAGTGAAATTAGAAGAGGTAGATCACGAAATTATTTTTTGGAAAAGCAAACGCACCGAACGCTGGTGGATGGAAATGCCCTTTCGCAATACAAAATTTAGCCGCGAGCAACATTTAATTCCTTGTTCGTATGCCGATTACCAACTTGCCTGCAACGAAGAATTGCCCGACAAATGGATGAAGTACTACACAAAAATGCTTTAAGTATGATGTGAAAAATCAGAAATCTGATTAGCATTCAATACAATTTGTTGCCCACAGAATCTCTTTGTATTTTCTCGCAACTCACTTCTTTTTAAAAGAAAAATGCCTTTGCGAAAAATAGCTGAATAAAATCACCACAACGGTAGTGATTATCTTGGCAATGGTAGGATAGATACCAAGGCTTTCAACAAAAAATTTGATGAATACATAGTTAAGCAACAAGCTAACCATTACTACCGAAAAATAACGAAACAACTGCACCCTGCCGCGCAAATTCGACTCCACAAAAACCACTGTGCGCATCAAGAAAAAGCCCACCGGAAAAGTGATGATAAATGCCAACATGAACGCTGCAATGTGGGGGCTGATAGCAATAAAAGGTGTATGCACAATTTCTTTATGCAACACATAGTGATAAGCCAAAAAATAAAGTAAAATATCTAATACAGTATTCCCTCCGCCACAGGCTGCATAACGAAAAGTTTGCTTATCGAAAATCTTCGAAAAGGGTGGGTAGAAAAAATCAATAATTGCAGTTATAGTTTTGCGCATCAACTATTTGAGACTGCGAATAAAAGAAAAGTTCGATGTTGAGATATGCTTTTTGCGCCCCCATAAGTATTTGCCATAGTTCTTTCAAAAGCATTTACACACCTTTGCAGCGTGGCAGGCATTTACATTCACATTCCTTTTTGCAAACAAGCTTGCAACTATTGCAATTTTTATTTTTCTACTTCCACAGGGCTTAAACAAAAAGTACTCGATGCCATTACTAAAGAAATTGAGCTAAGCAAAAACTACCTGAATGGCGAAACTATCAGCACTATCTATTTTGGCGGAGGTACTCCATCCATTTTAATGGCAGATGAACTGAAACGAATTATCGCAAGCATTCATTTGCATCACAACTGCAAAGTGCAAGAACTGACGATAGAAGCCAACCCCGATGACCTTACTACACAAAAAATACGCAAAATGGAAACACTCAAAGCCTTTGGCTTGAACCGCCTCAGCATTGGAGTGCAATCATTTTTCGATGCCGATTTGCAATACATGAACCGCGCCCACAACCGCAACGAAGCTATTGACGCTATCAAAAAAACTCAAGATGCCGGTTTTGACCTGCTCACCATTGATCTGATTTATGGAACCCCTACCACAACCAATGAGCAGTGGCAACAAAACCTCGAAACCGCTTTTAGTTTACACATACCTCACCTTTCGTGTTACGCGCTAACGGTAGAACCTAAAACTACTTTACACCAAAAAATTCAAAAACAGCAATTGCCGCCAATAGATGAAAATGTTGCAGCCACACAATTCGACATTTTAAAAACACAAGCACAACAAAAAGGTTTCGAACATTACGAAATATCAAATTTTGCGCTGCCCGGCAAATATGCTTTGCACAACACCAACTATTGGCGGGGCGTGTCATACATCGGCATTGGCCCCTCGGCACATTCATTTAATGGCAATGAGCGAAAATGGAATGTTAGCAACAACCTTAGCTACATAGAGGGCATTAAGCATGGCAAGCCAAACTGCGAAACCGAAACGCTTACAGCAGCACAGCAAGCCAACGAATACATTATGACCTCGCTGCGCACTATGTGGGGCATGAACTTAAATCACAACAAAATTGCCGATTACAAACTTTTGATTTTGCAAGCACTTCAAAGCGTAGATTCCAGTTTGTATGTTACACAAAACGAAGTGGTAACCTTAACCAACGAAGGCAAACATTTTGCCGATGGTGTGGCCGCAAGTTTGTTTGTAGATTAAGCAACATTTGCTTTAAGGCAACTCAAAACCTATGCACTGCCTTGTTGTTAAATGAACTAAACAATCTATTGGCAAAAAGACCAATAAGCAGCCAATAAGCCGAAATAATTACATTCGCCATTCAAAATTTTGAATTGATATGACTAAGTTTTCATCGTTAGAATACAAGCGCCCCGATTTCGATACCATCTCCGATAACTTTACTGCACTGATTGAGCAATTTCAAAAAGCAGATTCAGCCGAGGTACAAAGTAAGGTTTTAGACGATATAAATGTGCTGCGCAACGAGTTTCAAACCTATGCCTCTATTGCATCGGTGCGCAATTCTATTGATACCAACAATCCTTATTACGAAGTAGAAAAGCAATTTTATGACGATCACGAGCCTTTGTTTCGCGATTTAACTATTCGCTTTTACAAAGCATTGGGCAACACACCCTACAAAGCCGATTTGAAAAAGAAATTTGGCAATCAATTATTCAATATTGCTGAGGTATCTTTAAAAAGTTTCGACCCAAGTATTATCAACGACTTGAAAGAAGAAAACCGCTTGGGAACAGAATATACCAAACTGATTGCCACCGCAACTGTTGAGTTCAATGGAGAAAAATTAAACTTATCGCAGTTAGATCCTTACGAGCAAAGTTTAGACCGCACAGTACGCGAAAAAGCAGTGCGCACCAAATACGCATACTTTGAAAAGCACGCTGCAGAATTAGACCGAATTTTTGACCGATTGGTGAAAGTGCGCACCAGCATAGCACACAAACTTGGTTATAAAAACTTTGTAGAATTGGCATACAGCCGTTTGCTGCGTACCGACTACAACGCTGCCGATGTAGCAGTTTTTCGCAAGCAGGTATTGGAGCACATTGTGCCGCTTACCAACAAATTGCGCGAGCGCCAAGCAAAACGAATTGGTGTTGAAGAATTTACCATATTGGATATGGGCTTAACCTTTGCAACAGGCAATGCGCAACCAAAAGGCTCGCCCGAGTGGATTATCGAAAACGGCAAAAAAATGTACAGCGAGCTTTCGCCCGAAACAAAAGAGTTTTTCGATTTTATGGTAAACAACGAGCTTTTGGATTTGGTTACCAAGCAAGGCAAAGCAGCCGGGGGATATTGCACACACTTTTCTAAATTCAAAGCACCATTTATTTTTTCAAACTTCAATGGCACTTCGCATGATATTGACGTATTGACTCACGAGGCTGGTCACGCCTTTCAGTGTTTCCAAAGCCGTCATTTCGATTTAGACGAATATGCTTTCCCAACTTACGAAGCCTGCGAAATTCACTCTATGAGTATGGAGTATTTCAGCTGGCCTTGGATGGAGTTGTTTTTTAAAGAAGATGCAGAGAAATATAAATTTGCGCACCTATCGGGCGCAGTTATTTTCTTATCGTATGGCTGTGCAGTAGATGAGTTTCAGCACATTATTTACGAACAACCCGATTTAACACCCGAAGCCCGCAGAAAAGTGTGGTTAGATATGGAAAAGAAATATCGCCCATACATTAACTATGCCGGCATTCCGTTTTTAGAAAGCGGTGCTTTGTGGCAAAGACAATTGCATATTTATCGCTCGCCATTTTATTACATTGATTATTGCTTGGCTCAAATTTGCGCATTCCAGTTTTGGAGCAAATCGCAAAAAGATTTCAAAGCTGCTTGGGCAGATTATTTAGACTTGTGCAAAGCCGGTGGCAGCAAAAACTTCTTAGGCTTGGTGCAAGATGCCAAACTAATTTCTCCGTTTGACGAAAACTGCATTCGCTCTATTGTAGGCGAGGTGCAGGCTTGGTTAGATGGCGTGGATGACACAAAACTGTAAGCGCGTTTTCGAACAACTGAAATGAAGAATTTATATCTGTTTCTTTTGGTTGTAGCTACCTTACACAGTTTTGCTGCAAAGAAAAAGTATGCAGTAGCCGGAACGATAACACAAACAGCAGATTATTGTGGTGGCATTGCGCCTTCCGAAGCTATGCTGCAAATGCTGCGCAGCCCACAGCCGCTCGAAGGCAAAAAAATTTTTGTACGCAAAGGCAATGCAAACTATGCATCGAAAAAAATAATAGCTGAAACCGCAAGCGATGCAGATGGCAACTTCAAATTGCATTTACGCCCGGGAGTTTATTGCATTGTTTTTGAAGACAAACTTTCGCCACTCAACATTCCACAAAACGACAACCACACCACTTGGAACAAAGCCTGTATGAAAACCGCACACGCCAAATGCGAATACACTTTTACACTTAAAAAAGAGCCGCTTGCAGCTATAAAAATCAACTACCACAAACATTGTTCGTTTAAAGCGCCATGCAGCAATTACCAAGGACCAACTCCACCTTGATAAATACATTAAGTTTGAATCATTGAAACAAAAGTTGAATGTCAGTAATCGTAAACCAACTTAGCAAAATATACGGCACACAAAAGGCGGTAGATGCCATTTCGTTTGAGGTAAAAAAAGGGGAAGTGCTTGGCTTTTTAGGGCCCAACGGAGCAGGCAAAAGCACCACCATGAAGATACTTACCTGCTTTTTGCCACAAACAACCGGCAATGCAAAAGTGTGCGGAATAGACACCGCAGAAAACCCTTTGGAAGTGCGCAAACACATCGGCTATCTACCCGAAAGCAATCCGCTTTATCAAGATATGTATGTAAAAGAATATCTTGAGTTTGCAGCTTCGGTTTATCAATTGCCCAATGCGCAAAAACGCATAGCCGAAATGATAGAAGCAACCGGATTAACAGCCGAGCGCAACAAAAAAATAGCGCAGCTTTCAAAAGGGTACAAGCAGCGCGTGGGTTTGGCACAAGCCATGCTGCACAACCCCGAAGTACTGATTTTAGATGAACCTACAAGTGGTTTAGATCCCAATCAATTAGTAGAAATTCGCGCATTGATAAAACAATTGGGCAAAGACAAAACCGTACTTTTTTCATCGCACATTATGCAAGAAGTACAAGCCGTAGCCAACCGCGTAGTCATTATCAATAAAGGAAAAATTGTAGCCGATGATACTGCCGAACAATTGCAATCGCGCCTAAACAATGAAATGGTAGCGCTTGTTGAATTCAAGCAGCCTATACATCACGAAACACTACTGAAAATAAAAGGCGTGAAACAAGCCGTGCAACAAGATAATCTTTGGCAACTCACTGCGGCTGGCAACGAAGATATTCGCGAAAACATTTTTGAATTTGCTAAGCAACAGAACCTTACTCTATTGCAACTCTACCGCGATAAATACTCGCTGGAAGAAGTGTTTAAACTGCTTACAAAATAGCATAACAACCAGTTAAACCAAACTTTTTATTCCTTTCACCAATATATCCAATTCATCTGTTGAAGTATAAACATTGGGCGAAATGCGCACACCATTTAGACCTTCGTGTAAAACAGTTGTGGCATGAATTTTTTGGTTAGCAAAAAGTTTGGTAACAATATCTTCTGCTTTCATGCCTTCAATGGCAAAGGTTGCTAAGCAACAACTGTATTCATCTTTAAGTGATGTATAAAATGATACTCCTTTCAAATTTTTCACCTTCTCGCACCAATAGTTTTTCAAAAACCTCAAGCGGTTTTCTTTGCGCTTGCTACCAATTTTTAAATGAAAATCTAATGCTGCATGTACCGCCATTTCGGCCGCAAACGAGCGCGTACCAAGCGACTCGAACTTTCTAATATCTCCTCCATCCGGTTCATAAGACGAAAGCAAAGCCCACACATTTTTAATCTTTTCTTTTTTAATAAACATAAAACCTGTGCCAAATGGCGCACACAGCCATTTGTGAAAAGAGGCTGCATAGTAATCGCAGTTCAGGTCGCTTACTTTATAATCGAGGTGCGCAAACGAGTGCGAAGCATCTACAATTACTTCGCAGCCCCTCGCTTTGGCAGCATCGGCAATTTTGCGCACGGGCAGAATCTGCCCCGTCCAATTTATGATGTGTGTAAGGTGTACAATTTTTGTTTGCGGTGTAATGGCGGCAAGATATTTGGCAACAATGGCTTCATCATTTTCTTCCGGAAAACTCAATTCTACCCAATTCAACTTTATGCCATCGCGTTTTTCGCGTTGCTTCCACGCATTCATCATGTTTGGATAATCAAATTTGCACAACACCACTTCATCGCCCGCATTCAAATTCAAGCCAAAAATAATGGTGTTTAAACCCTCGGTAGTGTTTCTATTAAAAGCAATTTCATCTGCATTTACTCCACAAAACTCCGCCACTCTATTCCGCAATGGTTCGCGTTGCTCATCCAATTTTCGCCACATAAAATAGCTGGGGCCGCGATTGGCAAATTGATAGTTTTCGATGTGTGCCTGCTGAACCGCAAAAGGTTGTGGGCTTACCGCGCCATTGTTTAAATTGATAATTTCATTGGAAATAAAATATTGTTCGCGCACATGTTTCCAAAAAGCATTTTCATCTTTTATGCCTTCGGGGTTGAAACCATTTTGTTGCTCATTGCTGCACGCCTGCAAGGCAACCACGCCTGCCGATAATGTTGCAAGAGCCGATTGTTGTATGAATTGTTTGCGATTGAGCATTTGTTTTTAATTGCGAGGTGAAGCTATGCAAATGATGCAACACAAAATATTTTTAGTTACTTAACTCAAACTGTTTCTAATTTGCCAACTTCAAACTTATTATTCATGTTTTCACTGCGCATTGCACTGCGTTATTTGTTTTCAAAAAAAAGCACGAATGCCATCAACATCATTTCGTACATCAGCATGGCAGGCATGGGTGTGGGCGCATTTGCATTGATTGTTGTGTTGAGTGTGTTTAATGGTTTTGAAGGTTTGATAAAAGATCTTTACAATGCTTTTTATCCCGAGTTAATTGTAACGCCAGCGCAGGGCAAAATTTTCGATAACAATGCTTTTGTTGAGCAAAAAATAAAAGCCGATAAAAGCATTGTTGCATACACAAAGGTGCTTGAAGAAAATGCCTATTTGGAATACGAAGGCAAGGCTACAATTGCAACTATAAAAGGTGTGGACAGCAACTACACCAACACCACCGATGTAGCAGACTATGTGCGTCAAGGAAGTTTTTATTTAAGCGACAGCACAAAAGAATATGCAGTGCTTGGCGCAAACATCAATCTGGCATTAAACACCAGTATAGAAAATAATTTTGCATCCATGAGTATTCGCGTTCCAAAGCTCACTACTGCAAGCGTGTTTATTCCCGAAGATGCTTTTAACTCAGCACATGTAGTTCCTGCGGGTATATTTTCTATTCAACAGGAATTCGACTCTAAATATGTACTTGTTTCGTTGCCGCTTGCACAGCAATTGATAGGAATAGAAAATGCAGTATCGGCATTTGAGGTAAAATTAAAAAGCGGCATTGATGCCGAAAAACAGAAAAAGTCTATTCAAGCAGTGTTGGGCAAAGCGTATAAAGTACAAACCCGCGAAGAGTTGAATGAAGTATTGTACCGTGTTGTAAAAATGGAACGATGGGCAGTGTTCGCCATTTTGAGTTTTATATTGGTAATTATCTCATTCAATATTGTTGGTTCGCTCACCATGCTTGCCATTGAAAAAACAAAAGACATTTCGATACTAAAAGCTATGGGTGCAAACCCAAGCCAAATAAGCACAATATTTTTGCTCGAAGGTGTTTTTGTAGCCATGCTGGGCGCAGGCATTGGTTTGCTTTTGGGTTTATTGTTATGCTTTGTACAAATCAACTATGGCATTGTAAAACTTGCCGAGGGGGGAGCTTCGTTTGTGGTAGATGCCTACCCGGTTAAAGTAATCGCATCCGATATTTTACTTACATTTTTTACCGTTGCCGGCATCAGCCTGTTAGCAGCGCTTGTGCCGGCAATAAAAGCAGCAAAACAAAAACTTAGCTTTGCTTAAAGCACATTGCTTGTTTGCTCTTTTATTTTTTCCAATTCATCTTTCATATTCACTACAATTTTTTGCATTGCAGCATCATTGGCCTTTGAGCCTATGGTGTTTATTTCTCTTCCAATTTCTTGCGAAATAAAATTCAACTTCCTGCCTTTCATTTCCTCTTTATCTTCCTCCGTTGCTTGCTTAAAGTGGTCGCAATGGGCGCGCAGGCGCGTAAGCTCTTCGGTAATATCTAATTTCTCTATGTAGTAAACCACCTCTTGCTCAAATCGGTTTTGGTCAATTTTATCTTTTGGAATAAACAAATCTAAGTTGTTGTATAGGCGCTGTCTTATCTCGCCTACTCTGCGCTTATCCTGCTCGCGCAAATGGGTAATAAAGTACTCAATAATTTTTATCCTACCCAGCAAATCTTCTTTTAATGCCTTGCCTTCGTGTTCGCGAAATTTCTCTAACTCTTCAATAGCGGCAAAAACAGTGGCCTCTATCAGTTGCCATTCTTCTGTTCCAATTTCTGGTTGAGTATCTTCATATACATCGGGCAATCGCAAAATTGCAGGAAGAATATCTGTTGATGCAATGTTTAGTTCAGATGCCACAGCAATCAACTCGTTAAAATGCGTTTTTAAAACTCCTTTATTCAAGCGAATGGCAGCTTGCTCGCGATCGCTCAAAACGTTTACATACACATCTACTTTGCCGCGTTGCAAACGCGCAGAAATTTGCTGGCGCAGTTGATATTCTTGTTCGCGATAGCGCGAAGGAAGTTTTGTACCCAAATCCATTCCCTTGCTACTGTTCAGCGAGCGTACTTCTACATTTACTGTTGTTTCGTTTATACTTTGCGAGGCTTTTCCAAAGCCTGTCATTGATTTCAGCATGGTGCTAATATGAGGATTGTTGATGGCAAATGAAAATTCATCTATTCTCTGCAACACGTTTCGAAAACACCGAGCGCAAATTTGCAATTACGAAATATCTGTTAGCTTCATTATACAAAACGAAATTTATGATAAGAAAAATTGCGCTCGCAACAGTCATCATCACTACCATTTTCATTCAATTTTCATCTGCTCAATATTGCGGAAATTCTGGTACTGCTATTTGCGTTCCAGGCTCAGGCTTAACATATTTAGATGGATTTAAACCGCCTTACGATTCGTTGCCTTGTGCTCAAAAAGGCATTCCGTTCGACCAAACAATTCGGTTTGTGGTGCCACCTACTGTTACCAGTGGAAATTCAACCTACGATTTGAACTGGTTAGAAATTGCCACCATCAGCAATTTGCCTTGCGGTTTATGTTGGTCAACAAACAAATCAACCAATAGATTCAATAAAAACGAACAAGCCTGTATAAGAGTAACCGGCACTACCTACGATAATCCGGGGCAGTTCAAACTGAACATTTTTGTAAACGTAAATGTTACTGTTCCATTTTTGGGCAGCTTTACTCAAAACAACCAAAATGCAAGCCAAGCGGGGTTGAAATATTACCTACGTGTAGAACAAAACAACGGCTCTTGTATAGTTGTAGATACGTTTGCCGCGGGTAACACAGCAACATCATTGGGGGCCGACTTTACAGCTACTGTTGCTGCCGGAGGTGCAACAACATTTTGCGATGGAGGTTCGGTATTGCTTACTGCGGCACCAGCCGCCTCTACAAGCTACCAGTGGTACAATGGCTCTACGGCTATTCAAGGCGCTACTTCGCCAACCTACTCGGCTACAACATCGGGCAACTACAATGTAAAAGTTGTAAAAGGCTGCAAAGGATTTACATCTGCCAGCACAACAGTTTCTGTAACACCGCGCCCGGCAGCAACAATTACACCTGCGGGGCCAATACAGTTATGCAACGGCAACTCTCAATTGCTTACCGCTTCGCCTGCCAATGCAAGCTACGTGTGGTTAGAAAATGGTTCACCAATTGGGGCAACAGGGCAAACATACACAGCTACTGCCTCGGGCAACTACTCGGTAAGTGTTACCGAAAATGGCTGCAGCAGTATTTCTAATATAGTTACTGCATCTACAGGCGGTAGCACTGTTACTGTTACGCCTACTGCTTCATCGCAAACTATTTGTTCCGGGCAAACAGTTACCTTAGATGCAGGAGCCGGATTTTCTTCATACGCATGGTCGGGCGGTGGCAGTGGTCGCACTAAGGATGTAACTTCAGCATCTACTTACACAGTTACAGTTACACTTTCATCGGGTGGCTGCACCAGCACAGGCAACGGTTCGGTAACTATCACCAACGGGCAAAATGTTCCGGCAATTACTTCGCTGCCGGCTACTACTGCGGGCTGTGTTGGCACAGCAGTAATATTAGATGCCGATACCGGTTACACAACTTACAGCTGGACCGGGGGCGGAGCAACACAAACTATTACACCTGTAAATTCCGGACCTTATTCAGTAACGGTAACAAAAACCGGTTTTTGCGGCAATGCAACTGCAACTACAACACTTACCATAAACCCTTTGCCACAAATTACGCTATCGGTTTCGCCAAATCCTGCAACCGCTTGCCCCAATTTACCTGCCACTTTAGATGCAGGTGCGGGATACGATACTTACGATTGGTCTAATGGCGCTACCTCTCAAACTATTCAAGGCGAAATGGATAGTTCATATACCGTAACGGTTACTAAAACCGAATTGGGCTGCACAGCATCAGAGTTTTTGCAAGTAGATGTTGCTAATGCCGGTGCGCCAAATGCACCAAATCTAAGTCCTACCTACGCATTCTGCACGGGCGACTCGGCATATTTAGCAACGGGCGTTGGCTTTAATTCTTACAATTGGTCCACAGGCGACACTGTTGATTTTGTATGGGTAAAAACCAGCAATACATATTCCGTTACCGTTACCCAAGCTGGAAGATGCGGAACCACAGTAGCCACAACTACCGTTACCGAAAACTCGCGTCCCGATGCTTCTTTCACTAATAATGGTGGTGTGTTAACAGCCAATGCAACTTCGGGCGTTTCCTACACATGGCTCAAAAACAATGCCCCCATCAGCAATGCCAATTCATCAACCTATACCCCAACCGAATCTGGCAATTACTCGCTGCAAGTAAATGATGGCAATTGCACCAATCGCTCTTCGGCAGTAAACATTTCAGTTGGCATAAATGAAATTGGTCAATCTATTCAACTGATGGCTGTTCCTAATCCTTCGTCAGGTGTATTCTCTATAAATTTCAATTTGCCCCACACAACCGAAATGAACATTAAGCTGATGGACATGGCTGGCAGGGTGATACTTGAAAACAATAATGTTTTTGCTGCCGGCCAAAACCAATTACCCTTAGATATTTCAAACTTTAATAACGGCTTGTATCTACTGAACCTTCAAAGCAAAGAAGGCAATGCAACATTGATAGTAATCAAACAATAAATTCTGCAAAATTTTGCTTTACAAAAACGTCCGAAACATCAAAATTTCGGGCGTTTTTTTATGTTCATTTTTGCCATAGTTTATCATGCATAAAAATCAGGTTCGTAACTTCCAAAAACTCCCTATTGATTTTCTAATTTTGCTCCATGTCAGCAAGAGAACAATCAATATCCATTCCATTGCCACCAACAGGCAATCAATTAAACTGTAAAGGCTGGGTGCAGGAAGCTGCATTAAGAATGTTGCTCAACAATCTGCACCCCGATGTAGCCGAAAAGCCCGAAGAATTAGTAGTGTATGGCGGCATTGGCAAGGCTGCGCGCAACCACGAATCGCTTCAAAAAATAATGGCTTGTTTAAAAACCTTGGAAGACGATGAAACCCTGCTGATTCAAAGTGGCAAACCCGTAGGCGTTTTGCGTTCGCATAAAGATGCGCCTCGTGTGCTTATAGCCAACTCTAACCTTGTGGGCAAATGGGCCACTTGGGAACATTTTCGCGAGCTGGAAGCCAAAGGGTTAATAATGTATGGACAAATGACTGCTGGCAGTTGGATATATATCGGCACCCAAGGCATAGTGCAAGGCACTTACGAAACTTATCTTTCGTTGGCTTCGCAGCATTTTAATGGTACGCTGAAAGGAACATTGAATGTTACCGCAGGTTTAGGTGGCATGGGTGGTGCACAACCTCTTGCCATTACCATGAATGAAGGGGTAGCACTGATTGCCGAAATGGAAGAATGGCGCATTCGCAAGCGTATAGAAACAAGGTATTTAGATGAATGGGATGCAGATATTGACAAAGCCATTGACCGCGCCCTGCAAGCCAAAACCAATGGCGAAGCGGTTTCTATTGGTGTGTTGTGCAATATTATTGATTTGCTGAAACGCTTGATAGAGCGCAACATTGCACCCGATACCCTTACCGACCAAACAAGCGCACACGATGAACTGATTGGCTATTTTCCCGAAAATTTAAGTGTAGAACAAGCCAAAACACTGCGCGAAGCAAACCCCGAAGATTACCGCAATCGCTCGTTAGATTCGATGGCACATCATGTAAAATTGATGTTGGAATTGCAAAAGCGCGGAGCCGTTACTTTCGATTATGGCAACAATCTGCGCGGGCAAGCAAAAGATAAGCGCAATGTTGAAAATGCTTTTGATTTTCCGGGTTTTGTGCCGGCATATATTCGTCCGCTTTTTTGCGAAGGCAAAGGGCCGTTTAGGTTTGTAGCTTTGAGTGGCGACCCGAACGATATTGATGTATGCGATGAAAAACTAAAAGAACTTTTTCCCAAAAACAAAGGCCTACTGCGTTGGTTGAATATGGCAAAAGAGCGTATTGCATTTCAAGGTTTGCCGGCCCGCATCTGCTGGCTTGGCATGGGCGATAGAGAAGAAGCCGGGCTTGCATTTAACCAATTAGTAAAAGAAGGTAAACTAAAGGCGCCAATAGTTATAGGTCGCGACCATTTAGACACCGGAAGTGTTGCCTCGCCCAACCGCGAAACCGAAGCCATGAAAGACGGCAGCGATGCCATTGCCGATTGGGCAATTTTAAATGCACTCATCAACACAGCCGGTGGTGCAAGCTGGGTAAGTTTTCATCACGGAGGTGGTGTAGGTATGGGCTATTCGCTACATGCGGGCATGGTAATTGTTGCCGATGGCACCGATGATGCTGCCAAACGCCTTTCGCGCGTGTTGCACAACGACCCCGCCATGGGCGTTATCCGCCATGCCGATTCAGGCTATGAAATTGCCGAAAACGTAGCAGAAAAATTTGGATTGAAACTGTAAGAAGGTGCTTGAGTTGTGGCATCAAAAAAAAAGTAAAAACCAAGTTTTTATTACTTGAACTTCGCTGTATGCAAGTGGCTACTGTTCACCAAAGTTATCAATCAACTGATGCGTGAAGATGTATAATCCAATTTTTTTCAAAACCTTCCTTTTAAACTTCTACATTCGCGCTGCGCGATTTTGAACTAAGAATATTCAACCATGCCAAAAGTTACGATAGACGGAGTTACTGTTGAGGTGGAGCCGGGAACAACCATACTGAATGCCGCCCGCAAAATAGGTGGCGAATTGGTGCCGCCAGCCATGTGTTATTACAGCAAATTAAAAGGTAGCGGAGGTAAGTGTCGCGTATGTTTGGTAGAAATTTCCAAAGGCAGCGAAGCCAACCCAAACCCCATGCCTAAACTGCAAGCAAGCTGCTGCACACCCATTGCCGATGGTATGGAAGTAAAAAACCTTACCAGTGCCAAAGTGCAAGATATGCGCAAAGGCGTTGTGGAGTTTTTGCTTATCAACCATCCGCTCGATTGCCCTATTTGCGACCAAGCCGGAGAATGCGACCTGCAAAATTTGGGCTACAACTACGGTGCACAAGGCACGCGCTACCAAGAAGGCAGAAGAACTTTTGATAAAATAGATATTGGCGACAAAATTCAGTTGCACATGACGCGCTGCATTTTATGCTATCGCTGCACTTACGTTGCCGATCAACTAACCGACAACCGTGTTCACGGTGTTATGGGCAGAGGCGATGCAGCCGAGATTTCAACATATATTCAAGGTGCTATCACCAATGAAATGAGTGGCAACATGATAGATGTATGCCCGGTAGGAGCTTTAACGGATAAAACTTTCCGTTTTAAAAGCCGTGTGTGGTTTTTAAAACCATTCGATGCGCACCGCAATTGCGATAAATGTTCGGGCAAAACAACGGCATGGATGTTTGGTAAAGAAATTTACAGAATTACAGCTCGCAAAGATGAGTTTCACGAAGTGGAAAATGACGCAAATGGCAATCCTGCATGGATTTGCAACACTTGCCGCTTTGAAAAGAAAAACCCAAGCGACTGGGTAATTGAAGGGCCCCGCAAAATGGAGAAGTGGAGCGTAATCAACCAAAACAACTACACTCGCGAGATGGATCAAGTTGAAATTGATGCCGATTCAAGATTGTTGACTGGCAGAAAAGAAGATCGCAAAGCGATTAGCATGACGGGAAGCTATACCGAAGAGCAAATTTTAAGTGACGGAAAATAAAGGAACAGCAACAAATGGAAACATCATTTTTAATAGAAAAGGGCGTAATTATCTTGGTTATATGGGGCATAACAATGTTGATTGCATTGTATTCCACTTTTGCCGAGCGTGTTTTTGCAGGATACTTTCAAGATAGAGTAGGACCAAACCGAGCAGGTCCCTTGGGTTTGTTGCAGCCATTGGCCGATGGCGTAAAAATGTTTACTAAAGAAGATTTTATTCCAAACACGCCAAACAAAGCCTTGTTCATTTTTGGTCCGGCCATGTTTATGACCACCGCACTCATTACCAGTTCAGTGATTCCTTGGGGCAATAAACTTACACTGTTTGGCTATGAAGTGAACCTCTTTATTGCCGACATCAATGTTGCATTGCTATTTGTATTTGGCGTGGTTTCTATAGGTGTTTACGGCATCATGATTGGCGGCTGGGCTTCAAACAATAAGTTTGCTTTGTTGGGTGCAGTGCGCGCTTCATCGCAAATGATTTCTTATGAAGTTGCAATGGGCTTATCGGTAATTGCGTTGTTGATGCTTACCGGCACATTGAGCTTGCGCGAATTGGTAAACCAACAAGGAGGTGAGCTTTTTGGCATCACAGGCATGAGTTGGAATATTTTTTACCAACCGCTGGGTTTTTTGATTTTTCTTGTTTGCGCATTTGCCGAAACCAACCGCACACCATTCGATTTACCCGAGTGCGAAGCCGAATTGGTAGGTGGGTATCACACAGAGTACTCTTCTATGAAGCTTGGATTTTTCCTTTTTGCCGAGTACACCAATATGTTTATTTCGAGCGCGTTGTTGGCTACACTTTACTTTGGCGGTTACAACTACCCGGGTATGGGTTGGGTAAGCGATGCCTTGGGGGGCAACACAGCCACTATTATTGGCGTGGTAGTTTTGTTTGCCAAAATATTGTTTTTCATTTTCTTCTATATGTGGGTTCGTTGGACTTTGCCGCGTTTTCGCTACGACCAGTTGATGAACTTAGGATGGAAAGTATTAATACCGTTGGCAATTGCGAATATTCTGATTACAGGAACAGTAATTTTAGCCGTAAATTGATACACTAATTTTATTGAATTTATTAAGGGATAAAAAATAATATTGCAACCGTTTTAGGAAGGCGAAAAAACATGGCAACTTCTATAAAAGATATTTCACTTAGTGGCAGAAAACAGGATGTTTCCAATAAGGAAATGACTTTTACTGAGCGCATTTACCTTCCGGGTATATTAAAAGGAATGGGTATTACGCTCAAGCATTTTTTTCGCCCAAAAGCTACCATTCAATATCCCGAGCAGAAACGCGAATTTTCTCCGGTGTATCGCGGTCGCCATATTTTAATGCGTGATGAAAATGGTGCGGAGCGTTGTACAGCTTGTGGTTTGTGTGCGCTTTCGTGCCCTGCCGAAGCAATTACAATGACCTCGGCCGAGCGCAAACCGGGCGAAGAAAAATTGTATCGCGAAGAAAAGTATGCCAGCACTTATGAGATTAACTTTTTGCGTTGCATTTTTTGTGGCTTGTGCGAAGAGGCTTGCCCGAAAGAAGCAATTTTTCTTACCCAAGATATTGCCCCTGCCGATTATGCCCGCGAAGGTTTTATCTACGGAAAAGATAAACTGGTAATGAGTTTAGAAGAAGAGACAACTAAAAAATAATAGACAAGGCGTGACTTTCTACATATTTCTATTTCTTGCGGCAATAGCTGTTTTTTGCGGTTTAATGACCGTAACATCGCGCAATCCTGTACACTCGGTGCTTTATCTCATCGGTTGTTTCTTTGCTATTTCTGGTCATTACTTATTATTGAATGCGCAGTTTTTGGCTGTTGTTCATATCATAGTGTATGCAGGTGCCATCATGGTTTTGTTCTTATTTACCTTGATGATGATGAACCTAAACGAAGAAAGCGAAGCACATAAACCTGCATTGGCAAGAATTGCCGCAGTTGTTTCCAGCGGCTTGTTGCTTTTTGTGTTGATAGCTGCATTAAAAAAGACTGAAGCTTTTGTTCCACCGGTACATATTGATGGATCTATAGGCTTGGTAAAAACATTAGGCAATGTATTGCTGAATGAGTACTTGTTGCCATTTGAATTTGCAAGTATTTTGCTGTTGAGCGCAATGATTGGCGCAGTATTGATTGCAAAAAAAGATGCATCACCTAAAACCGAATTGAGATGAGCTTGCTGTTGAATATTTTTCATGCAGTGCCGATGCACAACTACCTTTTTCTAAGTGCTGTTTTGTTCAGTATAGGGGTGTTTGGGGTTTTGCTGCGCAGAAATGCAATTATCATTTTTATGAGTATTGAATTGATGTTGAATGCCGTAAACTTGTTATTGGTAGCTTTTTCAACTTATCACAACGATACCAGCGGGCAAGTTTTTGTGTTTTTTATTATGGCTGTGGCTGCTGCCGAAGTAGCAGTGGGCTTAGCAATTTTGGTAACAATTTACCGCAACCTGCACAGTGTAGATATTGATGAATTGAAAATGCTTAAATGGTAAAAACGAATAGTTGAGTAAAGAAGTTTGAATTGAAAAATCGCACTTCTAAAATTTAAAATCTATAATGACATTAATATACTTGCTTATTCTCCTTCCGCTTATCGGCTTTTTGATAAACGGTTTGTTTGGAAAAAAACTCCCTAAGAATGTTTCCGGATGGATTGGTTCGTTGGCGGTGTTGGGCTCTTTTGCCATTTCCTTCATGTACTTTGGTAGTTTTTGGAACGGGCACAAACAAGCCATTGATGTAAATATTTTCAACTGGATTTCGTTTGGCGATGTTACCATTTCGTTTGGTGTTTTAATTGACCAGCTTTCGGTATTGTGGTTGATGATTGTAACCGGAATCGGATTCTTGATTCATGTATATTCTATCAGTTACATGCACGATGATGAGAACTTCAGCCGCTTTTTTGCCTACTTGAACTTGTTCATATTTTTTATGTTGCTTTTGGTGTTGGGCAACAATCTTTTAGTAACGTTTATTGGATGGGAAGGTGTTGGTTTATGCTCTTATTTACTAATAGGTTTTTGGTACAAAAATCAAAACTACAACGATGCAGCTAAGAAAGCTTTTGTAATGAACCGTATTGGCGATTTAGGCTTTTTAATGGGCATGTTTGTGTTATTGTTTTATACAAATACGCTTCACTTTGGCGAGTTGAAAGTGCTTGCTCTTGGTGGCAGCATCGAAACAAGTATTGCGCTGCTTGCAACACTTTTTCTTTTTATTGGCGCTATGGGAAAAAGTGCGCAAATCCCTTTGTTTACATGGCTGCCCGATGCTATGGCCGGACCAACACCTGTTTCGGCATTGATACATGCAGCTACAATGGTAACAGCGGGTATTTACATGGTAGTGCGCACCAATTTTTTATACGATTTAGCTCCCGAAACTTTGCATTTTATTGCAGTGGTTGGCGTAGCAACAGCTCTGTTTGCGGCCACCATTGGCGTGTTTCAAAATGATATTAAAAAGGTATTGGCTTACTCTACCGTTTCGCAGTTGGGTTTAATGTTTTTAGCCTTGGGCTTGGGGGCATACACATCGGCTGTGTTTCATGTAATTACACATGCCTTTTTCAAAGCTTGTTTATTCTTGGGAAGCGGCTCGGTAATTCACGCTTTGCATGGCGAACAAGACATTCGCAATATGGGCGGTTTGAAAAAATGGATGCCTATAACTTTTGCTACTTTCCTGCTTTCTTCATTAGCTATTTCGGGCATCCCGCCATTCAGTGGTTTCTTTTCAAAAGATGAAATTTTGGCTTCGGCATTTGAACACAGCAAAGTGCTGTGGGTAACTGCTACGGTGGCTTCTTTGCTTACAGCTTTTTATATGTTCCGTTTGGTATTTCTTACTTTCAACAAAGACTTTAGAGGCACCGATGAACAAAAACATCATTTACACGAAAGCCCAGCTTTAATAACTGTGCCATTAGTTATACTTGCTACACTGGCAGTTGTTGGCGGTGCGATGGGCGTTCCTGAAGTTTTGGGTGGCTCGCATTGGCTAAAGCATTTTCTTGCTCCTGTAATTGGGCAAGGTGCCCATGGCGGACACGCCATTTCGCATAACACAGAATTGGCTTTGATGACTGGTGCAGTGTTAGGTGCAGTTGCAAGTATTCTATTCGCCTATTTCCGCTTTGTTAAAGGTGGCGCATTGCCAGCAAAAGAAGGTGATGAAAAAGGTCTGCAAAAAGTAATTTACAACAAGTATTACATTGATGAAATTTACAATGTCGTATTTGTAAAGCCTATTGTTGCGGTTTCGGCATTGGCTTATGAAATTTTTGATTTGCTGGTGATTGATGGTTTTGTAAACCTGACGGGGAAAATGGCATTTTGGAAAGGCAAACAATTGCGCGTTGTACAAAGTGGAAATATTGGTTTTTATATGATTGTGATGGTATTGAGCGTGTGTGCAATTTTGGGCTGTTTGGTGTGGCAACTATAATAGCAAACTGTGGCATTGAAATGAATTTCTAAAATCTAATATAAATCACCCCCGAAAAAAGAAATTATGTTACTCATCATACTTTTGGTAATTGCACTTGCGGGCGCAGTTCTCACTAAGCTTTCGGGCGATAAACTGGCATCGAAAGTTGCCTTGGTATTTGCTGTTGTGAATGCAGTATTTTCAGCCTATGCCCTCAAGTTGGCTTCGCTGGGCGAGTTTTCTTCCTTAAACTTTTCGGCAGCTTGGATTGCTGCTCCGAAAATTGATTTCGCCTTAGCTGCCGATGGCTTAAGCATTTTGCTAATCGGCTTAACTAATGTGCTTGTGCCGTTGATAGTTTTAGCCGCCTCTTCGCGTAAGTTAGAAGGCGAAAGCAGCTTTTATTCGCTTATTCTTTTTATGCAATTTGCCTTGATTGGTGTTTTTGCTGCCACTGATGGTTTCTTGTATTATATTTTTTGGGAGTTGGCATTGATTCCAATTTACTTCATTGCATTGCTGTGGGGCGATGGCGATAAACAATATCGTAGCAAAGTAGTTTTGAAGTTTTTCATTTACACTTTAGCTGGTTCGCTATTTATGTTGGTTGGGTTTATCTACTTGTATCAGCACACCGGCTCTTTTCTTATCTCCGATTTGTATAAACTTAGTTTATCTGCCACAGAGCAACACTTTATATTTTGGGCATTCTTTGTTGCATTTGCCATTAAAATTCCGGTGTTTCCGTTTCACACTTGGCAGCCCGAAACTTACACCGAATCGCCCACTGCCGGCTCTATGCTGCTAAGTGGTATTATGTTGAAAATGGGCTTGTATTCTTTGTTGCGTTGGCTATTGCCGATTGTGCCAATTGGCGCTGCATTTTGGACACCAGTAGTTATTGTGCTTTGCATTATTGGCGTGGTTTATGGCTCGGTGATTGCTATTCGCCAAGACAACATTAAACGGTTAATCGCTTATTCATCTTTTGCTCACGTTGGTTTAATAGCAGCGGGTATTTTTACTTTTTCAAAAGCTGGTTTTCAGGGTAGTGTAGTGCAAATGATTGCACATGGATTTAATGTGGTAGGCTTGTTTTTTGCAGGCGAAATTATTTACCGCAGAATAGGCAGCTACGACATCAATAAAATGGGCGGCATCCGCAATGTTGCGCCAAAGTTTACTACAATGTTCATCATTATTGTATTGGCTTCGGTAGCATTGCCTACTACCAATGCTTTCATTGGTGAGTTTATGTTGTTGTTCAGTATGTATGAGTACAATACCATTCTGGCAATTGTTGCCGGGCTTACTATCATTTTAGGAGCGGTGTATATGTTGCGTATGTATCAGCGCGTAATGCTTGGCGAGGTAAAGCCTTTAACCAAGAACTTTAGCGATGTAAGCTTAAGCGAAATGATGGTGTTGGTGCCAATCGTGTTGGTGATTTTTGCTTGTGGTGTTTACCCTTATTATATTTTAAAATTAGCGGAACCTGCATTAGATAATATTTTAAATGCTGCTTTAAGATAAACTGAGTTTTGCACTATGGTTTCAAGCAATTATTGCATGGCTCGAAACAGATTGCTACTACTCGCAATTAAATAAAATGAACGCACTTATTTATACATCAGCGCTTGGAATACTTTGCTTATTAGCAGAGATTTTCAATTTGCGTAAAGTTATTTTGCCAATAGCTATTGCGGGCTTATTGGTAATTTTAGGATTGGTAGTAAACGATTGGAATGCCGACAATAGCGTACGCGAAGCAGCATTATTCAACATGCTGCGTGCCGATGGTTTTTCTATGGCATTTTCGGGCTTGTTGATTGCACTTACAGTTTTGTTATTGTTGCTGAGTAGCGAGTTCTATAAAAACGAAAAAGCTAAGATTTCCGATTACGTGGCTCTTATTGTTTTCATTCTTGCCGGTGGTTTAGCAATGGTGAGTTTTGGAAATATCGCCATGCTGTTTTTAGGTATCGAAGTGCTTTCAATTTCATTGTACGTAATGGCTGGCGCAAATAAACGCGACAAGCGCAGCAATGAAGCCGGCATGAAATACTTTTTGATGGGATCTTTTGCTTCGGGCTTATTGTTATTTGGTATTGCGCTTTTGTATGGCGAAACGGGAACTTTTGATGTGGCAGGTATCCGCGATTACATTCTTGCCAACACTCCATCGTCAATGCTATACACTGGTGTAGCTTTGATAATGATGGCTTTATTGTTTAAAGTTAGTGTAGTGCCATTTCACTTTTGGGCTCCCGATGTGTATGATGGGGCACCAACTTTACACACCACCATAATGGCTACAGTAGCAAAAATTGCTGCTTTTGCTGCATTCTATCGTTTATTTTCTGTGTGTTTTGTTCCTGTGATGTTGCCTTTTGGTTGGATATTGAGCGCGGTAGTTATGCTAACCATCACCGTTGGAAATCTGATGGCTTTGCAGCAAGATTCTTTCAAGCGAATGTTGGCATTTTCGGGTGTAACCAATGCCGGATATTTAATGATGGCTATAGTAACTCTTTATGGCAAAACCGACAGTGCAGTATTCTACTACTCATTGGCATATGGTGTTGCGTCTATTGCGGCATTTGCCATAACAATTATAGTAGGTAAACACACAGGCAGCGAAAAGTATAACAGTTTCAACGGCTTGGCAAAACAACGCCCGTGGTTAGCTGCCGGTTTAACTATTGCCATGTTATCATTAGCCGGCATTCCGCCATTGGCGGGCTTTTTTGGCAAGTATTACATATTTAGCGAAGCAATAAGAAACGGACGTTTGTTTTTAGTACTTATTGCCGTGGTAAATTCCATTGTAGCGATTTATTATTACTTCCGCGTGATATTAGCAATGTACACTAAAGATGCTGCCGAAAACGCTACCGCTCCCGCAATACCATTAGCTTATGCATTTGTTATTTTCATCTGCATTGCTGTTGCTTTAGTGGTGGGTTTATTTCCATCATTGGTAGTAAGCTTGTTGTAACCAACAATCACCTTTTTCTGCACTTGAACGTAGCCGGAAAAAAAAACTAGCAATAACATATAGAATATTTTACTATATCTTCGGTTGAAACAAAATGTTTCAGCTATGAACCCGTTGAGGGAGTTTTTATACTTTACTAAGTCTCAATTGCGCGGTGTACTCGCTTTGTTGATGCTGATATTGATTGCAGCAATTGCCCCCCGAGTTTACAATTGGTTTTACCCGCCCGGTTTTGCAGATGGAAAAGATTTTACGGAAGATGTAGTAGCTTTTCAAAAAAAAATTGACGCAGCAAAACTGCACGATTCACTACAAAAAATTGAAGTGCCGGAGTTTAATCCTTATGCAGAAAACAACTTCTCAACACAAAAGAAATATTCATCAAAAACGGTAATGCTTTTCCATTTCAATCCAAACACGATTGGCGTAGAAGAATGGAAAAAATTGGGCATGAGCAAAAAGCAAGCAGAAGCAATAGAACGGGCAAAAGCAAAAGGATTTAAGTTCCGCAAACCCGAGGACATTGCAAAAATTTATGTGATTGGCGAAGACGGCTATGAACGCTTGAAAAGTTATGTGGTGATACCAGAGGAAAAGAGAGAATTTACGCAACAAAAAGCTGAACCGAAAGAAGAAAAGAAAGCATTTGTAAAACCACTTATCAACCTCAACCTTGCCGACACAACCGAACTGGTAAAACTGAATGGAATAGGACCGAGTTATGCACGTAGAATTTACAAATACAGAATGTTGCTGGGCGGCTTTTACGAGATAGCGCAACTACGCGAAGTTTGGAATCTACCCGACTCTATCATTCAAAAGATTGAACCATTTGTAACCATTAATCCAAATGACATTGCTACCCTTTCGATAAACAACGATGAGGTGGAAACCGTTGGCAAACATCCGTACATAAAATTTACCGCTGCAAGATTACTGGTTGCATACCGCGAACAGCACGGCAAATTTACTACAATAGAAACCTCGAAAAGAGCAATGATGCAAAACGACAGTATGTTCAACAAAGTAAAACCATACTTGAGGTTAGAATAAATTTACTCGACAGTTACTTTTAGAATTTCAACACGCCTTTCGCGCGCAGCATCGGGACTATACACGCTGTTGCGTACATCATCAAGTCTGTCACTCACACTCTCGGCTGTTTTGTCTTCGCCTGCCGATACCCTTTCAAACAATAATTTACCTTCATTAAAATAGGGCAGCAAAGCTGCTTCGCGATAAGCGAAAAAGAAGTTTAACAAACTACTTACTCTTCGGTTTCCTAAATGTAAATTGTACTCATTGAAATTGAGCGGTGAACAATATCCTGTTATGGTGATGCTTACTTTTTTGCCTTGTTGCAATTCATTAAAAAGCAAAGTGCTGAAATGAATCAACTGCCGAAAGTTATACTCTACAGTATCTGCAAACCACGATTGAAGATGTTTTTGGGCAGCAGACTTTTCGTTTGTTTTTAGACCTCTTAAAAACTCAGCTTCATATTCATTTGTAAGACTGATGTACGACTGATAGGCATCAACATAACTCAATGCAGTGGTGTCGCGCATAGTTTTTTCATCGGGTTGATCGTTATGGAAATAAAGCTGTATCGGAAGATTGAAATTGGTGAGTGATGAAATTGAGTGATGAGTTGTAAGTGATGGGTTGTGAGTATTCTGAGTTTCAACTATATCTTCTTTTCCGTTTTCATTTTGGTTTTCGCGCAACTCGTTACTTGCAACCGGCAACTCTTCGCTTACCGTATCTCTTACGTCAATTATCTTACGTCTTGCATCTATTCTGTAAATATCATTACAGCAAGTTTCTGCTTCTATAAATTTCGAACCTTTTCTATTGCTCGAAAAATAAGCAACAGAATCGTTCATAACGTAATACAAATCATTTGCCGAGGAGTTGATTGGCAAACCTAAATTCTTAGGCTTTTCAAACGAAGCAGATGAAATGGAATTTACATGAGTTGTAAAAACATCGAAACCCCCAAAACCATAATGCCAGTTTGATGAAAAGTACAGCGCTTTTTCTGTTTGAAAAAAACATGGCGTTACCTCATCATCTATTGTATTGATGGCGGCACCTGCATTGCGAGGATAATCCCATTCAAATTTTGCTTGCCGCTTGCTTAACCAAATATCCATTTTGCCTTTACCCCCAGGGCGATTAGCAGCAAAAATCAACCATTGATTTCCTGCTTCATCAATGGCAACAGATGGATGAGTTGCGGTGTGCCCCGGCAGGTTCACATTTACCGGAAGTGGCTTTGCACCTTGCCACTTATTGTTTTCAAATTTCGAAACAAAAATCTCGCAGCGAGAATTGCCGTTTTCTATGCCGCATTGTGTAAAGAAAATTTCTTTGCCATAAGTTTTATGATTTGAAAAACTGCCATTGGCAATATGCTTTGCGCTTGCTTCATCCATGCCGGGCATAAAAATATCATTGGTAGCAGCATTGTAAATTCTTGTGCGAAACACTCTACCCGAAGCTGTTTTTGTAAAAGAAAAATATAGCCCTTCATCAGAAATTATCGGATTGATTTCCGAAAAAGTAGTGTTGATGCTATCGCTTTCGTGAATCACTTCAACACTGTCGTTTACGGTTTGATTTGCCAAAGCCCAGGCGCAACTTTCTATCAACTGCTGTACTTTAAAAGCATAAAAATCTTTTTTTCGATAACGGGTTTTAAACTCGGTTAAAGTTTCTTTTGCCGCATCATATTCTCCATTGCTTTGTTGCATCACACCCTGCCAAAACAATGCAAGCGGAAAGGTTTTTTCCTTATCGCGTTTTATACATTCTTCATATCCTTTTGCAGCATTGGTGTAATCATTAAACTGCCGGCTCGCTTCGGCATAGTTGAACCATACTTCTGCTTGTTCATCATCCTTTTCGAGCGACTGTTTCAGATACTTTGATGCAGCATAAAACTCGCCTTTGTTTAAACTTTCTGTTCCGGCTTTAAAAAGTTGGGCGGGGGTTTGAGCACTGCCATAAAACGGAATCAAAACAACGAAGCAGAAAAACAAGAGCCTACTTTTATAAGCAAGCGCATTGTTTATTCTCTTCTTGCCATCAATACTTTTGTTTTTAATAATTCGTATCATTTTCCTTCCGCTCCATTACAAAAACACCGGACAAATCGCATTGCTCTTTTTGAACTTTTTCACCCTCGAAAATTCATAAATCAAACTCACCTCCACACCACCGTTGTTGCGCGTAGCAGGTGTAAAACTCGAAAGGTTAATATCATAAGTAATATTGGCTTTTAGTGTGTTGTATTCTAAACCTACAAGAGGCCAAAACGCATCAACACGAATATTGTTTTTAGAAACGTCTGCCCTTCGTGGATTCATTCTGCAATAAACACCAAGATTTACAGCAACCCGCTTTCTTGGTGTGTTTTCAAGATAGGTTCTCAGGTAAGTTCCTATCATGTGTTCCTGTAAGTTTACATCACCCAAAAATGCCGATGCACCTTGAAAACGATAAAAATATTCCGGTACAATATCTAAGCGTTCACTCAGCTTGGCAGTGCCTTTTAAATGAAATGAAACCACAGCACCCATGCGTACGCTTCCATCATTAAAAAACGACATAGACGGTTGGTTGATGTGACCATAATTAAAACCAAATTGAAATCCGTTGCGTGCATTTTTTGCATATTGATATGCCACACCCATTCCAATATCGAAAGCAAAAGTGCTAATGCGATTGAAGCTTTCGTTGGGTGCAATTGTAGAGTCGAATGCATCGCCATTGTATTGATTATCGAACTGCAAAGCGCGTGTATCAAAATTGCGATGTAAAAAACCGGGCTGAACTCCTAACGAAAGAAAATGCCTTTTGCCCAACTGAATTGCTGCGCTCAACGGCACCGAAACTTGCATGTAGGTAAAGCGCGAATCGCCTGCGAGGTCGTATTGAAACTGAATGCCGCCACCCAAGCGCGTACCTTTATCGAATTGAAAAAAATTCATTTCGGCAGATGCGCTTACCGAATTATAATTCACCGGCACATTCGCCCATTGATTTCTATAAACAACATTGAAACGATAATCGCCATCCATTAAATTGGTGTAAGCAGCAGAGGCATAAAGAGGATTAAAACCGAATTGCGAAAAGTGGATAGTTTGCGACTGCGATAAAAAATAGGAGATATGAGATATGAGAATAAGCAACGACCAACGACCGACCCCGCTTACTAAGTACCGCCTACCTGTTATCTCCCTTCTCATCTCAACAAAGTTATGTTTCCTTCTTTACTAACTACTTCGCCTTCCTCGCACACTGCTTTTAAATAATATCCAAAAACACCGGCATCCAAGAGCTTGCCTCCATAAGTTCCATCCCAACCTTTTTTGATGTCGCTGGTTTCAAACATCAACTGCCCCCAACGGTCATAGATTGCAAGAAACACCTCGGTAATTCTGATTCCTCTAACATACAACACATCGTTTTTGCCATCGCCATTTGGTGTAAAAGCATTGGGCAGAAAAACGCCACCAGTTGCACATGGTGTTTTGAACACACGCACAATAACTGTGTCGCTAGCAAAACAGCCATTGGTGTCGGTTGCCAAAACATAATACACTGTTGTTTCTAAAGGATA